>Ga0326727_10017498_pt1 | contig 14857 bp, 18 predicted proteins | sample MB2enrmetagenome_FD_207643 | JGI IMG/M metagenome (GOLD analysis project Ga0326727, IMG submission 207643) | Lab enriched peat soil microbial communities from McLean, Ithaca, NY, United States - MB29MY | ecosystem: Environmental > Terrestrial > Soil > Wetlands > Peat | place: USA: New York... | reverse complement strand
GATTCAGGCGATTCACCTGCTGAACCTCTGGCTCCTCTGGCTGCTGATGCGCCGCATGGGGAGCCCGCCGCTGGCCGCGGCCGCAGGGTGCGTCTTTTTCGCGTTGCATGCGGCGCTGCTCGATGCCGTTTGGAAGCCGATGTACGTCTTCGATTTGTTGTGCGGCACGCTTTGTGTGGCCAGCATTTTGCTCTGGGTGCGCGGCCGTTGGATCTTGAGCTTTTTCGCGTTCTGGCTGGCATACAAGTCCAAGGAACTGGCGGTGATGCTGCCAGTGGTGCTGGTGTGTTACGAGTTGTGGTTCGGCGGCCGCCGCTGGCTGCGGCTGGCGCCGTTTGTGGCGGCATCGCTGTCGTTCGCGGCACAGGCGCTGCTGCTCCATCCGTACGAGGGCGGCGACTACAGCTTCCACTTCACGCTCGATACCATTGCCGTGACGGCTCCCTTCTATGCCGGGAAGGTGTTTCTGACGCCCTATCTGGGGTTTCTGCTGCCCCTCGGTGCGGTCACGGCGCGGAACCGGCGCACGTGGTTCGGGTTGGCCATGATGGGACTCTTTCTCTTCCCCCTTTTGTGGCTACCGGGACGGATCTGCAGCGCTTATTGTTATCTGCCGTTCACCGGTCTCGCCATCGCCATGGCCGGCATTACGGAGACTGCGAAGCCGGCGGCGATCGCCATATTCTTCCTGCTTTGGCTGCCGGCCGACATCTACTGGCTGAACGCGCAAGGCAACCAGACGCTCGAGCAGGATCGGGATGCCCGCCGGTGGATTACCACGCTGGACGAGTTTGCCAAGACGTGCCCGGCGGTCACTGGCTTTGTCTACAAAGGGTTCCCGGAACCATTCCATATCTGGGGTGTGGAGGCCGGGGTGAAATACTTCTTCCGGTTGCTGGATGTCACGGTTCCCTCGGTGGATTCGCCGGAGGGCGAGCAAGTTCAACGGGATGGCCGCGTGGCAATCCTGAACTGGGATGCGGGGCGGCACAGGTTGGAGATTCAGACGCCCTGACTGGCTTGCACGGCGAGCGAAATCCGCGGGGAACCGCTTCGGCACAGGTATTCGAGCACCAGAATCATCTTGTGGTCCTGGTCTTCGGAGCAGCCGGGGGAGCAGCGCCGCCGTCCCGGCTGAAACTGCGCGATCCGCTGGGCCAGTTCCGAACGGGAGCAGCGGCCTTCTTCCGTGGATTCCAGGATGCACGAGCCCAGAAACTCGGCTATGAATTGAAGCTCGTCGAACGAGAGGCCCACCAGGAACCGCCGGGCCTTAGGTTTGAGAGGACGATCAGCACACGAAACTAGAGCGGCTACCAAGGTCTCTTGCACGGCAGGTCTCCTGTCGGTGATGAACCATACCAATTTTCGGGATCTGGCCGTATTATTGCGGAAACGGGGGCCGCGCGCAAGGGGGGGAGTGCGGGGAGCGCGCAAGGGGGGAGTGGGGCGCCGCTACATCGCATAGAATTGATGAGGAGCCATGCTGGAAAACATCAACCTCAAGAGGAAGTTGTCGCGCGAGGAGTACAAACTGGCCCTGCCCTCCATTCAGCAGCGCCTGTACGATCTCGAAAAGGCGTGCTGGGACCACCACGTCGCGACCGTGATCGTATTCGAGGGCTGGGACGCCTCAGGCAAGGGCACGGTGATTGCGGCCCTGACGCAGCGGCTGGACCCGCGCGGGTTCAAACTCTATCCCATCACCGCTCCCCGCACCTACGAGCAGCAGCGCCCCTGGCTGTGGCGCTTCTGGCTGAAGGTCCCCAACCGGGGCGAGATGGTCATCTACGATCGCAGTTGGTACATTCGCGTTCTGGACGAGCGCGTCGAGGGAGCCATTCCGGAGAAGGCGTGGCGCGACGCCTACCGCGACATCGTGGAGTTTGAACGCACGCTGGCCGACGACGGCGTGGCCATCCTGAAGTTCTTCCTGCACATCTCCAGGAAGGAGCAGAAGGAACGGTTCCGCGCCATCGAGGCCGATCCGCTCGAAGCCTGGCGCGTCACCGCCGCCGATTGGGCCCGCCACAAGAAGTACAACGAGTATCTGGCCGCCACCGAGGAGATGCTGGAGCTGACCGAATCCGAATTCGCGCCGTGGACCATCGTCGAGGCCACGTCGAAATGGTACGCGCGCAAGAAGATCTTCGAGACCATCGTCTCCGTCATGGAGAAGCGCCTGGGCGCCGACGCGCCGCCTCGCGTGGAAGTCCCCGCCGCGGCGGCCAAGGACGCGGAACTCCGCGCGGCCATGGAGTCGCTCGGGGGAGAGAGGCTTTAATGCTGGAAACACTCGATCTGACCCGAAAGCTCGATCGTGAGGCTTACGTCCGCGAGGTGACCGCGCGCCAGATTCAGCTCCGCGAATTGGGCTACCAGGTGTATTTGCAGAAGCGCCCGGTGATCGTCCTCTTTGAAGGCTGGGATGCCGCCGGCAAGGGCGGCGCCATCAAGAGAATCACCGAGAAACTCGACCCGCGCGGCTACGTGGTCTACTCCATTGCCGCGCCGCAGGGCGAGGACAAAACCCGCCATTACCTCTACCGTTTCTGGCGTCGGCTTCCCGAGCGCGGCCAGATCGCCGTCTTCGACCGCACTTGGTACGGCCGCGTGCTGGTGGAGCGCGTCGAGGGCTTCGCCGCCGAGGCGGAATGGCAGCGCGCCTACAAGGAGATCAACTCCTTTGAGCGCCAGTTAAAGGACTTCGGGATCATCCTGGCGAAGTTCTGGATTCACATCTCGCGCGACGAGCAACTCCGCCGTTTCGAGGAGCGCAAGGCCATCGGCTACAAAGCCTGGAAGCTGACCGACGAGGACTGGCGCAACCGCCAGAAGTGGGGCGTCTACGAGGAAGCCGTCGAGGAGATGCTGGTGAAGACCAGCACCCGGACCGCCCCCTGGTGCCTGGTGGAAGGAAACGACAAGTACTGGGCGCGCACCAAGGTTCTTTCGCGCCTGGTGGAGATTCTCTCGAAGGAACTCGACTACCAGCCCGCCAACCCGCTGAAGCGCGCTGGCAGCAAGAAGGCAGCCAAGCGATGACACCCTTTGCCTCCGTATTCGCCGCACTGAAACCTGTGCTCGCGGAATATGCCAACCGCCTGGCCGTCAAGACGGACACATCCGCCGAGTACACTCTTGTCACCAAATCCGCGTCACCCTTCCCACAGCATAAAGGGCAGCCTATGTACTTCGGCTCGGTGCGTCTGGGCAAGGCGTACGTGAGCTTTCATCTGATGCCGCTTTACATGTGCCCGGTGCTTGCGACCCGCATCTCGCCGGCATTGAAGAAGCGGATGCAAGGCAAGACGTGCTTCAACTTCAAGGCCGAGCCGGAGCAGGAGCTGATCGCCGCGCTGACGAGTCTGACCGAGGCGGCGTTCCAGCAGTGGCGCGAGATGAAGTGGGTGTGAGCCGCCTGCCAATGAACGGCGCGCACGCCGGGGAAGCTGAGCAAGACGTATGATTAAAGGTATGGAACGGGTCCACATGACCGACGCCGAGGTGGCGAACAACTTCGCCGCCGTGCTGGAGAAGCTCAAGCACGGGGCCGAGGTTGTGGTGGAGCAGGGTTACCGGCCGGTGGCCGTGATCAGCCCGGTGAAAGGCCCGGGGCGTCCCATCGACGAATGTATCGCGCTGGCGAAGGAGCACGGCTCGGGAGCGAAGCTGGATGAGGAGTACGCCGCGGATCTGGATGAGATCATCGCCAGCCGCCAGCCGCTCGACACGTCGGTATGGGACTAATCCTGGACTCCAGCGCGGTCATCGCCGGAGAGCGAAAGGGACAGTCCGCGGCGAAGGTCCGTCACTTCCAGATGATTCCCGGTCTGGTGGTGAAGCAACTCTGAAGGACCGCCCTACCCCAACTTCGTCCCTATCGCTTTCGCTTGCAGGAACAGCAATAAATAATCCGGTCCGCCGGCTTTGGAATCCGTGCCCGACATGTTGAAGCCGCCGAAGGGGTGCGCGCCCACCATCGCCCCCGTGCACTTCCGGTTGAAATACAGGTTGCCGACGTGGAAGCGCTCTTTGGCCTCGCGCACGTGGTCGGGGTTGGTCGTGAAAACCGAGCCGGTGAGACCGTATTGCGAGTCGTTGGCCAAGGCCAGCGCGTGCTCGAAATCGCGCGCTTTGGTGACCGCCAGGACCGGGCCGAAGATCTCTTCCTGAAAGATCCGGGCGCCCGGCTCGACATCCGCAATGATGGTGGGCGGGATGAAATAGCCGCCAGGCCCAGAGGGCGCCCCGGCTTCGCCGCCGCACACCAGCCGGCCTTCCCCCTTGCCGATCTCGATGTATTGCAGGATAGTCTTGCGCGCGGTTTCGTTGATCACCGGGCCCATGTAGTTGCCGAAATCCTCGGAAGCGCCGACTTTGATGTTCTTGGTTTTCGCAGCCAGCTTCTCGAGGAAGGGATCGTAGACCAGGGCGTCGACAATGGCGCGCGAGCAGGCGGAACACTTCTGGCCCTGGTAACCGAAAGCGGAGGCGGCCACGCCCTCAACGGCTTTGTCGAGGTCGGCATCGGCGTCCACAATGATGGGGTCTTTGCCGCCCATCTCGGCCACCACGCGCTTGATCCAGATCTGGCCGGGGCGATGGCGGGCGGCCAGCTCGTTGATGCGCAGGCCCACGTCGCGCGAGCCAGTGAAGGAGATGAAGCGCGTCTTGGGGTGCTCCACCAGCACGTCGCCCACCGCCGATCCGCTGCCGGTCAGCAGCGTGAACGAGGCCTCGGGGAAGCCGGCTTCGAGCAGAACCTCGGCGAATTTGGCGGCAATGGTGGGGGTGTCGCTCGACGGCTTGATGATGGCCGTGTTGCCCGCCACCAGCGAGGCCACGGCCATGCCGATCAGGATGGCGGCCGGGAAGTTCCATGGCGGGATCACCACGCCCACGCCCAGCGGGATGTAGATCATCTCGTCGTGCTCGCCGGGAAGCTGGTGGACCCGCTGCGGGCCGGCCATGCGCAACATTTCGCGCGCGTAGTACTCGCAGAAGTCGATGCCTTCGGAAACGTCGGCTTCGGCTTCGGGCCAGGTCTTGCCGGCCTCCGTCACCAGCCAGGCGTCGAACTCCATCTTGCGGGCGCGCAGGATGCGGGCGGCCTCGAGCAGCATGCGGACGCGCTCGGCGGCGGGGGTGCGGCTCCATTGCGGGAAGTAGGCGTGCGCGGCTTCCACGGCGCGGTTGGCCAGCTCCGGCGTGGCTCTGTGGTGGATGCCCACGGCTTCGCGCGGATTGGAGGGATTCACCGAAACCAGCGCGTCTCCGGTGGCGATCCAATCGCCTCCGATGCGCAGCAGGTATTCGCGGCCGAATTCGGAGCGCACTTGGCGAAGGGCTCGTTCCGCAGCCTGGCGGACGGCGGGCTGGGAGAAATCGGCGTAGGGCTCGTTGCGGAACTCGGGGAGGGTTGCGGGGGTCATAGACTCCATACTACCCCGAGCCGCCGCCGTTACGACCGGAAATCAGCCCCTGACCAGCTTGCGGCCGCGGTCGAACAGATCGGCGGCGTCTTCCACCAGCTTGCGGCCGCGATCGAACATTTCCTTGCTGGCTTCCACGACGTCCTTGCTGGTTTCGGTGACGGCGTCCTTACTTTGCTGCGTCTTTTCGGAGATGAAGCGGCGGGTATCCTTGCCGCTCTTGGGCGCGTAAAGGACGGCCACCGTGGCGCCGATGACGACGCCGGTCAAAAACCACGCGAGTCTGCTAGTGCCTTCTTCTTGTGTCATTCCGCTGCCTCCGTGGGAACGGCCTAGGCCTAATCACATTCTGCGATATCCTTGAGTCATGGCGCAAGACCCCGAACGCAAAGACGAAGAGCGAGATCAAGACCAGTTGCTGACGTCCCACGCTCTGGACATGGTGGCACTGTGGGATTCATCCAACATCGATTCGGAGGTGGAAGCGGACATGATCCGCGGAGTGCTGGATTCGAACGGGATACCCTCGCTGCTGGTGGGAGCCTCGCAATATCCCAACCTCGGTTTTCAGGTGATGGTGCCGCGCGGCAAGGTCATGGAAGCCCAGCGGTTGCTCGAAGAGGCCAGGGCGGCGGGGCCGGAAGCGGCGGCGGCGGGGGAGTTGGCGTCGGAAGAATGACAGAGCCGCGACCGTGAGGGAGCGGTGTTGCGGCGCGGTAGGCTGTATGACCTTTCAGAGGGGCCTGTGGCCAGTGGTGGCATCCGCCTTGGCCTTGATGAGCGCGCTCTACGCCTTCCAGCGGCCCTTCCGCGTCTACCCCAGCATGGAGCCTTACGACAACATTCCGCTCCCGCCGGACTGGCAGGAGAAGGCCGAATGGGTGTTCGCCCGGCTGATGTATCCCCAGCACCCGGAGGCGCGCTTTGGCCGCTTCGGGCGCTTTGGCCGCCGCTTCGGCGACGCGCTCGACTGGCGCCAGGGGTTCACCAGTTGGACGCAGGATTATCCTCGCGCGGACCGCCACTTTGCGGCCGCCGTGCGGCGTTTGACGCGCGTTCACGCGCGGTCGGTGGAACAACCTGTGAACCCGGACGACCTGGACGATTTCTACAACTGGCCGTGGATGAATGCCGGTGAGATGGGCGATTGGAAGCTGACCCCCACCCAGGCGCAGACCCTGCGCGAGTATCTTCTGCGCGGCGGATTCCTCATGCTGGACGATTTCTGGGGAACCGAGGAGTGGGACCGGTTCTATGAGAGCATGGTGCTGGTGTTCCCGGACCGGCCGATCGTGGAAGTGGAAAGCCGCGATCCGATCTTTCACACCGTATACGATCTGGACGACCGGTATCAGGTTCCGGGCCAGTGGGCTTTGGCGCGCGGCACCACTTACCGCAACGACGGATCGGTGGCGCACTGGCGTGGCATCTACGACGACCACGGCCGGGTGATGGTGGCGATGTCTTTCAATTCGGACATCGGCGATTCCTGGGAGTGGGCGGACGACCCGCGCTACCCGGAGAAGTACGCCGCGTTGGGGATTCGCATCGGCGTGAACTATGTGGTATACGCCATGACGCACTGAGGCCGCTATCCACCGTTGAACAGACGCGCGGATGCCGCCGCCGCAACCGCCGTCAGCCAGTGGCCCAGCACCACGACCACGGCCATGGCCGCTACAGGTTCCAGGATGGTGAAGAGCGCCTCGAGGCGCGTGCGCCAGCGCTCCCGTGCCATCTCATTCCTGATACGCCGCTCCAGATCCAGCGGGGCCGCGGGCTCGGAGATCCCCCGCACCAGCAGGCTCTCCAGCTCGCTCTGGATGGCCTGAAAGTCCCGGCAGCCCGCGCAGGTTGCCAGGTGCGCCCGCAATTGCTCGTGCCCGGCAGCATCGAGCGGTCCGTCGATCGATTCCAGAATCAACGATTCATAAACGCCGCAATCCGCCATAAACCTCTCCCAGTTGCCGTTTCGCCCGGTGGAGGTGCGTCTTCACTGTACCAACGGGCATGTCCAGAATTGCGGCCACCTCGTCGTAGGAATGCTCTTCGAGGTAGTAAAGTGTGAGCACGTGCCGGTAGCCGGCTGGAAGCGCGGCGAGCAACTGCTCCACCAGCCGGCGGTCGTCGCTGGCCGTCGAGCCTGCCGTGGCGCGGTCGGTGAAGAGTTCCTCCTTCCGCGCCGTCTTCTGCCCGGCGTGGTTCAAACATGTGTTGCGGGCGATGGAGTACACCCACGTGGAAAGCGCGCATCGGTTTTCAAAAGCCGGCAGCGAGCGCCAGATTCTGAGAAAAGTGTCCTGCGTCGCGTCGGCCGCGGCGGCTTCTTCATGCAGCATCGAGAAAGCCAGCCGAAAGACCTTTTGCCGGAATTCGGCAACCGCCGCTTCGAATACCCGCTGGTATTTGCCTTGGCGGAGCCACTCGCCAACCTCGTCTTCCGATATCACGGACCGGCCTTTAGACCACGCCGGCGAGCGCACAGTTTCAAAACCCGCGATGGAAAACGCGGAATCCACTGTGAAACATTTTAGCTTCCCCGCCGGTCTCAAGGGGCGAGAACCTATATGGAACAAGCTCTCCACACAATTGCCGATCTAATGCCGCTTTTGCTGATGCTGGTCCTGGGCGCCGGCTGCGTCATTTTCTGGCAGTGGACGGCGCTCCAGCACCGCAGGATGGTGCATGCCGAGCGGCTGGCCGCCCTGGAAAAAGGCGCGCCGCTTCCGCCGGAGCCCGAAGACAACAGAGTCTCGCATCGGCAGCCGCTGACTCGCGAGGCCTACATGCTCCGCGGCCTGCTTTGGTCGGCGATTGGCCTGGGCATTGTGGCCACCGGAGCGGCAGTCGCGTGCTTCACATCGTCCCCGAGTCACCTGACCATCGCTTGCCTCGGTTTCATCCCCTTCGCCCTGGGGCTCGCGTACCTGCTCTACGCGCGCCTGATCCGGAGGGACTGAGGAAAAGGGGACAGACGCATTTTCCTGGGTGGAAAATGCGTCTGTCCCCTTTTCGGTATACTCAGGCGGGAAGGAGCATCATGCGCAACATCGCGCTCGTCCTCACACTGGCTGGGGTGGCGGCACTCCTCGCGCAGTCGTCGTCTTACCTCATCACACAAACCTACACGCTAGGCGGGGAGGGCCGCTGGGACTACGTCGTGCCCGATCCACCCAATCACCGCCTGTTCATCGCCCGCGAGAATCGCGTGATGGTCGTCGACGAAGACCACGGGACGCTCCTCGGCGAAGTCACCGGCATTCAGGGCGCGCATGGAACCGCGGTGGCCGAAGCCTCGGGCCACGGGTTCGCAACCTCGGGTAACGACCAGTCCGTGGTCATGTTCGATCTGAAGACCTTTAAGACGCTGGGCCGGATCCCCGCCGCCCAGGATGCCGACGCCATCATCTATGACGGCGCCTCAAACCGCGTGTTCACGTTTAATGGCGACGCGCATTCCTCGACGGTGATCGACCCGGCGGGGAAGCTGATCGCCAACATTCCACTCGGCGGCAAACCGGAATACGGCGCGTCGGCCGGTGACGGCAAGGTGTATGGGAATCTCACCGACATCAGCGAGGTGGTTGAGATCGACGCGAAGACCGCCACGGTGGCGCGGCGCTGGTCCACCGCCCCGTGCAAGCAGCCGGTCTCCATGGCCCTCGACACCGCCCACCACCGGCTGTTCAGCGGATGCCGGAGCGGCGTGATGGCGATCTCCGACTACCAGGCCGGCAAGGTAGTCGCGACGCTGCCGATCGGGACCGGCGTCGACGGCGCCGGGTACGATGCGGCCTCTGGCGACGCGTTCGCCTCGAACGCCGACGGCACGCTCACCGTGATTCACCAGGACTCGCCGGACCAATATCACGTGGCCCAGACCGTCACGACGCAGCAGGGGTCGCGCAATATGGGGCTCGACCCAACCAATCACCGCGTCTTCATCGTCTCCGCGAAGTTTGGAGAGGCGCCGGCGGGTGGCAGGGGCAGAGCGCCGGTGCTGCCCGGAACATTCACATTGATGGTGGTTCAGCGCGTGACTGTGGGCTCCTACCAGCGGCGGCCGTAACCCCAGCCGCGGCCGAAACCGATCCCCACACCTAAGCCGTAGCCATAGCCGTAGCCGTAATACGGACCCCAGTAGGGATAGGGGTAATAGGGATTGTAGCCCGGGCCATAATAGGGAACCGGCCGCCGCACGGGCATCGCGCGCACCTCAGCCGGGCGCTGGTAATCGTTCGGGTCCACGTAGCGGAAGGCCTGCGGCGCGCGCGTGGTATTGATGGCCACCGGTGTCTCGATGCGAAACGTCAGCGCGGTTTCCGGATAGACCACGGTGGGGTGGTTGTGCGTCAGCAGGACGCCGACGATTCCAGCGGCCGCTCCGGCGCCCGCGCCAATGGCGGCTCCCGTGCCCCAGTCGGCCATAGCTCCGACGCTTGCGCCCACGGCGGTCGTCGTGGCCACCGTACCCACTTGCTGCCCGGCTGGCGTGGTGGGGCCCCGCCGCGCCACCAACTGCGAGCGCAGGGTTGCCTGCGTGCCATCCACCAGGGTCAGGCCGGTCAGCTCCAGCCCCAGCCGCGAATCGTGGCCGGCTTTGGATTTCTGCGCCTCGGCCACACGGCCCATAACGGTCTGCCCGCGCTGCGCCACTACCACGCCATCCACCACCATGGGCTGCATCAGGGTGGCCGAGAAGACGTCGCCTGGCTGGTTTCGGTTGGATGACAGCATCTGATCCACGCGCACCATCACGAATGTGCCGGGCTTGATGGTCAGTTGCGGGGGCAGCCCATAGCGCGGCGGATCCTTGGGCGAATTCGGCGCCGGTGTGGTTGCCTGCGGATCGGAGCGGTCCACCGGCTGCGTGGGATCTTGGGATTGCGCGGCCGGCGCCTGCTGCGCGGCCGGGGCTGGCGGCGGGTCGCTGAAGCGGCGCCATCCAGTTTGCGCAAACAACATGCCGGTAGTGGCCAGTAGGGCCAAGGTGAACGAGCCAATTCGTGTCATAGGGGTACCTCGCGTCATTCCAACTTCCTTACATGCACCTGGTTCGCCAAACCAAAACAGCCCGTAAACGATTGAAAAATAGGGGTGACGGCGGCGCCGTTGCTGGCCGGATACCACCGTGGATGGTGGATTTCGGCCACCGGCGCCAGCTAGGCGCTGTCGGAGAGGTTCAGCCGCTCGATCACCCGCAATTGGGCGTTTTCGAACGTCAGGCCCGTTTCCAGCTCGCCGGCTTCCTGGGCCTCCTTTAGACGCTGCCGGTTCCAGAGCCAAGCCGCCAGCATGCTTCCGGGAACCAGCAGGAAGCGCACGGGCTCCGCGAACATCCAATGTTCCGCGCCGGCCCCCAACCGGGTGAAGCATTCGAAGCCGAAGAACTGAATCAGGCACAGCAGCAGGAAATTGTCGCGGAACCCGGGCACGGGGCAGGTGAGCGGGATCTTGCGGTAACCGGCGAGCAGCAGTTCGACAAAACACCGCGAGAGCGCCAGCACGTAGAGCGTATGTCCCACCGCGATGAAGAGATTCCACCACCACCAGAAGAACGCCAGCGTTGGCAACAGCACCAGCGGAACCAGAAAGCTGAAAATCACCCGCCTGGCAACGGGGAGCGTCCGATTTCCCCGAGGATCCAGAATGGCGCGGAAAATCCACGCGGCGGCAACGTTGGCGGGGAGGTCGAAGGCGATCCGCAAGCCGAGGATGAGCAGGTAGGCGGCGATCAGCGGGGCCTCGAGCAGCGCGAGAGGCGGGATGGGGCTGGGCAATACCGGTACGTTGGCCGCCGTCTGAAAGGCCAGAAGCCACCCCAGTCCGATCGAGACCGCAATCACCAGGCGAGGGGCCTCGTTCCGCAGCAAAGCGCGGACCGCGAAGCGCTGGCAGGCCCGATCGAATCCGGCGGCGCGGTGCGAAAAGAGATCCAGGAACCTGAGGGCCAGCGCGTACAGGCGCTGCTCCGAGGGACGCCGGCCGCCCTCCAGCACGCCGGCGAACCGCCTCCGGTAGCCGATCGCGTAGGTGAGCACCATCAGGGCGAACGCCGCGGCGGCGGCCCGGACCCCGGTTGACGCCAGCCCGGCCAGCGCGGGTCCGGCGCGGTGCTGCCAGCTCTGATACAGGCCCAGGTACCAGAGCGAGGGCAACCAGCGCACGGCCGAATGGGGCGCCAGTTCCAGACGGTGAACCAGGTTCTGGCCGGCGAAGCCGGTGAACAGAAGCATCACGAACCCCACCAGGAGGATTCCGCGCACCCAGGACGAACAAGCGCGGAAGGCCTCGCGCGGCAGCACGGCCGACAGGCTTCCCAACACCGCGAAAGACGCGAAGAACGTGAAGGCACTGGCCAGCAGGACCGCCAGGCCATGCACGCCGATGAACTGCAGGGTAGCGCCCAGGCTGGCGCCTGTCGAAGCGGTCGCAAATAACGGAAAGAGAGCTGTGGGGATGGCGCTCGCGTCCACGCCGATTACCGTTGCGGCGATGGCGAGGGCGGCGGCGTTGGCCAGAAAAATGGATCGGGGCCGGATGGGCAGCGGCGCCAGGTTCAGGTAGTCCTGGGAGTCCGGCAGAATCCGGTCCCACTTCAGGACCGTCAGGATGCCGGTGATGGCCATGGCGAGCGAGAGGAACAGGTACTTGTCGGGAAGGGAAACCACGTAGATGTCCACGTGGCGCCACCCGCGAACCCAGTATAGAAGCGACGAATACTTGTTGAGCATCACGAAGCAGGCGACAGCGCCGGGCGCTGCCAGCAGCCCGAGGAAAGCGCCTAGCCCGAGATCGAATTCGGCGGAGGCGGAGTCCTGGCCACCGCGCACCAACCGTGTTAGGAAATGGGCCACCAGCCGGGCGAAGGGACTCCGGGAATAGCGTCTAATCGACCGGCGCGCCCACCGCGGAAACAATCTCCTGCGCAATTCCATCGATATCCACCTGCTCCGTCAATTGCATGAAACCGGCTTCCAGACCGGCGCCGGCGAACCCGGCGTGCATTTCCGCCATCGACCCGGAGGCCACCACCGATCCTCGCTTCAGCACCACCAGGTGCGAGCAAAGCTTATCCACCTGTTCGAGGACCGGCGAAGAAAAGAGCACCGCCTTGCCCTGCGCCGCCAGGCGCGCGATGACGCGACGCAGCACCAGCGCGCTGGTGATATCCAGACCGGCGAAAGGTTCGTCCAGGACGAGCAGCTCGGGATCGTGCATCAGGGCGGAGATCAGCACGATACGCTGGCGCATGCCTTTGGAGTACGAACCGATGGGGACGTCGCGGCTTCCGTAAAGCGTAAAGCTCCGCAGCATGGCGGAAGCTTTTTCGCGAAAGCAACGGCGCCGAAGCCCGCGCAGCGTCGCCACCATCTCGAGATACTCCAGGCCGGTCAGGAAGCCGTAGAGATCGGGCTGCTCAGGGACATACCCGAGACGGCGCTTGAAGGCGCTCATCCCGTGCCCAATGCGCTCGCCATGGAACAGGACTGCCCCGCGCGAGGGGTCAAGCAGGCCGGTGACCATCTTGACGATGGTGCTCTTGCCGGCGCCGTTGGGCCCCAGCACGCCGAGAATTTGGCCCGGCTGGATGGCGAAGCCGACCTCGCGCACGGCCGTGACGGCGCCGTAACGCTTGGTCAACTCGTGGGCCTCCAGCACGTTGGGGGACACTGTGGACAGTTGACGCCCCATGGCGGGGAAAAGTTCCCGAATCGCGGGGCGAGCACGGCCGTCCGTTTTCGTGGCAGAATGGGTGTTCGGGACCCGCACTGGCGCAACGGTCGCGCGTGCGCTACTAACGTTCCACTTGCGGAAACTCCGCAAGCTCGCTAAAATCAACGCGTTCGCACAAATTCCTGGAGGAAGCATGGCAGTTGAGCAGAAGGTGAAGCAGATTATCGTCGAGCAGTTGGGCGTGGATGAGAGCCAGGTGGATAACAACGCGTCGTTCGTTGACGACCTGGGCGCCGATTCGCTGGACATCGTGGAGCTGGTCATGGCTTTCGAAGAGGCCTTCGAATTGGAGATCCCCGACGAAGACGCCGAGAAAATTACCACTGTCAAGGACGCCATCGAGTACATCGAGAACAAGACTGCCAAGAAGTCTTAGCCGTTATTCTCACCAGGGAGACTCGTTTTGTCGCGAAGAGTGGTAGTCACCGGCGTTGGACTGCTGACGCCGCTGGGGATGGGTACGGAAGCGACCTGGGAGGCGATCCGCGCGGGGAAATCCGGAATCGGGCGCATCACCCAGTTCGACCCGTCGGCTTTCTCTTGCCAGATTGCCGGAGAAGTAAAGGGCTTCGACCCCGCCAACTACATCGAGAAAAAAGAAATCAAGAAGATGGGGCGCTTCATTCAGTTCGCCATCCCGGCGGCGGACTGGGCGCTGAAAAGTTCCGGATTGCAGATTGCGCCGGAGAACGCCGAACGCGTGGGCGTCTACATCGGCAGCGGGATCGGCGGGTTCGAGGTGATTGAGCGCGAGCACCGGACCCTGCTGGAGCACGGGCCCCGGCGCCTCTCCCCGTTTTTCATTCCGGCCACCATCGTCAACCTGGCTTCCGGCCAGGTTTCCATGCGCTGCGGCGCTCAGGGGCCGAATTCGGCGACGGCCACGGCTTGCACCACCAGCGCGCACTCCATCGGCGATTCGTTCCGGATCATCGCCCGCGGCGACGCCGATGCCATGATCTGCGGCGGGACGGAAGCCTGCATCACGCCCTTGGGGGTAGGCGGTTTCGCGGCCATGCGCGCGCTTTCCACCAGAAACCACGAGCCGGAGCGCGCCTCGCGCCCCTGGGACCGCGAGCGCGACGGGTTCGTCGTGGGAGAAGGCGCCGGAATCCTGGTGCTGGAGGATCTCGAGGGCGCACGCCAGCGCGGCGCGCACATCCTGGCCGAGATCGTGGGCTACGGCATGAGCGGCGATGCGTACCACGTCACGGCTCCGCCGGATGACGGCGGGGGGGCGTTCCGCGTGATGCGGAGCTCGCTCGGCGACGCCGGGATTGGGCCGAGCCAGGTGGACTACATCAACGCCCACGGCACCTCCACCGACGTGGGCGACCGCGCCGAGACGGTGGCCATCAAGCGCGCCTTTGGCGAACACGCCTACAAGTTGGCGGTGAGTTCCACCAAGTCCATGACCGGCCACCTGCTGGGCGGCGCTGGAGGCATTGAAGCCGGCATCACCGTGCTCGCCATCCGCGACCAGATTGCGCCGCCGACCATCAACTACGAAAACCCGGATCCGCTGTGCGATCTGGACTACGTGCCCAACCAGGCGCGGCCCATGAAGATCGAGTACGCCCTTTCCAACAGCTTCGGGTTCGGCGGCACCAACGGGTGCCTGATTTTCAAAAGGTACGTTCCAGACCCCCAATGAACACCGATGAACACAAGCATCGCTCCCTAAC
>Ga0326727_10017497_pt1 | contig 14859 bp, 16 predicted proteins | sample MB2enrmetagenome_FD_207643 | JGI IMG/M metagenome (GOLD analysis project Ga0326727, IMG submission 207643) | Lab enriched peat soil microbial communities from McLean, Ithaca, NY, United States - MB29MY | ecosystem: Environmental > Terrestrial > Soil > Wetlands > Peat | place: USA: New York... | reverse complement strand
CCTGTCATACCGAGGTCGGTAATATAAGCGGCCCCGCCCGGCAGGATCGTCTCATCCGCCGTAGGAATATGAGTGTGGGTGCCCACCACGGCCGTCACGCGACCATCAAGGTACCAGCCCATGGAAACCTTCTCGGAAGTCGCCTCCGCGTGTATATCCACGATGCGCAGCTTTATTTCCGCAGGAATCTTTGCCAACTGCTCATCTGCCGTCCGAAACGGGCAATCGATGGGGTTCATGAAGATTCGCCCTTGAAGATTCAAGACGGCGTAATCGAATCCAGATGGCGTTTTGCCTAAATAAAGGCCCTGACCGGGAGCGCTGGGGGGGTAGTTGGCAGGCCGGAGCAGGCGGCCGTCGGAATGCTCATTCAAATAAGCATAGATTTCTTTCTTGTCCCAGATGTGGTTTCCTGAGGTCAAAACGGCGATCCCCATGTCGAGTAACTCTTCGACCAAGGGGGGCGTAATGCCAAAACCGGCAGCGGCATTCTCAGCGTTGGCCAGGACAAGGTCAGGGTTGTACTCCCCCAGGAGCGAGGGCAGCAACTCCTTCACAATGCGCCGGCCTGGGTGGCCGAAAATATCGCCGATGAAGAGTATTCTCGTGACCTGGTTCAAACCGCTTCCTTCAGGAAGGTGTCGAGCAGCCGGGAGCACTCCTCCACCTTCTCGTCCAGGCGCTTGGTTTTTTCTTCGTATCGCGCCTTGATCTGGTGGTACTCATCCGCGATGTTGAGCGCCGCCAACACCGCGATTCGTTGTGTATCCACCGCCCGTGTGCGACCGGCGATAGCGCGCATCCTGGCATCCACGAATTCGCCCAGCTTTTGAATGTATTCCTCGTCCAGGGCGCCCCGGACATAGTATTCCTGGTCGAAGATAACTACCCGGATCCCTTCGGCGTCTTTGGCCACGTTGGTCACCTTTTCACGAGGCGTTCGTATGGGCAATCCGTCGGCTGACGGATGGTTGCCCCAGGGCGGCCCCAAGGGCCGCCCCTACACAACCCCGCCGCGTCATTATTCGCTAGATTCCGGGGTTGTCAACGCGTCAATCCGTTGCAAAAGCTTCTCGATGCGACTCCGCACCTCTTCCCGTTCCCGCCGAAGCGCGACGAGCTCTCGTTCGTGTGCATCAATCACCTTGGCGTGTTCCCTGGAGTCCATCCTGAGCTTCTCGAGATCCTTTTGCAAAGCAAGCTTCTCCGCCTGGGTTTGCTTGATAAGCTCGAAGGTCCTCACCACTTTCTCTTCGAGTTTTCGCAGTTGCTCTTCAGTGTCGCTCAAGCGGTTTCCTTTGTAGCAAGACGGCTTGCCGTCCCCTCGGTTCCTCCGTTCGTTAACCAAAGGGTAGAGCAAGCGTGACCCCCACCCCACCCTTAGCTTCGCAAACTCACGCCCAGCGGTTCGAGCGCCGCCATGACCCTTTGACTGGCGCCTGAGATTTCCTCGCTCGTCAGCGTCCGCACTCGACTTTGGAAAGTTACCCGCAAAAGAAGGCTGTAGTGACCAGCGGGGATGGAACCACCCCGGAAAAGGTCCACAGGGCGGAAATCTTGAATTTCTTCCAATGCCAGGCCTCGGAGAGCGGCTTGCAGACGCGCAAACGTCACCTCTTCAGGCACCACCAACGAGAAATCCCGCTCCACCGCAGGAAACTTCGAAAACGGGCGGAAGAGATGGGAGCGCAGAGGGAAAGTTAAGAGGCGTTCGAAGTCCGCCTCGGCCAGCCAAGCCGGCTGGCGTAATTTGTAAGCGCCTTCGATTTCATGGCTGAGCCGTCCGAAGAGCACAAGCGTCTCGCCTCGCGATGTGAACCGCCCACTCTGGCTGGGCTCGAAGTGGTTGCATTCCGCCAATCCAAATTCGATTTCTGGAATCTCAAATAGGTCCAACAAGACTTCCAGATCACCCTTCAGGTCGAAGAAGTCGAGGGCTCTTTCACTATCGTGGATGGAGGCCGGACGCCGGCGCCCGGTAAGACCCAAACTCAGGACGCGCCGCTCCTGGGGTGCTCCGCTCGATGACAACGCATAAGCCTTCCCCAACTCGAACAGACGCACGTCGTTTTGGTCCCGATCGAGATTCCAGCGCAAGGCGTGAGCCATGCTGGGGCCCGCAGATGAGCGTAAGGCGGAGGCATCCTGACTCAGCGGATTAGCCAAAACCACCTGAGGCTGGTCAGAGAAGCGGGAGTTCTCCTCCGGGTCGACCAGGGTAGGCTGGATCGTCTCGTAATACCCAAGGCTGCAAAGAAGATTCGAAACCGCCAGTTCCTTTTCCCGCGTCACATCGCGCTCCAGGCGCGGGGGGGCAGGACGCAAACGGGCCGGGAGCCGATCGTAGCCGAAATGGCGCGCCACTTCTTCGATCAGATCGACCTCCCGGATCACATCCAGGCGGAAGGAAGGCGGGGTCACCCGCCAGACTTCTGCTCCTCGCCGCTCGGTCATGAACCCCAGCGATCGCAGGATTCGCTCGACCTCTTCCCAGGGAATCTCCGCCCCGAGGATGCGCCGGATTTCGCTGCGCCGCAGCACAAGGTCCTCGCGCAGCCGAGGCTTCGGGTAAACATCTATCAGGCCGCGAAGGATTTCGCCGCCCGCAAGTTCAGCGATCAGCCCGGCGGCCCGGTCGATGGCCAGGGGAGCCATTTCGATGTCCGCGCCCCGCTCGAAGCGGTGCGAAGCCTCGGTGTGCATTCCGTGCGCCTTGGCGGTGCGCCGAATGGAGAGGGGATCAAACCAGGCGCTCTCGAGCAGCACGGAGTGTGTGGCGGGAAAGATCTCCGAATCCTCGCCGCCCATGACGCCGGCCAGCGCCACAGGGCGCTGGGCATCGGCGATGACTAGATTCTCGGAGGTGAGCACGCGGTCCATGCCATCCAAGGTGCGAAGCAACTCGCCGGGAAGGGCGCGACGCACGATGATCTTCCGCTCTTTCAGCCGCGCCAGGTCAAAAGCGTGCAGGGGATGTCCGAGTTCCATGAGCACGTAGTTGGTGATGTCCGCCACGTTGTTGATGGGCCGCTGGCTCACCGCCTCCAAGCGCTTGACCAGCCATTCCGGGGAGGGATTCACCTGCACATTCTGTATTACCCGCCCACAGTATCGCGCACACAACTCCGGATCGGCGATCTGGATGGATACTTCCTCCGCACTTCGCACCCCTGATTCCTTGACGAACATCTCCAGCCGCTTCAAGGTTTTTCGGTAAAGGGTCGCCACTTCCCGCGCCACCCCGTAGTGGCTGAGACAATCGGGCCGGTTGGTGGTGACTTCAACGTCCAGCACCCAATCACCACCCAGCGACGCCAAGGACTCCACGTTCAATCCGACCATCGTCAGGTCATCCTTGAGCTGAGCGGGCGCGGTGGGAATCTCCACGAATTCTTTGAGCCAGTTGAGCGAAACCTTCATTGCGTTAGGAGGGAACAGGGAATAGGGAATAGGGAATAGGGAACAGGCCGTTCTGCCCACCCGTCCCCTTTTTCCCGCTCCCTAACCCCTCTTCCCTATTCCCTGTTCCCTTCAAAACTGCTCCAGGAATCGCACATCCCCCTGGAAAAGGAGCTGAATATCATTGATGTCGTGCTTCACCATGGCGAAACGATCCACGCCGAGTCCGAAGGCCCATCCGGAATACTTGTCCGGGTCGATGCCGCCGTAGCGCAGAACCTGCGGGTGAACCATGCCGCAGCCCATCAGCTCGATCCATCCACTCTCTTTGCACACCCGGCAGCCTTGCCCGCCACAAACGAAGCAACTCACAGCCACTTCACCGCTGGGCTCAGTGAAGGGGAAGAAACTCGGCTGGAAGCGGGTGCGGACCTTCTCACCAAAGAGCATCTTGGCAAAGAAGTCGAGCGTGCCCTTCAAGTCCGCAAACGTAATGTCTTCGTCAATGGCCAGCCCCTCGATCTGGTGAAACATGGGGTAGTGGGTGGCATCTGGATTATCGTGCCGGTAGCACTTGCCGGGGATGATAATGTAAAGGGGCGGCCCGTACTTCTCCATGGCGCGGATTTGCACTGGCGAGGTGTGAGTCCTCAAAACGGTCTTCGCGTCAATATAGAAAGTGTCCCAATCGTCTCGAGAAGGATGACTCTCCGGTATGTTGAGCGCGTCGAAGTTGTAGTAGGTGCTCTCAATCTCCGGGCCGGTCTCGATCCAAAAACCAAGGCGTAGGAAGATCTCCTCAATTTCCCTCTGCATCTGCGTGACCGGGTGAAGAGAGCCGAGCGGGCGGCGGTAACCGGGAAGCGTGAGGTCACCCGGCACGACACCGCCAGCACCGGAGGCAAGGGGCAATTTCATCTGCTGGATGGGTTCTGGTGGAAGGGGTAAAGCCTCGACCAGCTTTTCGAACTCCATGCAGGCAGCAAAACGGCGTAGCTCGTTGAATTGCCTCCCCACCACCGGCTTCAATTCCTTGCCTGCCGTCTTTAGCCAGTTCTCATCCACCTGCGAGAGTAACCCGCCCTTGCGCGCCAGCCAGCGGTCGCGCAGGTTTTTGATAAGCTTTGCCCGTTCGCCCTCATTCGCAGCGCCGCGTGAAACCAGGCTACGCCTCTCCTCTTCCATCGCTGTGCGCACTTCGGCAAAGAGCCCTTCCACGCCCGCGGGGTCAGTGACGCCGAGGTCGGCGAGCGTTTTCCGAACTTTTTCGCCGATATCCATCATGCTGGAGTTCGACTTTCATTCCCGCTCAGGGGAAACTAGAAGCGGTGCCCCTCATTGGCTGAGACAATTGTCCCTTGCCATGCAACTGGATCGCGGCTTTCGGGCTTCTGACTCCTAACTCCAGATCGCCTACTGTTGACCGGCTGCGGCCTGCTTCACTTTACCCGCCAGCTCGGCAAAACCGGCCTGATCGTTCACGGCCATTTCGGCCAGCATCTTGCGATCCAGCTCGACACTCAGCTTCTTCAAGCCGTGGATGAACTGGCTGTAGGTAAGGTCATGGGCGCGCGCCGCGGCCCCGATGCGGATGATCCAAAGGCGGCGGAAATCGCGCTTCCGCTGCCGCCGCCCACGGTAGGCGTAGCGGCCTGCCTTATCGGCAGCTTCCTTCATGAACCTGTAAAGCTTGCTCTTGTTGAGAAAGTAGCCCTTGGTGAGCTTGGCGAGTTTCTTCCGATTGGCGCGGCGTACGGTGCCGCGTTTGACTCGAGGCATGGGCTTTGCTCCTTTCGCTACAATTCAGGGCGGCTTAGTCCCGCGCGGCGGGATGAAGGCACCCAGCCTTTGGCCTTCCCGCACCTGTCAAAAGCAGGGAACAGGTGACAGGGAACAGGGGACAGAAAAAACAAGCCATTCCTTCCGTTCTCTATTCCCCCGCTACTCGCTCGCTGTTCCCTGTTCCCTGTCACCTATTCCCTGTTCCCTACGAATAAGGCAACATGGCCCGAATAGCAGGCGCATTCGCAGGGGAAACGATGACGGATTGACCCAGTCTCCGCTTGCGCTTCCTGGCTTTCGAAGTCAGGATGTGGCGTGCAAAGGCGTGCCGGCGCTCCAACTTGCCGGTGGCTGTGACTTTGAAGCGCTTCTGTGCTCCCTTGTGGGTCTTCAGCTTCAGCTTGATCTTCTTGGGCTTTGCCAACTCTATCCTCCAGATTCTCCCCTTGTCGGTTCGGGAGTCGGTGGCGCGGCCGCAGCAGCGATGGGCACCGGAGCCGGCTTAGGCTGAGGGGGCCTGGCGGTCGCTGGGGATGCCCCCGCCGACGGCCGTGAAGCCTGGGAGGGCGCACCCTTGCCCGTCGCTTTGCGGGCGGCAATGATCGTCGAGAGATTCGGCCCCTCAATCTTCGGTCGAGTCTCCACCACGCCCACCTCACTCACCTCTTCGGCTAACCTTTCCATCATTTTGAATCCCAGGTCACGGTGGGCCATTTCCCGGCCACGGAACATTATCGTGACCTTTACCTTGGCCCCATCCTTGAGGAACTCGATAACCTTGTTCCGCTTGGTTTCAAAGTCATGCGTGGAAGTCCTGGGCCGCATTTTCACTTCCTTGAGCTCGATCGACTTCTGATGCTTGCGCGCCTCATGCTGCCGTTTGCTGAGCTGGTAAAGGTACTTGCCATAATTGATGATGCGGCAAACCGGCGGGTTAGCTGTGGGAGCAACTTCCACGAGGTCGAGACCCTGGCCTCGCGCAATCCTCAGAGCTTCGAAGGGCGGCATGATTCCGAGCTGTCCGCCCTCTTCGTTGATCACCCGGATTTCGCGGGCTCGAATCCTCTCATTTATGCGAACAAATCGGTCGGCAATAGGCATTCCCTCCTGGCCCCTTCGGGCCTCCCGCGCTCCTGATCTCTTGACGTGGTAGGGGCGCATGACCCTGCGTCCCTACATCTTCAGAATCGGACATGTGAGGGCGCATGGACCTGCGCCCATACACTTCCCAGGGCGTGAACACAGCTTACCATTTCGTAGCCCTGGTGTCGATAAGTTGTCGAATCCAACCCACAAAATCACCCAGCGCTCGAAATCCGGCATCCCCGGTGTCCCGGCGCCTGACGGCGACGCCGCGGCTCTGGGCTTCACGGTCGCCGACCACCAGCATGAAAGGCACCTTCTGAAGCTGCGCGTCGCGGATGCGCGCGTTCAACTTCTCATTGCGGTCGTCCAGGCTGGCGCGCACGTTGGCGCGACGCAGTTCTTCCAAAACCTCTCGAGCGTATGCCAAGTGCTTGTCGCTGACGGGGAGCACCAAGGCCTGCACCGGCGCCAGCCAGACCGGGAAGGCTCCGGCATAATGCTCGATCAACACCCCAAAGAAGCGTTCCAGTGCCCCCAGCAGAGCTCGATGCACCATAACCGGCTGGTGCGTCTGCCCGTCAGGTCCGGTATACTCCAGACCGAAACGCTGGGGCAAGAAGAAATCAAACTGCACGGTAGTGAGCTGCCAGGGACGGTTCATGGCATCGAGTAGTTTGATGTCGATCTTCGGCCCATAAAAAGCCGCTTCCCCCGGCATGCGCCGGAAGGGTATGGCGCGCTTGCGCAACGCCGACTCGAGCGATTTCTCGGCCAATTCCCACTGCGCGGGCTCGCCGGAATACTTCTCTCGGTCTGCCGGGTCCCAGGTGGAAAGGTCCACCTCGTACTTGTCGAATCCGAAGGTCTTCATGAGCATCAGCGCGAAGTCCACGCAGGCGCCCGCTTCCGATTCCACCGTCTCAGGCGTAGCAAAGATGTGAGCATCGTCCTGTGTAAAGCCCCGAACGCGCATCAGACCGTGCATCACCCCTGAGCGTTCGTAGCGGTAGACAGTCCCGAACTCCGCCAAGCGCATCGGCAACTCGCGATAGCTCCGCCTCCGGTCCTTGTAAATGAGGATGTGAAAAGGGCAGTTCATCGGCTTCAACTGGTATTCCGCATCCTCGAGCGCCATGGGCGTGAACATGTTCTCGCGATAGTAGCCCCAATGCCCGCTGGTCTTCCACAAATCCACTCGCGCCACGTGCGGCGTGTACACCAGGTCGTAGCCCTGGCGGAGGAGTTCCGCGCGCATGAAATCCTCGATTTCCTTGCGAATGATGCCGCCCTTGGGGTGCCAGAAGACCAGCCCGGGTCCTGCTTCGTCCTGAATGCTGAAGAGATCGAGCTCCTTTCCCAGCCGCCGGTGATCGCGCTTCTTCGCTTCTTCAAGCTGCGCCAGGAAGGCGTCCAGCTCTTTCTGGCTGAAGAAGGCAGTCCCATAAATGCGCTGCATGGGATGCGAGTGCTCGTCGCCTTTCCAGTGCGCCCCCGCCACGCTCAATAGCTTGACGGCTTTGATCCGCCCCGTGGAGGGGATGTGCGGCCCGCGGCAAAAGTCCAGGAACTTCCCCGTGCGATAGGCTGTAAATACGGGGTCGGCCTTTTCTTCAATCAGCTCGCACTTCAAAAACTCGCCCATCTCTGCAAAGAGTTTTTTTCCTTCTTCCTTGGGAAAGTGGACTCTCTCGTTCGGATAGTCCGCCTTGATGATCTCGCGCATCCGATCTTCAATCCTCTTGAGATCATCATCTGTAAAAGCCTTCTCGCGATAGAAGTCGTAATAGAAGCCGCTTTCGGTGGCGGGTCCCACTCCCGGATGGGCGTCCGGGAATAGGTCTGTTACCGCCGCGGCCAGAATGTGAGCCGCCGAATGGCGATAAATCTCCAGACCCTCAGGCGAGGAGGGAGTGATGAATTGGATCGGCCCGCCCTGCTCGATGGGAGTCGAAAGATCCACCAAGCGCCCGTCCAGCTTGGCGGCCAGTGCCTCGGCGGCCAACCGCGGGCCAATCGACTTGGCCACCTCCAGCGCCGTTATCCCTTGCGGGAATTCCTTCGCTGTCTTGTCAGGGAATTCGATTAGAACGTTTGCCATTCCTCGCTGATATCCAATACTCAACAAACTACCGTCCTAATATAGCAATTCCACTGGCGACGGTCAAACCACGCGTTCCCTCTGAGTATCCTTTTAGCCCTTTGTGCTCATTTCCGGTGCCCAAGCGCCTACGGAAGCCCCGATGGCGTCCGGCGTAACGTCGATGGCAGACGGCTGGGCAGCTTGGCCGCCAGTTCCGTGTCAAGCGCCAATTACAGGATGCTCAGAGGAGCTGGTCCAATACCAGGGTCTCGAAAGATTCCACCCGCTCGAAGATCGTATCGTTGGTAATCAAGCCAGTCGCGTGGGCGTGCAATGCCGTCGCGGCTTGGAGAGCATCCGGAGTTCGCAAGCGATGGAAAGCGCGGAGGCGCGCGGCAAGATCCGCGATCTCCAGGCTCGGAGCAAGCCACTGCAGGTTGGGAAACTTGGAAATCAGGGCGTAGAATTCGTCCACCCGCAACTCGTCGAATTCACGATAAGGCTGAACCAGCAATTCCGTCATGGTAATGGTCGATGTTACGCCCTCGGAACCCGGACGCTCGAGCCACGAGAAGACTTCATCGGTAAAGTCAAGAAACTGAGCGTTCGCCTCGATCTGGTAAATGAACACGCTAGTGTCGAGCGCGATCAGGCGGTGATGCCGGAGAAAGGCGCGGAGACGGTTTATTCCCAACTTTGGCGTTCCTTTTGAAGGTAATCGCGGGAATAGAGGGCTGGAGCCAGGCCGCGGATCGCGGCATGGTGGGATTTTGGTTTTTGCAGGATCACAACCCTGTCTCCGCGAACAACAACCATCAGCCTGTCACCGGCTTTGACACCCAAAGCCTCGCGCGCTTCGCGCGGGATCACGATTTGGTTCTTACTCGAAATAGTCACCTCGGCCATCGCTTTACATTATAGCATAAAGTAAAGTACCGGCGTTTTCTTGTGCTTGAGGCCGGGCGGATGGTAGCATGGAAGCCGGTTTCAAAAGGCATGCAACCTTCGGATTTTTTCGCCGCATTCCGAAAGGGCAAAACCGGCCGGGCGTATTTCCTGCGTGGTCCCGACCGGTTTCTCCAGGAAGAATGCCGCAAAGCGGTGCTGAACTCGATTCCTGAAGAGGCGCGGCAATGGTGCTTGGCGGAAATCGAGTTTCAGCCGGAGCGGCTCAGGCAGGATTTGGAGGCAGCCCAGCAGATGCCCATGCTGGGTGGTCACAACTTTCTGCTTTTTTCCGACCCCGAGGATTTCAAACACGCGGTCGAAGAAGACGCCGAGGCGTTGCGCGAGTACCTGGAGCGCCCCTCGCCTTTCTCCACCGTGGTCTTTACTGCGTCGGAGCCGGACAGGCGGCGGAAGTTCATCCAGTTGTTGGAGAAGAAGGCTGAGTTAGTGGAGATGCGGGCGCTCAATCGCCGCCAAGCCGCGCTGTGGGCCAGTGACTTCCTGCATCAGTCAGGGGTGGAGATCGAGGCCGGGCTGGCTGAGGAAATTGCCAGCAAGTTCGAGATCAGCGAGGATTCGCGAGCCGAGGCGAAGCCTTCCGGGGTCAACCTACTCTGGATGCGCAGCGAGCTCGAAAAACTGCTCACGGCCAAGCCAAACAAGCAGCGGCTGGAGTCGGCGGACCTAGAACTGATCGTAGCCTTCCGCGAAGAGCGGGAGATTGGAAAACTCCTGCGCGCTATCGCCGAGAGGAAATGCGGCCAAGCGCTGGGAGTCCTCCGTGAGCTTTTGGCTAGCAGGGTCGCCGAGACATTGATTGTCTGGTGCATCGGTGACCTCTTTCGCCAGACGCTCAGGGGCGGAGGCGTGCCTTACGGGGGGGGCCGGGGAGGCTGGTCACGGCCCGCCAATCCCTATTCCATTTGGGAAATCGTCCCAGTGGTGCAGGGGAATTATGCGCGCGGGGAATTGCAGCAGGCAATGCGGGCCGTCCGCCGCACCGACCTGGGAATCAAATCGTCGTGGAAGGACGCAAGAATCCTTTTGGAGTTTTTGGTTTGGCAGGTGGTGGTCGGCAAGGAAAGCGCAGCCATACCCACGATTGGCGAAGAACTTCCCGTTCCGGCTACCGAATCGTGAACTGGCCACTGCATCTCGCCGCCGGCCGAGGAGCAGTTTTACGCGAGAGCATTGAAGGCGAGTGTCAATCGCGATTTATAGGCTGCCGCGGTATTCCTGTGCACGACGCCCTTGTGAATGGAGTGATCGATAAGCGCCAGGGTGGGCTTCAGAAGCGCTTCCGCGGCGGCCTTATCCTTGGCTTTGAGCGCGGCGCGGAGTTTCCGGATCTGATGCCGCAACTTCGTCAGGTGCGCCCGGTTCAGTTCCGTGCGCTTTTGGGTTTGCTTAATGCGCTTTAATGCGGATTTGTGACTTGCCACAGAATCTCCTTTTGGACAAGATACCAACCCTCAATTTAACAGACGCTCCCAAGGAGCGTCAATGGTGGCAACGGGTTGGTTCGGGAGTTGTAGCCTCGACCCCCTCACCCGTCCCGCGTTGGCTGAAGAAAGCGCCGACGCGGGCCACCCTCTCCCCTAAGGGGGAGAGGGGCGCACGGACCTAAGGTCCGGGAGCGCCAACTAACGGCGCAACGCGGCCTCCACTTCAAACAGCCCTACTACCTAAAGGAGAATGCCCATGGGTAATACCTCCGCTGAATCGAGCCTCGAAGTGCTCCTAAACGCGAGCCAGATTGCCGCGCGAATCCGCGAACTGGGAGAGGAGATTTCCGGAGATTATCTCGGCCGCACACCGCACTTGGTGGGGGTGCTCAAAGGCGCCTGGATTTTTATGGCCGACCTCATCCGCCACCTCTCCCTCGAGGTGACCGTCGATTTCCTGGGGATCGAGAGCTATGCCTCCGGGACGACGTCATCCGGCGAAGTGAAAATCACCAAAGACCTTGATGTGAGCATCGTGGGGCGTGACGTTCTGGTGGTCGAAGATATACTCGACACGGGGCGAACCTATCATTACCTACGGGGTGTCCTTTCCGCGCACCAGCCCGAGAGCCTGAAGCTCGTCACTTTGCTCGATAAGACGGGCCGGCGGGCCGTGCCCGTCAAGGCAGACTACGTGGGCTTCCAGATTCCCGATGTTTTCGTGGTTGGCTACGGCTTGGACTACAACCAACAATTTCGCCGCCTCCCCGATGTGCGATGCCTGCGCCACATCGCTTGCGTCTAGGCTGCGCGTGAGTGCTGTCATGCTGAGCGAAGCCCTGGACCGGACGGTCCACGGCGAAGCGAAGCATCCCCGCAGTCCATCGGCTGGAAGAGAACTACGGAGATTCTTCGCCCGCCAAAAAGCGGCGGGCTCAGAATGACAGGCCTTTAGACATTCGGAAGAGGCGGGAGGGGCACCCTAACGTAGCTACGATTTAGTTCGCTTGAAATGGATCGTGTGGATCTGGTCCTTGCCGTTTTCGCGCCACGTCCATTTTTCCGTGAAGTGATCCTGATCGGCGATTTGGATCAGCAAGTGGCGCATATGGCCGGAGCTGATATCCGTCAGATTGGTGATACCCGTGAGAGAAAAATCGAACTCCTTCTGGTCGCCGGTGACGGTAGGTGTCTCCATGCGCGGCTGATTGCCCGCCGCACAGTAATGAGTCATCGCCAGCCGATTTCCATCCGCCGTATAGAGAGTCACCATCTGGTCGGCTTCGACGCTCTGGAATGTCTCCTCGAGTGCGGTCCCATTCGAGACCAGCCGGATCGTGTTTGTCAGCGGTCGCCCTTGAGGTCCGGTAGCTTCCCATGTGCCTACGAGGGTCTTCAGGCGATCGAATCCGGACGCAGGCTGCGTTTGCGCCACTGCGATCCCGGTAAACCCTCCGATGGCAATGGCACCCAACGCAAGCAGATGAACTGTCTTTCGCATTTCCTCCTCCTTCGGAGAACAATCCCACTATACTCTGTTCGTCATTGCCGCGGAACTGGGAATTGGATTTCCTCTTGCGCGGCAATGACCAGGGGTGCGAGAGCCGCATCTCCCGATTGACACTCCAACATAGCGATTGTAATGTTTACGCGGGGAAATGGAAATGGTGCGTGAACTCACGGTTCCGACTCTCAAAGCTGGTGTGGTCAAGGTGGACATCACGCCACCCATGGGCCAGCGGATGTGGGGTTTTGCGGCACGCGTGAGTCCTGCCACGGGAACTCTTGACCCGCTTTGGGCGCGCGTGCTTGTGCTCGAAGTTGGCGAAAAGCGGCTGGCGCTGGTGGCGCTCGATTTGGGGCGGCCGTTCGGTCCCGGCTCGCTTGCGCGCCTGCGGGAAGGTGTAAAGGAATCCAGTGGAATTTCGTACGTCCTCCTCGTCGCCTCCCATACTCATTCCGGCCCTGTTATCAAGGATGAGTATCCGCCGGGGGGCACACCGCTCTGGGAGTCAATCGCGATTGAGAAAATTGCTCGGGCCATCGACGCCGCGCATGAGCAGGCTGAAGGGGCTCGCTTGGGCGCCGGCCACGGCACCGCCTATATCGCTCACAACCGTCGCCGCATGAATCCGGATGGGACCATCACCTGGTTCGACCGGAACTTAACCAGGATTCCAACTTCTCCGGTCGATCCTACAGTTTCCGTCCTCCGGGTTGACACCCGTGAGGGCCGGCCGTTGGCGATCCTTGTTAACTACGCTTGCCGTCCGGTTGTCTTCGGCGCCGACAACCTGAACTATTCGGCCGATTTTCCGGGGGTGATGGCGCGGAGGGTCGAGCAGACCTTTGGCGGGCAACCGGTTTGTTTCTTCCTTCAGGGCGCTTCGGCCGATATCAACCCCTATTACGCCGTCACTCCGCTCGAGGAGGATGCGGGCAGGTGGCGAGACTGGACGGGAGAGCGGCTGGGACACGAAGCCGCACGCGTGGCCGAAGGCATCGAGACCAAACCTGATTCAGAGGCGAGCCTTGAATTTGCCGAGGACTTGATAAGCTTCCACTCGCGCTGGGAAGCGGGAAAATTCCGCGAAGCCCTTTTGCGCTACGGCGAGGTTTTTTTTGAGGACTTTGCTCCTACCCCGCGAGAAGAATGGCGCTTGCCCGTGGCCGCCGTGCTGCTTAATAAACGAATTGCCTTCATGACCGTGCCCGGCGAAGCATTCGTGGAATTTCAAATCAATTGGCGCGATCGTTGCCCGGTACGAGACGCTTTTTTCCTCGGTTATGCCAACGGCTATTACGGGCATTTCCCCACCATCGAGGCCGCTAGCGAGGGCGAGTATGGCAGCGCCGACGCAGTTGCCTGGGTTGAGGTCGGCGCGGGAGAGAGAATGGTGGACCACGCCCTAATCAGGATTTACCAGATGCTGGGCCGGCTCTCCGGGGGAATATAGGGACTGGCCAAAATCGACCAGCAATGTGGTGGATTACAGCCAGGGAGGAGACCTCACTGCGGGCATCCAAACAAGCTAAGACCTTCTTTTTCAGCCACATATAGGAGTCGCGCGGTTTGGAATGGAATATGCCTTACCACCCTGGGGATATGAGGAGGTTGCTTATGAGGAGTATACTGACCAAGCCGATTCGGACTGTGGCTTGCTACCTCGCGGTGAGTCTGCTTGCCGCTTCGGTAGTGGCGTTTGCGCAGGAGCAAGGGAACCCGCCGCCACCCAGTTCTGAGCCCAGTCCTGGATGGCACAGTTTTTCCAACCCACCCGAACCGCAGGCTAACGCCCCCCAGGCTGGCTACCCGCAGGGCGCCTACCCGCAGGGCAACAACCCGCAGGCGAATTACCCGCCTAACCAACCGGTGCCGTCACGTTTAAAGCTTCAGGCCGGCACGTTTGTGACAGTACGGACAGACCAGATGCTGTCTTCGGACAAGAACCAGGTCGGCGACGGATTCTCCGCAACGCTGATGCGGCCACTCGTGGCGGACGGCGTGGTGGTTGCGCAACGGGGCCAAATTGTTGGCGGACGCGTTGCCCAGGCGGAGAAGGCAGGCCGCGTCAAGGGCGTCTCGAAGCTGGGAGTCGAATTAACCGATTTGACGCTGGTGGATGGCCAACAGGTGCCTATTGAAACAGCGTTGACTAACATGACTGGGCCGACCTCAAACGGCCGGGATGCAGGCGCTATCGCAGGAACTACCGTTTTAGGCGCGGCGATTGGTGGCGCTGCGGATTTGGGTCCCGGCGCTGCCATTGGAGCCGGGGCTGGCTTAATCGCGGGGACCGTGGGCGTGTTGTTGACCCGTGGTCGCCCGACCGTGATTTATCCGGAGTCGGTGTTAACTTTCCGGCTCGCGGATTCCGTCACGATTTCCACAGACCGCGCCCCAGAGGCCTTCCACTACGTGAACACCAACGTATATAACGGCGCTCCTGTCGGCCAGAATTCACCTCCTCCCAATTCCGGGTGGAACTGCCTTGGATATGGTTGGCCTCCTCCTTATCCCCCACCAGCACCCTACTATTACTACCCCTATTATCCGTACCCTTGGGGAGTGGGCGTGGGAGTGTGGTGGGGGCCGGGTTTCTATTATGGCCGTGGCTT
>Ga0326727_10017496_pt1 | contig 14859 bp, 10 predicted proteins | sample MB2enrmetagenome_FD_207643 | JGI IMG/M metagenome (GOLD analysis project Ga0326727, IMG submission 207643) | Lab enriched peat soil microbial communities from McLean, Ithaca, NY, United States - MB29MY | ecosystem: Environmental > Terrestrial > Soil > Wetlands > Peat | place: USA: New York... | reverse complement strand
GGGTACGGAAACCGGCTTACAGCTCACGGCTCCGATCTTTGGACACTTGTGGGGCGGGCTCTCAGCCTGCGGCGGCCTCGCAGGCCGCCTTGCACGGAGGACAGATCGAGGGTCCGTCGCGGCCCACAGCGCCGCCCCACTGGTCCCACGCTACAATGCCATATATGCGATTTGTTCCCCTTCTACTGGTGTGTTCGCTCGGTTTCGCAGCCGAGCCGGCGTCGAAATCCGCCTTCGACAAACCCACGCTCGAAGACTACGTGCGGCATTTAATGGTGTTCGCGCCAGGCGTGCAGGTGAAGATCGACGATCCGAAGCCTTCGTCCATAGCGGGGCTCAAGAAAGTAGCGATGCACGTCAGCTTTGGGCCTAACGAGGAGACCCTGGAGTTTTTCGTGAGCGACGACGGCCGTTACCTGATCAACATCACGCAGGGCGGAGTATTCGACATCACCAAGGATCCGTTTCAGGAAGACCGGGAAAAACTGAACACCGCTGGCGCTCCCAACTTCGGCACGCCCGGCGCGCCCATCTCACTGGTAGTTTTCAGCGACTTCGAGTGCCCGCAATGCAAGATGGAAGCTGAAGCGCTGCGCAAAGAGTTGCTGGCGGCCTTCCCCACTCAGGTTCGTCTCTACTACAAGGACTTCCCGCTGGAATCCCTGCACCCCTGGGCCAAACCCGCCGCTGCTACCGGACGCTGCGTGCTGCAGCAGGGGCAGGATCATTTCTGGAACTACTATGACTGGGTTTATGCGAACCAGGGCGACATTAAGCCCGACAACTTCCGCTCTAAGGTGGATGATTTTGCAAAGAATGAAAAGCTCGACCTGATGCAGTTCGGCCGTTGCATGGATAATCCCGCCGGCGTCGGCGCCGAAGTGGACAAGGAGATCGCCGAGGGCAAGGCACTCAACTTGAACGGCACGCCGACCATTTTCGTGAATGGCCGGAGGCTGATGGGCGCGTATCCGTGGGACAACCTCAAGGCCATCATTCAGGCCGACCTCGATTACCAGAAGACCCACCCGGCCACGGCGCCGAACACCTCTGCTTCCGCCACCGATGAGAAGTGCTGCGAAGTAACCATCCCCACCGCGTTGAAGAAGTAGGGCGCTCCGGCACCCCCCACCGTGGAAGGGCGATTGGGGCCTCAGGTAAACCACCCATAGCGCAGGACAGCCGCTCCATTGGAGAATCGATTGAATGGAGCGCTACGCAAAACCTGGCCGAATGGTACCGGGGCCTGAAATCGCAGGGGTACTGGAGAACCGGCCCTGTTTGGACCAGCAAATTGAGGCGTCAGTACTGCTGACGGAACGATGGCGGAAACCGATACTGGGTCTGCCATGATAGCCCCATCGAACGAGTTCGCCGCCACCCTGAATGCCGATGCTTTCACGCTGCCGCCGCTGATTCTGCACCCGTTTTCCGATGCCACGGGTCCCTCGCGGCTGGTGGAAAGTTCGCGGGCCAGCCTGATGCTGAACGGCCTGCTTCCCAATGGCGAGTTCTCCAGCGAGGAACTGGAGCGCCGGCTGCTGGACGGCCGGTACTGCGAGCTGCGGATGGTCTATTACGTTGGACGCGATATTGTGCGCTGGATGGAGCAGTGCCTGGACGCCGCCTCGCGGAGCCCCGAAGCTTTCCCGACTGGCCTGACCACACAAAGCTTCGCGGCTTACCTGGTGCTGAATTCGCCTGAAGGCGTGCAGGACAAACTGCGCAAGTGGGGTGTCAACGATTACCGGTCGATTTTCGCGCGGGGCATCGCCCTCAACGTGATGTTCGCCGAAGCGCCCGTGCGCGGCCGTCTCAGCGACGAGTTTGTCCGCAATTATCATCGCTACGCGGACCAGATCTTCCAGACCTATCAAACCCAGGCCACCTGGGAATCCATCGACCCACGCCGCGTGAACTTTGAGCTGTATGCCTCCGGCGAGTATTCGCGGATGCTCGAACAGTCCTGGGGCGAGTAAGCCGCATCGCTATCCTGTGAGTTGATGACTTGGTCGGCGATTGGCGCTGCGGGGCTTGCCCTTGCAGTGATGCTGGGAGCGTTCGGTGCGCACGCTCTGCGAACACGCCTCGATGCATATTCCATGAGCATCTGGGAACGTGCCGTTTTCTACCACTTCGTGCACATGCTTGGTTTGTTGGTTGTCCCGCTCTTCGAGCGGGCAGGGACAATCTCGCGGGCGGCGCGAACCTGGGTTTGCTGGCTTTTGCTTGCCGGCGTTGTGCTCTTTTGTGGAAGCCTCTACGTTCTGGCGCTCACCGGTGTGCGCACCCTGGGCGTGGTCACCCCGTTCGGCGGTCTTTCGTTCATCGCCGCATGGCTGGTGCTGGCCGTGGCATTGCTACGCGGATCGCGTTAGCGGCCTGATCGCCAGATTCACCACGATCATCGCCACCGAAAAAGCCGGCAGGATGAGCAGTGCGTTGCCAAGCGACGCCCGCCCGGCAATGTAGCCAATGATGGGCGAGCTCACTGCCAGGCCGATCCAGCCGCAGGTGATGGCGAACCCCATGGCCGTGGCAGTGCGCACACGGAAGACATCGCCGACTATGGCCAGTACGGTGGGGAACACGGGCGCCATGGCCAACCCAGCGCAGAACACGGCAATCCAGGCGACGGTTGGGTCGGCTGTTCGCAACATCAGGTAGGTAGTGGCGGCCATCAGAATGGATGAGGCCAGCGTCACGTTCAGCGAAGAGACTTTGATGAGCACACGCGAGACCACCAGACGGCCGAACAGCAGGCCGAGCGCGAACCCGAAGGAGACGATGTCAAGCGCGCGCCCCCCAGGGACACCCCGGCCAATCAGGTATTTATTCAGCCAGTTCCACACCCCCACTTCGCAGGCGACGTAGAGGAAGAGAAAGAGCGCCAGCAAATAGAGAACCGGCCTGGTGTAAACGGCGCCCTCTTCGGTTGCCGATCCGGTCCCCGCGGGTCGCGGCGCGGGCATTTTCGTTGCGATGGTGGCCAGCAAGGTGATCGCCGTGAGTACTGCGGCGAGATAGCAGAGCCGCACTGGATCGCCACCGAGCACATGCGCCATGATGAACGGCGTGGCAAATCCTCCCAGCCCGAAAAACAGATTCGAAATGTTCATCACCGACGCGCGGCGCGCTTCGCTGACGTCGCTGGCGAGCGCATTTGCGCCGGTCACCACGATGCCGCCTCCGATGCCCAGCAGGAGAAAGAAGGCCATGAGCAATCCGTAATCGGCGGTCACGTGCGGCAGCGTGAACAGCGCGATAGTGATGAGCGCGAGCCCCAGCAGGAGCGCCAACTTCTTCCCGCGTTTGTCAATGAGCGGTCCCACGGAGACCGAAGCAATCACCAGTCCGATGGCTTGCGCGAAGGCGACGGAGCCGTTCTGCGCGTCAGTAAGATGAAAGGTCGGCATCAGCGTGCCGAGCATGGCGGCTGTCACGCCGTACACGAAGAGCGCGAGGCTCGCGGCGAGGATAAGCATGGACGCTATTCTATTTCAGCCGGCCGATGCTGCGCGCAATGCCTTGATTTTCGGCTCGCGGCTTTTCGGGCTATCGAGGCTGAACGAGCGGGCATCGCCCAGTTGATCGCGAACGAACTGCTCGGTCTCGCGCACGGCTTTTCGCAGGGCTGCGTCTTCACCGATGAAAGATACCGAGACGATGGAGTTGTTGGCGGGATCGAACTCCCAGAGCCCCACCAGGCGGCCTCGATCGACGATGGCGTGACTGGGCAGATACGCGACGCTGCCGAGCGTGCAAGCACCTTTCTCGGTCAGCGCCTTTCGATCGAGATCCGCAGAAGCCAGCATGTCCTTTAGGTCGCGGTGCAGCAGTGCAAGGCCGTCGAGACTGCTGACCAGCGCGTATTGCGGCCTTTTCGGTGTACTGAATTTCTCCCATGCTTCGCGATGCTCAGGCAACAGCAGCCGTTCAGAGCCTTTCTCCGCAGGCTCCAAACGCAGAGATTCAACGGCGTTCTTTATCGCCTTCACGCCGACGGCCGAAAATGACTGGAACTCGGCCATCGTCGCCGGGCCGATCCATCCGAAAAACGCCCGAGCCAAAGATACGAGGCACTCGTCCACGCTGAGCTTGAATCCGCTAAGTGGATTGGGACGCCACAGCGTGTAGCGATAGCGTTGCTGATCGAGCCGCCCATTTACGGGCACGCGGCGAATCTCGCCTTCCGATTGCAGCCACTCCAGTGCGACAGGCAATGTCGTCGCCAGGCCCTTCTTTTTCCCTTCCTCGCCGAGATTGCGGACAGCGGGACCAAGCACATCGCGCAACTCAGCGGGATCGAGCGGCCCTTTCCCAAGAGCCTTTAGGACGGCGTCACAGAGCTTGTCGATTTCTTTAGCGGTAACGCCCAGCTTCTCCGCCGTCTTCATTTCGCCGGTGAAATTCTGGCCAACCTTGAGCGCCATCGCGAAATGGCACGCGGGCAGAACGTAGGTGCACCCACGGGCGCTGGGCAGTTCGTGGATTTCGAGAGCCTCGACGGCGCGGTCGGCATCCTCGCGCGTAATCCCGCCGCGCGAGAACAACGTGAAATATGGGCCCACGCCACCGACAGATCTCGCCCAGCCCGTCTCTTCGAGAATCGCGGCAGGAGACGCACCGCTAAGCCGGCCATCCAGCCCCTGCCGGTGAGACCACCACGCCCGCAGCGTCGCCTCGTCCATAGCTATTCAGCTTGCCACAGAAAAGGCCCTCAGAGAGAGGATACTCGAGCTCCGGGGCGATGTTTGATCAGCCCGGGACCGGCGGCCCAAGAGGCCGCCGCAGGCTGAGAGCCAGCCCCACAGCCACTACCACCAAGCAGCCGATTACGTTGTACCAGAGAAAGCCGATGTGGGTGAAGCGATTCGCCGCGAAGATGGCGGCCTCACCAGCCAACACGCCGTAGAACGCGCCGTTCGCGCCAACGCGCTTGCAGAAGAAGGCAAGCACGAAGACGCCGAGCAAGCCGCCGTAGAACAACGAGCCCACCATGTTCACGGCCTCGATCAGCGCGCCGAAATTCCGTCCGAAATTCGCGAAACATACCGCGAAACAGCCCCACATTATCGTCGCCAGGCGGGAGGCGATCACGTAATGCCGGTCGGAAGCGTCGGGAACGAAGTGACGTCGATAAATATCGATCACGCTGACCGTGGCGAGGGAGTTGATTTCGCCAGAGGTCGACGACATGGCCGCCGAGAAAATCACCGCAACGATGAGACCGACTATGCCGGCGGGCAGGTAGCGCGTGACAAAAGAGAGAAAGATGAAGTTGGTGTCGTTGAATTCGCGCGAGACCAGATGCTCACCCGCCGAATGTGCGTTATCGAGATCGTGCTGGGCCTGACGATATCGTCCAGCGGCAGCTTCACGTCCCGCTTCATCCCCAGCATGCCGCGCAACGAGGTACTGTTCGGCAGCTTCCCGCCGTTGTGCAAAAGCCGCATCGAAGCTCTGCTGCACTGCGCCGTAGGCGGGATTCTTTTCCACGTAGGCTTGCTCCACCGGGTGAAACAGCACGGGCGGCCTCACAAACACAAAGAACACGAAGACCATCGCACCGATGAAGAGAATGAAAAACTGCATCGGGATCTTGGCCACGGCGTTGAACAACAGGCTGAGGCGGCTTTGGGCGATGGAACGGCCAGTGAGATAGCGTTGCACCTGGCTCTGATCGCACCCGAAGTAGGCCAGCGCAAGAAACGCGCCGCCGATCAGCCCGCTCCAGATGTTGTAACGGTCGTCCCAACTGAACTTCGTGGTCACCGGATTCAGGCGCCCCATCGCCCCAGCGAGCGAGAGCGCGTCGCCGAAAGAAACGTTATGGGGGAGCAGGTACACGGCCATTCCCAGCGCCAGCACCAGCGCGGCGAAGATCAGCGCCATCTGATACACGTCCGCCCATGTGACCGCTTTAATTCCACCCCACGAAGTGTAGATCATCACCAGCACGCCCATGATGATGGTGGTGACACGGTCCGGCCACCCAAGAATCACCGAGAGCACAACCGCGGGCGCATAGAGCGAAAGTCCCGCTCCGAGGCCGCGCTGGATGAGAAAAATCGCGCTTACCAGCGATCGTGTCTTCGCGTCGAAGCGCCGCTCCAGATACTCGTAGGCCGTATAAACATTGGCGCGATGAAAAATCGGGACGGCGGTCGCCGACAGGATGATCATCGCCACAGGCAGGCCGAAATAAAACTGCACGAAGCGCATGCCGTCGATATACGATTGGCCGGTGGTCGAGATGAACGTGATGGCGCTGGCCTGCGTGGCCATGATGGAAAGGCCCATGGCGTACCACGGCATGCTCTTGCCGGCGAGCAGATAGCTTCGCGTGGTGCTGCTTCCGCGCCCCCGCCACAGGCCGAAGCTCACGATAAACGCGAGCCAGCCGAACATGACGATCCAGTCGAGCGGCCTCATTCGGAGAAGGCCAGAGTGAACAACCAGAACAGGAAGATCACGACAGCAACGTAAGCGCCCACGGCGGCGTAGACACGCGGCCAGGTGCCGAGGAAGGGCGGAGGATCGTCCGGCATCTCGCGCGGAGCTTCATCGTCGATCACTGCAGCGTTTTCCCCGCGCTCAGCAGGTTGGCGAAAATGCGAAACGTGCCGGGCACGCCGGCGGGCAACTCGCGAAACCAGGAAAAGGCCGTGAACACGAACGCGCCTTTGCCATAGCGCGCGGCCAGCGTCGCCCCAAGCAACGGCTGTTCGCCGGGGTCGTGCATCTCAAACAGCGGCGTGTAGTGCGGGTCCCATTGTGAGGCGAAGTACAGGCCACGCTCCTGGATCCAGCCGTCGAAATCGCGTTCGGTGATTTCGTTGGGGCGGTGCAGCAGAGGATTGTCCGGATGCGGGAACGACACCGGCGCTTCCTCCACGGTCACTCGGCCGCGGCCGATCTGAAAGGGCCAGGGGCCGGCATGATCCAGCACCGCTCCGCCTTCGCCGGTATATGCGTTCATGGTGTTGTACTGAACCACCAGAGTTCCACCGTTTTGCACGTACTCGACCAGGCGCTGCGCGTTGGCGACAAGATCCGGCCGCGTGTTGTACGCGCGCACCCCGGTGACAATGGCGTCGAAACGCGCGAGATCGCCTCGGGCAAGATCGCCGGCGTCGAGCAGCGTCACGTTGCTGCCCATTTGCCGCAGTGCGTCCGGAACTTCGTCACCCGCGCCCATCACGTATCCGATGTTCTTCGCCAGATTCCGCACGTCCACGCGAACCAGCTTCACCGATGCCGGCGGGAACAGATACTGCGGCGGAATGTGCGGATAATCGATCAGCTCGGTGGCGACGACGGTGGCGGAACTTCCGGCGCGAATCTCCGTTAGCGCGTGCGTCTGTTCCTGCTGTGAAGGCGGCGAGATATCGAAGCTGACACTGGTCTCTTCCCCCTTGTGCAGGAGGAACGGCGCAGCATTCGGCGTGGTCTTCCATGGTCCGTCAAGGCGCGCCTGCCCTCTCTCGGTCTGCACTGCTTTCAGTTCGATGGACACGTGCTTCGGCGCATCGTTCGCGAAGATCACGGCAGATTCCGGAATCGATACCTGCACCGTCGGTACAACGGCCAACGGACGCCAGCGCTCGCCGAGCAGCCGGTCGACCCAGCGATACACCACCGGCCGATCCAGCTCGATGCGCGTTCCGGCAACGTCGAAATCCACTCGCTTCGAAATGAGCGCAGGATTCTCCGGCGTGCCGATCAGGCTCGGATCGCCAACTTCGTAGGAATCGCCCTGCGGAGGCTGCTGCAGCCAATATGGACCTGAGTAGCTGGCCCTGGGTGGAATCGTCTCCTCCGACGACAACTGCGCGGGCTTGTTGGGCGCCAGCTTGAACACTGGACTCTTGATCTCCAATGTCCCTCGGTTCACCGCTGTGACCGTCACTTTCACTTTGCCGCCCGGCACGATGGCGTACTCATCCGCAGTCGCATCCATCGACAATCCGGCGCAGAGGGCAATGGCTTCATCCAGATCGTGTTGTTTTCTCCCGATCACCGGATCGTCACCGGACGGCATCAGGCGCTTCGCTTCGGCCAGCAGCGGGACAGCCTTCTCCGGGTGATCGGGATCGATCGTCTGCCAGGCTTTTTGCAGCAGATCCCCGACGGGCTTTCCACCGGGAAACCGGTTCCACGTGGTGTCTAATCCATCGAAAATGCTGTCCTTTGCCGGATCGCCCGCTACGACAATCAGCGAATCGACATTCGATCCCTGCCGTTCGGGCGAGCCCATGCCCTGGCTGCGGTGCATGCTGCGGCTCATCCCTGCGATTTCGAGATATGAATACCCCAGCACGGGGTTCCATGCGCCATCGTCGATGTCGATCCGGCCGGGTTTGGAGGCGTTCTCCTGCTGCTGCTCGCGCGTGAAGCCGAACATGTTCCATAGCACGCGCTTCGCCTGCCACGGAGGGCCGCATTCGGGGAATTGTCTCGGATCGGCGGCGGCAAAAAAGGCTTCCTTCCCCAGAATTGCCGAGGCCTGATGATGACCATGGCCGTCGTTGGGGGTGCCCGAGAAACGAAGCACAATCACGTCCGGGCGGAACCGGCGGATCACACGCACAATATCGCTCAGCGTCCTCTCACGGCCCCATTTCTGCATCGCTTCATCGGCGGTTTTGGAAAAGCCGAAATCGATGGCCCGCGTGAAGAATTGTTCTGCGCCGTCGATGCGCCGGGCGGCCAGCAATTCCTGGGTACGGATGACTCCTAACGCGTCGCCCTGTTCGGGTCCAAGCAGGTTCTGGCCCCCTTCCCCGCGAGTCAGCGAAAGATACCCGGTGCGGGCGCACAATCCTCGGGCGAAATAGGCCAACAACGCCGTGTTTTCGTCGTCCGGGTGGGCGGCAATCATGAGCACGCTGCCGGTGTTGCAAAGCCCGTGCAGCGATTCATATGCGCGCGCCGCGCCGGATAGTTCACGCTGCGCAAAAGCGGGGGCGGCGAGCAGCATCAGGCAGGCCGCGAGGACACAGGATAGTCCGCGCTTCATCTGTGTTGGCTATTGTAGCGTGGGATACGAGGATGTAGCGTGCGATACCCGACAGGAAGCATTCGGGCCGCCGCCCGCCCGGCCCATCCCGGGCCTTCGCCGTGCGAGCTGTGCATCTGTAAGCGTCGGGTACAATTGACCTAATGGGAAATATCGCTTCCGCTCCGCCGACCCGTATTCTGGTCGCGGATGACGAGGAAAGCCAACGAATTGGGCTGGTCAGCATGATCCAGTCGTGGGGATTCGCGGTGGAATCCGCTGCGGACGGTCAGGAAGCGCTGGAGAAGCTGAACGCGATCCCTGTGCACGTGCTGGTGACGGATCTTATGATGCCGCGCATGGACGGGTTCGAGCTGCTGAAGCGGCTGAATTCGCAAAGTGGCGCGCCGCCGGCGATCGTGCTCACGGCGTTCGGCAACATCGAGACGGCGATCCAGACCATTCACGACCTCGGCGCTTTCTGGTTCCTCGAAAAACCCATTCAGCCCAGCGCGCTCAGGATACTGATCGAGCGTGCAGCATCGCAAAGCCACCTGGCCGAGGAAACGGAACGCCTGCAACGGGAGCTGCAGTACAAGGGCGTTCTGGTGGACATGGTCGGCATCTGTGCGCCAATGCAACAGGTTTTTTCGATGATCCGTCAAGTGGCGCCATCGAAGGCCGCGGTCCTGGTGACGGGCGAGAGCGGGACGGGCAAGGAGTTGGTCGCAAGGGCCATCCATCATCTGAGCCCGCGCCGCAACGGCCCGTTCGTCGCGATCAACTGTGCGGCCATGCCGGAAACGCTGATGGAAAGCGAGCTCTTCGGGCATGAGAAAGGCGCCTTCACCGGAGCGGTGGAACGGCGGGCCGGATGCTTTGAGCTGGCGCAGCACGGAACGCTGCTGCTGGACGAACTGGCGGAGATGCCGGTGGGAACGCAGGCGAAGCTGCTGCGCGTTCTGGAAGATTCGCATGTGCGCCGCCTGGGCGGCAAGGCGGAGATCGCCGTGGATGTGCGAATCGTGGCCTCCACTAACCGGAATCTCGAAGAGGTGCTGCGCAAAGGAGAACTGCGCGAGGATTTGTATTATCGTCTGAACGTTTTCCAGATCATGCTTCCGGCGCTGCGCGAAAGAGATGGGGATCTGCCGCTCCTCGCCGAAGCGCTGATCGGCATGCTGAACCGCAAGCACGGTTGCCGTGTGGTGGAAATATCGAGCGATGTGCTGGAGATGCTCCGCCGGCACAACTGGCCCGGCAACGTGAGGGAACTCCGCAACGTGTTGGAGCGGGGCGTGATTCTGGCGGGCGAGGGGACCATCCTGCCTCAGCACCTGCCACGCGATTTCGGTGTTTCCGCGGGAGCCCGCACTCCAACGCAGGCAGCGGATGTGAACAGCGTGCGGCTTCCCGTGGGAACCACGGTGGGCGAGGCCGAGAAGGCGCTGGTGCTGCTCACGCTGCAGCACACGAAGAACAATAAGACACGCGCCGCAGAGATTCTGGGCATCAGCCTGAAAACGCTGTTTAACAAGCTGAAGGAATACGGTGCGTCGGCCGAAGCCGAGGCTGCTGCGTCTTCGTGATGTCTCTGAAGACCAGGATCCGCCTCTCCGTCGCGGCTTTGGTTGCCGCGGTGGTGGTGCTGGTTTCCCTCGTTTATGTCTACGATTTCACCGGCAGCGCCATCGACAGCGCCGCTGACAGCGCGCGCCAGATTGCCGGGGAAGTGGCCGGTTACACGGTGGAGCGCGTGGACCAGAGCCTGGCCGCGCCGCCGGACCGGCCAACAGTTCGCCTGCAGGTGCGCGAGCGCGTAGCAGGTATCATCCGCACCGATCCGCTGATTCCCGCGATGCTTACCCGCAGCGTGAGCACCAACGCGGCCGTACTGGATGTTATCATCCTGGGTCCGAACAACCACGTACTGACGTCGTTCACAGGCACGTTCGTTCCCGGCGCTTTTCGCTATAAATCGTTTGATACGTGGAAAAACGGGCCGCCTTTGCGCAATCTGTGGCAGCTTTTCACCGAAAAGGAAAACTACGCGATCCAAATCCCGGTAGCGGCAAGGGGCGACAAGACACCGCAGTTCACCGTAATGGTGGTGGTTCGTTCGTCGTTCATTCGTCACACGCTGGCGCCGGCATTCGAGAATCTGGGACTCGGATTTCTGATCGCCCTGGCCGTTTCGCTGGCGCTCGCATGGCTGGTTCCGGCGTTGGCCCTGCGGCCGCTGGCGCGCGTTAGCCGCACGATTGACCTGATCACTAAAGGCGAATTACCGCCTGACGGGCCGGAAGCGGCTGCGGCGGCCCGCGAATCGCGCGAATATGCCGACGTGCAGTCGAAACTGAGCGTGCTGGGCCAGCAATTTCACGGAGTGCGCCGCGACGCGCTGGAATTGCGCAATAACATCGATGAATTGCTGGAGCGCCTCGAAGAAGTGGTGATGCTGTTCGACGCGCAAGGGCGCACGGTGATGGCGGGCCGGCCGGCCGAACAATTGCTGGGTTTGTCGCGCGATGAGATCCTGCGAAGCACCATGCCGGAGCTGTTCCCGTCGGGCACCGCCGTTCGTGAAGCTATCGAACGAAACGAGCCCCTCCGCGACAAGATTGTCTACGTTGAGGTACCCGAGCACGGCCGCAGGCGTTTGCTGCTCAGCGTGGAGTTGCTCTCGCGCGCTTCAGGCACGCAGCCGATAGGAACGCTGGTCCGTTTGCGCGACCCCGATACACGCAAGCAACTGGAATCGCATCTCGATCTTTCATCCAGGCTGGCCGCGATCAGCCGTCTCACCAGCGGCGTCGCACACGAGATCAAGAACCCGCTGAACGCCATTGCTCTGCATATCGAGGTGTTGCGTGGCCGGCTGGACGCGCCCGAACCGGAGTTGGAACTGATCACTCAGGAGGTGCGGAGGCTGGATCACGTCGTACGCACGTTTCTCAACTTCAACAAGCCTCTGGAGCTCGAACTCACCGAAGTGAATCTGCCTGACGTCGTGCGCGAACTCGCCGCCTTTATCCGGCCCGATGCCGAAGCGCATCAGATCGCGGTCGAGACCGAAATATGCGAAGAAGCTTGGATCCGAGGCGATCCGCGGTTGTTGCGCCAGGCGGTGCTGAATGTGGTGGTAAATGCGATCGACGCCATGGGTCAGCAGGGGCGGCTGAAGCTCGCGGTAGATAACCGGGATGGCGAGTGCGTCCTCACGGTTGCAGACACCGGTCCCGGAATCCCCGAGGGCATCCGCGACCGCATCTTCGACCTGTACTTCAGCACCAAACCCGAAGGTTCGGGCATCGGTTTGGCCCTGACGTTCCGGATGGTGCAATTGCACGGTGGTACAATCGACTTCGAAAGCCAGCCCGGGAAGGGCACATCGTTCCGTTTACGTTTTCCGGAAGCAGCTCCTGTCGGGCACGGCAGGCTTGCGATGTCCCAGGCGCGCTCCTGAGGGCGGATTTTGCCCATGACAGCGCACACAAACCGATTGGCCGCCATCGTTCTGTGCGCAGCCATTACCTGTTGTTCGTGCCGGCATAAGAAGGCGCCGACGCCGGTGATGATCCCGCCTCCGGCCGCGACGCAGACGACAGCTAAACCACCGCCTCCGCCGCCTCCTCCTCCCGAGCTTCCGCCTTCGCAAAGCGGCACCGTTGTAACGCCTCCTCCCGCGGTGTCCGAGACAACCGTTCCCGGACCGCCGAAGAAGAAGCGCAAACTGGCAAAGAAAACGCCCAAAACGGATACGCCGGCAACGCAGAGTGTCGAGGCGCAGCAGCCCGCGTCGGCAGCCGCCCAAACGCCGCCGGCGTCACCGCAGGAAGCTCAACCCGCCGCGGTTCCGTCGCTGGGCCAGATGCTCACCGACGACCAGCGGCGTGACTATGAGACGCACATTCACGATGCTCTGGAGCGGGCCCGTGCGAATTTGCGCAAGGCGCGCGGCAACACGAAACTGACCGAAGCGCAACAGCGCATGGCATCGCAGGTGGAGACGTTCGTGGCGCAGGCCGAGGACCGGAGCAAGACCGATCTGGTGGCGGCGCGGAGTCTCGCCGAACGCGCGGACCTGCTGGCTAAGGACCTGGCGGAGAGTCTGCAATAGCCGTGTGGGGCAGGCCCCCGGCCTGCGCGGGGCTCCCAGCCCCGCCCCACGTCAGTGCCCACTCGCCGCTTTTGTGCGGTTCGGCGGCTGATTGGCTCTCCAGTCCATCACCGGACTTACGCGCCGCCGCGCTCGGGAGCCAGCACTTCACAGGCTGCTTTGGCGGTGTTGCAATGGATGGTCACCGTGTCGTTGGTGTCCCAGGCGTATCCGCCGGCCAGACCGATTGCGACGGGAACCCCCAACTTGTGCGCCCGGCGCATCACCATGAGGTCGCGTTCCTTCAGACCTCCCACGGTGAGCGATAATCCGCCGAGCTGATCTTCGCGGTACGGGTCGGCGCCGGCAATGTACATGAGCAAATCGGGCCGGAACGCCGCGAATCCGCAGTCTAGGGCCTCTTCGAGGGCGGCCAGGTATTCGCGGTCCGTGGTCTGGTCGGGCAAATCGACATCGATATTCGACGGCGGCTTCTCGAACGGATAGTTGTGCAACTGATGAAGCGAAACTGTGAAGACACTTTCGTCGCGGGCGAAAATCGCGGCATTGCCGTTTCCCTGATGCACATCGCAATCCACCACCATGGCGGTGTGAACTGCTCCCTCCGACTGGAGTGTGCGAATGGCGACGGCAATGTCGCTGATTGCGCAGAATCCTTCGCCATGATCGGGAAAGGCATGGTGAAAACCGCCACCCACGTTGAAGCCGATGCCGTCCACCAGAGCGCAGCGCGCGGCCAGAATAGAGCCTCCCGCCGCCAGCCAGAAAGCTTCCGCCATCTGCCGCGAGTATGGAAGCTCCAGCTTCATGAGCTCGTCATATCCGAGCGTGCCGGTCTTGAGGCGGTTCACCCAGCCGGGCTCATGGACGCGAAGGATATCCTCATCGCTGGCTGGTTCGGGCTGAAGAAAATCGGCTTCTTCGGCGAAGCGCTCCAGGAGGAGGCGGTCGTGAATCAGCCGGAACTTCTTCGCGGGAAAAACGTGCGCGCCGATGTTCAGGTCGTAGCCGGGATGCCAGACGAGTTTGAAGGGAAGCATCGGCATATGCCCCGAACGGCCGCTCGTTGCAAAGTCATCATATCAACCAGCCGACGGCGGCCCGAACCGGCGTCGCGCGGCCTGGCTATGGGTGGACGTACAAAGTCGCGTTCGCCTGGGTTGAAGCCGTATTAGGAAGAGTGCCGAAGGTGACGACGATCGGCACGGCGCCGTTGGTGAGCACAGCGGGAACCGTAATGTTCATTTGCAGGATTCCCATGATGCAGCCATACACTGGCGCCGCGGATAGCACTGTCGCGGGAAGGGCGGCGATGGTGACCGCGGGATAAGGCGTGTCCTGAGGCAATGGAATCAAGCTTAGTGGCACGATGAATCCCGTCTGCTCGGGGATTACGAGTGCACTGACCCAGGAGCCTTCTCCGGTTAAGTACAGCTCGACGACATCGCCGGCGTACGCCGGTGTGGCCGCCGCGTTCAAACTGTAAAGGATGTTGCCCCCAACCGTGTGTTCGTTGATGGCAGCCACCGTGCCAACGCCGGAACCGTTCGATGTGAACAATCCCGGATCGTTCGTACCTATAGTCACGTTAACAGTGGAGCTCCCGGAACCGTAATTCAGAACCACAACCTTGTTTGCGCCGAGTGTCACCTCATAGGGCACCTGCAGATTCACCTGCGTGTCACTCACATAAATCAACGGAGCCGCCTGACCGTCGATGGTGACGGAAACGCCGCCC
>Ga0326727_10017495_pt1 | contig 14860 bp, 15 predicted proteins | sample MB2enrmetagenome_FD_207643 | JGI IMG/M metagenome (GOLD analysis project Ga0326727, IMG submission 207643) | Lab enriched peat soil microbial communities from McLean, Ithaca, NY, United States - MB29MY | ecosystem: Environmental > Terrestrial > Soil > Wetlands > Peat | place: USA: New York... | reverse complement strand
AACGTCGACGATAAATCCGCGCGCCGCCTCCTGGAGCGCCTTGCCAATCGCGTCCTGAAGATTCTCAACGAAACCAGGAAACTGAACCCACCCGAAGAATAGGCAGAGATTGGCCGGTTAAGTCGCGTTCTGGGAAGCTTCGGGCGTGTCCCGCGCCATACGGAGAATGGTCTGCCGCAAATCGGCCGCTGCTAGCCACTGTACCGAATGGACAAACCGCCGGCCCATTCCGCGCGGCAGCCTCACATGCTGGCCGTCTTTCGAAGATCTTCCTAGAGTGCAGTCGCCGAGGATAGCTTATTTGGCCAGTGCGACCAGTGGTATGATAATGGTATGACCAAGGCGAAGATCGCCATTAGCTTGCCGAAGCATCAACTTGCCAGAGTCCACCGGGAAGTCCGTGCCGGACGAGCAGATTCGGTTTCGGGCTACATCGCTAGCGTGCTGGCGGAACAGGAAAAGCGTGACTCCCTCCGGACGCTTCTTCGCGATCTGATCGAACAACATGGCGAGCCGGCGCCGGAGGACATCCAATGGGCAGAACGCATGCTGCCGCGGCGCGGGCGGGGATAACCCTGGACGCTGGCGCTTTGGTCGCCTTGGATCGTGGCGACAAGCGACTGATCGCTTTGCTCGACCGGGCCTTGGCACAGCGTCTCAAACTACGAGTGCCTTCGGGTGTGGTGGGGCAAGCTTGGCGGGATGGCCGTATTCAGGTCACGTTGGCGCGGTTTTTGAGACTCGACGAAGTCGAGATTATCCCTCTCGATGAACAACTCGCCCGCGCCTGCGGAGAACTTTGCGGTGCCACCGAAACCGCCGACATTATCGATGCCTCGGTCGTGATTCTCGCCAGGCAGCGCGGCGACCACATCGTCACAAGCGACCCGCGCGACCTCAGGCGGTTGGACCCGTTCTGCCCGGTCATCCCTATCTGAACTTACTTGCGGTTTGGGCCAAACGGCAAGTTCCAGGGTTGACCTTAGGCGAGATACAGCAAACGCCGCAGCGTCCGAACACGTTGTTTGGCGCGCAGCCCGTCTCGCTGACTTGAACGTCTCGCGCCTCCTCCGGACGGATTAGGTGCCACTCGGAGAAAGTTTGGATTTGGTAGCCGCGGGCCCGATGTCGCGCTCTGGGAAGGCGCACCCAAGAGCAGCCGCGAAGCTGGATCGACTGACACCACGGGGTCGTCTTCGCGAAGGGCCTTATTTTGACGCCTAGGCGGGTACCCCTGGTAACCCGCCTAGGGCGCCTGCGGTGGACGCCGTCTTTTCCAAGCGCGGCAGTCGCCTGATTGCCGGGGGACCCTCCGGGTCGCCGCAGATGGCCAATCGCCCTACTCGCAACGCAAAGCCACTACCGGGTCCACCCGGGCGGCGCGGCGCGCGGGCAGATAGCTGGCCACGGCGGATGTCGCCACCAATACAATCGCGGCGCCCAGGAACGTGCGGGCATCCGTAGGGGTGACCTCGAAGAGCAGGGTCGCCATGAGACGGGTCAGCGCCAGCGCGAGCCCGCCACCAATCAGCAGACCGACCGCGACAAGCGTCATGGCATGTGCCACGATGCTCCCCACAATCGCCTGCGGCCGCGCCCCGAGAGCGATCCGGACTCCGACTTCGTGGCGCCGCTGGGCCACCGACTGGGCGATGACTCCGTAGAGACCCACCGCCGCGAGCCCCAGAGCCAGCAGCCCAAAGACGGCCAGCAGCATGGTGTGCAAACGGGGCAGCGCCATCGATTGTCCGGCCAGCTCTTCCATGGTGGCAACGTTGGCGATGGGCAGATTTCGATCCATGGCCGACACCTCATTGCGGACCGCCGGGATGAGAGCGCTCGGTGGGATGCGCGTGCGCACGGCGACAGACATGGTGGAGAAAGAATCGCTCTGTGCCAGGGGGGCGTATACTTCCGGGTCAGGCGAATCTTTCAACCCGGCGTAGTGCACGTCGTTGACGATGCCGACAATGTGAAGACGCGGGAAGTGAACGCCCGCGGGCAATTGGCCGGGCGGCACCAGTTGTTCCGGCGGAAAGAGATAGATGAGCTTGCCGATGGGATCCTCATTCGGGAAGAATCGCCGGGCCGCGGCGGCATTAATAATGGCCACGGGCATGCCGGCCAGGTTGTCGCGCGCATCGAAGAATCGGCCTTGGCGCGGCGTGATGCCCATGGCGCGGAAATATTCGCCGACGGTCGAGTGAAATAGTACATGGGCAACTTCGTCGATGCTGGCGGGAGCCGGCCGGCCCTCAAAGCTCAGGAATTTGATCCAGTTGTTGCCGGCGAGCGGCAACCCGGAGGAGATCCCCACGGAGGCGACTCCGGGCAGGCGCGCGATGCGCTCCACCAGGCCGTCGTAAAAGGCCGTCACGCGCGGCGGCGGAGTGAGATCGGTCGGCGAAACCCCTTCGTTATAGGCATCGGGAAGGGTGACCGAAAAGGTCAGAACGTTGCGCGAGTCGAACCCCGGATTCACTCGCAAGAGACGGCTGAAGCTCTCGATCATCAAGCCGGCGCCGATGGTCAGCACAAAGGCCAGTGCGACCTCGACCAGGATGAGAGTTCCGCGAATGCGGCCCCTACCGCGCGACGCCGACGTTTGGAACCGGCCCTCCCGCAGGGCGCCGATGAGATCGGGACGCGAGCCCCACAGGCAAGGCACCAGCCCGGAGAGGACGCCCGATCCGATGGACACCGCCAGGGTAAACAGCAGGACCGTGGTATCCACGCTGACGTGCCGAATCCTGGGAAGATCTACCGCTAGATTGCGCGCTTGCGCGACCGCCTGGTACGTCAGCAAAAGCGCGGTCGAGCCGCCGAGAAGGGCCAGAATCAGGTTTTCGGTGAGGAACTGGCGCAGCAGGCGCCCGCGGCTGGCGCCCAGGGCCGCGCGCAATGCGAACTCCTTTTTGCGCGCCGCATCGCGCGAAACCAGCAGGCTGGAGAGATTGACGCAACAGATCAACAGCACAAAACCCACCGCCGCCAGCAACACCCACAGGGAACGGCGAACATCTCCGACCACGTGTTCGGTGAGCGGCATGAGCCCCGCGCCGATGCCTTTGTTTTCGGGCTGGCGCGCCGCGATTCCCGCCATGATAGCGTCCAGGTCCGCACTCGCCCGCTCGCGGCTCACTCCCGGTTTCAGGCGCCCGACCATGCTCAGGAAGTAGTTATTGTGCGTATCGTAGTTATCGCCGGGCTTCCACGCCATGGGCGCCCAGAGCTGCTGTTCTCCCATGAAATAGAAGGTCGCGGGCATCACCCCGATCACCGTGTGCAGCTCGCCGTCCAACCGTAGGCTGGTTCCCAGAATGCCGGGGCGCGCGGCGAAGCGCGTCCGCCAGAAGCTTTCGCTCAGCACCACCACGCGATGCGATGCCCACACGCCCTCGCTCGCGCGGAACGTGCGCCCGAGCAGCGGTTGAACCCCGAGAGTGTCGAAAAACTCAGTGGAGACCACCATGCCCGAGAGCCGCTCCGCCGCGAAATCTCCGCTCAGATTGACGGTCGACGAGTAATAGGCGGAGAGCGACCTGAGGGTCCGGTTGCGGTCGCGCATTTCCCGGAAATCCGGCGGCGAGGTGGCGCCAATCGGAAACCCTCGCGAGGGGCTCGACGAATATGCATAGATGAGGCGCGCGGGATCGTGGTAGGGCAACGGACGCAGCAGCACGCCGTTCACAACGCTGAACATCGCCGTGTTGGCGCCGATGCCCAGCGCTAAGGTAAGCACCGCCACGGCGGTAAGGCCCGGGCTGCGCCGCATGGTGCGCAACGCGAATCGCGCATCCTGCCGGATGGTGCTCCACGCGGGCAGGCGCCGCTGGTCGCGATACGCTTCCGTGGTGGCGTCGCGCCCGCCGAGCTTGAGCAGGGCCACGCGGCGCGCTTCGGCGGGCGTCATGCCACGCTGCAAATTATCGGCGATGTGGAGGGCCAGGTGCGACTCCATCTCCTCGGCAAACGATTGTTCCGCGCGATCTTCCTGAAAGATTCCCGCAAGTTTCGAAAACCACGCCCGCAAGCGTCTCATTTGGCTTCCTGCATGTTCAGGAACCGCGCCAGAATGGCCGTGGTCTGCGTCCAGGCGGCAGCTTCTTTGTTGACGCGCTTGCGGCCGGCCGCCGTCAGCCGGTAATACTTGGCCTTGCGGTTGTTATCCGATACGCCCCATTCGGACGCCACGAAGCCCTCCTGCTCCAGCTTCAGCAGGGCCGGGTACACGGTGCCGTAATTGAGCGAAAAAGCGTCGCCGCTGATCTCTTCGATGCGCCGCGCGACGCCGTAGCCGTGAATCGGGCCCATGGCGGCCAGCGTCTTGAGGATCATCAGGGTCAAGGTGCCCTGGAAGATCTCGGTTTTTTGCTCCATCGTGCTCCTATTGACTGCCAATATAAGAGTATGCCAGGCACGTATGGGCTGTCAATAGGAATGGTTCGAAAGTAGGAAGTTGGCCGCCGATGAGCGCCGATGAACGCCGATGAAAACAGTCTTACTATCAGCGTTCAGCGTTCATCTGCGGAAAGGTTTTCCTAGCTTTTCGAGCGGTCGCGTTTCCACGCCGTCAAAGTCCGCCCTTCGCCGGGCACCGATGCGAACTCGGTGGGCCGAGCCGCGCCGGGCGCCGCGACGCACACCGTCAGTACGTCGCCTTCGAGCCGATAGATGCCCTGTTGACGCTTCCCTTTGCTCGCTCCGTGGAGATTGAGGTAGTCGATGCTGGCGGGCGATGTCGAAGGGTCGAAGGTGAATTCCACCTTCAACATGGTCTGCGGACCGGCCACGACAGCGGTCTGATTCCCGCGCGTGACGCGCTTGACCCACTGCACCGTCGCCGCGTCCATCGCGACTCCGTCCATCACACCGGAAAGCATTTGCCAGTCGCCTTCGAACACCGTCGCCGGTCCGCTCGGCTCCGGAATCTTGGCCTTGCGAGCTTTCGGCGCCTTGCCGCCGCGCACCAGCGTTTCCACCGCGATTCCGCTCCCCGGGGTCGACGCAAATTTCGCCGGCCGCGCCGTGCCTCGTGTGGCCAGACACAGCTTCCACGAATCGCCTTTCAACTGGTAGATGCCCAGATTGGTATTGCCCTTCTCGGGCCCCTTGTCGAACTTCATATCGATGCGCGGCGGAGTGGCGGAGGCGTCGAGCTCCAGCGTGCCTTCATACACCGCTCCCATGCTCAGGCTGCTGAAGCGGCTGCCTTCGATCACCACGCGCGCATCCTCGGGCAAGGAGGTGGATTGGCCGTCCACTTCCAGCGCCGCCACGGTCCAGGATCCTTGCAAACGATCGAGATCAGTCTTCATGGTTCACTTCCGCGTGAAGATCGAGAGGTCCACGGCATCCGCCATGGCTTGATAGCCGGCATCGTTGGGGTGCAGGTGGTCGCCCGGATCGAAGGTGGCGCGGAAGCGTTTGGGATTCGCGGAATCGCGCGTGGCAGCCTCGAAATCCACTACCGCGTCGAACGCGCCGCCGGTGCGAATGAACGTGTTCACGGCCTCGCGTACGGCCTCGCCGGGCGGGCGCGAATAGCCGGCGCCTTCGTATGGGGTCAGCGTGCAGCCAATCGCTTTGATGCCGTGGGTGTGGGCGAGCTCGACGAACTGCCGGTACGCGGCGATTAGGTCGTCGGCCGAGGGGGCCTCGGGGGTGGGTGCGCCTGCTATGCGTCCGATATCGTTGATGCCTTCGAGTAGCATCACCCACTTCACGCCGGACTGGCTCAGCACGTCGCGGTCGAAGCGCGCGAGCGCGCTCGCGCCCGAGCCGTCGTAGAGCACGCGATTACCGCTGATTCCCATGTTGGCGACCCCGATCGTGGCGGTCCGCTTGTTGTGCCCCAGACGGACGGCCAGCAGCGCGGGCCAACTGTGGTCGGTGTTCGGCGTGGACACGGCGCCATCGGTAATGGAATCGCCGAAAGTCACCAGCGCCGCCGCGGCCGCCGGGGCCTCGACGTCGACGGCCGCCAGGTAGTAATAGGAGAGCGTGGTGGCCGCATCGGCGATGGACGCCTGGCCGGTTGAATCGCCCTCTTTTGAGATGTATGTCGTGTGCAGACCGGTGCCGTGCGAAGTGGGCGGACCGGTTTCGCCGGGGAAGTAGAGGCTTACGGCCAGATCCGTGAGCGCCGGGACTTTCAGGTCCACCGGATCGCTCACGCGCTCCACTCCGGGGCTCAGAATGCAGCTTGGTTTGCCGCTGAAGGTGAGCGCGCGGTCGGACCCCGCGACGATTTCGGAATCCTTGGCGCGCAGTGCGATGTGCGCCGCGCCGATCTCGACCGGACCGCTGTTAAAGGCGTTTTCCACCTTGATCCGCAGGCGCTGGCCGCCGATGCTGGTCCGCACCACCATGCGGACGGTTTGATTCTTGAAGCCCGCTGCTCCAGGCGCCTGCTGTGCGGGCGCGTTGGCGGCGGGCTGCGGGCGAACCAGATTTTCGGCCGTGCCCCACGTGACTACCCAGTGGTCCGTCTTCGGTTGGGCCTGCGAGGCGAACGGGGCCAGCAGCAGGATTAACGTCAATCGCGATTTCATGGCGGGTTCTCTCCTGATTGGAAAGCTATAATAGCAGGGCGCAGGCCGGTGGCGTTTGCTATCCTCGGATTCATGGAAGAGCGTCGTTTGAGCGATGTCGGCGGAACGCCCGGCGGACTCGGACATTTCTTGATGGGCTTCGTCATGGCCTGCGTCGGTGGATACCTGCTTTGCAATCAGGTCACGGTTATGGGCTCGTATTGGATGTTCCACGGCAACAACGCCTTCGGAATTACGCTGCTCCCCTTGCTGTTTGGCATCGCCATCCTGTTCTGGAACGGGCGCAGCGTCGTCGGCTGGCTGCTCACTATCGGCGGGGCGCTGTTTATCCTGGCCGGCGTGATCGCCAACCTGCACATCTACTTCCAACCTACCAGTCTGTTCAACACCATCGTCATGCTCGTGCTGCTGGTAGGTGGGATCGGGCTGGTGGTCCGCTCGCTATCGCCGCATCAGGAGAAATCCGCGAAGTAGCGCCCGGTCTCAATCCGGGCTCCAACTGCGCAATAGTTCGGCTCCCACTGCCATCGCGGCATCCACATCTTCCACCAGAACGGACTCGTCGGGATGATGGCTGATGCCGCCGGGGCTCCGCAGAAAGAGCATGGACGCCGGTATTTTTCGCGCCAGAATCATGGCGTCATGACCGGCGCCGCTGACCATTCGATGCACCGGAAAACCGGCCGATTTCACCGCCTTCTCCACCATTTCGAAATACAGCGCGACGGCCGGCTGGTCCAGCCGGGGTTCGCCCGTCACGGTCACGCCCCGCCCCTGGGCGAAATGCTCCGCGCCATCGAGCAGGATGTTCAGGGCGCGCTCGCGCACTTCGTCCGACGCGTGGCGCACGTCCAGACTGGCCATCGCCACGCCGGGTATCACGTTGCCCGCGCCCGGTTGCGCCTCGATCGTCCCAACCGTCGCCACCAGCCCCGGCGTAGTTCGCGCCACGTGCTCCACCAGCCCGATCCACTCCGCAGCGCAAGCCAGCGCGTCGCGCCGCAGATTCATGGGCGTGGTCCCGGCGTGGTTGGCTTGACCCTCGAAGCGGATCTCCCAACGGCTCAGGCCCGCGATGGCCTCCACCACCCCAAGCGGCAGGCCCAAGCTTTCGAGCACCGGCCCCTGCTCGATGTGGAATTCGAGGTATGCCTTCACCTCGGGATCGAGGACCGCTTCCGGAATCCGCGCCGGATCCAGCCCAAACTCCCGAATCGCCGCTAGCACGTTTTCGTCCATCACCGGCGAACCCACCAGCGCGCGGCTCCCGATGAACGGCACACCGAAGCGCACGCCCTCCTCTCCCGCGAAGGCTGCTACCTCCACGGCGCAAGGCGGCCGCCCGTCCACCAGCGCGATGGCCATCATCACCCCGAGGATGCCGTCGAACGCCCCGGCGTGCGGGACGGTATCGAGGTGCGAGGCGATCATCAATCGCGGCCCGCCGCCGTAAACTCCGCGCAGGTTGCCCACGGCGTCGACGCGCGTTTCGAGGTCCGCGGCCTCCATCCAGCCGCGCACCAGCCGGTGCACTTCGTGCATGGGCGGCGAAAGGTAGGTGCGGGTGATCGAGCCCGGCTCCTCGGTTTGCTGCGCTAACAAGCGGCATCGGCGAATAATTTCTCGGCCGTCCATGGTGACTCCTTGCCCGCGCGGGCAGGCGGGCGCCGGAAACGCGAGCGGCCCAATTCCTATTTTACGGGTTCGTCCCAGTTGATCCTGCGCGGCTCAGAAGGCCGAGTGCCACTCGGCAGCAGGATGCCATCCTCCCCCACAAAGCTGAGATACCAGCCGTTTGCGGACGAATCGGGCCGCCCTCCACTTTTGTGCCGCGCACCCCATTGCCACCCCCATCGACAAGGGCGTGCGGGAGGGCTATGCTGAGGGCAAATGCCTTGCTCCACAGCCGAGCAGGTCAACACGCTCTGCGAGGGCTTAGCGTCGCCTCAAGCCCGCACTAAATACGGATCCGCCAAACAGCTTCGCCGGCTGAGCGAGCAGGATCCCGACCTGCTGTATCCCCGCTTCGATTTCTTTGCCCACCTGATGGAGGGTGAAACCCGCATCCTGCGCTGGGATTCCAGCCGCATCCTGGGCCACCTCGCGCGCGTCGATAGCGAGGGACGGATCGACAAACTGCTCGACCGCTACCTCGCCCCAATCACCGGCCACGAGTTGATTGCCGCCGCCAACGCCATCCAAGGCGCCGCCGACATTGCTCTGGCCAAGCCGCATCTGGCGGACCGCATCGCCAGGGAAATTATCAAAGTGAAGCACGCCCACTACACCACGCCGGAGTGCCGCAACGTTGCCGCGGGCCACGCCATCCAGGCGATCGACCGCTTTTTCGAGCACATTCAGAAAAAGGAGCCGGTGCTGGCATTTGTGGAATCGCAGCTCGAAAACCCGCGTCCGGCGACGCGCAAGAAGGCCGGGAAATTTTGGGCGAAATGGGCCGGTTGGTAAAGCCGCCGCCAATTTGCTCCCCCTTCGGCGAAATTCCCGTGCTTGCCGTGTCTCCGTGGTGAATATTCTTTTGGTTGCGGCTTCGCAAAGGAAAACACCCCGGCGGCCAGCCCTTGCTCATGCAGGGCCGAATCGGGCACGGTACCCTCTTGACGCGTGATCTCCCCCGCGCTAATATATCCGTAACGGATGTATTGATGAACGAGCCGCCAAATCCCGAAGATCTGCTTCCGCTCACGCCCCCGGTCTTCCACATTCTCCTGGCCTTGGCCGGCGAGGAGCGTCATGGGTATGGCATCATGCAGGACGTCGCCCGCCAGACCAACGACGCGCTCCTGCTCGGCCCCGGCACGCTCTACGGCTGCCTGAAACGTATGCTCGCCGCCGGCATGGTGGAAGAGTCCGACGTGCGGCCCGACTCCGCGCTCGACGACGAGCGCCGCCGCTATTACCGCATGACCCCGCTCGGCCGCTGGGTGGTGCGCGCCGAAGCGCAGCGCCTCGCCGATGCCGTTACCGCGGCCAAAGCGCGCCGCCTTTTCGACCGGCCCAAAGCCGGTGTCACGGGAGGAGCTTAAATGCCGCAATCGATCCTGATGCGTTGGTTCTGCAGGGTCTACCTGGTGATGCTCTACGCTTACCCGCGCGAGTTCCGCCTGCAATTCGGCGGCGAGATGCAGCAGCTCTTCCGCGACCGCTGCCGCCACATGTCGCGTACTCCCGGCCGCTGGCATTGGATTCATTTCGCGATGCAGAGCGCGGCCGATTGGATCTCCACTCTGTTTCAGGAAAGGATGGCCGCCGTGCGCGAAATCACCGTGCGGGATTGCGCCAGCAGGACGTTCCAGGTGGTCCGCACCGTCTGGTCGGTGGGACGGCGGACTCAACCCCGCGGCTTCGTGGCCGAGTGGGCCTTGACGCTGATTGTTTTCCTCTTCGCCACCACCACACTGGTGCAAGCCTACGTGGTCCCAACAGGGTCCATGGAAGGCACGGTCATGATCGGCGATCACATGCTGGTGGATCGCGTGACCTACTCCAATCCCGGCTCGTGGGGGTCGCGCCTGTTGCCGTACCGCGACGTCCAGCGCGGCGACATCGTGTGCTTCCACTATCCCGAAGACGTCCGCCAGATTTACGTCAAGCGCGTGATCGGCATCCCCGGCGACCGCATCCACATGGAGAATAAGCAGGTGGTGCGCAACGGTCAACGGCTGCGCGAAACCTACACCCAGCATATCGATCCCGGGATCGACAACTACCGCGACAACTTTCCGCAACCGCCGCAGTACGGCACAACGCCGCGCGGCCGCGAGATGCTCGCCGGCCACGTCCGCGACGGCGAGCTCATCGTGCCGCCGGGAACGCTGTTCGTCATGGGCGATAACCGCGAGAACTCGGCGGACAGCCGCTATTGGGGCCTGGTGCCGCGCGATTACGTCGTGGGCAAGCCGGTGTTCATTTACTGGTCGTACGACGCGCCCACCGCGGACTTCGAGGGCTGGTCGCTGGACCACCTGGTCGACGTCGCGGCTCATTTCTTCACCAAGACACGCTGGGATCGCACGTTGATGGTGCCGCGCGCGCGGCAGGCGGAGGTGGCGCCATGAACCTCTCCGTCACGGCTGCCTTCGGCTGGCTGGTTCCCGGTGGCGCATACCTGCTGGCGCGCCGCTATTTGCAATTCGCGGTGACGCTGGCTCTGGTGGGTTGCGCCACGGCCGCCGGCATGGCGCTTCATGGCGCCAACTTGTGGCCGCAAGCCGGCGAACTCCAGGGGCTGGATGGCTTCACCGCGGGAATGGCGCAGGCCGGCGCGCTCGCGAGGGTATTGGCCGGCGGCCCGTACCTGCTGGCGCGCCTGTGCGACTACTCCCGGACCTTCCTCAGCGGGCAGACGCACGAGTTTGGAACCACGCTGCTGGTGCTGGCCGGTCTTTTCAACCTGCTGGCGCTGGCGGATGGCTTGCAACTGCGAAAGGCGAAGCAGGCATGATCTCCCATCTCACTTGGACTTTGCTGCTGACCGCCCTGGTTTCCGCCGCCACGGCGCTGCCCGGAGACCGCCGCGCCCGCGACCGCGCCTGCGCCGCGGCGTATACTTTTGTTTCGTGCACACTCATCGTTTTTGGCGGCAGTTGGCTGATGTTCTGGATCCACGGGTGAAAGAGCCCCCGGCTTTCAGCCCTCAGCTTTCAGCAGTTGTGCAGCGCGGTGCGCGGTCCAATGAGTCTGAGACTTCGATCTCAAGTGGGGCGCGGTCGAAAACCCGTCGTGGGCGCTCTGTGGGGCAGCCAATCCTGGCTGTGCCCAGCGGGCACCCACGCCTTTCAGGCGGCCCCTGGAGATTGGCCATTTGCTCCCCGAATGACGGGCTGAAGCCCGCCGCGCCGCAGGGTCAAGGCTTCTTGGGTGGGGCGGGCTTTAGCCCGCCACTGGACTTTGGCCTTTACATGGCATGCAGGTGGCCAACCCGGCGGGGCAGACTTTCAGTCTGCGGCGGGCTTCAGCCCGCCTCGGGGAATTTCCTCCGGCTTCGTGCCCTTCGGCGCGCCCGTAGCGAAGCCAGAGAAATTCGTCAGGCCTCGTGGAAGCCGGCTGAAAGCCGGCTGCAGGCTGAAGCCTGCCCCACTAAGAAAGGCCAAACTCCAGGGGCGGGCTTTAGCCCGCCAAAGGCCGCCTGCCCCGCGATAGGTTTCATTCCCGTAGGTTGCCCCACTACCACGCAGCCTTGCGTTCTCGTGGGGCAACGAAGGTTACCTCTGCCCCCTCTGCGCTCTCCTTGTGTTTATTTCTTTTTTCTCCGCGTCTCGGCGACTCTGCGGTGGATCCTCCCATGCGCGTTAAACTAGCCAAGCTCATTGCCACCTGGTTCGGATGCGGGTACTCGCCGAAGGCCCCCGGCACTGCCGGCTCGGTAGCCGCGCTGGCCATCGGAATCGTGCTGCACGAATACGCCGGCTTCACTCAATGGCAATTCGCGATTCTCGCCTCCGTCACCTTCATCCCGGCCGTTTGGGCCGCCGGGGTGACGGCCGTCTCGAGCGGCCTCAAAGATCCGCAATTCGTGGTGATCGACGAGGTAATCGGCCTCTGGATCACTATGGCCGGAGCCCTCGCGTACAACTGGAAGAGCTATCTGGCGGCCCTCGCGCTCTTCCGCCTGTTCGACATTTGGAAGCCGGCGCCGGTCCGCCAATTGGAGGCCCTCCCCGGCGGATGGGGGATCAACCTGGACGACGTGATGGCGGGCGTCTATGGCGCACTTGTATTATTCGTGGCAGGACGCTTTAATCTATATTAGATGCCTCTCCGGAAATCGCCAGACAACAGGCCCCACATCGCGCAGGTCACTCCCCCTGCGGCTATCGCCGGCGGCGAATTGCAAATTCGCGGTAAAGGCTTCGCCCGGTCGGAACGGCCGCTGGTCACCATCGGCGAAGTCGGCGCACCCCTGGTCATCAGCTCGGATTCCTTCGTCATCGCGCGCGTCCCGGAGGGCGCTTCCGCGGGCGATCTGGTGATCCGCAGCGCCGGGCAAACCAGCGAAACCTGGGCCTGCGATATCGGCGTACTCATTGCCGAAAATCTACATCCGGTCTCCAACCCCGCGGTGGACAATTTCGGAAACGTCTACACCACCTTCAGCGGCTCGCGCGGCCAGAAGGTCCCGGTAGCGGTATACAAGATCGATCTGAACCTCGCCCTGAAGCCCTTCATCGCCGAGATGATGAACGCCACCGGCCTGGCATTCGACGATCGCGGCATGCTTTACATCACCAGCCGCTACGATGGGTTTGTCTACCAGGTGACGCCGGCGGGCAGCATGTCGGTGTACGTGGAGGGCATGGGCGTGGCCACCGGGATCGCTTTAGATGGGCAGCACAATCTTTACGTCGGCGACCGCAGCGGAACCATTTTCAAGATCGGCGCCGACCGCCAGATTTTCGTGTTTGCCACGCTCGAGCCCTCCATGGCGGCTTATCACCTGGCGTTCGGACCGGACGGCTACCTGTATGTCACCGGGCCCACCACATCGAGCTTCGATTGCGTGCACCGCATCTCCGAACATGGCGAAGTGGAGGTCTTCTACCGCGGCCTTGGCCGGCCACAGGGGATGGCATTCGACGAGGACGGAAATCTGTACGTCGCCTCTTCCATCGGCGGCCGCCGGGGGGTGGTCCGCATCGGCCAGGATCGCCAGGCCGAACTGTTTCTCTCCGGCCCCGGAATCGTGGGGCTGGCGTTCACTCCGTCGCGCGCCATGATCGTGGCCACCACCAACGCCCTTCACCGCGTGGACGTCGGAATCAAGGGCAGGCCGCTGTTCTAATGGACGCCGAAATCATCGCGGTCGGCTCGGAGTTGCTGACCGAGGGGCGCCTGGACACCAACTCGCTCTATCTCACCGCCGAATTGAATAACCTGGGCGTGGAGGTGGTCACCAAGTGCGTAATCGGCGACGACCGCGATCGTCTGGCCGATGCCGTAGCGCGCGCACTGGGCCGCTCCGCCATCCTGATCCTTTCCGGCGGCCTGGGGCCTACCGAGGACGACGTCACGCGCGAAGCCGTGGCGCAGGCACTCGGCCGCCAGCTTGTGTTCCACAGCGAAATCGCCGAGGCGCTCGAACGGCGCTTCGCCGTCATGAAACGCAAGATGGCGGAGATCAACAAGCGCCAGGCGTTCGTGATCGAGGGCGCGGAGATGCTGCCCAACGACCGCGGCACCGCGCCCGGCCAGTGGGTGGCGGCCCACGGCGCGGTGGCCATGCTGCTGCCCGGACCGCCCCATGAGCTGAAGGCCATGTTCCAACAGCACTGCCTGCCGCGCCTCGCCCGGCTGGCGCCCAAGCAGGCCATCCGCACAGCGTTTCTGCGCGTCACCGGCATGACGGAATCGGATCTCGACGCGCTGATTTCGCCGGTCTATAAGAAGTACCCCAACCTCGCCACCACCATTCTCGCGGCCAATGGCGATCTCCAGGTTCACCTGCGTGCCCGCTGCCACGCGGAAACCGAGGCGGACGCACTGTTGGCCGAAGCCGCCGGGCCCATCGAGACTTTGCTGGGCGACCGGCTCTACTCGCGGACCGGCGATCCGCTGGAAGTGGTGGTCGGCGGGCTGTTGCGCGAGCGCCATGCCACCGTCGCGGTGGCCGAAAGCTGCACCGGCGGGATGTTAGGCGCGCGATTGACTGCCACGCCCGGCAGTTCGAACTACTTTGTGGGCGGCTTCATCACTTACAGCAACGAACTGAAGCGTCAAATGCTGGGCGTAAGCGCGGAGACGCTGGAGCGCTTCGGCGCGGTCAGCCCGGAAACGGCCGAAGCCATGGCGGCGGGTGCGCGCGAACGCACCGGCGCGACCTACGCGGTGTCCATCACCGGAGTGGCGGGGCCGGACGGCGGCTCGGACGAAAAGCCCGTCGGCCTCGTGTACCTGGGGATTGCCGGCCCCGAGGGCGCTTCGGTCACGCACCGGAGATTTATCGGCGACCGCGAACGAATCCGCGTGTTTACCACCCAGGCGGCGCTGGATGTGCTGCGCAGAAGGCTGCAGGGGCTGGTTTAGCCCGCCCGCCGCCGGTTCGCACGCCAGCAGTTTCGGGTAGCAGACGAAGCAAAAGAGGAGCAAAATCAGAGCGTCTCTCATATTGCAGATCGGAATTATTATATTGCAATCTGCAATGGATGTCAAGAGGCAACGTGGAGCGGGCTTCAGCCTAATGCCGCAAGTTTTTTGAGCCGCGTAGTCCACTGATACGAAGCGAGATTGAGCGCTGGACATTTCTGCTCCACGGCGGTATAAGTAATCGGATGGCTCTCAAGTTCTCGTGC
>Ga0326727_10017494_pt1 | contig 14861 bp, 11 predicted proteins | sample MB2enrmetagenome_FD_207643 | JGI IMG/M metagenome (GOLD analysis project Ga0326727, IMG submission 207643) | Lab enriched peat soil microbial communities from McLean, Ithaca, NY, United States - MB29MY | ecosystem: Environmental > Terrestrial > Soil > Wetlands > Peat | place: USA: New York... | reverse complement strand
TATTGTAAGCGGGCAAGTGGCGCGGGTAGGTTCATACCAAAGAATCCCGCACGAAATTGGATTTGAAACATATGTAGTGAAGCATCGTTTCACGCGGTTACTTCATGAAAGGTGAGGTAACCGCTTTTCATTTTTCCGCGATAGAGCCTTCTTCTAAAACAACACTCGGACACCGGCAAAAATGGACTAAGAATTGTTGCGGCTATTGTGTGCGGGAATCAATTGCGGGTATACGGGGTACAGCTCATATTGAAAATGGAACATGGTGAAGAAACAAAACCATGCCGAACTTGCGACTTCTATCAAGACAACACCACATTAAGGGTCGTCAATGGTCGGATAGTTTAATAAAAGGTGCGAAACGGATCCTAGATGTTTTCAGTAACGAACATATTGCGTTGCCGGTTTTGATTTTCTGAAACCGTTCATTAGATTAAAAAAATGCGACAATGACTAGAAGGGGAGAGCGATCAAAGATGGCCATTACGATTTCATAGAACGGTGATAAATTGCAATTGAAATAGAGATCGAGCACCAGACATCTGGAAGTTACTAATTACCATGGGTCATAACTAGGTTTCATCGTATCTGTCACCCACCACGGCGAATCGAAGGACGATGTGTGGGGTGGGTCGATCACTATTCATCTTTGCTGTTGGAACTGCATTAGTAATCTCGCTTGCAAGTGACGCCTAAATCGGAGGTGATAAATTATGCAAGACTTGTCATCAGTTTCTATGGCTGGTTTTAAATTGAGGTTAGGTATCGGTCATTTGGAACATCCGTTTGATCGAAGGGGTGATGATCCACGTCCCATATCCGATCTGTTGAGGGCTATAGGTGCACACTTCGGTTTGCATAAATTTCTAATGTTTTTCCTATTCGCTATTGCCGTAGCGGATGCGCAGAAGATCAATTTTCAACAGATTCCATTTTCATACTTGAGTGGCAGTAATGTTCAATTGGCTGTCTCACCTAATAATAATGTTTTCGCGTCCACAAATAACGGTAATCAAGCTGAAGTTCTTAGATCTTCCAACGAAGGCCAGAGTTGGCAAACAGTATATGGACCGACCGTCTCGCCTTCATTCATTGGTTGTCTAATTAGCGACTCAAAAGGTAATGTCTTCTTTATCATGTCCCCGAATACCAATACCGTAATGAGGTCCGAGGATAACGGGTTGAGTTGGCAGCAGTTGCCCGCCATATCGAATGGAAGTTCTCTCACCAATCTTTGCTCCGATCCCACGAATGGCAAACTCCTTGTGGAGGACAGTAATTCTGGGAGCATCTACAATTCATCAGATCTGGGGAATACTTGGGAGAAAGTCGGCGGCCTATCTGCGAATTATTTCATGAGCAGCACTGGAATGCTATTCGGAGTCACTGGAACAGCACTCATGGTTTCAGAGGATGACGGTTATAGCTGGGGAAATGTCGCAGGGATTCCGACAGGACACTATAACTTAGCTGGAAACTCAAATGGATATATCTACATTTGGAATGCCTCATATGCGTATTATTCCAATAACGGTGGCGGGACTTGGCAGTCAACTGGGCTCCCACAAAATGGTTTATTTGGAGTTGACAAAAAAAATGTGCTGATCGGATACAACAGCAGTTATTATTTAACATCCAGCGATAATGGTAACACTTGGATTCAGAAGGGGCAATTGGTCGCCAATGGTCTAATGGTAAACGACACAGACAATAATCTCTACAGTACTAACCTTAACAGCGGCGTATATAAGTCGGAGGATGAAGCAACTTCTTGGCAGCTAGTTGGTCTCCCTACGTCGAACGCGAGTTCAATTGTGTCGCCAGAGCCCAATTGGGTCATTGCAAACAGCGAATTCATAACTACCAATGGCGGGAATACATGGAGGACTATGAATCCGCCATTCCAGCCCACAGTCCTGAGTTTTGATTCCTCGAAGAATGCCTTTGCAGGATCTTCACTGGACAGGATATATGAGTCCACAGACCAAGGAACTAGTTGGGAACTCATGGGATCAGCTTTGCCAGATTCATCGACTTCCGCAACGTTGACAAAAGTGTTGAGTACCGGCAGTGGCACTATTTTCGCTGCAAAATATCCCAATATTTATAAGTCAACAAATTGGGGGAACACTTGGGCCAACATATTGACGTCATACGGCCCTCAGGATCTATATCTAGACCTGTATACAGGTAAGGTATTAGACTGTGACTATAATTTTTTGAGTGTTACCAGTGACATGGGGAATAGTTGGCATCAGATGACTGACCCCCCCCCGAATCCGTGGAGCGGCCAAACTCAGCCTATCAGGAAAGCAAGAATATTAAGAAATGGCTACATCGTGGGAAACACAGCATTCGGATTGTACGTTTCGTCAGACAATGGCAACACTTGGTCCTTCGGTTATTATTCTCTATTCGGTCCCCAATCAGATACACTCGTTTCAGACTTTTCTGTGAATGCTAGCGATGAGATCTTTGCAGAGGTCGGAAGCACTATCGTCTCATCCGATGATTATGGAAGAACATGGCACGCTATCTATACCGATCCATCTTCTGCTTTGGAAAGTATTTCGATTGACCCAGACGGTTTTCTGTTTGTTGGTGACATAAACGGCATTCTAAAGAGCAAAGCGTCTACATTACGATTTGTGGACGACGATTCTTTGAATTTTGGGCCAGTAATTCGGCGAGACACCGTATCAAAACAAGTAACTTTTTATAACAACACCATTTCACCTTTGATTATCGATAGCATTCAGCTGCCTAATGGTGACCTAAAATCGTCATTTTCGACTCCGTATGCTGTCAGTACGAACGACAGTGTCGCAATTCCGTTTTCATACTCCCCATCCAAGTTCGGAAGCTTCGCAGACACAATCTCAATTGTTCAAGCTTTGGGAGTGGTTTATATTGAAGCATCAGGACAATCACCTTATCCAGTCATACAATTAAGCAGAATTTCAATTGGTTATGGAACCGTTGCCGTAAGAGTTCCTTCAGTACAAGCTGTCACAGTTAAGGACAGCTCAATAAACACACTCAGGATAGATACGATATACACACGGACAAAAGAGTTCACTGTAAATATTGGCCATGGTTGTGTTACAGGAACAGACTCACTTATGCTAAATGTTACATTCACACCTGATTCAGTAGGAACCTTTATAGACACGCTCAGCCTCCGAAATAATTCGCTGCAAAGAGGAATTAGAATCCCAATGTCAGGAAGTTCACCTTATCCAATAGCATTACTTAATAAAAGCCTCATCTCATTTTCATCGGCTGTCCTAGGAACAACTTACCGAGATTCGACCATGGTAAAAGATAGCTCAATAAACCCAATGACAATAAATACGGTATATACATTAACAAAATGGTTCACTGCGAGTCTGACAAAGAAGTCTTGTGGACTAAACGATTCACTTTATGTTGGTATTACATTTATTCCTGATTCTACACGGTCTTACTATGACACACTCTATATTACCAACAACTCGCAGAAGTCGACGATCAAGTTGCCTTTATCAGGCAATGTACCACCACCGCTTCTGAATGTTCCAACCAGCTCGTTAAGTCTAGCACAGGTCTCCAGATCAGATAGCTCAACGATGAACATCGAAATACTCAACTCTTCAATAAACTCTCTCACTGTGACGGCATTGACAACTAAGACCACTGCTTTTCATATTGCCACACAATTGCCGCTATCAGTTTCAGGCAACGATAGCGCAAAAGTGCATATCGTGTTCTCCCCAATATCATTCGGCAGTTTCTTAGATACTCTTGCCATCATCTCAAATGGCGGGAGCGCAAAGATACCGCTGTCGGGAAGTTCACCTTATCCTCAGATTACGGTTTCCAATCAATCGTTTAGCTTTAGTGCCAAAGTTGGTCAGCCACAATCGAAGATTCTCAAGATTACAAATGGTTCAATAAATGCGCTCATTGTGGACTCGGTGAAAACATTCACGAAGTACTTCACCCTTTCAGGAATGACTCTTCCTGACACTATAAGACGGTCTGATACCTCTTCGGTTTCAATTGCGTTCTCGCCGGATTCAGTTAGAAACTACGCTGACACTCTTTACACTTACACAAATGCCGACACGTCGCTATTGAAAACAACTCTTGCGGGGTCAGGAGAGATTCCAAGTGGCATTACAAGAGAAGGAGACGACATTCCGACTATATATGAACTGTACCAGAATTATCCTAACCCTTCCAATCCATCGACAACAATAAAGTTTGCATTGCCTCAACAGTCCCGGGTGAGTGTGACAATCTATGACATACTTGCGAGGAAAGTGAAAGAACTTGTCAACAACAAACTTCAACCTGGATATTACCAGTTTACCTGGAACGCATCTGGTTACGCAAGCGGAGTTTATTTCTACAGGATTGTTGCACAATCGCTCTCGGACCAGGGGAGGAGCTTTGTGCAAGCGAAGAAGTTGGTACTGATAAAATGATTGGGTCCCATCGCCAATAACCGCTACATAAGTATCCTACCCGGATAGGTTCTACATATACCCTGGATCAGGTCGAGGCAGAATTTTTTTGGTTTGGACAATTTCAGGGCTCTATAGGACGTCGAGTTGAGATTGCTAATCTTGAAACTTGAATACCTGTCGCTTACATTTTTGGGACAATTGGGTTGTGCTAATGATCGCTTTATACTTTTCATCCAAAACGCAAATAAACGACATATGTCACATAACACGCAACCGGTACGGGATAAACGACATAATGTCGTGCTTACAGTAGTTAGCCGCCAATTACAAACGGAGTAAAGGAATGAAAATACTTCAAGCATCAATAGTTGTATCAATGTTTACGGTCGCCATATGTTTTGGCCAAGCTTCTCATGCTTCGATTCCTGTAAATGAATATCGATGTAGGGACGGAGCGCTCGTCTGCTTTTCTGATACTACCGATGACCTCGCCTGCCTACACGTCGGTTGGATAAAGATCGGCGGTTCTTATTCGCTCGTTGAGAAGAAATACAGTACGCCAAGTCAAGAGCTGCATCTGCGGACTGGAGACACGGTTGAGGTCTTCCAGTTTACCAACCCCGATAGTAATGTAACTTATCTTGCAATAACTGTGAAAAGTGGAATGGTTAGTGCCATTGAAATTCAAGGTGAACACGCCGTGGATTCGCTTTCCTTCTCTTCCATCAATTTGGGAGATTTACCTGGGCACTTGATTGAAATTCTTGGGAAGCCGTCAAAGAGTCTGCCAGTGCAAGAGACTGGTGGTACACTCTGGTCTTATGTTCCTTTTCCTTTCTCATTCGAGATTACGAATGGGAAGGTGAGCTCAATTAAGATATGGCGGCCATAAATGCGTAATCGGCGGCTAACAAGCCGGACAAAGACGCTCGTCATTTCTATACTTCGTTCTCGCTTCATGGCACACATATTGTATAAAGAAGAAGTGTGCCACGACTTTGGCCCATCAAACGTTAGACGTCATCTGCGCCCCAGTTGAATGAACACAGCAAAAGTGGAGTTCAAATATGAGTAATCGAACAGCAATGCTTATGGAGATATTGGATGATGGGCAACGGCTCCAAATGGATGACGGTTCAATTTGGATGATCTCCCCTGGCGACATCCCGACCGTCTGCACCTGGATACCGACTGCCACTGTCAGCATACGCGAATCGAGTGGAGACCGAATGTTTCCTTATGTTCTTACGAATGAAGGCATTGACGTTTCCGTTAATGCCATGAAAGTGTCCTAGGTGGCTCATGGATCAGAGATTTAAGGAGTGTGTTGATTCATTGGAGCCCAACTTTCTTAGACTTGTCAATTCAACACCAGCAGAGCGAACGGCAATTTCGGAAAAAGGCGGTGTTTATTTGTTCACTGAAGGTACCAAGCATTTATATGTTGGACGAACCAAGAATCTGAAGAGGCGCATTTACGAGCACTCTACTCCCTCATCCGATGATGTCCCCTTTGCGTTCAGACTTGCGAGAGAGAAGACAAACAGAAGTCGGGCTACCTATAAAACGCATGGGTCACGCAAGGAATTGCTCAAGGATCCAAAGTTCAAAGTCGCATTCGCAGAGGCGAAGAAACGGATCCGAGGCATGAGCGTAAGGTTCGTTGTTGAGGAAGATCCGCTTAAACAAGCGCTTTTAGAAATCTACGTTGCACTTGCACTGAGTACACCACACAATGACTTCGACACACATTAGGGGCGCAAACGAACGCCTAACACGCGCAAAAAAGATGCTCGATTATTGTATAACATGGTTCTCGCTTCATCCCGCTTCGCCTCTCTCATCGAGCTTCGCACATTTATGGCGTCGAAGCGGGACGAACTTTTTTGCGCGAGACGTTAGCTGAAACTGTTTTGCTTATTATGTCATGAAAGGCCTGAATTAATGTCGTATGGGTTTCAAGATGGCAGGACACTGCTGAGAGAAAGCCTGACAATCCTCGGTCGCTTTCCGAAATTGAACGTCCCACTTGCGTTGACATGGTTAATCTATGTGCCAACAGCATTCTATGCTAAGTTCTTGTTTCCTTGGGAGCAGGCTGGCATCCTTAAAGATTTTGCATTTGCTCTGTTGGCAATCTTGATTCTTTCTGCAACTATTGGCTTCTCTTGTCTTGTCCTCCTTGAGATGCTTCGTCAGCAGGAAAGAGGAGAAAACATAAGTATCTTCCGTGCCCTTTTTCATGCTATGCTCCCGGATCTTCCCAAGGCATTCCCAGTCATTTTGTTGTGGATACTGGTTTGGTTTGGGCTTACGATCGTCGAGTTCTTTTCGAAGCCATTAAGCTCAGCTGACTCGAACGAGCAAGCGTCAGCAGATAGTGCAACAAAAGCGTTAGCTGGACTTACATCAACTGCAGACTTCACCCAAGCGTTGTATCAAGCCGTGAAGAAGGGCCTCCGCCTGGTGGTCTTTCTTGTACTGCCTGCCGTGGCGTGGGATCATTTATGGCCAACATCTGCCATAAAATACGGTAGGGATATGGTTAAGACACACGTGAACGCTTTTTCGAGTGCCTTTGTCTTGACAGATTTTGCTACATGGATGCTAATGATTCCGACTTTGTTTCTCGTAGTCGTAAGCGTGAAATGGAACCTTGCGCTGGCAGATCCTGTGTGGTACGCACTTATCCTAGTGTGTTCGCTCGCATGGAGTTTTTCTCTCTTTGTCGAGCAAATGTTTGCTGCCCAACTCTATTTATGGGACCTCAAGTGGCGAGAAGCCTGCAAGGTCGCTGCAGAATCCCACCGAGCCCTACCAGATTTGGAGAGTGTTGCGAAGCCATCAATCTTGGAAATTTCACCAGAACTGGTGGCCGTAGGCAAACTGGGAGGAAGACGTTCTTAATGGAAGCAAAACAGCTTTAGCTAACAAGCAGGAAGAAGACGCTCAATTATTATATACCATGGTGTTCGCTTCATTGTTTTCGCTCGGTGACTCGATGCTTCGCGACTTTTGTAGCGGGCGACCGCAACGACTTCTTTCCGATGGACGTTAGTTGCAATTTCCCTCACAAGCTCAATGAAAGGATAAGTGAAATGAAGAAAGTATTCTTGAGGTGTGTAATTGACCTGCTCACGTTGTCTTCAATTTCTTCCGCTCAGCCTCAGTGGCGCCAAGTGCTACCAACAGACGTAAGGGCCACTGCGGTGTGGGCTAATCAGGCGACTGTTGTGGCAGGATGCTGGGCTACGGGTGGTACGAGCGATGTCAGTATTATGCGTTCCACTGATGATGGTACAAGTTGGACAACAGTGTACAACCTGCAATATTTAGACACTAACCCTTATTTTTACTCCTTTGCCAACGTTGGGCAGACAATAGTCGGAATCTGCGGCGAAGGGATTTTTTGTTCTTCCGACAATGGAGCTATTTGGACCAGAAGTGACACAGCAAACTTAATTCATTACGGAAATGCAAATGCTCTCATATCAAACGGGAATGCTTTCTTCGTCGGAACCTTTACCGGTTATGTCTACTCTTCCAAGGATGGTATGAACTGGAGTCCAACTCAGTTGAACTTTTCTTCTCGTGTCACATCCTTTGCTGTGAATGGTTCTGATCTTTACGTTGGAACATCAAATGGCGGTGTTGTCCGTTCAAGCGATGGCGGGGCGAGCTTTAGTGTAGTAGGTTTAAATAATGCGTATGCCCTTGGATATGTGGGAAATACTCTCATAGTAGAGGGAGCGAATGGTGTCGAGGGTAGGTATACGACAACCGATAACGGAGAAAACTGGACATTTCAGAAAAATCTTGGGTTTTCTGCAACAATGTTTCTTACTTTGGGGCAAACTATATTTTCTGGAACTACTAGCGGCCCTTGTATTTTGAACACATATGATTCTCTTTGGACGGAAACACAGTTAGGTGTGCTTACAGAAATGTCGGGCGGAATGTGTCTCGCCGCCTCCGCAGATAAGCTTTTTGCCGGAGGAAATGAGCCCTCTATGGCGGGACTTTGGGAAACCCCCTTATCTCCATTGGGGATTGAAATTAAGATTAACGCTTTGCCCTCTAAATTTCTCTTGAATCAAAATTATCCCAATCCCTTCAATCCATCCACGGCCATCAGTTACCGACTCCCGACCAATACGCTTGTTGTCTTGAGAGTGTTCGACGTTCTTGGAAGAGAAGTTGAGACATTGGTCAACGAGCGACAGAACTTAGGAAGCCATTCTGTGACTTTCGACGCGAGCAACCTGTCGAGCGGCGTTTACTTCTATAGACTTGAAGCAGGAACATACAGCGCGACAAAGAAACTTTTGTTATTGAAATAAACGGTCGGAGTCAATAGAAATAGATCGCATAATCGATACAAAGGTACCATCTTGCCAATTCCTCATCGGATCACCGATTTATTTTTGGTACATAACTCGGCGGCAGGTCAGTACACAACAGGAATCATACGGACAAGCGGTGAATAGACAACCTTTTGTTCGCTTTACATACAAAGGAAAAACTAAAAAGAGAGGTAAATCATGACATCCGTTCTTTGTGCATTTGTTAAATAAATACAAGGTGTTGTGGCACAACGCGAAGAAATGGAGGTCTTATTATCGAAATGCAGGGAATAAAGAACATAGCGTGGAAAAAGTGCATTTGGCGATGAATGAACAAGGGAGGACTTATGAAAAGAGTTCACGCGCAATTCTGGATCGTTTCGCTCGTAGGTGGTTTGTTCTTATGGTTGCCCCTAGGGACAGTCAATGCTCAGGGTTTCACGGGCAGGTTTAATCTCAATGTCCCGCCGACAGACACGGCAGGCAAACGATTTATTCCTCAGTCCACCCGTGTGCGCAAGACAGATCGAGACTTTGTCGCAACTGGCAATGCTCAAGCACTCACGAAAGGGTATTACTTTGTGCAACAAATAGATGCGTATGATCTCTCAGGAATTGGCGTAATCTCCACTGCCCGGGAAGCCGACAGCATTGCTGCTGTTTTGAATAAGCATTTAGTATCTGGCGCTGAGTACGGTCCTATTTACTTCCATCAAAACGATATCTCCGCGTGCATTTCGGTTGCGAAAGAGCTTCAGCTACATGGTATCGATCTTTGGTTGACATCAATTAATCTACAGAGTGAAATGCCTGCATTCAACAATGATAGCTTCCCCTCTCAATACCGCGCGTGTTCCATAGCCTCGGATGGGTCAATCGTTCCTGCAACAGTGTGGACTGTTTCGGGTGCTCCTAACAAGGTACCTGCTTTTGACGCAATGAATCCTCAAGCAATGAATTGGTTCCTCAACAGATATAAACAGGTATATCTTGAGCCTATGAAGCAGTACACCTCCGGCTACTTCTTTAACGAGGATTGTCTGTTTTATGCGTCGGATTCGGGTTGGCAGAGCAATACGAGAATCAATTACAACGAACTCCCCGCGTACAGTGACGCTGTCCTGACGTTGTGGCAGAAGTATTGCGTCGATAGTTCAGTGATGTACAACGGAAACATTGTCTCCAAGTTCCCTGTTGCCTCAGCAGCCATGGTCCCGAAGGGCGGCGGCAAGACAGAATACTATCCTGGATACAACGTTCCAGATACCGTGAAGCCCGGGACAGCCCTGGTTTCTATGCCGAGAGACACTGGTGTCTGGGCAGCATGGGACGACTTCGTGACCTCCCAGTATGTCCAATCGTGGATCGGGGGAATATCGAAGGCCGTGTATGAAGTAAATAGTGGTAATCCCAGTTTCCAAGGTGTAATCTACTTCGGGCTTCATCCCTGGAGTCTTGGGTATGAGGAGGTCACCGATCCGGCTTTCTGCGTTGATTCCATTCAGAGATGGGTGCCATGGGGTACCCAAAGAGGAGTACGTCTTTCAAAAATCTGCTCCTTACCCAATGTAGATTATATCGTCTGTGAGACTTTTCCGCCGATTCGAGCAAATCTTTACCAGTTTGCCTCTGAATGGAAACGAATTAGCGGCGAATACGGCAAAATATTCGGCCTCATGGTCCATCGCGACGATAACTGGGGATTGGATGGAGCGGATTTGGAGACCGACCGTTGGGCGATGATCCAGAACTTCCAACCCACGATCGTTGCACGGTATCCTATTAATCTTCTCTTTCCCAGCGACCAGTATTACAACGAGCAGAAGGAGAACCTCTTTGACCAAAGGATGCTTGCGTACCGACCTGTGAACCCGTTTCCCCCTGTCCTGATCTCACCCGTGGATCAGGCGTGTAATGTCTCGATTGCGCCAATGCTTATCTGGGGAGAGTGCGTAGGTGCTTCGAACTACTATCTTCAGGTCTCGAAGGACTCGCTCTTTGCTCGACCCATCGGAAGTGATACAATCCCTGCAACGGCAATTGTGCCTCCTCCCAAGTTGTTCTTGCTGAGTAACGGTACGACGTACTATTGGCGTGTGCGTGGAATAACTCCTGGTGGAGCAAGTAACTGGTCATCAACCCCTAGTTTCACAACCATCGTTGCAGTGCCGTCCACACCTACATTGGTTTCACCAGTCGATAGTGCGCAAACCGTTTCACTGAATCCGACTCTGAGCTGGGATGCGGTCGCAGGAGCAGCAACGTACCATCTGCAAGTATCGACGGTGGCTGGGTTCTCGCCGAATGTGGTGGATGATACAACGCTGACTGCGACCTCAAGGCAAGTGGACAAACTTTCATTGGCGACGGTGTACTACTGGCGAGTAAGAGCAAAGAACGAAGGCGGATATAGCCCGTTTTCTTCAACGTGGCAGTTCAAGACGGTTTTGACATCGGTTAGACAAATCGGGATCGATATCCCGAAGGAATATGGGTTGAATCAGAACTTTCCGAATCCATTCAACCCAACAACGGTGATCAACTATCAGCTGCCAGTTAACAGTTTTGTCACACTGAAGGTTTGTGATGTGCTCGGCAGAGAAGTTGCAACCTTGGTCAATGGGAGGCAGGACGCAGGATATTACAACGCTACGTTTAATGCGGCGAATCTGTCGAGCGGAGTCTATTTCTATCGGCTTCAAGCAGACAATTTCAGTCAGGTGAAAAAACTTCTCTTGCTAAAATGAATTGAGCCTCAATCTAAGTCCTGTTACAAGAGTACCTATCCGCCTAGGTTCTACATATACCCTGGAACAGGTCGAGTCTGAATTTTTTTGTTCTGGAAAATTAGGGGCTCTATAGGGCGTCGAGTTGGGATTCCAAGTTTGAAAATTGGACAGATGTCGGTTATATTCTTGCAACAGCAATAAGGTTTGTGGTCGTGAATTCAATAGATAAGAAGAATAAAAACGTGTTACGTTTTTACATCCAGGTCGGGCGTAAAGACGGAGTGAGGTTTTACAGTAGTTAGGCGCAATTTTGTGAGCGGGAAAGAAAGGCTATCAGGTGATGAGGGATCAACATGAAACATATGAATGAGAAATGGATTGTTTTTTTCCCGGTATTGTTTCTCATGACGTGGATGGGTTGTCACAGAGCGCAAATAAATGTTCGTGATGATTTTGAAGGTTCTGCACTAAGCAAGATCTGGAGTACTGATAGAATGCAACTTCATTCCTTCAAGATTCAATCAAAGATAGTTCGTAGTGGAAAAAATGCTGCTATGATTACATTGAGAACCGGAGATGTTGTCGAAGCTGCAACTGACAAGGACAAGGCTACTGAACGAGACGAATTGCTGGAAAGCTGGCAGCTCTATTCTATTGAAGGAGTGAATTACGAATATCAATTTAGCATGTTCCTCCCTGACAGTTTTCCGATATTGCCGGTGAGACTTGTTATCGCACAATGGAAACAGTTGGGATTTTTTTCAGAGCACAGTCCTATGCTCGCCCTGAGGTATCAGTCAGGGAGATTATTTATCACTCTTCAAACGGACACTATTCGGCACACTCTATGGGAGCTGAACGAAGAAGTTCGAAATCGATGGTTGGATTTTACCTTTCAGATTAGGTTCTCAAGACAAGTCGATGGAAAGGTCAAGGCGTTTCTGAACGGAATACAAATAGTTAACTACAAAGGGATAACAAGCTATTCATGGACACTATGGCATCTACCGATAAAGAACCGATACTATTTCAAGATGGGTTTATATCGGGACAGAATACCTGAGCCAATGTCGATATACATAGACCAATATAAAAAGAAAGAAAATCCCGAATAAAGTGGACAACAAAACTGCGCCTAACATGCCGGACAAAGACGCTCGACATCTGTATGTGCAACGTACTCGCTTCATGGCACGCACAATATATGAGGAAGGATCGCGCCACGACTTTGTTCCGTCATACGTTAGGCGAAATGTTCACGCTAAATCGGAGTAGGCAAATGAAATCCAGTACCGACGTGGTTGGCCGCAACCTCAGAAAGACGCCAGCAATTAACTTAACAGCTTTCATCACTATTGCTGTCTTTGTCGTCATTGCCATTATGGCTTTACAGAGCAGCAGGGGATCTTGCACCTTAAGAGGTGCAATCGGCCATGACCCAAAAGTCGCCGCCGTCCAAATCGAATACAGCACTCAAGCCACAAAGGGGAATGGCAAAGGCTCCAATGCCTGGCATTTTCATGGACAGGGTTTGACCCGTTCAAAGCTTTTCACCCTGCACGGCCCGCAAGCGAAGTTGATTTTGCGCGTAAGCGGTGGTTCCAGTCAGATGATTGCTACTGCACAATTAGTCAGCTCGAAGTATGTGTTGCTTTACCAGTTTGCGGCTATGGTATACACAGAGAAAACTGACTCATCGGAAACCACGGTGATGGGAGTCAAGCCAGGCAAGTACTTTATAATGGTGTCCACTAACCGCCCTGATTTCGACTGGGATGTTACAGTCTCTGACGAGACCAACTAACAGAAACCAAGAAAGGAGTAACTATGGCAATCTATGGCATTGGTGCAATGTTCGGACGAGTTAACGATGTGCTCGAACCATTCATGGAACACAATATAGCCTCCATGGACTACACTGAGGGAGATGCTCAGCCATTGCGCGAATTGATGAAGCATATTAAGCCAGGTGACATTATCTACGCCAAGTCATATTCTGATCAAGGTAAACTTACAATAAAAGCGGTTGGCATCGTGACGAGCAATCAGGTGTTGACGACGCACGATCTTCCAGTGGGAGTCGGCACTATCGGTGTCAGGGTAAGGTGGATTGCGCGAACAAATATCGTATTTGAACACCTCAACGACTATTACAATGTGCGGCGCATTACCCTTTATGAGGAACTCAATATTGAGGTACAGTCAAGGATCATTGAATGGCTGATCGAAAGATTCGCTCCTCAAAATGAACACTTCGCCTAACAACCGCAAAAAAGATGCTCAATTATTATATACCATGGTGCTTGCTTCATCGTGGATGCCAAGCAATGTCTATGGCTGCAGTTCAGCTTTGGTGAATGACATCACCCAATAAGATGGATAGGATATTATTTGATCGCAGCATATTCCATAAAGAAAAGTTTGAGCTTTTAAAAACAAGTTCCCTCACTCGACAGGTCAAACACAATAATATCAGAGTCTTTTTTACATCGACATTCATCGAAGAAACTCTTACCCGTTCTTTAGATAACATGGGCGAGTTCGCTTCTCATTGGAATTTCATTATCTCCTTGCAGGGCGCTAAATGGTTTAAGCCGGGTGACCAGATTGTGGAAATTGAACTTAGCAATAACATCGAAGGCGAATATTATTATCTTGTTCCGAAAGGGTTGATTCGGTTTCTTCTCAGAAATGTGAAGGACTTCATAGCAGGGAAGCTCTCAGAAAGCGAATTCAAATCCATCGCTGAGGAGGTTGACAAGAACAAAAAGGATCGCCAGGAATTTCGAAAGCTGAGGGTTGATTCAAGATCTGAAGTTAAACCTGGAAATTATAATTTTGACGAGTATGTCGAGAGTAATGCTGAATTATTCATTGAGAAGAGCTTGACTCGAAATCATGAAGATTCTCCGAAATCACTTGACACATGGCGAAAGCACCGGGCGCAATGCCGGTTTACTGAACTCTTTCTCAGGGCTTGGCTTTCGACAGTCTTTCTCCCTCTTTCAAATCACACTCTGAGAGTAGACTTGAATGACTCTACTGACGCAGAGCAACTTGCATACATGACATGGGCGGACACTATGATTTCAGATGATACACGATTTATGAAAGCAGCTTTCGATCTTCTCTTCCAAGGAACAGGGAAAAAGATTCTTACACTAAGAGAGTTTCTTGAATACTTGCCAGAGAGTCGTGAATAGTTCCCAAACAGTAAACTTCTTTTGTTGGTATCACTGATACCATAAAAAAGCGCACACCTCATTAAAGTGTGCGCCTTCAATCTACCAACCTACCACAACTTTATGATTGTCCGGATCACAATCGCAGCAACCACA
>Ga0326727_10017492_pt1 | contig 14864 bp, 10 predicted proteins | sample MB2enrmetagenome_FD_207643 | JGI IMG/M metagenome (GOLD analysis project Ga0326727, IMG submission 207643) | Lab enriched peat soil microbial communities from McLean, Ithaca, NY, United States - MB29MY | ecosystem: Environmental > Terrestrial > Soil > Wetlands > Peat | place: USA: New York... | reverse complement strand
CGGGGATGTGCCGCATCAGACAGTTGAGGAGCAAGGATCATGGAGAAGCGGCCAGCCCGGCGAGCCGGAAAGAAGCGTAAATCGCAGTCTCGGACGGACGGGGATCAGGCCCGAGGCGCTTCCGCTGAAGCCCAGAAACCGCCGCCGGATTCGACCTCCCCATACAACGCATTCGCTATTGTGGCCATAGGAGCGTCGGCGGGCGGACTGGAGGCGTTCACCCAGCTATTGCACGCCCTGCCTGCCGATACCGGCATGGCTTTTGTGCTCCTGCAACACCTCGACCCCAAGCACCACAGCCTTCTGCCCGATCTGATCTCGAAGAGCACCCCCATGCCGGTCGAAGAGGTGCGGCACGGGACCAAGGTGATGCCCGGGCACATCTATGTAATTTCGCCCAACGCCAACCTCGCCATATCCGGCGGCAAGCTTAGGTTGTTGCCTCGAACCGACGAGCAGGGGCGACAAATGCTCATCGATATCTTCATGCGTTCGCTGGCGGAGGAGCAGAAAAGCCGAGCCATCGGAGTGGTGCTTTCGGGAAGCGGTTCGGACGGCACGCTGGGCCTTGAGGCGATCAAGGCGGAGGGTGGGCTGACCTTTGCGCAAGACGAGAAGTCGGCCCAATACAGCTCCATGCCACGCAGTGCTACCGCCTCGGGAGCCGCAGATATTGTTCTTCCGCCGGTAGAGATTGCCAGGGAGTTGGGCCGGATCGGGCGTCACCCCTACATAAACCACGCGCCGCCGCGAGGCATTCGGCCGCCAAGTGCGGGCGCGGCTCCGCTGGAGATGATTTTCTCCCTTTTGCGCAGCGCGACGGGAGTGGATTTTTCCGATTACAAGCCGACCACGATTGAACGACGCATCTTGCGGCGCATGACCGTCCACAAGATAGACAGAATGCCGGCATATGCGAAATACCTGCAGGAACATCCGGCGGAAGTAGATGCTCTGTATAACGACCTGCTGATCCCGGTCACGAGCTTCTTCCGTGATCCGGAGGTCTTCGAGGCACTGAAGAGCAAAGTCTTTCCCACGATAGTCAAGAACCGCGCAGCGGCGGCCCCTATCCGGTTATGGACTCCTGGCTGTTCCACCGGCGAGGAGACCTATTCGCTGCTGATTGCGTTACTTGAGTTCCTGGGTAATAAAGCGATCAGCGTACCGGTGCAGGCCTTTGGGACAGACCTGAGTGAACGCGGAATTGACAAAGCCCGTGCGGGCCTGTACTCCGAGAGCATTGCTCACGACGTCTCCCCCGAGCGGCTGCGGCGGTTTTTTGTTCGGGACGAACACGGATATCGAATCAGTAAGACGATCCGTGACATGTGCGTCTTCGCCCGTCACAATCTTTTCGGCGACCCCCCGTTCTCCCAGATGGACCTGGTCAGCTGTCGCAATGTGCTGATTTACATGGACCCCGTTCTGCAGAAGAAGGTTCTTCCCGTTCTTCACTACGCTATCAAGCCCAGTGGTTTTCTCCTGCTGGGTACGGCCGAGGGTACCAGTAGCTACCCCGAAATTTTCGGAGTGGTGGACAAAAAGCGTCGGTTCTACTCGAAGAAGCCCACCTCAGCCCGGCTGTACTTTGATTTTACCGGTGGCGGCCGCCTCCATGGCGGCACCGCAAACCCTCAGGTCATCTCCGCCAAGCCGCGTGGGAGCGAATCCGGATCTGACGTAGAGAAGCAGGCTGAGCAAATTGTAATGAACAGCTACGCTCCCGCTTGGGTGGTGGTGAACAGCAGCTTGGAGATCGTCCACTTCCGGGGACAAACCGACGCCTACCTGGAACCGGCACAGGGTCGCGCGAGCTTCAATCTGTTGAAGATGGCGCGAGGTGAACTGAGCGTGCATCTGCGCAGTGCTATCAGCAAGGCAAGAAAGGAAGGTGCGGCGGTCAGAAAGGAGGACATACGGCTGCAGAAAGGCTCGGGGGCCAAAGAAGTGAGCTTTGAAGTCACTCCGCTGAATGGAGCGTCAGGGGACGAGCGTTCTTTCCTGATCCTCTTTCAGGATGTTTCCCCAGCCAGCCGCCCCGAGCCGAAGAAGGCCCGCGGCGCCAAGCGGCTTAGCGAGCAGGACCGTGAGAACCTGCGCTTGCAGAATGCGCTCTCGGACAGCAAGGAGACATTGAAATCCGTCATCGAAGAATACGAGGCGGCGAAAGAAGAATACCAGGCGGCAAACGAGGAAATCGTTTCGGCCAACGAGGAACTGCAGAGCACCAACGAGGAGTTGGAAACGTCCAAGGAGGAGCTGCAGTCGACCAATGAAGAACTGAACACGGTGAACGAGGAGCTGCGCAGCCGGAACACGGAACTGCACCAGCTCAACAGCGACCTCTTCAACCTGTTCCGCACCATCAACCTGCCCGTCGTCATGCTGGAGCGCGATTTGCGGATCAGACGGATGACGCCGGCGGCGGAAAGAGTGCTGAGAATCATTCCTGCGGATGTCAATCGGCCCATCGCCGACATCCGGCTGGGCGTCCAGATTCCCGAGCTGGAGCAAATGGTCTCGCGCGCCGTGGACGCTGGGATGACCAGCGAACGTGAGCTGCAGGACCAGGGCGGGAACTGGTATTCCGTGGCGGTTCATCCCTATCGCACGATGAACAATACCGTTGACGGTGCGGTGCTGGCGCTGTTTGACATCGATGCGCTCAAGCGCGCCAACGAGGGTCTCCGGATCGCGAAGGAATTTGCCGAACAGATCATCTACACCGTGCGGCAGCCGCTGCTCGTGCTGGATTCCAACCAGCGGGTCATCCAGGCCAATAATTCCTTTTTCGCCATGCTTCGCCTTGCCCCAGGCGAAGCCGAGGGAAAATTCCTATACCAGTTGGGAGGGAACGAGTGGGACATTCCCGAATTGCGGCGCTTGCTGGAGGAAGTCGCCGTCAAAGACACATCGTTTTCCGACTTTGAAGTGGAACGTGAGTTTCCTCGAGTCGGGCGCCGAACGATGCTCCTGAATGGCAGCAGACTGCGGCAAGCCGACGGTACTGCACCCTCAATCCTGCTTGCGATAGCTGATGTTACCGAACAGCGCGCCAGCGAGGCTACCAGGATAGCTTACGAAAAGATCGCGGCCTCCAGCCGGCTGGCGGCCACGCTCGCGCATGAGATCAACAACCCCTTGTCCGCTGTGATCAACGCTCTCTACCTGCTCAGCCAGCACGAATCACTGGACGAGACCGCGCGAGGCTACGCCAGGCAGGCAGATCAGGAATTGGCGCGGGTTGCGCACATCAGCAAGAACACCCTGGCGCTCTTCCGCGAAAGTAGCTCCCCGGTCCTTACAAAGCTGGTGGATGCGGTGGAAGACGCCCTCAACCTGCTGTCGACTCAGATCGAGGCGAAGAAGGTTGTGGTTCATAAGGAGTACAGCTCGGAGGTCGCAATTCTGGCGTTTCCCGGAGAAATCCGCCAGGTGCTGACCAACCTAATCAACAATGCCATTGAGGCGGTGCCGGAAGGCAAGGCGATGAGAGTCCGTGTGGTTGATTCCCGCAGCTGGAGCAAACCCGAGCAACGCGGTGTGCGCATACTGGTGGCCGACCAGGGTCCCGGAATCCCGTATAAGCTTCAGCGCAACGTTTTCGAGCCCTTCGTTACCACGAAAGGGGAAAAGGGAACCGGTCTCGGCCTCTGGGTAACCCAGGGAATCGTCCACAAATATCATGGCTCCATCCATTTCCGGAGCAGCGTGCAGCCGGGCCGAACCGGCAGCTGCTTTAACGTTTTCCTGCCAACGGCAGCCTCCGGATAGCTGTATACGGAGCGTGATTGTCCCCGCCTTGCTCAACGCTGTAGGTAGATATCCCTGAATCAATAGCTTACCGCCGTGTATCGCATTCATAAGCTGAGACACGCTTTCATGTGATTGGCGTCACGGCAGAAGCTCCTCCATTACCCCTAAATAGATAAGACGTATATCGATTAATTATTTATTGATACAAGCTTTACGGATTAGCTTGCGGTCACTGCTTTACACACAGGATGTGGGCGATAGGAAACGCGAGAAAAGGTGAGGTAAGGAGAATGACGCAAAGGATGATTCCGGAGCCGACATTGCGGCGACTACCGAAATATCACCACTTGCTTCTCGAACTTCGGAAGCAAGGCGTCACATCTGTTTCCTGCACTCGCATCGGCGATTCGTTGGGCTTGCTTCCGGTGCAGGTGCGGAAGGACCTTCAATACACCGGGATCATTGGGCGTCCGAAGGTGGGTTACGAGTTGCGGGAGTTGCTCGAAAAGATCGAGGAATTTCTGGGCTGGAATAACACGAGCGATGCCTTCCTGGTGGGGGCCGGCAATTTGGGGTCGGCGCTGTTGGGGTACAACAAGTTTGAGCAGTTCGGGCTGAGCATTGTGGCGGCCTTCGACGCGGACTCGCGGAAGGTCGGAACGCAGATTCATGGAAAGCAGGTGCTGCCTCTGGAGAAACTTCCTTCTCTGGTGCAGCAGATGGGTGTTCATATCGGCATTATTACTACTCCGGCGGAAAGCGCTCAGGAAGTGGCGGACCTGCTGGTGGCGGGCGGAGTGCGCGCCATCTGGAACTTCGCGCCAGTCACCCTGACGATTCCCGCCGACATAGTTGTGCAGAACGAAGATTTATACCACTCGCTGGCTGCTTTGAGCTCCAAGCTTGCGAGGAATTTGCATTCATCAAGGCGGACTCATGGGGACGGTTACGACGAGCGCCCAGAAATTCGAGAAAGCGTGCGAAATTCTGGAGCAGAACCAGAAGAGGCCTGCGCGGCTGGTGCCGATCGCGCAGGCGAAACAAGATGAATATCGATATCTTCCGGAAGAAGTACTGACATTTGTTGCAGCATCGCTGGGAGTTCCTCGGGCGCGAGTATCTGGTGCAGCTACTTTCTACGCGCATCTCGCGCTGGAGCCTAAGGGCAAGTTCGTCGTACGTCGATGTGACGGCACCGCCTGTCACCTCCAGCAATCCATCCCGATTCTAAAAGCCGTTCGCAAGCACCTCGAAGAGATCGTCACGCGCATTGCCGGATGCAGCGCCGAGCAGGCCATCGCTCCCGTTGAAGAGCGGTTACGGTCGGCGACTGCTGCCTGAGGAGTGGACTTGATGTTGACTGGCGGAAAAGCCGAGTTTGTGAATGCGCAGGCAATTTACGATTGCCTGCGCAACGCGGATGTGTGTGAACCGGCACGCGTTCGCGCCATTCTCGACAAGGCGCGCACGCTGGAAGGGCTGAGCTTCGATGAAGTCGCGATGCTGATCGGCGTGCGTGATGCTGGACTGCTCGAAGAGATGTTCGCGGCATCGCGCGCGGTGAAGGAAGAAATCTACGGTTCGCGGCTGGTGATGTTTGCGCCGTTGTACGTGACCAGCCGTTGTGTTAACGAGTGCAGGTATTGCGCGTTTCGCGTCAACAACAGGGAACTGGCGCGCCGCACGCTGACGCAGCGGGAGATCGCCGCGGAAACGAAAGTCATCGTCGAGCAGGGACACAAGCGCGTGCTGCTGGTGGCGGGCGAGTGCCATCCCGAAGGCAAAGGCATGGACTACGTGATCGACGCCATCGCGACGGTCTATGCCACGCGCAGCGGGCGCGACGAGATTCGCAGAGTCAACGTGAATGTCGCCCCGCCGAGCGTCGAGGACCTTCGACGATTGAAAGCAGCGGGCATTGGCACCTATCAATGTTTCCAGGAAACCTACCATCGCGGGACGTACGCGGAGGTTCACCTGCAGGGCCCGAAGACCGACTTCGACTGGCGTGCGACGGTGATGGATCGCGCGATGCAGGCGGGGATCGATGACGTTGGCATAGGTCTGCTGTTTGGACTTTATGACTGGCGCTTTGAAGTGCTCGCGATGCTGCAGCACATTCGCCACCTTGAGCAGCGTTTCGGCTGCGGACCACACACGATCAGCGTGCCGCGTGTGGAGGCTGCGGCAGGCTCGGATTTCGCGTCGCATCCACCATACGCCGTGGACGATGACGACTTCCTGAAGATCATTGCGATTCTTCGTCTGGCGGTGCCATACACGGGCATGATCATGTCGACACGCGAAAGCGCAGAGATGCGGCGCAAGAGCTTTGAGATAGGAATCTCGCAGACCTCGGCAGGCAGCCGTACCGACCCGGGCGGGTACGAACTCGCAGCCGGAGACTTCAGCACCTCGCAGTTCGCGGTTGGCGACACACGCTCACTGGATGAGGTTGTGCGCGAGATCGCGTCGATGGGATTCACGCCATCGTTTTGCACAGCTTGTTATCGTGCAGGGCGCACGGGCGCGGACTTCATGGAACTGGCCAGGCCCGGAGCCATCAAGGACCACTGCGAGCCGAACGCGCTTTCAACGTTCACGGAGTACCTGGAGGACCATGCCAGCGAAGAAACCAGGCGCACCGGATCGCTGCACATCGTCCGCCAGATTGCGGCCATGAACGAGCAGCAGAACAGAATTGCGCGGCAGATGATGACTCGGGTGAGAACGGGAGAAAGGGACGTGTTCGTATGAGCGGAGCGCAGACACGGGGCGCATGCAAGGGATTTCGAGTTCACATCGGTATCTTTGGCCGTCGCAACGTGGGCAAGTCGAGCCTGCTGAACGCCCTCACCCGGCAGGAAGTCGCAATTGTGAGCGAAGTTGCCGGCACCACGACCGATCCGGTGGAGAAGCCGATGGAGCTGCGTCCACTGGGCCCGGTTTTGTTCGTCGATACCGCCGGCGTTGACGACGCGGGCTCGCTGGGCGACATGCGCGTTGAGAAGACGCGGAAAATTCTGGGGCGGACCGATGTCGGTGTGATTGTCAGCGACTGCCAGTGGACGCAGTTCGAAGAAGAATTGCTTGCCGCGATGAAGGCGCGTGGGATACCGGCCATTGTGGTCTTCAACAAAATCGATGTCTCCATCCCGGACGTTGACCTGGAGGTCGAGATGCGCGGCGTGCGCGTGGTTCGAACCATAGCGACCACAGGCCAGGGCGTCGGAGATGTGCGTGCGGCCCTGATTGCGGCGGCTCCGCGCGAGGTCATGGACCAGCAGGTGATCTTGCGCGACCTGGTGGGCGAAGGAGAGACCTGCGTGCTGGTGGTGCCGATTGACAGGGAAGCGCCGAAGGGCCGCATCAAGATGCTGCAGGTGCAGTGCCTGCGCGATCTGCTGGACGGCGATGCGATCAGCGTCGTTGTGAAAGAAACCCAGCTTCGGCAGGCATTGGACAGCTGCAACCAGCCTCCGAAGCTGGTGGTGACCGACGCGGCGGTGTTCGATCTGGTTGCACGCACCACACCGCGGGAAGTCTCGGTCACGAGCTTCTCGGTCCTCTTCTCACGCTTGAAAGGCGACCTGCACGAGCAGGCCCTGGGTGCGCTGGCAATCAGCAAGCTCAAACCCGGTGACGAGGTCCTGATTGCCGAAAGCTGCACGCACCATCCCGTTGAGGACGACATCGGACGGGTAAAGATCCCGAAGTGGCTGAAGGAATTCGTGGGCGGCGAGTTGAAGATAACCACCGTGCAGGGAAGCGATTTTTCCGGGGAGATATCGCGCTTCAAGCTGGTAGTCCACTGCGGCGGCTGCATGATGAATCGCCGGCAGATGATGGATCGCATTGCGCAGTGCAGGCGGCAGAACGTGCCGATCACGAACTACGGCGTGCTTATCGCGGCGTTACACAGTCAGCTTGAGCGCGCGCTGGAACCATTTCCCGAAGTGCTTGCCGCCTATCGCGCGGCGGCGGAGCGGTTGCATGAAGCAGTTTGCGCATAGCGAATTGGTGAAATGGCTGCGCACAACCGGCGAAGCCGAGTTGCGGCAGCTGTTCTCCATGGCCGACGATGTTCGCCGCAAATGCGTCGGCGAAGCCGTGCATCTTCGCGGGCTGATTGAGATTTCCAGCCACTGCTGCCGGCACTGTGGCTACTGCGGCCTGCGCGCGCCGCGAAACATCCCTCGCTATCGCATGACTCGCGATGAGATTCTTGCTTGCGCGCACAAGGCTGGGAGCCTCGGCTTCGGGACCGTGGTGCTGCAATCCGGCGAGGACTTTGCGCTTGAGGCCGGCTGGATCGCAGACGTGGTTCGCACCATCAAGCACGGGACCGATCTCGCCGTGACCCTCAGTCTCGGCGAGCGCACGAACGACGAGCTTCGCTGTTGGCGCGATGCGGGCGCCGACCGCTACCTGCTGCGCTTCGAGACCAGCGATCCCGAGCTGTACGCCAGGATCCACCCATCACTGCCGGGCAGATCGAGTGATCGTGTTGCGATCCTGCGCGAGCTCCGTGCTCTTGGGTACGAGGTCGGCAGCGGCGTGATGGTCGGCATTCCGGGGCAGACGTACGAAATCCTGGCACGCGATATTGAGCTGTTTCGCGATCTCGATCTCGATATGGTTGGCATCGGTCCATATCTCAAGCATCCGGACACGCCTCTTGGGGAACGGGGAGCGATGGACGCGGCCCCGGACCAGGTTCCGAACAGCGAAGCGATGGTACTGAAGTCGGTAGCGCTCACCCGCATCGTGCGCCCGGAGGCCAACATCCCGAGCACAACCGCACTGGCCACGGTGAATCCGCTGCGCGGGCGCGAACACGGGCTCCAGAGCGGCGCGAACATTATCATGCCGAACCTGACGCCTGCGCCTTATCGCCAGATGTACGAGATCTATCCCGGCAAAGCGTGCGTTGATGAAGACGTGGAGCAATGTGCAGGCTGCGTGCGCGCGCGCATCGCAAGCGTGGGACGCGAAGTTGGAGTTGGGCAGGGTTGCAGGCAGCATTTCGAGGCAAGGCCATAAAACTGGAGACCCCGATGGATGACAACATGGAAATCACGATCTGTCTTGGTAGCAGTTGCTTCGCACGCGGCAATGGTGAAAACCTGCGCGTGTTGCAGGAGTACATCAAGCGCAGTGGTGTGAGCGCGACGATCAGGATGCGCGGCGTGTTATGTCACGAGAAGTGCACCGCCGGGCCTAACATCGTGATCGATGGAATCGACTACGCGAACGTGCAACCGGGAATGGCAGTCGCATTGCTTCAGCACGCAATGGGGAAGAAACAGCCGGCATGAAGACCCTGGCGCCAATTTACACGGAGAAGAGCGAGTGTCAGGACTGCTACAAGTGCCTGCGCGAGTGTCTCGTGAAGGCGATCAAGGTGCAGGGCGGTTGCGCCACCGTAATGCCGGACTACTGCGTTTATTGCGGGCGCTGCGTTGAGGTCTGCCCCAGCGGCGCCAAGCATGTCCGCGATGACATCCATGCTGCGCGCCGGTTGCTTGTGGAAGCTCCGAGAGCCATCGTCTCGCTGGCTCCATCATTTGTGAGCGAGTTTGCACCTTTGCGTCCGGAGCAGATGATCGGCGCGCTTCGCAAGCTTGGATTTTATGGCGTGAGCGAGACGGCGCTGGGTGCGCAGCAGGTTTCTCTGCACGTTCGTCTTGAAATGGAAAAAGAGAAACGGAAAGTAGTGCTCTCATCCGCCTGCCCCACGGTCGTCGATTACGTACGCAAGTATCATCCGGATGAGGCTGACAAGGTCGTAAACCTGCTTTCGCCGGTTCTCTCCCACTGCAAAATGCTGCGCCGCGAATATGGTGAAGAGATCGGGATTGTTTTCATTGGGCCGTGTATCGCGAAAAAACGTGAAGCAGATCATCATCCCGATCTTCTGGATGTAGTGCTCACATTCGAAGAATTGCGGCAGTGGTTTGCGCAGGAGGGCATTCGTCCTGAAGACATAGTTGCCGCCGCCGACGATCGTTTCATCCCCGAAGAAGCTCGTGAAGGCGCCCTGTATCCCATTGAAGGCGGCATGTCCGCCGCGGTGCAGGCGAACTCGCCGACCGATGCGCGATTCATGTCATTCAGCGGCCTGACCAGTATTCGCCGCGCTCTGGCTGAGATGCGCGATTGGCAACCGGAGCAGGCAATTTTCGTCGAGCTACTTGCGTGCCATGGCGGCTGCATCAACGGTCCCAAGGCGCATCGTAAGTCCGGCACGGTTCGCAAGCGTTATGAAGTGATCGAATTCGCCAAGCCCCCGGTGCCCGGTAAAGATGGTCTGGTTGTATCGATTGAGGAACGACTCAGCGGTGGTGCTCCGAAACGTCCGGAGTTCAGCGAGACACAGATCCGGGAGGCATTGCGACTGGTCGGCAAGCGCTCTGCAGCTGACGAGAAGAATTGCGGCGGTTGCGGATACGACCGCTGTCGTGAGTTTGCCCGTGCACTGCTGGAGCAAAAGGCGGAGCGCACGATGTGCGCCACGTACATGCGACAGCTCGCACAGAAAAAAGCAATTGCGCTGATGATGAAGATGCCGTCGGCCGCCGTGATGGTGAACGAGCAGCTGCGCATCATCGAATGCAACCAGAAGTTCCGGAGCATGTTTGCGGATGAATTCGCGGTCGCGGGCGCCACGGAGATCGCCGATGACGTATTGCTCTCCGAGATTGTTCCATTCCACGCTCTCTTCCACCGCGTTCTCGAAAACGGCGATGACATTCTCGATCGCGATATCCGATTCCGCGGATCGATCCTTCACTACAGCATCTTCGTCATCGAGCCGAATGCCGTCATTGGCGCAATTCTGCAGGACATTACGCAGTCAACTATGCAGAAAGAGCAGATCATCGCCCGGGCGCAGCAGGTCATCCAGAAGAACCTGACCACCGTGCAACAGATCGCATATTTGCTGGGTGAAAACGCTGCGGAATCGGAAACCACGCTGAACTCCATCGTCGAATCGTTTTCCGTGAAGGAGTCTGAGGACGATGTCAAACGCTAGCCGTGGCTTCATAGAAGTCGGAACCTGCATGGTGGCGAAGCACGGTCAGCATATCGCGGGCGACATTTTCCTGTCCCAGAAACTTCGGGAGGAAGATCGCACTGTCAGCGTGTTGAGCGATGGTCTTGGTAGCGGCGCGAAAGCAAATGTGCTGGCGGCGCTCACGGCAACCATGGCGCTGCGTTATACCGTTTCGGGCTGCATGGATGTGATGCGTTCCGCCGAGACGATCATGGACACGCTGCCGATCTGCTCGGTGCGGAAGATCAGTTATTCGACATTCACAATTGTCGATATAGATACGTTGGGCAAAGCGACCATCATTGAGCATGGCAACCCGCCCTTCGTGGTGATGCGTCCGGGCGGCGAGATTGAGATTCAGCGATCCACGCATCATCCGACGAACTGGCACGAGCGAGTAGTGACGAAGTCGGTATTTCGTGCCGCTCTCGGCGATCGCATCATTTTTTTCTCTGACGGGGTGACGCAGGCCGGAACCGGTGAAATAGCGGCACCGCTGGGCTGGGGACACGAGCGGGTCGAAGAATTCATCGGCGACTGTGTGCGGCGTCGTCCGCGCGCGAGTGCCGGCGAATTGGCTCGCGAAATCGTGAAGCGCGCATTGGAATTCGATCGCGGCGAGGCCAAGGACGACATCAGCTGCGCCGTCATTTATTTCCGCACACCTCGGAAGATGCTGGTGGCAACCGGCCCACCATTCTCGGAAGAGAACGACGCGGAACTTGCGAACGCGGTTGCGGGCTTTGAGGGTCGAAAAGCTATTTGCGGTGGCACAACCGCGAGCATCGTGGGTAGACTGCTCGGCCTGGATGTGGAGATGAAATTGAACCAGCCCATCGATCCGGAGATCCCGCCGGTGGCGAAGATGCGCGGCATCGATCTTGTGACGGAAGGCACGCTCACGCTCGGCGAAGTTGCCCGAGTTCTTGAAGTCGGTGTTCCGGTAGACAATATGAGGCCGAATTCGGCTCGCTGCCTGCTTTACATGCTGATGGATAGCGACGACGTGCAGTTCATGGTTGGAACGCGGATCAACGAAGCCCACCAGGACCCGAATATTCCGGTTGAGCTCGATCTACGCCGCAACATTGTGAAACGTATCGCTGCGCAACTGGAGCAACGCTACCTGAAGCAGACAAGCATTCGATACCTGTAGGTACACGGACATAGCCTTCGATAAAATTGATCAAACTTAAGGAGAACTGGAATGGCGGATCTAGTCAGGACCGGTGTTTCGATCGAACAGGACCTGCTCGACAAGTTTGACAAGCTGATCACGAAGCGGGGATACGGGAACCGCTCGGAGGCATTGCGCGACTTGATTCGTGAAGCACTCGTGGCCGAGGAGGTCAACAGCAACCATCCCGTCGTGGCCACACTCTCCATGATCTATGACCATCACCGCCCCGAACTCAGCAACAAACTCACCGAGGCGCAGCACCATCACCACGACAACGTGCTGGCCGCCACCCACGTCCACCTGGACGAGAAGAACTGCTTCGAAGTGGTGATCATGAAGGGGCCCGCAGGCGAAATCCAGCATATGGCCAACCACATGCTTAGCATGAAAGGCGTCAAGCACGGCAAGCTGGTCATGACCTCGACGGGCAGGAATCTCTGAATCAACTGTGAGGGAGAGGAGCACCACGATGCAGCATTCCTTGCGAGGCATTCTTTCAGTGGGAGCAATGGCCCTGACTGTTACCGCAGCGGCGCAACTGCCGGGACCGGCGCCAAAGGTCGTGGAGTTGGATACACACGGGCACGATTATTTGCCGGTGCTCAACGGTCCGCCCGAGACCGCAGGGATGCGTTCAGGGCTGGTCGTGCTGGCGCCGCAGAAGTCGGTGGGGCGACATAGCACCGGACAGAATGAAGAGCTTCTGATCGTGCTGGAGGGCAAAGGTGAAATGCTCTTCGGTGATGGACACATCCTGCCGGTAGAAGCCAACCATGCCGTTTACTGTCCGCCGCGCACCGTGCATGACGTCAAAAACACCGGCCGAGACACCTTGCGTTATGTTTACGTTGTCGCCAAGCTTAACTAGGGAGACAAAGCAGCATACGGTTTTCTAGCTGTTATGTCGCATACGTATTTCATTTTCGTGCTACTTGTGCAACAATCCTCCTCGTGACGTCGATGCTGGTTTTCCGCTGCGCGAATCTGTCTTCCTTGGTTCGCAGGCGTTTTCCGGACCGGCTTTTGAATTCCGGTTGCGCTTTGCGTTCGCAGGAGGGTCGCCGCAATGAAATGGAAGTACGTGCTGTTCTTGTTGCTTTTTGTTCCCAGCCTTCTTTTTGCCCAGGGAATCACTCAGCTCTCAGGAACTTTGCTTGACACGTCCGGCGCGGTGATTGCCGGGGCTACCGTGCAACTTCGAAGCATGGACAGTACTGCACACTTCACGACAAAGTCGAACGCGAGCGGCTCCTTCAGTATTTCTGGACTCTTGGCTGGCAGTTATCGACTCATGGTAGCGAAACCCGGTTTTGAAACGAAAGAAGTGCCCGTCACCATCGGGACCACCAAGGCGCCGGCCCCGCTGCGCATCTCTCTGGCTGTGGGTGCGGTGAGCACCACCATCGACGTGCAGGGCCGGGCGGATGACCTCGTTGGAATTGCCGCTTCCGCCACCCAGGGAACGGTGGGCCAAACGGAAATCCAGGATCGTCCGATTCTTCGCTCGGGTGAAGTGATGGAGGCGGTTCCCGGGGTTATCATCACGCAACACGCCGGCGGCGGCAAGGCCAACCAGTATTTCCTTCGCGGCTTCAATCTCGACCACGGCACAGATATCGCCATTTTCTTAGACGGCATGCCGCTGAACCTGCCGTCGCATGCGCACGGCGAGGGGTACTCGGACATGAACACCGTCATCCCGGAGTTTGTGAAGGGTGTGGAGTACCAGAAAGGCCCTTATTACGCGGATGTCGGCAACTTTGGCTCGGCGGCGTCGGCCCATGTGGAATTTTTCAAGACGCTGTCCGAGAACTTCGTCCAGTTTGAAGGCGGCAAGTTTGGCTATGGGCGGGCCGTTTTCGGCGTGTCGCAAAAGCTCGGCAAGGGCAGTTTGCTGTACGGCGGAGAGGCATATCACGATAACGGTCCATGGACGACGCATGAGGACAATTTTTTCAAATACAACGGCCTGCTAACCTACAGCCGGGGCGGAGACGACAAGGGTTTCAGCATCACGGCCCGCGCCTACCGAGGAACATGGCACTCAAGCGATCAAATCCCCGTTGACGCCATACCCCTGGTTGGTATCTACGGCACACTGAACCCGACTGACGGTGGCGAGTCACAGCGTTATAGCTTGCAGTCGGAATGGCATCGCCGCGGCGCAAATTCCGAGACGAAAATCACGGCCTACGGATTTTATTACGATCTCAACTTGTTCTCCGATTTCACCTACTACCTGGATGACCCCATTAAGAGCGACCAGTTCGAACAGCAGGACAGGCGCTGGGTGGTGGGGTTCGACGCACGCCATACAATTTATAGCCAATGGTTTGGGCGCAGGGCGGAAACTACGTTCGGCCTGCAACTCCGCAACGATTGGATCCACAACGGCCTTTTCCGGACGGAAGATCGCGTGCGCACGGACAAGTATGACATCAATGCCTGCAATGACGAACCCACCATCAATGGCGTGCCCGTCGCCGAATGCGCCGCCTCCACCAATCAGAATCCGGTAGGAGCGATTCTGCCCGCAGACACGGATTTGAATAAGTTTACGGACACGGTAGGCAGCGCCTATGTGGAAAGTAAAATCCAGTGGACGAGCAAATTCCGCTCGGTCGTGGCCCTGCGCGGCGACGACGCAAAATATGTCGTCACCAGCCTGACTCCCACGTATGTCTCCAACGTCGCCTCCGTTTCGGCTCCGGCCAACTTTGCGCAGCTCAATTCCGGTTCGGCCACCAAGTTCCTGCCCAGCCCCAAAGCCAGTTTGATCTTCGGCCCGTGGGCGAAGACTGAGTTCTATGCCGAGGGCGGATTCAGTTTTCACAGCAACGACGCGCGTGGTGCAACGCAAACGATCGA
>Ga0326727_10017491_pt1 | contig 14865 bp, 10 predicted proteins | sample MB2enrmetagenome_FD_207643 | JGI IMG/M metagenome (GOLD analysis project Ga0326727, IMG submission 207643) | Lab enriched peat soil microbial communities from McLean, Ithaca, NY, United States - MB29MY | ecosystem: Environmental > Terrestrial > Soil > Wetlands > Peat | place: USA: New York... | reverse complement strand
ACAGGTCTCCGAAAGATGGTCGAGCGCGGACAAGTCGATCAGCATCCGGTCGACAATGTCCCGCCTCGGATCGACGGCTGTTCCCGATTCCCGATTCGACAGGAACTCCAACCAGGGCGCTAACAACGAAAGTTCGCGTGCCCGGCTACGCGCCTCTGCGACCAGGTGAGCGGTCCAATCGGCTACCTCGTCCGGGTTTTCTCCCAACGCCGCTTGCAGCGCCGGCAGGCGTCCGTTCAGTTCACTGCTCAAAGTAACGAAGCGCTGCAGCCACGCACGGACTGACAGGAGGTCGGCGGGGTTCTCGTGGACCAGAGACTTGATTTCGTTAACAATCGACTGAAAGGAAGTGAGGATTTCAGGCTCGTCGCCGCCCGGCGATTCAATAATCTGCAGGTTCTCCGACAGAAGACCGACGGTGTCGGCAAGGCCGGCTCGAATGGCTGCCAAATCGAACGGACGGTCGCGCTTCGCCAGCAAGCCGTGTTTGAGAGCTACCAAACAGCCGAGCAGATTACCGCTGTCGACCGTCGAAACGTACGGCGGTTGCAGGATGGTGAGCGAACGCGTGTCATACCAATTTTGAAAATGGCCGTGGAAGCGCTCGAGCTTGTCAAGCGTGTCAAAAGTGCGCTCGAGACGCTCGGCGAGCTCGCTCAGCGACACGTAGCCGAAGTCGTTTGCGGCCAGGCTCGATAAGAGATACAGGCCGATGTTCGTCGGCGACGTCCGATGGGCGGCCTCGCCCTTCGGTACTTCCTGATAGTTGTCCGGTGGCAGCCAATTGTCATCCGACCCGACGAAAGTATCGAAGAAGTGCCAGGTTTTGCGTGCGATGCGGCGTAGTTGCAAGCGCTCGGCATCGCTGAGCGGCTGCTCGGTCGCCCCGCGTGGCAAGCTGACGTACCAGGCCACCAGCGGCGAGACAAACCAAGCCAACAGCCAGGGCCAGGCCGCGGCCAGAGCGGCCGGATGAACGGCCGCCGTCAAGATGGCCAGCGCAACGGCCGTGAGCGGAGCGGCTGCCATCGAAACCCAGAAGTGGAGCAGTCCCGTTCCCAAGCGCCGGTCGGCGGCCGACGCCGTCTCCCATTCCAGGAGGTGCCGGCGCGAAATCGCCAGACGCCAAAGCGTTCGGCCGATGGCGTCGATCATCTGGTGCGCCTGCGCCGCCAGGAAAACCGCCGACAGCAGCACCTGTCCCGCTGTCGCTCCCAGCGTTCCTTCGAGATCTTTAAGCTGCAAACGCCAGGCTCCGCTACGAATCAAGCTCAGGGCCGAACTCACGATCGCCAGGAGCAACGGAACGCCCACTGTCAGCAAAGCGACAAAGGACCAAAGCCAAGGCGAGCCGGGAAGGATCGTCCAACCAGCGGCGAGTAAGCAAACGATGCTCGGTGGCACCATGCTTCGGCGGAGATTGTCGAACACTTTCCACCGCTCCAAAAGCGGCAGTGGATTCTTCACGGTCCGCGGAGTGGAGGCGGGCTCGGGCACGCGCGTGTCCGGCGACGCAACGGGTGCAGGCACCCGCGGCAGGACCCAGTGGGCAATTTGCCAGTCGCCGCGAACCCAGCGGTGCTCGCGACGCGCATACGCGTTGTAGCGCGCAGGAAAATCGTCGAGCAATTCGATGTCGCTGCAGAGGCCGCAGCGGGCGTAGTTGCCTTCGATCAGGTCATGGCTCAGGATGCGATTGTCGGGCAACGTGTGCCCGGTCGCGGCTTCGAAGGCATCAACGTCATAGATTCCCTTGCCGGTGTAAGTACCGCGCCCGAACAGATCCTGGTAGACATCCGAGACCGCAGTTGTATACGGATCGATGCCTGCCGAGGACGCGAGAATCCGAGAGAATAGCGATCGCGTCCCGGCCAAGAGATTCACCGTGACGCGAGGCTGCAACACGCCGTAGCCTTCAACCACTCTGCCGCGGCGGGCATCGAATACAGCCCGGTTGAGCGGGTGCGCCAGCGTCGCTACCAGACGAGCTGCTGATTCACGCGGCAGCTGCGTGTCGGCATCCAGCGTGATGACGAATTGAATCGCCGGCAAACGCTGCACATCGCCGCTAGTTATCAGGTAGCTGGTATCCGTGGCGCCGCGCAGCAATCGATTGAATTCGGCCAGCTTGCCACGTTTGCGTTCATATCCCATCCAACAGCCTTCGGCCGCGTTGCGGCGGCGTTCGCGATGGAACAAAAAGAAGCGATCCGGCCCTCGCTGTGCATAACGCCGGTTCAGCGACCGAATGCACTCGAGCGCCGCAGCCACCAGCTTGTCGTCATCCGGCATATGTTCGGCCGGCGCATCGGTGAAGTCGGTGAGCAGAGCAAAGCGCAATTGCGGATCGGGATTGGACAAATAATGCACTTCCAGGCGGTCGGCCAACGTGTGAGCGTCTTCCACGCGGCTAAGAAGAGTCGGCATGACCACGAACGTCGCACAATCTCCCGGAATGCCGTCCTTGAAATCGAGCTTTGGCAGAACTCGAGGCGGCAAGAAGTGCGTCAACAGATAGTGAACGCAACCGATCGCAATCTCGGCAGCCGGGAGCATTGTCAAAATCACAACCAACACAGCCAGCCAGCCGGACACGCCGCAGGCCGCGACGAGGGCCGCAACGAAGAGAGCGGTCGCGAGCGCCTGAGCGCTGAAGTAAACAGCTTCCGGGTGTTTCAGCACCAGGCGTTCGAGATGTTCGGCAACACCAGGCCGGTAGCCGATCGCCTTCTCCAAATCCGGACGGCCCGGTCCGACCAGGTAATAGCCGACGTGCCCGGTGGGCCTATTTCCCGCATCGTCGACGACTGCACCGTCCGCGCGCGACAATTCCAACGCCCGGCGGGCCACTCTCGGCTCGTCGCGGTGCGAACGGCGCGCGAGCTTCTCGATCACTTTGCGGTAGCGATCCTTGGTAGTGAAATCCTGGCGGGCGTACACGCGTGCCGGGTCGTCGCACAGCAGCGATTCGACGACACTCGTCTTCTCGAAAAAGACGGCCCAGTCCAGATTGGAAAGGAGTCGCAGGCTGGTCACGCAATTGCCGACCGAGACTTGGTTCGCGGCTTGCCGGCCGTGCTCACGCCGTAACAATTCAGCCCGGTCGACGCCGCGCGAGACGATGCACCCTTCCAACCACTCGACGTGATCGGCGGCATCACCTCCCTTGTCGCGCAATATCTGAAGCAGACGCAGGACACAAGGGTCGGACCAATCGACCGCGATTGTCCGACCGAGGGCTTCGCGCATGCGAGCATTGAACGTCGCCGCCAGCTTCTCGGCCTTGTGGCGCTCGCCGCGCGTGTACAACATCTGCTCGGACAGCCGGCGTAAGTTCTCGATGAGAACGACGCGCAACATGATCGGTACAGCCCAGAGTTCACCGATCGCCAACGGCGTCTCCAGCTGGTAGGCATGTACGCAGCGCGTGAGGTTGTTCTCATCCAGCGAGCTATCGGTGTGCGCTACCAGTTCGAGGCCGAGCGCGTACACGCGCGGCAACCCGCGATAAGCTCCACGCAGCAACTTCGGCAGCTCGCGGTAGTACCCGCGAGGCAGATCGTGCCGCACCTCTCGCAGGGTGTCGTCGATGATGTGAAAGTTGTCCAGGAGCCATTCGGCGTCGGGCGTGAGCGCTTCTCCTCGCGTCGTGGCAGCCGCGATCGCGTGTCGAGCCATCGCCAGTTGCCGGCCATTCGAGGCAAATCTGCGACGCAATGGCTCACCGCCATGAGCCGTAGCGCCGGTCGATACCTCGGTCGAGTCGCGGGCCAACGCGCGCGCATACGCTTCCAGGTGTTCGAGGCCGAACAATTCTGAGCGGATCGGTTCGTCGGCCGGAACGGCACTACTGCGCACGCGGGGGAAGCCACGCCGTTCTTTGGCGGTTGGCTCGGTCAGTCCTGTACTCATTGGAATCTCTGTTCTCTGCGCAACATGGGCTGGACGAGGCGCGCACCGGAGAGCAGGAGCTTTCCATCGCCCGCTTGGCGGTAAGCAAACCGAGCGCCGAATCGGTAAGCGGCTTCGAGGTGACGGTGTGTAGGTTACTTCAATCTGCCAGTTTCGCGAAGCTCAGCTATGTGGGGAGAGGAGGTTTTATAGCGTGCGCCGGTCGTGAACCCGCATATGACCGTGCGGAAATCATGAAGCAGAATGCCCGTATGCAAGCATTGCCATTCTCATTATGCCGCCTGTCAAACATAGCCGGACGCGACCCTGGCAGTAAAATAAACGTCGCCTCGCACGGCTTTTGCATGATGCCCGACGGAAGGAGGTTCTCCTCAGGGAACTTCGAGAAATCCGTGTCCGGCAAATAATTTCAACGCTTGGTCGGATTCGCACTGATTTGACGATCGAAGCGGCGAGAGCGAAAATTCTGAGCGTGCACATGCCGCGCCGGGACTTGAGGCGCGACTTCAAGCCGCGAAGAATGACTTAGAGTTAGCGATTGGCAGGGACGCCTTGTCGAACCGCCGCTCTGGCGGACTGGTTTCGCAGGTGGTCCGGTGAAAAAACTCCTCGTACTGCTGCTCCTCCTCACGGTTTGCTTGGCCGGCGCCGGTTACTGGCTCGTCCATAACGCCACAAATAATACGGAAGTCGACCGGTATACACTTGCATCGGCCGAGTATGGTCGCGCGGCCGATCTTGTCAGCGCCACAGGCATCGTGCAGGCGCGCGATGTTTTCCCGGTCGGCACCGAATTGGCCGGCAAGGTCACGGAAGTTCTCGCCGATTTCAACCAGGTCGTGCACGAGGGCGATGTTCTATTGCGGCTCGACGATCGCGTTGCGGTTCAAAAGCTGAAGCAAGCGCAAATCGCCGTCGACCTCGCCAAGGTTTCGGTCACACAAGCGGAGGCAAATCGCGACTCAGCAGCCAAGGCCCTGCAGCGCGTGCGTGCGCTCTCGCCGGAAGTTCGACAGCAGACAGACGTGGACGTCGCCGAAAGTCAGCTCCACAGCGCCGAAGTCGGCGTCGATGCCGCCGGAGTGCGCGTGCAGGAAGCCGAACAAGCTCGAAAACAAGCGGAACTCGGCCTGAAACTGCACACGGTACGCGCGCCGGTGCTCAGTCCCGATCCGTCGACGGGTTCAGTAAGTCTGCCGCCCCTCGGTGGGATCGGCGCGCTGGCTGGCGATGCCACGCCGCCGAACGGACAGGAACGCCGTGCGTTCATGGTGCTCGACCGGCATGTGTCGCTGAACCAGGAAATCGGCCCGCCGGCTTCGGCGCAGCTGTTCACTCTGGCCGGGTCGATGGACCGCATGCAAGTCGTCGTGCAAGTCGTCGAAGGCGATATCAACAAGATTCACCGCGGCTTGGAGGCGTCCTTCACCGTTCCCGGCGGCGACGGCGATGTGGCGTTCAAAGGCATAGTCAGCGAAATTCGCCTCGTGCCGATCAGTGACCGAGGCGCTGTCTTCTACAAGGTGATCGTCGACGTCCGCAACGAGCGCGATCCCGGGAGCGGCGACTGGCGGCTCCGCCCCGGGCTGACTGCTTCCGTCGATTTCATTCGCCGCGTACATCCCTTGACGTGGAAGATCCCGTCGAGTGCACTCACCTTCCAACCGGACCCTGCCTCGATAACCGATGCAGCGCGGCGACGGCTTGCGGAATTGCCCGATGCCCGCTGGAAAACAGTTTGGGTGGTCGGCTCAGATGACAAGCCCTGGCCGCTGTTTGTGCGGATCAGTGGCGTGAACGATCGGGGCGAGCCGGGTATCCAGGACGCCCTGGCGAGCGAGGTTTTGGAGTGGGACGCGTCGCTGCGTCCCGCGCCCGACCCGAAAGAGCCGACGACGTTCCCCCATCTGATCGTCGATGCGCCACGCAAGAAATCCGGCATCTTCAACGCGCCCAACATCAAGTTCTGAGGCACTGCACGGCGACATCCCCGAGGGAAAACTTGCGATGCAGCCGTTGATCGAGCTGAATAACATTCAAAAGGTCTATCACACCGACGCCGGTGACGTGGCTGCGTTGCGCGGCGTATCCTTACGAATTGAATCCGGTGAGTTCGTCGCCATCGTCGGCGCCAGCGGTTCGGGCAAGTCGACGCTTCTGAACGTACTCGGCTTGCTGGATCGGCCGACCGGCGGTCGCTATCTGTTCGAAGGGCGTGACGTCAGCCGGCTCGGTCGGACGGCGCTTGCGCATCTCCGCAATCGCAAGCTCGGATTCGTATTCCAAGGATTCAATCTGCTTCAAAGACAGACCGCGGCGGACAATGTAGAACTGCCGCTGCTCTACGGCGGCGTACCGCCCGGACAGCGGCGTTCACGTGCGCTGGAATTGTTGAAGCTGGTCGGTCTGGAGAGTCGAGCGACACACACGCCCAATCAACTTTCCGGCGGCCAACAGCAGCGCGTCGCGATTGCTCGAGCGCTCGCCAATCGCCCGCGGATTCTACTTGCCGATGAACCCACCGGAAATCTGGATAGCAGCACCGGAGCGGAGATCCTGCAAGAACTGCGACGGCTGAATCGCGAGCAGGGGCAGACGATCATTCTCGTGACGCACGATCTTGCGGTTGCTGCAGCCGCCCGGCGATTGGTCACGGTCCGCGACGGCCGAATTGCCAGCGATCATCACCAGGGAGAGCCGAGGCCGGTTGAGGAACGAGCGGCGCCGGCGAGTCCATTGCCGGCTAACGCTCGACCGGCCGTCACGCGAAGTTAGCCCATCTCGATGCGGAGCGGTCGCTTTCTCACGCGGAATCACTTGAATTGCCGCATAACCAATGCAGCATTTTGCCCGCCGAAGCCGAAGCTGGTTGAAACGCCGGTGCGCACCCGCATCGGTCGGGCGCAGTTGGGAACGTAATCCAAATCGCAATCGGGGTCCGGTTGCGTCTGGTTGATCGTCGGCGGCAGCACGCCATCGTGAAGAGTCAATGCGAGTGCAGCAGCCTCGACAGCGCCGGCAGCGCCGATCAGATGTCCGACCATCGACTTGATCGATGAGAGCGGAAGAGCCTTCGCTCCTTCGCCGAATACACGCTTGACGGCCATTGTCTCCATTTGGTCGTTCAAACGCGTACTGGTGCCGTGAGCGTTGATGTAGTCGACGTCGCTTGGATCTATTTTCGCTTCGTCGAGCGCCCACTTGATGGCTCGAGCCGCGCCGCCTGCTTCCGGGTCCGGCTTGGTCACGGCATAAGCATCGAAACTGCTTCCGAGTCCCAAAACCTCCGCATAAATCGTTGCGCCTCGTTTTTTGGCGCGCTCGAGTTCCTCGAGAATCAGCAGGCCCGCGCCCTCACCCAGGACAAAGCCGTCTCGACCGCCGTCGAACGGACGGGAAACTTCTTCCGGCGCGCGAGCAGCGCGGCTTAGTGCACCGAGCGCCGAGTAGGCGAGCAGCAGCAATGGGTCGAGGCGGCTGTCGGCACCTCCCGCCATCGCGATGTCCGCGTCGCCGCGAGCGATCAGGCGAAAGGCCTCGCCGACCGCCTGTGTGCCGGCAGCGCAAGCAGTGACGATCGTGTTGTTCGGTCCCTGTGCGTTATGAATCAGCGAAATGTGAGCGGCCGTCATGTTCGGCAGATACTTGAGTATCCAGAGCGGAAACAGCGCCGAAGAGCCGCGCTGGCCGAGCCGGGCGACGTCGAGCTTGCCATTTTCCTGACATGCTTCAGCCAAAATGGGAGCGATATCCGGCAGATCCATCGGGACGATGCCCGTCCCCATAACGACGCCGATGCGTTCCGGATCTTCCTTATTGAGATCGAGTCCGCTGTCTTGAACAGCCATGCCAGCCGCGGCAACGCCGAAGCGGGCCGCGCGACCCATGATTTTGAGACTCTTCCGATGGGCAACGGGGATGTAAGGTGACAAGTCAAAATCGGGCACCTCAGCGGCAACCCGAACCGGGTGCGACGACGCATCAAAATTGCTGATCGCCCGAACGCCGCTGCGTCCGTTCACGCACGCTTTCCAGAACGACTCCCTACCGATTCCATTCGGTGCGACCACGCCGATCCCGCTCACAACAACTCGCCGCATCGCGCTGCTCCTCCAACTCGCACACGAGCAGCACCTCCTGGCTGACTAATTTAACCATTTACCTTACAGTCGCTGATTATCACATCTTGTGCATCTTAACTCATTGCCGAATTCGGAATCAACGCTCCAAGCCGGAGTTCCGCCGCCGCTTCACACCGCAAAGCCGGCAGATTCCGCACATCGAGATCATTGGAAGCGGGCGTGCTCCACGCGTATGCGATGAGGCGAAGCTTGCCAACAACCTGCGGGAGCAGTAATTTGCCCCGGTCCATCGGCCCGATTCCTCTCCGTCCGGGTCGTTCCTGACCCTCGAATTACGAGACACCCATGAAGCGCTATGCCTGGGCCGCGCGCGGCGACGTGAACGCATTTTTCGGGCTGATGTTGGACAATGCCGCGGTCATGGTCCTGCTCGTTCTGCTCATCACCGGTAAGGATGCGTTCGATCGCGGATTCGTCTTATCGCACATGATTCCCGCCACGGCCTTGGGCGTACTGTTCGGAGATTTGGTCTACACGGTCATGGCATTCCGCCTTGCTCGGCGCATCGGCCGACCCGATGTGACGGCCATGCCGCTGGGACTGGATACTCCAAGCACATTTGGCATCGCGTTCCTCGTGTTATTGCCGACGCTTGGACAAGCGAAGACGGAATTCAAGCTCGAGCCCGAACGCGCAATGGAGTTTGCCTGGCACGTCGGGTTGGTTGTACTGGTACTCTGTGGCATTCTAAAAGTGATCTGCGCGCCGTTCGGGAACGCGGTACGCAACCTGATCCCGCGTGCGGGCCTGCTGGGCTCCCTGGCAGCCGTCGCCCTGGTCTTGATCGCATTCATACCACTCGTCGATGTTGCAGAGATGCCCGTGTCGGGCCTGGCTGCGCTGACTGTCATCCTGGTGACTCTGGTAGCGCACCAGGAACTGCCAGGCCGGATCCCCGGTGCATTAGCAGCCGTCGTGATCGGACTTGTCGTCTTTCACATCGAAACGCGGGCCACCACCGGTCATCACGCGGTGTTGCCCGCCATTCCGGAGTTGGGCTGGAAGGGCATGGTATTGCCGCAGTTCTTCGGCGAAGAACCGGGCTGGTGGGGGAGGGTGTTCACGATAGCGCTGGAAAAACTGCCGGTCGCCTTTCCATTTGCACTGGCGACAGTCGTCGGCGGAATTGACTGCACGGAGAGCGCTGCCGCAGCTGGCGACGAGTACGACACTCGTACGATTTTGCTTACGGAGGGGTTGGCAGCTCTACTGGCCGGTTGTCTGGGTGGCGTGATCCAGACCACGCCATATATCGGCCATCCGGCATATAAGAAAATGGGCGGCCGGGCAGCCTATACGCTGGCCACGGCGCTGTGCATCGGAGCCTTCGGGCTATTCGGCGGCTTTGACTTGCTGCAGGCTTACATCCCGGCCCCGGCCCTTTTTCCGATCCTGGTATTCGTCGGTCTCGAAATCTCGGCCCAGTCCTTCCAGGCGACTCCAACCAAGCACTACCCCGCGCTTGCTCTGTCGGTGATGCCTGCACTGGCAGCATTGATCGTGCTGTTCACGAAGGATGTGTTTGGCCCGACTCTACTGCCCGGTTCGGAGAGAGCATTATTCAAGTGGCAAACGCTACGATGCTTGTCGAACGGATTCATCGTGACGAGCCTGCTGTGGGCGGCCGCGTTGGCCATGCTTCTGGACAACCGAGCGCGGGCGGCGGCTGGCTATTTAGCGGTGGCCGGGATATGCGCCTTGTTCGGTGTCATCCATTCGCCGTTACCCGACGAGCAGATCGGCTTTCCGTGGGCGATTATGGCGAAGTCGACTGGGGAAGCGAAGCCGTTCATGGATGCCGCGCCCTACCAGACACCCTATCACTGGGCAGGAGCGTACGGCATCGCTGCCCTGTTATTGGCGGTGTTGTCACTTGTCAGGCCTAAAGGCTTCCGCCGGGAGGCTGCTTAACGGTGGCGCCGCCAAAAACGATAAGCGCCGCCGCCCAGCATACCTATCATGGCTAGAGTTACGGTCCCCGGCTCGGGCGAAGGATTCGGCGTGTCAGCGATTTGCGCCGGCGGAGAGTTGTCGCCCGGTGTGGGAGTGGACGGCGTTGGCCCGACGGGCGGGTGAACGGCTCGGGCTGCGGCGGCCAGGGTGAGCGTGAGCAGAACTGTCGCGAAAAACCGCATGATCGAGTCCCTCCTCCGACGAGATGCTTGGCGACGAGGTCCGTCTCGCTGAGAAGCCGGCCTATAGCTCGCGTACGTTCCGCGGTCTAGACGGATTCCGGCGGCGGTGCGCAGTCGAATCGCGAAGCTCTGACGCGGACGAAAGAAACAAACCTCGGATTGCAGGAGAACTGATGATCTCCGCTGTAAACCACGTTCAGATCACGATCCCCGTCGGAGCGGAGAATGCAGCGCGGCGGTTTTATTGCGACTTCCTCGGCATGAGAGAGATCGACAAGCCCGCCAGCTTGCTGGCTCGAGGCGGGTTGTGGTTGCAAACTGGAAATCTCCAGGTTCACATCGGCGTCGAAGATGGCGTTGACCGCAATGCAACGAAGGCTCATGTCGCTTACACCGTCGAGAATCTGGCAGCCTGGCGTTCGAAACTTACTGCCGCCGGAGTCGAGTTATTCGACGGGGTACCGATTCCCGGCTACTGCCGATTCGAATTTCGCGACCCGTTCGGCAATCGCGTGGAGTTCATCGAGCGTGAACCGTCGACGGCCTGCTAGGATGCAGGAATGGACGCTGATCCGATTACCGCTCAACTCGAAATCGCGCGCATCATTCCCGTAACCGAAGCTGAAGGGCCCGGGCGGCGCTTCGCCGTTTGGTTTCAGGGTTGTCCATTACGCTGTCCGGGCTGCTGTAACCCGGAAATGCTTCCTTTTGAAAACGGGCAACGACGATGCGTGACGGACATTATTGCGGAGCTTGATGAAGCGATTCCAAGCGGCATCGAGGGTATTACACTCCTCGGTGGCGAACCGTTCGCTCAGCCCGCCGCGGCCGCGACACTCCTGCGCGCAGTTCACGAACGCGGTCTAACGACCATGGTTTTCACGGGCTTCACGATCGAAGAATTGAACAAGACGAGCGAAGCGTCGACTGCAGCACTGTTGCGCGAAACCGACATCCTCGTCGACGGTCCATATTTGCGCGACTTGCCGGAACCGCGACGGCGTTGGATCGGCTCGGCCAACCAGCGCGTTCATTTCCTGAGCGATCGATGCAATGCGGCCGATCCGCGCTGGCTGCTGCCGAATACTCTCGAGCTGCGCTTAAGTAACCGGGAATTGACCGTGAACGGCTTCCCGGCGCAAGGTGCTGTCGGACTCTGGAAGCGACCGCGTGTCCGGAACGCGTCAAACTAGGATGCCTGTCCTTAAGTCTGGCTCTCCTGTAACCTACGTCGACCGACGACCGCCCCTTGGCGAATGAGGGACGATTCGTAGGAAGACGATGATTCCGGACCGAGTGCTCACGAATTCTCTCTGATTGCGAGAGCCATGGACCCTACCGTAACCACCAGTCCCCCGCCCGTCGACGCCGTCGCACCCTCTCCAGCCGCCGCGAAGGCGGTACCCACAACGCGCCAGGCTGTGACCGGTGTCGTGCCGCCCGAGGTCGGTGAGGCGAAGATTCGCGAGACCTGGCCAACGCTACTCGAATTCGGTCCGGCGCTGCCGAATCTGGCTCAGACCTTGATGAAAACCATCATTCTGGCTCCGATCGGTTGGCTGTTGCTGGCGCCGCTCTTCGTCCGCCGACTGCTGCCCGGACTGTGCCAACGATACACGTTGACGAATCGTCGCTTGATGATTCAACGCGGCCTGAAGCCGGCTCCGTATCGCGAGGTACAGCTGAAGGATATCGACGACGTTCGCATCGTCGATTCGACCCGCGATCGTTTCTATCTCTCCGCAACGATCGAAGTGCTAAGCGGCGGCAAAGTGGTACTGACTCTACCCGGCGTGCCGGAGCCGGTAGGCTTTCGACTGGCAATCCGAAACGCGATTTCAGCCTGGGTGCCCGGCAAGCGGATCGAGCAATTCATTTCAGCGACCGGGGTCAAGGCCGAGGACATTTCTGCGAAGCCAGCCGCGGCCGCGAAGTGAGGCAGCTTGCTGAACTCGTGAAATCGACAGCGCCGCGCCTCTAGCGTGTGGACTGCGGGCAGGGTAAAACGGGAGGCATGGCTTCACTCATTGCCATTCAGGGCCCGAGTTCCGGCCAGCGCTATCCGCTGACGCGCGACTGCGTCGAAATCGGCCGCCAGGCCGATTCGGACGTCTACCTGGAGTCGCTGGCCGTCAGCCGACAACACGCTCGTCTCTATCGGCAAGGCGATACCTGGTTTGTCGAGGACGCCGGCAGCAGCAACGGCACTTACGTCAATGGCGAGCCGGTCAACAGCCGCACGCGGCTGCGCGAGACAGATGCCCTGCAAATCGGCCCGTATATCTTCACATTGCGCGCCGATCCGCCGATCACGCTGGCGGATAGCTCTCAAGTGATTCGAGCGAAGGTCGAGGCCAACGCCTCGAACAGAGCCCTGCTGGCTCAGAATCCCGAGCAGAAGCTTCAGGTCGTCCTGGAGATTTCAAGGCACCTGGGACACGCGCTCGACGCAGACACGCTGCTCGGCGTGCTCCTCGACCACTTGCTACGCTTGTTTCCGCAGGCGGATCGCGGCATGGTGATGCTGTGCGAGGGCGACCATTTCACGGTCCGAGCGCAGCGCAGTCGCCAGCAGGGCCCGTCGGCCGACTATCCCTACAGCAAGACCATCGTCCGCAAAGCGCTCGAGGATGGCGTCGGTTTCTTGAGCGAGGACGTCGGCGGCGATCCGAAACTCAAGCTGTCGCAGACGATTCTGTCGCTGCAGCTGCGGTCGTTCCTGTGCGTGCCGCTCATCGGGGCTGAAGACAAACGATTGGGCGTCATTCAGCTCGACTGCCTGCGTCCGGGGGCTGCCTTTCGTGCCGCGGACCTCGAGTTGCTGGCCGCGACAAGCCTGCACGTCGCAACCGTGCTGGAGAACGCAACTCTGCACGCGGCGCGTCTGCGTGAAGTGCGCCTGCGGCAGGAGTTGTTGCTCGCTCGCGATATTCAGCAATCGTTCTTGCCGACGCAGACCAATCCGCTGGGAGCCAGCGGGCCGGAACTGCACGCGCGCGTTCATCCGGCTCGCGAAGTCTCCGGCGATCTGTACGACTACTTCCCGATGTCCGGCGGCAGGCTCGCCTTTTTCCTCGGCGACGTCTCGGGAAAAGGTATGCCAGCGGCGTTGTTCATGATCATGGTGCGGACGTTAATTCGCCACCTGGCGCCGACAGCGGCGAGCCCGGCCGATTTGTTGAAGCGCCTCAACTCAGCACTCGTGGCCGATAATCCGACCGCGCTTTTCGTCACGCTTGCTCATGGCGTCTACGATCCGACTGACGGCAGCATCGTCGTCGCGGTCGGTGGCCATCCGCCGCCACTCCTCCGTCGTGCGGATGGCCGCGTGGAACCTGTCGACCTGAAGCCCGGGCTGATGCTGGGCGCGACACCCGTGGAACCGCTCGCCGAGGATCGCCGCCTTACACTCGAGCCGGGCGATACGCTCGCACTCTACACGGACGGATTCACCGAGGCCTTCGCGCCGGACCACAAAACGATGTTCGGAGTCGAACGACTCAGCGAGGTATTGAGCCAGACCGCAGCCCTACCACTCAGCGCTTGCGCCGAGCGCGCCACGGCCGCGGTCGAAAACTTCACCGCAAACACCGAACTGCAAGACGACCAAACATTGCTCTTATTGCGCCGCCGATAAGACGAGTCTCGCTTCACACGCTCACTTTCTTTTGCACACATCGCGAACACTCGCCGCGCTCGCTCTGGCGAGGTCGCCGGATCGATGACCGGGGATGGATAAGTCTCTAAGCCGCCGGCACGCCCCCCGGGCGCGCTCCGGTCTCGTGACAGTCAGCGCCATAACATTGAGGTAGAGGATTCTCAAGGCGAGCGGTCAAATTCGCGTGTAGCGGAGCTAATTTGATCGTTCGGCGCAATCACGGTGGCCCCGTTTCGCCATGCTCAATCACGGTTTTCTTCGCGTCGCTGCTGCCAGCCCGGTCCTGAGGGTTGCGGATTGCGAATTCAACTGCGATCAAATCGTGCAATTGCTGGAGCGTGCGGACAAGGAAGGCGTTCACGTCGTCGTTTTTCCGGAGCTGGCCGTAACCGGATATACGTGCGCCGATCTCTTTCATCACGCCACGCTTCAACGCGGCGCCGTCGCCGGCCTCGGACAAATTGTCCGCGAGAGCAGCAATCGGTATTCCGGCGTCGCCATCGTCGGCCTGCCGCTTGCCGTCGACGATCAGGTTTTCAATTGCTCAGCGATTATTCACAACGGCCGCATTCTCGGAATCGTGCCCAAGTCGTTTATTCCGAATTACAAGGAGTTCTACGAGGGCCGCTGGTTTGCACCTGCGGCCACAGCGCGGAGCGAGGCGATCGATCTTCTTGGCGGCTCGGTGCCGTTTGGAGCGGACTGGCTCTTCGCCGCCGAAGACGTGGATAGCTTGATCCTTGGCGTCGAAATCTGCGAAGACCTGTGGGTACCGATTCCACCCAGTTCGTCACAAGCTTTGGCCGGCGCGACGGTGCTGATCAATCCGTCGGCAAGCAACGAGGTGATCGGAAAAGCGAACTACCGTCGCGACCTGGTGGTCAATCAGTCGGGCCGTTGCATCTCGGCTTATGTATACGCTTCGTGCGGCGTACACGAATCCACGACCGACGTCGTCTTCGGCGGCCACTGCCTGATCGCGGAGAATGGAACGCTGCTGGCCGAATCGCCCCGTTTT
>Ga0326727_10017488_pt1 | contig 14866 bp, 9 predicted proteins | sample MB2enrmetagenome_FD_207643 | JGI IMG/M metagenome (GOLD analysis project Ga0326727, IMG submission 207643) | Lab enriched peat soil microbial communities from McLean, Ithaca, NY, United States - MB29MY | ecosystem: Environmental > Terrestrial > Soil > Wetlands > Peat | place: USA: New York... | reverse complement strand
GATCAGTGCCGGGAAACTCCTTGATGAGCTCTTTGAACTCGTCACCCGCCTGGGTCTTGTGCCCGGGCACGCGCAACAGGCTCATGCCCTTATAGAACAACGCGTCTTCGGTCTTGGCGTTCTTGGAATATTTCTCCAGGACCATGTCGAAATCCTGGGCTGCGGTTTCGAAATCACTCTGGGAATAGTGAATCATCCCGATGTAGAACTCGGCGTTGGGGGCCAAATCGGTGTTCCCGTAATACTTCAGATAATCATTGAACTCCTGGAGCGCCAGGTCGAGCTTGCCGGAGCTGCGGTCGCGCATGGCATTGGCATACAAGTCGGCGGCGCCGATCGGGGGCACCTCCGGAGCAGACGCCATACCACCCGCTCCGCCCTGAGGCGGGGATGCCGGAGCCGCGCCCGGAGGCGGAGGGGCGGGCGCCTGCAGTACCTTCACGGCATTGCCGAGGTCGGTCAACTGCGCCTGGAGCTTGGTAATCAGCGTAGTAAGATCCGACACCGCCTGCTGCGTAGTGCGCATGTCATTGGAGAGACTATCCAACCGCGAAGTGACTCCCACCATGAGGGGGGCGACTTTACTTTCCTGGTCCTTCAGGCTCTGCTGGAGGTTGTTCTGAATCACCGCCACGGCGGTATTGGCCCGGTTGGCGGCGTCTACGGACTGCTGCACCAGGGTGGTCAGCGCCGCCAGTTGCCGGTCCTGAGATTGCTGCAACTGGCGCACCTGGTCCTGCAACTGGGCCACGTCTCGCTGCAACTCCTCTATTTCCTTGTTGGCGGCGAACGCCAGCGCCGGCGCCAACATCACCGAAATCAATGCACACACCGACAGGCGTCGGAACATATACAACCCTCCTCCCGAGGAAGCGGGCAGGCCCCGGCCCGCCCGCTCCCATGTGTCTTTGCCCCCGTTATTATCCTACTGCGCGGGCGAGAAATGCACGTGGCGATTTTTCTGCCAGCAGTCCTCGTTCGACTCGGTACAAACCGGCCGCTCCTTGCCGTAGCTGATAGTCTTCAGCCGGTCGGCGGGAACGCCGAGCTGCACCAGGAAGTCCTTGGCCGAACTGGCGCGCCGGTCGCCCAGCCCCAGGTTGTATTCCGCCGAGCCGCGCTCATCGCAGTGGCCCTCCACCGAGATGCTCGCGTTGGGGAAATCCGACAGGATGGTCTTCAACGCGGCGGCGTCCTGGGTGAGGGCATCGCGCGCGTCGCTGCGGATGTCGCTCTTATCGTAATCGAAGTAGGCATCCTTCACTTCCTGGCTCAGCCGTTGATCGATGGTGATCTGCGGCGGCGGCGGCGGTGGGGGCGGCGGCGGCGGCGGCGGAACCGTCACGTTCACCGTGGCCGAGGCCGCGGTGTTGCCACCCGGTCCGCTAGCCGTCAGCGTGTAGGTAGTGGAATCGTTAGGCATCACGCGCTGACTGCCCGTGCTCTGAACCGTTCCGATGCCTTGGTTGATGGAAACGCTCGTCACGGCACCCGTAACCTGCCAGCGCAGGGTTGAAGACTGGCCGCGCTGAATGGTGCCGGGCTCAGCCATAAACTGCGACACGGCCGGCGCGGGTGGCGGCGGCGGCGGCGGGGCCGGAGCCGGAGCCGGCGGGGGAGGTGGCGGAGGTGGCGGAACCTTCTTCTTACAGCTCGAAGCGAACATCGCCAGCGAGCACGCCAAGCAGATGACAGTGATCTTCCGTTTACTGAACATGAACATCGCCTCCTGAATCCATAACTACTTGCCCCATACGGGGCTCTCGTTACTACCCTGCGTGGTGAGTTGCTGCAACTGCGTTCCATCCGCCAGCATGGTCCAGATCTGGTGCGAACCGCCGCGAGTCGAGGCAAACACGAGGTGCCGGCCATCTGGCGCCCAACTCGGATTCTCGTTGCGGCCCTCGTCGTGAGTCAACTGGGTGTATTTGCGCGTTGCAACGTCCATGATGAATACGTTGAATCGTCCGGTGGCGTATCCCCGCGTCCACGCATACGCCAGAATCTGGCCATCCGGATGCCAGGAAGGATTGGAAGCCTCGCCAGTGCCGTCGGTCAGGCGTTCCACATCCGCTCCATCCATATTCATCCTGTAAATCTGCTGTGGTCCGGAGCGGCCCGAAACGAATGCGATCTCGCTGCCGGTTTTCGGATTTACCTTCGGCTCGACATCGATAAAGACGGATGACGAGATGGGTCGCAAGCCGGTTCCATCCAAATTCGCAATATAAATCCAGCAGCAATGACCGCTCGCCGATGAAGAATACACGATCTGTTTACCGTCGGGCGTGAATGCAGGCGTTTCGGTCACCGAGGCGCCTCGCTGATTATAGAAGCGCAAGTCGCGTACCGGATCTACAGAAAAGATAAATATACCAGGATTTCCGCGAGCATAGCTAGTAAACGCGATACGCATTCCATCGGGCGAAACGGCCGGCTGCACCGTCAGCGAATTGAAATGTGTGATCGCGCGCTGATTGCCTCCGTCGGGGTCCATCACCCAGATTTCTTTATGCCCGCTGCGGCTGGAAACAAAATATATATGGGTCCCGAAAAGGGTTTTGCCGCCGAACTGGGCGATGATGTCGGCGGCGAACTCATGAGCCGCCTTGCGCGCGCCGGCTTCGTCCAGCGATTCGATGTAGGTCTTGCCGAGCACCTGCGCGTTGGCCGGGGTGTCGCGGCGCAGATCCATCAGCCAGCCCTTCAGCACGAAGAGGTTGCTCTGCACGAAGGTATAGCCGATGGCCAGGTAGTTGGCATTGGGCGGCGGCCCGGACCAATCCGTCAGCCACAACCCGCCCCCCGTGGGCGGTTCGACCATCTGGCCTCTCCGTGGGCGGGCCGGCTGCGGGGGTGCGGGAGGAGGCAGGCGAAAATCGGTGGGCTGCTGCGGAATGGCGGCCGGAAAAAGCGTCTTGGGGACCATTTTGAACAGCCCCGCGCTGGCGACATCGGCCTGGAGGGTCGTATTGAACGCCCCCATGAAGGCTTGTGCCTGACCGTCGCCCCGAAAATCGGGAATCGCCATGCTGGGACGTTCAGTGCTGGTGATAATCCCCTGGAAATCGGGGTTTTGGGCCGCCAGAACCAGGAGGCCGGCGGCTAAAGCGGCAATAACCCAGACAAACCTCTTCATTCATCGCCTCAACTGAAATGTCATTTCAATTTCCGCGCGGTCCCGCGGAAATTGCGGTGGAATCGCGGGAAAGGGCGTGGCATCCAAAACGGCACGCTGCGCCGACAGATCCACGGCCACATTTCCGCTGCGCTGGACCACCCTCACGGACCCGGGAACCACCGAGCCATCCCGCTGGATGACGAAGCCGATGATCACCGGCGGCACATTTTGCAGGCGCGGGTCCAGATCGCCCGTCCGCCAGTTGCGCGCGACCTGGTCGCGCAACAGGGTGGCATACCAGCCTAACTGGGTCCCGAATGGCGAATTATTGCCAATGCCCACCCCGCCGCCGCCGGCCATGCCATACATAGGCGATACCACGGCTTGGCCGGAGGGGCTGTAGACCTGGTTGGGAAGGTCCTTTTGCTGTTCGCGCCACTTGTTGGGGGCCGAGGCGGCCGGTTGCGCCTTCCGGATGGCGTTGCGGCTCTTGATGGGGATGGCATCCGGCTCCAGCGCCTTAGCCTTGGGCTGAGCTTTGGTTTTGGGCGGCGGCGTGGGCACGGCCGACTCGGTATCGTTGGCCACCGGGTTGGTCTGCCCGGAGCGGCCCGGCATCGGCACGGTCTTCACAATGCCGACGGCCACCGACCCCATCCCACCGCCATTGATATCCCCCCATTGCTCGTGCCGGCCGGGGTGTATCCAGTACAGCGCCACAATGGCCGCCGCGGCGGAAACGTGCAGTGCCAGCGAGCCGGCCAGGAACCGCCGCAAGGGCTCCGGCTGGTCCAGGATGTCGAGATAAGTGCCCGCTCCAGCGCCCATCACTTGCCGCCCTTGGCGGCCGAATCCTCCGGTTGCGTGACCATATTCACCTGGAAACCGGCTTCACCCAGGGCCGCCGTGACTTGGGCAATGGGGTCCCAGATAGTCTGTTTGTCCGCGCGCACATAGACGGCCTTGGACTTTCCGAAGCGCGACTGGATGGCCGCCGGAAGATCGTTGATATTGGTGGGCTGTTCGTTCAGGTAGGTGGTGCCATCCCGGGTGATGCTAATCACCGGCAACTCCTGCGCCTGGTCCTTGACGGCGCGCACCTTGGGAACATCCACCTGGATGCCGAATTCCATCACGTGGGCTGTCAGCATGAAGATAATGAGGAGCACCAGCACCACGTCCACAAAGGGGGTGACGTTGATATCCGAGAGGCTCCCGCCCATGGTGCGCCGGCGCCCACCGAACCCGCCGCCTCCGTTCACGCCGATCGCCATGCGCTAATCCCCGAAGCTGCGGTCGGTCATGTTGAGAAATTCCAATGCGAAATCGTCCATGCGTGCGCCGATCTCGCGGATTACATGACCGTAGTGGTTGTAGAAGATGGCGGCGGGAATGGCGGCCACCAGCCCGGCGGCGGTGGCGATCAGCGCTTCGGCGATGCCCGGCGCCACGGTCCGCAAGCTGGTGCTGCCCTGGTATCCCAGATCCACGAAGGCGCGGATGATCCCCAGCACGGTGCCGAACAGGCCGATAAAAGGCGTCACCGTGGCGGTGGTGGCGAGCCAGTTCATGTTGCGCTCCATCTTGGCCATTTCCTCGCTGATGCCCAGTTGCAGGCTGCGCTCGAGCGCCGCGCGATTGGTGATCTTGCCGCGCGCCTTGATCTGCCGGGCGATCTCCTCATAGCCGAAATCGAAGACCGCCACCAGCGGCGACGGGCGGTACTGTTCGCTGGCGACCATGACAGCCTCCAGGCCGGGAGCCTTGCGAAACGCGCGTAGAAACCGCGCGTTGCTATGCCGGGCGCCGCGCAGCGACGAAGCCTTGGAAAAAATCACGGTCCAGGAGAAAACCGAGAACGCCACCAGACTCGCCAGCACAAGCATGCCGAACGGGCCGCCATGCTGGACCATCTCCCAGATGTTGGTTTGAAGAAAGAAGGCAGCCGGAGCTTCGAAACTCAATGCGTCTCCTAGACTCAAATCTAACATATAGACGGGCGCGGGAACGCGAAAGACGAGAGGCCGTCGGGGCGCGCTCGAGCTTGCCGGACCCCACGCTATAATCGGCTCTGAATGCTGCTGCTGCTGGTGGTGGAAAACTACGCCGTTATCGAGCGGTTGCGCGTTCATTTCCACGCCGGGCTGAACCTGCTGACCGGGGAAACGGGCAGCGGGAAATCCATTGTTGTGGATGCGCTGGGGCTGCTGCTGGGCGGCCGGGCCTCCTCCGAGATGATCCGCACCGGCGAGACGCGCGCGCGCGTAGCGGGCATCTTCGACGTGCGCGAACATTCCGCTATACGCCGGGTCCTCGAGCCCGCCGGCCTTGAACCCGAGGATGGCGAGCTGCTCATCGAGCGCGAGATCTCGAGCGGCGGCAAATCGCGCGCCTTTGTGGGCAGCCGGCCGGTGGCGGCCGCGGTGCTCCGCGAGCTGGCGCCCTACCTGGCCGATATTCACGGACAACACGATCAGCAGCTTCTGTTTTCCCCCGACGCCCAGCGCGACATGCTGGATTCCTTCGCCGCGAACAGCGACCTGGTGGAGCGCGCCGGCTCGATCTACCGCGCGTGGCGCGCGGCGGCGGCCGAGCTGGAGGAGCTCGAGCGCTCCGAGCAGGAGAAGCTCCGCATGCTGGATCTGTGGGCCTTCCAGCGCAAGGAGATCGAAGGCGCCGGCCTCGAGCCGGAAGAAGACGCGGCTCTCGAAAACGAGAGGCGCGTGCTGCAGAACGTGCAGCGCATCGAGGAGGCCGCCGCAGGAGCCTATACGGCGGTCTACGACGGCCCCGAATCGGCCCTTTCGCTGGCGCGCGCGGCCGCCAAGCGGCTGGACGAGCTGTGCCGCATCGATGCCTCGCTCGACGGCCTGCGCGAGCACCTCAAGAGCGCGGACCTGGCGCTCCAGGAAGTCTCCTACGGGCTGCGCGACTACCTCTCGCGCCTGGAGGCCAATCCGGGACGGCTGGAGGAGATCGAAACCCGCCTGGCGGCCATCGACCGGCTCAAGCGCAAATATGGCCAGACGATCGCCGAGATCCTGGCGTTCGGCGAAGAGGTGCGGCGGCACGTCGCCGCCGTAGAGCACGCCGGCGAGCGCATCGAGGAGCTGCGCAAGGAACAGACGCACCTGGCCCAGGAGTTCGAGAAGGCGGCCGCCGATCTGACCGCGCGGCGGAATCTGGCGGCGCGCAAGCTCGAAAAGCGCGTGGAGGAGGAACTGGCACAGCTTGCCATGGAGCGCACCGTGTTCCGCGCGGGGCTGGCGCCGGCCCCCTGGTCCGCGCACGGCGCCGACCGCGTGGATTTCCTGGTCTCCCCCAACCTAGGCGAGGAGCCGCGCGCCCTGGAGAAAGTTGCCTCCGGGGGCGAGATCTCACGCATCGCGCTGGCGCTTAAGACGTGCCTGGCGGGCCCCAAGGCGGCGGTGGTCCGCACCCTGGTTTTCGACGAAGTGGATGCCGGCGTGGGCGGCAGCGCGGCCGAAGGCGTGGGGCGCCGGTTGAAGAAACTGGCCGCTGCCAACCAGGTGCTCTGCGTGACGCACCTGCCGCAGATCGCCTCATTCGCCGACCATCACTACCGCGTGGAGAAGCAGGAATCGAACGGCCGCACGGTGGCCGTCATCGAGGAGTTGGACGAGGCCGCCCGCACGCGCGAGGTGGGGCGGATGCTGTCGGGGCAGATGCTGACGCCCGAGGCCCTGAAAAACGCCGAGCGGCTAATCAAGATGAGCGTGGGGTAGGAAGACGGCGACGTATGCGCCGGCTGCCCCTACAGGGACCGGGAGCGGCAGGGGTTCGATCAGGTCGCAAGCACCCTTTCTCCGCCCGTACCGCTCCCGGTAATGCTCAGAACTGGAACCGAGCCACGAGCTGGCCGTTGCGCACTGTCGGAACGGCGCCGCCTGCCGCCTGGATAGGCGTAGTCAGCGTATTGATCCATCCGAAGCCGGAAACGGCCTGTTGGCCGTTGAACACCTGTGTCTGGGCCGCGTTGCCCGACGTGGGCGCATTCAGGAACACGCGGTTGAAAATATTGAAAAACTCAGCCCGAATACTCAGAGTCATCCCCTCCCGAAGACGGAAGATGCGTCCGAGACTCATGCTTTCGGCTGGCTGCCGCTGCCAGCGATAGTCGTTGTAATAAGCGGCGGCGGTACCCCACTGGCCTGGCGCCGGTTGCGACCACGCGGCCGGATTCAGAATGAACGTGTCGCTCGGATCGTAGCAGTGGCAATTCGGATCCTTCGTGAATAGCGGCACGCCGGGTACGCGGTTCGCAAGAGTGCCTGGCGTTGCGCGGGGCAGCACCGCACCCAGGTTGTTGGTCGCACCGGGCGTGGCAATCGGCAGGCCGCTCTGATAGCGGAATGAACCACCGATTGTCCAGTCCCGCTGCAAGGTCCTCAGCAGCTTATTCTGGGCGAGGGCGGGGACGCGGTAGTTAAACATAAACGCCGCGACGAGAGGAATCGAACTGCCAGAGATGGTTTTCTGGAGCCCCCGGTTATACACGTCGTTGATCGCGCCAAAGCACCAGAGGCCAAAGCAACCCTCGGAGTTGGTTAATTCTTGTTGCCATGTGAACGCAAACTGCCCATAGAACCCGTGCCACTCGCGCATGGTCGCCTTTGCCTGCAATGCGTCGTACCAGCTACTTCCCAACGGCGACCACGCCGTACTTATGCTGGTGTACTGCGGGAACGGACGGAGGGCCTGCGCCAGCGAGGCCCCCAGCGGGAAGCTCGAATATGGAACCTTGAAACCGGCGGCTTGGGGCGCTCCCGACGCAAAAGTCGATGACAAAAGCGTCAGATTCGCGGGATTGTTAAGGCTCAGCCCAACGGAAGAGAGCTTCTGCGTCGTCAGACCGTTCACGTCCTCCAGGTTGTTGGCCTCCAGCCAGACGCCCCGATTGCCTACATAAGCGGCCTCCGCCATGAAGTTCGGCGTGAACTGGTGCTGCAAGCCAATATTCCATTGATTGATGCGCGGCGGCCGGCCGCCCTGGGGATCCATCCAGTACGGCGGGGGATTGAGCTGCCCGGGGGACGGCGTGATTCCGGGGTCTAGAGTAGCCGGATACAGTTGCGCCTGGGTATAGGGCAAACCTTGGGCGAAGGTAGCGGCCGGCTGCGCGAAGCCGGGCGATACAAACGTGATCTCGTTGTACCCGATAGAGCCGCCTCCAATAATCGGGAAGTTGCTGATGTAATGGGAGTCCGCCGTGGTTCCATAAGTCAGGCCCCAGCCGGCCCGGAAAACCGTCTTGCTGTCGATCTGATAGGCCACGCCCAGACGCGGCCCGATCGCGTACGGATAGGCGCTGGTAAACTCGCAATTGCAGCGGCCCGCCCCATATCCCGCCCAGATGGTGGCGCCGAGCAGGCCCCCCACAGACGGATTGGGAGTCGTGGGTGAAAACTCCCCGATCCGATCGTGAATTTCCCGCCACGCGTTCTGCAGATCCCAGCGTATCCCATAGGTAACTGTCAGCTTCCGGGTCACTTTCCATGCGTCCTGGACGAAAAGCGACCACGATGTCTTACGGTATTGCGGATCCTGCGGCGTCTCAACGCTGGCGCTGCCGGAGAGTCCGAGCAGAAAGTCCGCATATGCGTTGCCGAGTTGACCACCGTTAACGCTGGTGGACCCCAGATAAGGCAAGCCCGTCATGCTATTGTCGAAATTCCAGATACCCTGACTGCCTCTCACGTTTCTGTCGCGGTAGGCGTCGATGCGCCAGTCGGCTCCCATCTTATAACTGTGGCTCCCGCGAACCCAGGTTGCATTGACGACGGCGGTTGGCTTATCGACCGCGTACTTATTGGCGTTGGTGGGGCCCATATTCAGGCCCATCCCGTAACCGTTGGTCGACAGGCCTGTAATCTCAGGAAATCCGGTGGCTGTTATGCTTGGATTGGCGAAGTTATTGGGAATGCCTCCGAGCAGCCCAAGCTGGCCGGGAGCATCGTATTCCAGCACTCCGAGCGCCGCGACATCCGGACTGCGGTACATCACGTACCCGGCGCCCATGTGCAGGATCAGGTTCGGTCTCACCGTGTAGTCGTAGTTGAACCGCATCGTATGGTTGCGCTCAAACTCAGGCCGCTCGCCTGTGATGGGAATCGGCAAACCATCGGTGTTCACCAAATGGTTGATATGGTTCAACGAAAAGAAGAACGACAGATGGTGCTTTTCGCCGATGTTGTGGTCCAGCTTGAAACTGGGAATATAGATCGACGTCGGGTTGGGATACTGCTGCTCCCAGTTGTTCACCAGGCTGCCGTTGGTGGGCAGCGGGATCAGGTTCTGGATCTTCAAAGCTACCGGGCTGATCCGGCTCATGGGGATGGTGTTGCCCGCGAAAGGAGTGGTGACGGAATTGCCATTGACCGAGTGCGCGCTGGCCGGATCGTAAATTGTGTTCTCCATGATGGGCGCCCCGGTAACATCGGTGCCGAGGGTGCGCCCCGTCAGGATCTCGCTGAAATTGCCGTTCCGCATGTCCATGGTCGGAAGCGTCTGATAGACGCCGGAGATGAATCTGGAGTCCTTGTACCATTCCCAGTCGAAGAAGAAGAACGACTTATTCTTGCCGTTGTAAACCTTCGGAATGTATATCGGTCCGCCTACCGAAAATCCGAAGTCGTTCTTACGTTCCGTAGGCCGGATCAAGTGCCCGTGGCCGTCGTCGGTGAACGTGAGTCCAGCGTCGAAGTCTTCATTCACGAAGTATTCAAACCCGGTGCCATGTAGCGAATTCGTGCCGGACTTGACGTTGAAGTTGTAGGTACCGCCTACGACCTGGCCGAACTCCGGCGCGAAGTTGCTGGACTGAAGAGCCACGGCTTCGATCGCTTCGACGTTGGGCGTGGTCTCATAAATACTCCCCGAGTTCATGGAGTTCCCCGCCTCCTGCCCTTCGACGTACATGGTCGTATAACCGCTGAAGCCGTTGACCCGGATCGAGTTCAGGCCGGTATCACTCGCGCCTGGCTCGAGATTGACAAAAGTCAAGGGGCTGCGAATATATCCGCCGCTCAGTACCCCAAAGTTGATGGGTAGATCCCCGACCTGACTTCCAGTCAAAGTATGGGTTTGGGTGGCGTCTTCGGTCTGCAGGAGCGGCGCCTCTGCGGTAACCGTCAGCGACTCGGTGGCCGAGCCGACCTCAAGAGTGACATCGACGCGAAGGTTTGTAGCCACCGCAACCTGGATGCCGGTCCGGGTGGTCTTCTTGAACCCCGCGGCGTCGGCGCTCACGGTGTAGGTTCCCGGGCGCAACGACGAGATCGTATAGTTGCCGGTGTCGCTCGTGGCGACCGGAAACTCCGTTCCGCTTTCCGTATTCACCGCCACGACCGAGGCGTGCGGGACGACCGCCCCGCTATTATCCGTAACCGTTCCGGTAATAGTGCCGCGATCGCTCTGGGCATACACGCCAACCATGCCTATGAGACAAAACACAACCACGCGGAAAAACCGCATATAGCCTCCTTTTCGCAGTTACGGAACCGCTTGGACAGGCCTGACAGCGTGTCTCATCGCCGGGCGACACACCACCCTCGGCGCCGCGGCCTCAGCACTGCGCGAATACACACACAAATTTATGACTTACCGCCAGATAATGGAGGACACAACTACCCTTAGAGCAGCGGCCTCCGCACTGAACGGCCATACCGGGTTGTTCGTTACCGCCAAGTACTTAAACGCCAAGCGAAACTAGCGCTTGGGGCATCGCACCGCGGCTATGTTGCGTTGTGGGCTACCGCCACGTGCTGAATCCGGGGCGTCATTGCGCCACGGCCTTCGCACCGGAGATGCCGCTATTTGGCTGCCGCCAGTCGGCGGACGCCTCAACTTACCGTTGTGGCTTCCGTACTGGAGAGCCGTTCCTGACCAACAACCGACGCCACGCCTACAGGGCGCGTTATCCTTTTCGCTGCCCTAATAAAAAAATTCACACCAAAGCGTCTGAATGTGTAGTCGAGAGCAATAATAGATCCAAAGCTTTTCCCAGTCAACAGGGAAATTCCTGAAGTGTCGCTTTCATCCTTAGTATCGTCACCACAAACGTGGAGAAGCTGGAATCGGAGAACAGCCGCCCGCGGTTCATATCGAGCTTAGCTGGCGGGTGGCTACCTGCTTCGTAGCTGGACCCGCTGCACCCGCCAGTTCGTCACTTCACCTATGTACAGTGAGCTCGGGTTGCGGCAATCGATCTCGTTTGTCGTGCCGAATTCCCCCGCCAGCTTGCCAGCGGCGCCGAACTTGCCCAGGGGCTTCCCGTCCAGTTCGAGCTTGTAGATCTCGCCTCCATCCATGGTCTCGGGCGGGTTTGAATTCGAGCTGTACAGGTATTGATGCGCACCCGGTGAAATGCAGATTGCCCAAGGAGCGCCGACATCGGCAATCTGGCGCTTATAATTCCCATCATTATCGAAAACCTGGATGCGCTTGTTGCCCAAGTCTGCCACGTAGACGTTGCCCTGCCCGTCCACGGCTACAGAATTAGGCATATCGAACTGCCCCGGTTGCGAACCCTTCGATCCCCAGGTCTTGATGAACCGTCCGGTCTTGTCCAGCTTCACGATGCGCGCGTTGGTGTAGGCATCGGAGATGAAGATGTTGCCCTGAGGATCGAACGCGATGTCGGTCGGGCGGTTGAAGCTGTCGCCCGCGACGCCCTGGCCCGGCACTCCCCCGCGGCCGCGTCCCCCGCCCGGCGGGGGGCCGGCGGGATCGATCGATTCCGGTTTGCGGCCCAACACCTGGAGAAAGCGGCCGGAGGGATCGAACTTGATGGCGGTGTCCGACCCGCGGTCCACAACCCAGATGTTGTCCTGCGCGTCGATCCGCACCGACTGCGCAAACAGGAACCCGTAGACGCCCGTGCCGATTTCCCGCAGGTACCTGCCCGTGGAATCGAACTCGAACAAGCGCGAGCCACCGTGCGTGAAGAAGCGCGAACCGCCCATGGCGCCGTCTTCCCCGGTTCGCGTGTAGACGAAGAGATCGCCCTTCGAGTCGGTGGCCACACCGGCCGCCTCGCCCAGGTAGACGTTCGCGGGCAGTTTCAGGAACCCGATATCTCCGTCGAAGGGGATCTCCGGAACCTGTGCCGATACCAGCCCGCATGCCAGCAGGCTAACCATCGCGCTCAAGAGTCTCATCCTCGCCATATAAGCCTCTACTTACCGCTCGGGCGCAGAACCAGTTTCTGCGCCCTCCATAACTGGATTTCGGAGATGAAGAGCATGTCGGGATTGCGGCAGTCGATCTCATGCAGTCCGCTGAACTCGCCCAACTGCTTGCCTGCTTTTCCGAATTTCCCGACCACCGTGCCGTCCAACTCCATCTTGTAGACTTCCCCGCTCACCGCGGCCAGCGTGTAATCGTTGTTGTCCGGGAAGGTGTTCGAGGAAAAAAGATACTGGTGCGGCCCCGGCGAAATGCAAACTTCCCACGGCGTGCCGACATTATCGTAGATGGCCTTGAACTTCAGGTCGTTGTCGAACACTTCGATGCGGCGGTTGCTGCGGTCCGCCACGTAGGCGTTGCCCTTGGCATCCATGGCGAGCGAGTGGGGTAGATTGAGCTGTCCCGGCGCCGATCCCTTGGTGCCCGCCTGAGCCACGAATCTTCCGTTCTTGTCGTATTTGACGATACGCGAGTTGCCATAGCCGTCGGCCACGAACACATTGCCGTCGGCATCCCAACCGACATCGGTGGGCCGGTTGAACTCGTACTTTCCGGGATTGGCCGGGTCCAGGGGCACGAATCCGCCGGCATCAACCGGCTCGGGCCTGCGGCCAAGCGTCATCACGACCCGGCCCTCGGGATTGAATTTGATGACCATGTTGGAGCCTTCGTCCACGGCCCAGATGTTGTCCTGGGAATCCACCCGCACGGCGTGGGCGAACACGAAACCGTAAAGCCCCTGGCCGATTTCGCGGACGAAGCCTCCATTCTGGTCGAATTCGAAAAGGCGCGTCCGCTGGCTTCGCGTGTAGACAAAGACGTGCCCCTTGGAGTTGCTGGCGATACCGATGCCTTCACCCAGGTACAGATCGGGCGGCAGCTTCAGAAAATTCGGCACGGATTCGAACGGAATCTCGGGGACGTTCTGGACCTTGGCGCGCATGGCGAGCGCCGCCGGAGATAAGTTCTGAGGACCTTCGGGAGATTGGGCAAAACTCGTAACGACCCACAGGAACCCGATCCAACACATCAGACGGCTTGCCTTCATAGACGGCCTCCGGAGATCTTGTCCCGCCTTATTCAGGACTTCTGATTACGCGTCCTGGTACCCCCGATTCTACACCCATTGGCCCTGCTGAGGCCGTTATTCCGCACGGAGCCGCCGCCAGGAAAAGCCGGCGCTTTGCCTGCCATACTCCGCAAAAGGCGCAGGACTACACGTTTTCCACATTCATTCCGTGAGATCTCAAGCAGAAAACACATTCACAAAAGAGTGCGATCGAATCGAACTAAAGGGGGCGCACTGGCGCTTGGAGTTTTCGTTATGAAGAATCTTGCCTTTTGGATTGGCGCCGCGGCTCTCATCTGGGGGGTCGTCGCGATTGCATCAGAAACGGGAGACGAAGGACGAATGCCTGATTTTGATGGCGCGGTGGCCTGGCTCAACTCCCCTCCGTTGAGCAGTAAGTCGCTGCGCGGGAAGGTGGTGCTGGTCAACTTCTGGACGTACTCGTGCATCAACAGCCTGCGGGAGTTGCCGTACATGAAAGCCTGGGCTGCAAAATACAAAGGTGCCGGCTTGGTGGTTATCGGCGTCCATGCGCCGGAGTTTGGTTTCGAGAAAGACCCGGCCAATGTGAAGAATGCCGTGTTTGACCTGAAGGTCGCGTACCCCATCCCGATCGACAGCAACCATTCGATCTGGCGGGCCTTCCGCAACGAATACTGGCCCGCAGACTACTTCGTCGACGCAAAGGGACGAATTCGTTACCACCACTTCGGCGAGGGCGAATATGAGAAGTCCGAGCGCGTTATCCAGACACTTCTTAGAGAAAATGGAGCCACTGGTCTGGACGAGAGCACGGTACGTACAACGGCCGACGGGGCCGAGGCGCCGCCGAACGAAGATGTGCGATCGCCCGAAACTTACGTCGGCTACACTCGCGTGGAGAACTTTGCGTCGCCGGAGCGGATGGCGCGAGACGCGCGAAAGATCTACAGCCCGCCGGCGAGGCCGGCATTAAATCAGTGGGGATTCGGCGGATCTTGGAACGCCGGTGCCGGGAGTGGCACACTCGAATCGGCGCCCGGGAAGATTGTGTTCCGGTTCGATTGCGACTACTACCGGCGCCGGTATCCGGAGGCGGTTCGCGCCGGCCACAATCCCCTCGTGCACTTTCTCGCGGCGCCTGCGAAGAAAGGGCTTCAGCCGCATCCGTTGTTCTCGACGACTTACTACCTGACTAAGTATTCCGAAGTAAGCAGCTCGGGTTTGAATCCTCTGGTGCATTACGTCCTCGATGGCGCGGCTGCGGGATACCAGCCCAATCCGCTGTTCGAGCCGGCATTTTACAGGTCGCGGTATGGGGACAATTCGCTGATTCACTATCTTCTTCACGGCAGGATCGACCGCCGCAAACCGCATCCCTGGTTCGATGCCGGATACTATCTGAGCCAGCGCCTGGACGCCCGCTGCCCGGGCCGCAATCCGCTGGAGGATTTCTTCGAAGCGGGATCGGGCGAGCACGTGAGCCCGCA
>Ga0326727_10017487_pt1 | contig 14868 bp, 11 predicted proteins | sample MB2enrmetagenome_FD_207643 | JGI IMG/M metagenome (GOLD analysis project Ga0326727, IMG submission 207643) | Lab enriched peat soil microbial communities from McLean, Ithaca, NY, United States - MB29MY | ecosystem: Environmental > Terrestrial > Soil > Wetlands > Peat | place: USA: New York... | reverse complement strand
ACGGTAGTGCTTCGCGGTATCGCTGACAATCTGAATAGCGATCTTACGGAACCCTTCATTGGGATTGTTCGCCGGATAATACGTCACCGTATAGGAGTTACCCAAATCTTCGCGGATCTGATCGAAGGCTTCCACCTGCTTCTGCCATGTCTTCGCCCAGTACGCCTTGCCTCCGGTGCGTTGCGCGATGCGGCGGAATACGCTCGACGAAATCGGGTCCTTATTGACGTCGTTAGTCGAGATCACATAGATGGGGATGCCTTCGTCCTCGGCCACCGCACGCACGTCGTCGGGCGCCACCATACTGGCATTATCCGGCCCGTTCGAGAACACAATCACCACCTTGCGGCCCGGCACTTTAGCGGCATCGCGTAAGGTCAGCAGCAGGCCGTTGTAAAGCGCAGTGTCGTCGCCGGCCACCGCCTTGCGAAGCCCCGTAATAGCATCGTTGCGGTCGGGAGTGAGCGAGGCGGCGCGCGACAGATTGCGGCTGAACGTATAGACCGCCACCGAATCGGCGCGATCGAGGCCGCGCACGAAATCGGCAATGGCGTCCTCGGCATAGACGAAGCCGCGATACATGAAATTGCTCGTATCGAAGAGAACGAAGACGTTGGTGCCGACAAACGCATCGCCGCGCTCCCCCGTGCTCGCGACTACGCCGACTTCACGAGCCTCGGGTGCGGTGGGCAGCAGCGGCTTCATGGTCCCATCGGCCAAAATCTGCATGGCCGGCCGCGTGCCCTCGGAGAAAGTGGCAAGCTTCTCGGGAATCCCGTCCTCCATGATTTTGAAGTCCGCGGGTTTCAGACCGTTCACGTACTTCCCTTTGTTGTCCGTCACCGTGAAGCTGAGGACCACCAGATCCACTCTGGACTTGAAGACGGGCGTCGGCGCCTCCTGCGCAAACACCCAGATCCCGGCGCCGCCGGCGGCCAGCAGAGCAACCATCATTGCCATCCCTGCCAGCCGTTTGACCGTTCTCCCGCTCATTTTCTCTCCTGAGGTTCCTATATTATTCCGGTTTTTGAGTGCTGAGCGCCAGCACATTTTGTCCCCGGACTTCATCCCCTACCGACCGCAGACTCTTCAATAACGCGGGCCAATCCTCCAGATGGGAGGCAAAGATACGCTCCACCACTTTCTCGGTCCACTCGGGAACCAGAACGTTCAACTGCGCGGGGCGTGCGCCGATTTCATCCCCCACTTCGGCCCAATACAACAGATTCGATTCCCAGCTTTCCGCCATAATCCGGCTCGAATATCCCATGAGAGTCGGAAAAGTGCGCAGATTCAGCAGCTCCGACCGATAGGAATTGGAAAGGGTGGGCTTAGGCGTCCCCCAGGCCCGCGAGATTTCGCTGGGGCTAACCAACTCGGCCGATAAAGTCTTGTAGTGCGCGATCTCTTTTGCGGCGGGGCTCTCTGAGGCCGTGGCGCCGGTCTTGCCGTAGAGGCTGCGCGCCATGGCGTACATTTCGGACGGCGTCAGCATATCGAGTGCCCCGCGCACATTACCCCGTGCAATGGCGTTGCGTACCTGCGAAGCCCGCCAGGGACTGGCTGCGGCGTTGATGGCATTGACGACCGCATCGCGCTCCGCTGGATTCACCGCGGCTTCGGCTACTTCCGTTTCGGCGAAGCGCATATTCAGCCCCACCCAATGCATCTGCACCGGGCTCACGCCCCAGAAGCGCGGAGTCTTGGCGGCCAGCATCATCTGCGGCACCAGATCTCCCCAGATCAGCGCCTGGGTCTGCGTGGGGACAAGGAAGTTCTGTTCCGATTCCGCCAGTGCGTACGGCAGGCCGGCGAGCGATCCCACCAGCCGTCCGCCGGCGTTCGACGGCCATCCGGTGCCATAAGGTTCGGTAGTCCGCCAACTGTGGTTCGCGCCCTGCATCCCGATGAAATCGTGGCCGCGCACGAACAATGGATTGGTCAGCAGAATCTGGGCGCCCGGCGGCGCGTAGAAGATGTAGTTATAGCCCACGATGGTGTCGCGCAGCGTGGGGGCGAGCAAACCGCGGATGTCCTTAAGTCTCTCGGGATCTTTTGAGGCCTTATCTATCATGGCCCGGAAGTTGAGTTTCCGTTCATCGTCGATGTGCTTGTCGACGTAGAACCCGAAGGCCACGGAATTCTTCTCCGCGCCCGACATGGAATTGCGCGGCAACTGGATATCGGCCACGCGAGCGGCCATGCGGGAGGCAAGCTGCGCGTTCAGCTTGTCGCCTTTCGAGACGCCCTCCAGATTGTCGGCGAGCTCGAAGATCAGATCGGCGGGCAGCAGTTTCTGCGATTCGAAGATGTGCTGCTCTTCCTTGACGATGGTGCCGCGCGAATCGGATTGATCCACATTGGCGCCTCCCGCGAGTAACGCGAGAAGGCGATCCTGCAAAGTGCCGGAGGCCGTGGCCGATGGGGCCGCGTTGACCAGCAGAGTGAGGCCATGCCGCCCGGCGTCGAACAGATCGCGGTCGTTCTTTAATGTGGCGAACGGCGCGGCCAGGCCTGCCAGCGTTTCATCCGCTTTAGTAGACGGGATACTCCCCTGGCGGCAGAAGATCTGCCAGATGCCAGTAAGGCCCTGCATAGTGCCGATGGCATCCTGGCGGAATTCGGTGTCGCGGATCTTGTCGACAGTCTCGGCGGCATCGAGCCAGGCGATTACCGTCTTATCGCTCACCGTCGGCGCATCGGCGAAAATCGAGTACTGGGCGGAGTACAAGCTCCAGTTCTTCATCAGCCGGTCCACGGTGGCCGGCGCCAGCGGCAGCGGCCGGCCGCGGTCGATATCCGTCAGCGCCATGAACATCTTCAGCGCGTCGTTATCCACGGGCTTGCGGCACAAGGCGAACAGCGCTTCGAGAACGTCGTCCGGATCTCGCCAGCTGGATGCCGCGCGGCTGAGTTTGGCATCATATTTTCCGCGAACGTTGCGCGCGAATAACATCCGCCAGACTTCCAGACCGCCCGGAATGTGAGCGCTGCCGTCCGGGTCGATATGCAGGCGCGTGGTGAGCAGCATCATATCGGCGTTCGACCGGAAGACGGGACGCGCCGGACCCGGCGTGGTGATCTTGCCCCGGATGGCGGCGTAGAAACGCTTCATGCGCGCGGGGTCGGTGAGGTAGTCCTGCACGGGACCCTGGATGCGGGCGAGCGCATCGTAAAGACTGGCCAGCCAGCCGTCGTCGCGGATCATCAGCTTCTCAAAAAATTCGGCGCCGTTATTCGTGGAAGCGCCGGCCAGTTCGGCCCATGCGGCAGCCGATCGGGCGCCCCCGGGGACGATCGCTTTACCCTGCCGGATTTCGAAATTCCCGCCAAAGAAATCGAGCACGCTCGAAAACGCCCGCAGCCGCACCGGAGTGCTGGCCTTTTTCAGCGCTTCGGCGGTTTCGGGATCGAGTTTCGACATTCCCAGATAGAAGCGGCAGAGCCCGGGATCGCCGAGGAAGGCGTCGAGGAAGTCGCCCTGGGCCTTTTCTTTAGCGCTGACCCAGTAATCGGCCGAGTAAAGCACCGGGACGCGGGTGGGATGAAAGTCCCAGGAGAAAGGCTTATCGGTGCGCAGCGCCTGCTCGAGTTCCGCCAGGGGAAAGCCGGAATCGGTGGTCAGGAAAGCGCGTTGCGCGTTCACCGTCTCGAGCACGACCTCGCTGCCACAGCCACCGCGCATACGGAATCCCAGGATGCGCAACAGATCGTTAGTCTGCGTCGATTCGCAGGTGGGCACGCGGATTACCTTATCTGCGCCGGCCAGCTTGTCGAGCTCGCGCGCTTGCGATAAATAGCGATGCACCAGCTTCAGATACTCGGTTTCCTCCAGCTCATCGGCATTGCGGGAGGCTTGGTAGCCGTTGGTGACCACATTACGGGCAATGGCGGGAAGCACTTCCTCCGGGGCCGTATCGACGGAAATCGCCACCATGCGGGCGAAGGAGCGCAACGGTCCGGGAATCTCCACCATCTGGACGGGTTCGGACGTCTCCGGCTTCGCCTGCGGGAGCTCGAGACCGCTGCCCCCGGAAGACCTGAATTCGGCCAGATCGCTCGCAGCCGACTTATTGTCGCCGGCAATCAGATCCAGCAGCACGGCGCGGCGCCAGGCGGACATGGCATTGGGCGTTTTGCCGTCCTTTTTCCATGCCTCGGCGGTACGGCGGTAGAGGGATCGAGCGGCCGGATCGTGATAGCGCTCAAGGAGTTCCGCGTAGCCACCCAGCAACTCGGCATCATTGGGAGTCATGCGAATGGCCGCGGTGAAGGCCTCGCGAGCCGCGGCGGAGTCGCCGGCCTCTTCAAAATGGTGAGCCCGGTCCAGGGCCTCACTAGCGGACAAAGACACCGCGAAGAGAAGGAAAACTGCAGTTGAGCGCACCCTCATTCTGGCCCTCGCTTTGCTGTTCACTCTACCACGTTCGAGAAACGGTTGCGCAACGGGCCGCGTCCAACCGGGCGCTTTTTTGTGCTCGCTTTAACCAGGGTTAACGAGTTGAGGCCAATCGGGAGTACACTGGTTACAGGAATGTTATCGAAGACCATTGGGGTCGCTCTGCTGACCGGAACTGCGGCTATATTGTTGGGCCTGTGGTCCGGGCTCGACCGTCTGATCGAGGAATTGCGCAGCCTTACTCCCATGGGAATGCTGCAGCCCATTACTCCAACGCGTCCGCGCAACACCGTCACACGCGCGGAACGCATGTGCTTCATCGCATTCGGTGCCATTGTCATTTTGCTCGCGCTCTACGGCTTCATTCGCAGCCATTAAGCCACTCCGCTACGATCTCGGTTGGTAAAGCGTTTTATGCTCACTGCGTTTTTGCCAGTGCTGTTCAGTTGCGTGAGCTTTGCGCAAAGCCCTTCCTATAACTACGACGAGCGTAAAATTCCACCGTACACAATCCCGGATCCACTGACACTCGAAAGCGGCGAGCGCGTGACCGACTCAAAGACGTGGGTGGAACGGCGCAGGCCGGAGTTGATGGCCCTCTTTGAGGATCAGGTTTACGGAAAAACTCCCGCCGAGTACCCCGAGGTGCGCATCGAGCAGGTGTCGGTGGACAGGAAGGCACTGGGTGGCAAGGCGATTCGCAAGCAGGTCACCCTCTACTTTTCGCCGCGCATTGATGGCCCGCAGATCCATCTGTTGCTCTATCTGCCGTCGAATGCCAAGGCCCGCGTTGGGGTGTTTCTGGGATTGAACTTCGCCGGCAACCAAACCGTCGACAAGGACCCTGGCATTTTGCCGCACGAGGTATGGATTAAGAATCCTGACGCCGGGGATGCCATGATACGGCTGCCCCCGGACAACCGAACGCGCGGGACGGACGCAGCGCGCTGGCAGGTGGAGAAGATCATCGCCGCGGGCTACGGCCTTGCTACGGCTTACTACTACGATATCGAGCCGGATTTTCCAGGTGGCATGCAATATGGCGTGCGCTCGGTCTTGCCCGATCCCGACCGTTGGAGCGCGCTCGGTGCCTGGGCGTGGGGCCTGAGCCGCATGGTGGATTATCTGCTGACGGACCCGGCCATCGATCCCAGGCGAATTGCACTGATCGGGCATTCGCGTCTCGGCAAAGCGGCCCTGTGGGCGGCGGCGCAGGACCGTCGCGTCGCCATGGTGATTTCCAACGAATCCGGCAAAGGCGGAGCGTCGCTGTTGAAACGGGGCTACGGGGAAACCACGGACCATTTGAATACGGCCTTTCCGCACTGGTTCTGCGCCAATTACAAACAATACACGGGGCATCCCGAGAAACTGCCTGTGGATGGAAACGAGTTGCTGGCGCTGATCGCCCCCCGGCCGCTCTACGTAGCCAGCGCCGAGGAAGACCAGGGTTCGGATCCAAAGGGCGAATTTCTGAGCGCCGCCAACGTGGGTCGCGTCTATGCGCTGTTCGGCAGAAAGGGGTTGGGTACGGATCGGATGCCGCCCCTGAATACGCCCATCATGCACGACGTCGGCTACCATGTGCGCACCGGAAAGCACGATGTGACGGAGTTCGACTGGGAGCAATACCTGGCCTTCGCCGACCTCCATTGGGCTCGATAAGGCTTCCGAGCCGCAACTGTGAAGGAGCGGTATACGCAAACTTCTGCGACTTACTTAGTTGTCTTTTTTTCGGCGCGGCGGATCGCGGCCGCCAGAGTGGAGTCTTTGTCAGCCTCCTGATCGCGTCCCATCTGCTTCAGCATGCTGGCGTGAACTTCGAGCGTGTCGGCCAGTTCGGGACTCATAATGCCCAGCGTGCGCTCGCGGATTTTCTCCGCCAGTTTGAACTGAGAATCGGCCAGCGCATACTTGCCTTCCTGCATATAAACGAGGGCCAGGCTGTTGAGCGCCTCGCCCAGGTCCGCGTTGACGATCCCGCCATCAGCCTCGCGGATCTGGGCGCATCGCTTGAGCGGCGCTTCCGCCTGCTGCCAGAACTTCTGGGCACGGTAGGAATCTCCCATCATGCAGAGCACCGATGCGGTCTTGATGCTGTTACCGCCAAACTGAGCCTCGTAAATCCTCAGGCTCTTCTCGAGAAACGGCAGAGCCGACGGAGCCTTCCCCTGATCGATCAGGATCGAAGCGACGTTGTAATTGACGTTGCCCACATCGATGCTGTCTTCGCCATAGGTTTTTTCGAGGATGGCCAACGCCCTTCGATCGGCACCTTCCGCCTCGGAAAATTTCTTCTCGGCGCGGTAGACCAGACCCAGACTGTTAAGGGTGGTGCCTACACGGGGATCCATGGGACCGAAGCGCTCGGCCTCATGCACCGCTTTGAGGAAAAAGTCTTCCGCCTTGGCGTAGTCCTTCCCCCCCGCGGCATATAAAGCCTTCAGCGAGAGATTTTTCCACGCCTCTTCTGCGGGATCGGCCGCCTCCTGGGCCAGCAGCGCCGCAGCCAGCAGGAACCCGAGGTAAAAGGGACGAAACATCACGTTAAATCTAAGAATAGCCGATGACTCGGAACTCCGGGACGTGCGGCTACCAGCGGCGTCCTGCCCGCATCGCGGAATCTGTCTTCAATCGGCGGCGCCGGCGCCTGTCCGGAGAGCCCGCAGAGCGGCGCGAATCGCGGCAATCAGATCGCGATCCGATCCTCCGGACCCCGCCGCGAGGCTCATCCGAACCATTCCACCTTCCACGAATGCGGACATCCAGACTGCCCTCAGTCCAGGCCTGATTTCCCGCAGCGCGGTCAGCAGGTCCGGTGTCATCATGTTGTCGATCCGGGTGTTGCACACCATCAGATCTATCTGAAGGTAGTCGCGCCGGGCGATATCAAGCGCTTCTGAAGAGGTGCGGGCGAGCAGAGTGCGGAATCCGTTGTTCTGAAGAATTCCGGATAGCAGCACAAGGATTTCCGGTTGTTGGTCGACGATCAGAACCGCGCAACTGTTTTCCCCTTCGGACGACATGGATCCCGCCAGGACGTGTACTGATGCTACTATACGACGCCCGCGGGGCGTCAGGCGTTACGAATCCTGTTACCCCGCCTGCGAAACTGGAAAAGTGAGATCACAACTGATTCAGAAACTTTCGGCGGAAGCGCTGGCTTCGCAGGTGCAGGGAACTGACGCTGGGATGCCTCGACGGCCCTTCGGGCGCGGTGGCGATCCGGTTTCCATCGTTACGCTGGGCGGGTGGCATTCAGTGGCGCGGACGGCTCTCGAGAAGGTGCATGAGAGCGAATCCATCAGGCTGATGCACGCGGCACTCGACGAGGGAATCAATTTCTTCGACAACGCCTGGGACTACCACGATGGCTACGCCGAAGAGGTGATGGGCCGCGCTCTGTCGGTCGACGGGAAACGTAACCGCGTCTTTCTGATGAGCAAGAACTGCGAGCGCGATTATGCCGGTTCCCTCAGCAATCTGGAAGACAGCCTGCGCCGCCTCCAAACTGACCGTTTGGATCTGTGGATGTTCCATGAGTGCAATTACGATAACGATCCCGATTGGATTTTCGAGCGCGGTGCAATGCGCGCCGCACTGGAGGCGCAACAGGCCGGCAAGGTCCGCTATATCGGCTTCACCGGCCACAAAGATCCGCGTATCCATGCAAAAATGCTGGGCAAGCCACATCTCTGGGATGCGGTTCTCATGCCTATCAACATCATGGATGCGCAGTATCGCAGCTTCCTCAATGAAGTGGTTCCGCGGTGTCGCGAAATCGGTGCCGCGCCGATCGGGATGAAAGGCTTCGGCGGTGGCTGGCCGGGTGGGCGCATCCTCGAACGATTGGGTCACCGCGCTGGAATTACGCCGGAGAATCTGCTGCGCTTCAATCTGAGCCAGCCGACGGTGAGCCAGGTGGTGGGGATCCGCGACATGGCGCAATTGCGCGTGGCCATCGAAGTCGCGCGCAACTTCAAACCCATGCCGGAGGATGAACAGAATGCCTTGCTCGCCGCGGTCCATCTGGAGGCAGGCGATGGGCGCTACGAGACTTTTAAATCCACCACGGAACACGACGGTCCACATCACCGGCGCCAACACGATTTCGCTGTGGCGTAAAGTTGGCGTAAGTGAGCGTTATGGCACGGAGCGCATAGTCGCGGCAAACTCCGTGGCGATAACCGTGCTGTCAGGGACGGCAATGCGATGAGGTCGCAGGGCCGTGACACTACGATTTTCGTTGGGTTTATTAGTTGTTTTTCCTTCCTTGGCGCTTGCCCAGGAACAGGCCCCCGGTGTTGCCGCTCCGGCGTTAAACGCGCCCGCTGGCGGGCCTGCTGCCGTGTCCGTGCTGACGCTCGAGCCGCTCACTCCTGAACAAAAGGTACGGCGGCGCGCCCTGCGTCTGATCGAGCCGGTGACTCTGGTTTCATCGGCATTCGGCGCCGGCATTGCGCAATGGCGCGATATCCCGCCGCAATGGGGCCAGGGCGCGGAAGGCTACGCAAAGCGCTTCGGCGAAGCGGAGGGATTCACCGCGGCGCACAATACCGTCGCCCTCGGCTTCGATTTGGGCTTCCATCTGGATCCGCGCTACCGTCGCATGCCCGACGCAAAGTTCATGCCGCGCCTGCGCAACGCAGTTATGCAGTCGTTCCTCGCCTACAAGGATTCCGGTGGCAGAATGATCAACGTCTCCGAGATCGGCGGCAACTTCGCGGCCGGCCTCATCGCCAATACATGGGAGCCGCGAGGCTACAACAGTTGGGGCGACGGCCTGGAGCGCGGTGCCTTGGGCCTTCTCTATCACACGGGGCGCAATGTAGCGCGGGAATTTTTACCCGATCTGCTGCACCGGGGCAAAAAAGGACCGTATACCGCCAGCATCACGGACTGAGCCGGGCGAATCCTTCGGGGCACTCGGTGGCGTAATCTGTTGATTGGCCATGCGACTCAGTGAATTGGCGGCGGCCCTCAGTTGCAGGCTCGAGGGCGATGGTGAAATTGAAATTTCGGGCGTCATGGGGATGGAACAGGCGGGGGCGGGGCAGTTGACCTTTCTGGCCAATCCGAAGTACGCACCAAAGCTGAAGAATACGCGGGCCAGCGCGGTGCTGGCCTCCCAAACGGTGCCAGGTATCGCAACGCTGATCTCGGCCAATCCCTATCACGATTTCGCGCGCGCGTTGGAATTTTTCTATCAAGCCCCGCGGCCCGCGCCGGGCATTCATCCTTTGGCCGCCATTGCCGCTACTGCACAGATTGGCGAGAACGCCTCTATCGGACCCTTCGTCGCGATCGGTGAGAACGCGGTGATCGGACGCAATGCCGTGCTGCATCCGCACGCCGTGGTGTATGCAGGCGCGGTGCTCGGCGACGATGTGACGCTTCATTCCCATTCCGTAGTGCGGGAGTTTTGCCGCGTAGGTAACCGCGTGATTCTGCAAAACGGCGCTGTGGTAGGGGGTGACGGCTTCGGCTTTGCCAAACGCGCCGACGGATCGCATCACAAGATCGTTCAATCAGGCGTCACCGTGATCGAAGACGATGTGGAGATTCAGAGCCTGACTTCGGTCGATCGCGCCACCGTGGGCGAGACCCGCGTAAAGCGCGGCGCCAAGATCGACAGCCTGGTGCAGATCGGGCACGCGTGCGTGGTCGGCGAAGACAATATCATTTGCTCGCAGACCGGCCTTGCGGGGAGTTCTATCCTCGAGAAAAACGTGCTGCTGGCGGGACAGGTGGGCATTTCCGGCCATCTTACGATTCATGAGGGCGCCATCGTTTATGCGCAGAGCGGTATCGGCGGCGATGTGGCGCCCAACACACGCGTTTCGGGATCGCCGGCGTTCGACGCATCCGAGTGGCTGCGCGCCATAACCGCGTTCCAGAAGCTGCCGGAAATCCTGCGCACGGTCCGCGAATTGAAACGGAAAATCGAAGCCTTTACCACCAAATCATGAGCGATCCGACAAATTCCCGGCCGCGGCCTCCTCTGGCCTATAAGAACGAGGAGTTTCTGAAAGGCCCCGATTCCCGGCCGCTGCGCATTATCTCGGAGTATCTGGAACCGCTTTCGCATTTCCGCCGGCAGCGCATTCGCGACACCATCGTATTCTTCGGCTCGGCGCGTATCCGCGAAGACGGACCGCTGGGCCAGTATTACAGGGAAGCGCGCACGCTCGCCGCGATGCTGACCGCGTGGGCCAAAACGTTCCGCGAGCGCACCTACCGGTTCGTGGTCTGTTCGGGCGGTGGCCCCGGCATTATGGAAGCGGCCAACCGCGGCGCCATGGACGCCAAAGGTAAAACCATCGGCCTCAACATCGGCCTGCCCTTCGAGCAGTTTCCCAACCCCTACATCACCGACGAGCTGAACTTCGAATTCCACTATTTCTTCATGCGCAAGTTCTGGTTCGCCTATCTGGCGAAAGCCCTCGTGGTCTTCCCCGGCGGCTTCGGAACCCTCGACGAATTGTTTGAAATCCTCACGCTCGTGCAGACCAAAAAGCTGGCGAAGAAGATGACCATTGTCTTATACGGCAGCGCCTTCTGGAAGGAAATCATCAACTTCGATGCGCTGGTGAAATACGGCACTATCGCGGCGGCCGATCTGGAACTGTTCCATTTCGCCGATTCGCCTGAGATCGCGCTCGATATTCTGCAGCACGCGCTGACGGAGCAGGCGGAACTGCCGGAGCTGGAAGTTCCCGCCATTTCGCACAGCGCAAAACCCGACGAACCCGCCACTGGCGACGTATCCTGAAAAAGAACGTGCCCATCCGAGCAGCGAAAAACCAACGCGTACGGCTGTATGGGCTGATTGCGCTCGTCCTCCTCGATGTTCTTCTGCAGGTGACGGGGAAGGCAACAGCACTTTCGGTGCTGATCACGCTGGTGCTCGCGGCGTACGGATTGTTTCGCCTCGGCCGCCTGGCCCTCAAAAAATCGAAACTGATCTGGCGTTTGCGTAACCGGCTGATCGTTACTTATGTGTTTGTCGGCGCAGTGCCCATCGTTCTGATTCTCGCGCTGGCTTACTGCGGCGCGTGGATCGTCGTCGGCCAGGTGGCAACCTACCTCGTGAGTTCGGAACTGGGGCGTCGCGCCGCCATGCTCGAGAATCCAGCGCGCTTCCTTAGCCAGGTGCAGCCGAGCCAACGCAACGATTTGGTCACACAGTTGGCTCCCTTGCTGTGGGAACGTGCTCCCGGACTCGAAATGCTGGCTTTCAGCGACGATGCATCCGCGCCGGTTTTTCGTTGCCCGCCGCAGAACGCCCTCGAACCTCCCCCACCTGAATGGAAAGACTATACCGGCATTGTTTTAAAAAATGGTGCCTATTACACGATGTCCCTCGTGCGAACGGGCTCAACCCGGGCGCTTTTGCTCGCCCCGCTCAGCCCCGCCGTTCTGGAGAGTCTGGTGCCCGGCATCGGCGCGTTGAGTATTTACAACTATCGGCAAAGCACGCCCAACAATGTCGACCTCGTCGGCAAACTTACTGGCACGGTTCCGCCCGCATATACGGCACTGGATTTCGAGTATCCCTGGTACAATCCCCTCGATGTTGCTATCTGGGAAAAACCAAATCAGAAGCAGCAGACGCTGTTATCGGTGAGCACCCGCCCCTCCGCGGTCCTCTCTGTCGTTTTTTCCGAGCGCCTCGACTTCGCGCGTGGAGTTCTGCTGGCGTTCGTGGCCATTCTTTGTCTGCTCGCCCTCGTGGAACTGATCTCGGTCATTATCAGCGCCACCATGACGCGCAATATCACCGGGGCCGTCCACAACATCTATGAAGGAACGCTGCGCATCGGGCGCGGCGATTTTTCCCATCGCATACCGGTGAGAGGTCATGATCAGATGGCGGACCTCGGCACTTCGTTTAACCAGATGACGGCGCAGCTGGAAAATCTGCTCGTGGTGGCCAAAGAAAAAGAACGGCTGCAATCGGAGCTCGACATTGCGAGTGAAGTGCAGAACCAGCTCTTTCCCCGATCCGCCCCGCCTACGCGAACCATTGAGCTGATCGGCGCCTGCGAGCCCGCGCGTTCCGTCTCCGGCGACTACTACGATTACCTTTGTCTGCCCGACGGGAATCTGGCGCTGGCCATCGGCGACGTCGCGGGCAAGGGCATCTCGGCGGCGCTGCTGATGGCGTCGATTCAATCCATCATGCGCACGCAGCTCGCGGCCGGCGTTCCGGTATCGACGGCGCAGGTTGTGGAACAGGTGAATCGGCAACTCTACGCGAATACCGCGCCCGAGAAATACGCTACGTTCTTCTTCGGCTTATATGATGACCGGTCGCGCGTTCTCACCTATACCAACGCGGGCCATCTTTCACCATTGCTGGTGTGCGGGGAAGATGTGCGGCCTCTCGAAGTAACCGGAACCGTGGTAGGTCTGTTCGCTTCGGTTCAATATGAAGAGGAGAGGATTTCGCTTTGTCCCGACGATCTTCTGATTGCCTACACAGACGGCATTACGGAACCTGAAAACGCCTATGGTGAAGAATTCGGCGCGGAGCGGCTGGCGGAGGCGGTGCTGAGGAATCGGCATTGCGAGCCGCGCGAGATGGTGGCTAAGGTAATGGAAGCGGTGAAGCTCTGGAGCCACGCGCCCGAGTTGCCCGACGATATGACAGTCATGATCGCGCGAGGCATTAATGTGGGACATGCATGACCCGGTGCAACGACGCACGGACCAGTCTTATCGGGATAAGTTGCTCTGGTCGTCGATGCATCGGGTCGAGCCTGTCCATGCCGCGTCGACAATCCTGTCGACGCCGGTTGCGGGGAACCGCATTGTGGGTAGAGGCACGGATTGCGAATCGGCGAGGGCAGATCGGAAATCTGCCCCCAGGCCATGAGGCAGGATTTCTGGATGGCGCACACGGGCCCCCCGTGACCTTGCCGGTTCAGTGAGGCCCGGGCTGCGCCGCAAACCGCCGTGCCTTACAGAGTTCCCGCCGGCAGTTCCAGCTTCGTGGCGAGGCGTTCAAGACGCTGCCTGGCCTTGCCATAATCGACGAAATCCGTAATGGTGGCGGCCAGGTTATTGGCCGAGTCGGCGATTGCCTCCAGATAGTTCTGATAATCCGGCGTGTTCAGGCGCCGGGGGTTCTTATTGAGGCGTTCGATGGCCGCGGTCGTGTTCGATGCCAGCTCCTTAGCCACCGGGGCAACACGGTCGATGGCCGTCTGCTGCCAGACCGCCGCACCGTTGCGGCTGTCCTGAAGTTTGGTGAGCAGACTACCCATTTTATTCACGTCTTCTTTGATCCTGGCGATGGCCTCGGAGTGAGACTCCCAGCTGGCGGTCGAACGCGTGAAGCTTTCAAGCTGGGCGGCGTCCTCTCTGAGCTGGAACGCCTGCATCTTCGCGTCGGAGAGAATCCTGGATACCTGGTCCGACTCAACGTTGCCGGCAGCCGTGGCGACCGTTGCAAATGCGAACCATCCAGCCAGCATCGTCACAGTGAGAGACGACGCACGAATGCTCGAATACATAGACATGGTTGACTCCTTTATCTTTGACTTTGTTGGATTTCCGGAGGGCCTCCTGAAAGAACTCAATGGCCTTCCGTCCAAAAAGACGAAGAGACACGGGAGACGTTTCGGGCCCGAATTTGAGATTTTGTAAACGTTACCTGTCGTGAAAGAGGCCACGATCTCGTCGACATCGCGAGTGCGTGCGCGAGGATAGAGACATATGTCCCTGAGCCCACGTAAAGTACTTTCAGTCAGCCAGATGGGAGCGGTGGATCGCGCCACCATTGACGCCGGTATCCCCGGCATGGTTTTGATGGAGAACGCGGCCCATCGCTGCGTCGAATACCTCGCGGAACATTTCGCGCCGCTCGATCGCCAGCGCATCGTGGTGGTGTGCGGCAAAGGGAACAACGGCGGCGACGGTCTGGCTATCGCACGCCAACTTTATACGCGCTTCAATCCGCCTGAACTGCGCGTAGTGCTGGTTGCCGATCCTGACGAATTGCGCGGCGACGCGGCCCTCAACCTCGCCATGCTGCATGCCTGCGGCGTGCAGGAATATCACGACTTCGGGCCGGAGATGCGCACCGCGACGCTGGTGATCGACGCCGTGCTGGGTACCGGAATGAAGGGACCGGCTCAGGGCGCAGCGCTCAGCGCCATTCTTGAAATCAACCGGGCATTTCCCTTCGCCAAAGTATTCGCAGTGGATATTCCCTCCGGATTGTCCGGCGACAGCGGAGCCATCTCAGGCGAATATGTGCGCGCCGATGCCACCGTCACCTTCACCGCTCCCAAGATTTGTCATGTGATTCCGCCGGCCGCCAACCAGATGGGCGATCTGCGCATCGCACCCATCGGATCTCCCTCCGCGCTGTACGAGGACGATGCGGCGATTCAACTGGCGCTGATCACTCCCCAGAGCATTGCGTCGCTGTTTGCGCCGCGCGTGCGCGATTCGAATAAGGG
>Ga0326727_10017485_pt1 | contig 14869 bp, 15 predicted proteins | sample MB2enrmetagenome_FD_207643 | JGI IMG/M metagenome (GOLD analysis project Ga0326727, IMG submission 207643) | Lab enriched peat soil microbial communities from McLean, Ithaca, NY, United States - MB29MY | ecosystem: Environmental > Terrestrial > Soil > Wetlands > Peat | place: USA: New York... | reverse complement strand
CGGAGCGGCGTCAAGGGTCGAGATGAACGCCAAAGTACGGCGCCCTTGACGCCGCTCTGATCGCAACAGGAGCACCTTGCGCAAATACCAGTTGACAGAGTGGGCGCTGTCATACACGGCGGTACAACGGGGGGATTGGGTAATGATCAACGGGAAGCGGGTCGCAGTGGTGATGCCGGCATATAACGCCGAGAAGACGCTGGAACAGACCGTGCGGGAGTTGTCGGACGTGGTGGACATCAAGATCCTGGTGGACGACTCCAGCAAAGACAAGACCGCAGAGCTTTCGCGCAAGCTGGGCGTGCAGACGTTCATCCACGACGCCAATTACGGATACGGACGCAATCAGCAGACCTGCTATCGCGAGGCGCTGGCGGCGGGCGCGGACATCGTGGTGATGTTGCATCCCGATTACCAGTACTCTCCGCTGCTGGTGCCGGCCATGGCTGGCATGGTGGGCAGCGGCATCTACGACATGGTTCTGGCGTCGAGAATCCTGGGCGGCGGCGCCCGCAAAGGCGGTATGCCTCTCTATAAATATGTCTCGAACCGCCTGTTGACGGCATTTCAAAATCTGTTTCTGGGCGTGAAGCTCTCGGAATACCACACGGGATTTCGCGCTTTCTCGAAAGAGCTGCTGGAGAAGCTGCCTCTGCTCGAGAACTCGGACGATTTCGTCTTCGACAACCAGATGATTGCGCAAGCCGTGATGTTCGGCTTCCGCATCGGCGAGATTTCGTGCCCGGCGAAGTACTTCGAGGAGGCTTCGTCGATCAACTTCAAGCGCAGTGTGAAGTACGGATTGGGCGTGCTGGCGACAACCGTGGGTTTTGTCGCGCACAAGACGGGGATGCGACGCGTGGCGCGCTTTGAGGCCACAGGTAGAAAGATTACCCAGCACTACTATTCCCAGACTAAGCATGGCTCCTGAAAAGGCAGGTTGAGCATGACAAGAGCGCGTCTTGATGGTACCCTCCTTTTCTGGTTTGGCGGCGTCCTGTTTGTTGTGCTGGGTGTGGTGGGGGTACGCACCTCGCCCATCTCGATGGTGGATTTGAGGGGTTATTACTACGGCGCGCGATGCCTGCTGCAACACTCCGACCCATACAAGCAAAGTGAATTACTGCGCGTCTATCAAACACAGGGGGGTGATTCTCCCTCGGATCCTGCCGGGCTTCGCCAGAGCGTGACGACCTATGTCAACGTGCCGAGCGCATTCATTCTTACAACTCCTATCGCGCTCTTTCCCTGGAGTCAGGCGTGCCTGCTTTGGATCGCTCTCACCGGCGCAAGCTTCCTTCTAGCCGCCTACCTCATGTGGCGCGTGGCAGCGGAGTACGCGCCTGCTGTTTCAGGCGCATTGATGTGTTTCTTCCTTTTTAACGGCGTACTGCTCTTGACATTTGGCAATGCGGCAGGGATCGCCATAAGCCTCTGCGTCATCGGCGTATGGTGTTTCCTTAAGGAACGTTTTACGCGAGCCGGGATTCTGTGCCTCGCGCTCAGTCTCGGGATCAAGCCGCACATTGCGGGTCCGGTGTGGCTCTTTTTTCTCCTCGCCGGCGGCCTCTATCGCAAGCGCGCACTGCAAACCCTGGCCGTGACCGCAATCCTGAGCCTGCCGTTCGTCTTGTGGGTTTCCTACGTGGGGCCGCATTGGATGTCGGAAATGCAGGCAAATCTGCAAACCATGTCATTGACGCACGGAGATCTCAACGACCCAGGGCCTGCCGCTGTCGATGCCCGCAGCTCCGGCTCCATCGTCATCGACATGCAATCGGCCATCAGCCTTTTTCGGGACGATCCGCGCATCTACAACCTGGCCAGTTATCTGTTGTGCGCGCCACTGCTGATTGTTTGGGCAGTTGCCGTTCTTCGCAAGCGATCGTCGCCAGAGGGCGCATGGTTGGCGCTTACGGCCATCTCTGCCCTTTGCATACTCCCCATCTACCATCGCATGCACGATACCAGAATTCTGCTGCTGGTTTTTCCCGCCTTTGGCATTCTCTGGATTCGCGGCGGCGCGCTCAAATGGCTTGCCCTCGCGTTCAGCGGCGCCGGCGCAGTCTTCATCGGGATTCTCCCCACGCAGGTTCTCGCCAGTTACAGCATCCATCTGCGCCAATCCACTCACGGGCTATTCGGCACGCTGCTTGTCATGGTTTTCACCCGGCCTACCCCGCTCATCGTGCTCGCGATGGGAATCTTTTATCTCTGGGCCTACGTAAGGTACGCTCCCATCCCTTTTGCATCCATCGGGTATGAACGCTCTGTGGAGAAGCTGCCCGCGCCCGAGCAGCACGCTTCCGGAAGTCCTGCATAAATCTGCGCGACGGAAAGGAGCTCGGAGAGGACCTGAGATGAAAGAGAGCGAGACAGTGGAGGAAATCTCGATGCGGACAGGCCTTCGGCCCTGGCAGCACGGTGCGATCTTTCTCCTGGCCTGTCTGATTCTGATTTCGCGGAGACCGGATGCGATCTTTCATTTCCAGCCTTACGCAGAGGATGGTCATGTCTGGTATGCGGACGCTTACAACCTCGGTTGGTGGGCCGCTCTTTTCCATACCTGGACAGGTTACTTTCTGACCTTGCCCCGAATTGCTGCCGCGCTCAGCTTGATTGCGCCGTTCCGCTTGTTCCCCTTGATCCTGAACCTGGTTGCGATTTCCGTTCAGGCCCTTCCGTTCAATCTGCTGATTTCGCCGCGTTCGTCAGGGTGGGGCGATTTGCGGTTGAGAGGCCTCCTAGCGGCTGTATATCTTGCGTTGCCGAATTCGACTGAACTGAGCAATGGAATTACCGACGCAAACTTCCCGCTTGCCCTCAGCGCCTTCCTTTTGATCGTAGCGCTGGCGCCGCGCGGCGCAGCCGGACGCCTATTGGATTTCTGCATCATACTTCTCTGCGGATTATCGGGTCCGTTTTGTATCTTTCTTCTTCCCATCTCAATCTATCTGGCCTGGAAGGAAGGCAAATCCTGGCGATGGATTATCGCCGGTGTAGTTGGCGCCTCATGTGCCATTCAGTCGTATGCACTTTTGTTTCTCGCTCCCACTGCACGTGCGCACCGCGCGTTCGGGGCCGGCGCGGCTCTGTTTGGCAGAATCCTGGGTGGCCAGGTTTATCTCGCAACAATACTCGGAAGCAATGGGCTTTCCGCGCGATCGGGAACCACGGTCTCGGTGATTTTGGGCTGCATAGCGCTTTGCGGAACGGTGCTGGTGGCCTGGTGCCTTATGAGGGCGCCCATGGTCATGAAGATTTTTCTCCTTTTCGCGGGCATGCTCTTTATCAGTTCGCTGATTAAGCCAGTGGAGTGGGGACGCCCGGATACGCCGGTTTGGTGGGTATTGGCAGGGTCGCCGGGGCATCGCTATTGGTTTTTTCCCACGCTGGCTTTCGCATGGTGCCTCATTTGGTGTTTCAGGGCTCAAAGCCCCTTTCTCAAATTTACGTCGAGTTGCCTTCTGGTGCTGATGTGCTACGGAATCGTTCACGATTGGCGTCATCCGGCCTTTCGCGATGTTAATTTCTCTGCATCGGTCAAGCGCTTTGAGGCCGCTCCCGCAGGTGCAGTTGTCGTAATTCCCGAATGTCCGGACGGTTGGGAGATGACACTGGTTAAGCGACAGGCGGGACAATAGGTGACAGAATGTTGCATCGAGCACAACAACGATCGGGGCTTCTGACCTGGCAGCACGGCGTGGTGTTTTTGCTGGCCTGCGCCATTCTGGTAACACGGCGGCCCGATGCAATTTTTCACGCGCAGTTCTACGCCGAGGATGGGCACGTGTGGTTTGCGGATGCCTATAACCTGGGATGGTGGAGCGCACTGTTCCGCGCGCAGGACGGATATTTTCAGACTTTTCCGCGACTGGCGGCGGCCTTGGCGCAGCTTGTGCCGCTGGCATTGGCTCCGCTGGTCCTGAACCTGGCCGCCCTGGCAGCACAAGCCCTGCCGGTGAACCTTCTGCTTTCCGCGCGGTCATGGGCGTGGGGCAGCCTGCGCTTCCGCGCTCTGCTCGCCTTTACTTACCTGGCGCTACCGAACAGTCGCGAGATGTTGATCATCGTAACCAGCGCGCAGTGGCTGCTGGCGCTCTGTGCGTTTCTCGCGCTGGTTTCGTCATCGCCTGCGGGCACAGCGGACCGCGTGCGTGATCTGCTGATCCTGGCGCTTTGCGGACTCACGGGCCCATTCTGTTTTTTCCTTCTGCCAATTGGCGCGTTCCTGGCCTGGAAGCGCGGGGAGCGATGGCGCTGTATCATGACAGGCGTACTTCTGGCGGCCACTTTCGTACAGGCATGGGCATTGCTGGTGATCGACCGCGGCGGCCGCGCCCATGCTGTTCTCGGTGCCAGCGCTGCGCTTTTCACGCGCATCCTTGCCGGGCAAATCTACTTCGCGACGCTGCTGGGGGGGAACAGCCTCGCCGCAAATTCAAGCCCCGTGGTGTTTTCGGTTCTGCTTTGCGCCGCAATTGCCGGCACCGTTCTACTTGCGGTCTGCTTTGCCCGCGCTGGATTGGAGATGAGGTTATTGCTGGTCTTGACGAGCATGTTCCTGATTGCTTCGTTGGTCTCTCCGGCTGCTTATCCTCCTCCGGGCATGTCGAGGTGGGAGATGCTTGCGAAGGTGGCAGGAATTCGCTACTGGTATTTCCCGACGCTCGCCTGCGTGTGGTCCATCCTGTGGGCGGCACGCAGCCGCATCGGGTCGCTGCGGGCGGTCGCGGTGATTTTTTTGTGCTTGATGTGCTTCGGAGTCGTACGCGACTGGAAACAGTCGGCGCTCCCTGATCTTCACTTTGCCGAAACTGCGCGGAGCTTTGACGCCGCGCCGCCCGGAACGGTAGTGATATTCCCGGAGAATCCCCCGGGCTGGACCGTGCGGCTTGTGAAACATTCTGCCCGCTGAGCCGGCAGCGTGAAACGCCCGGCGCTATACTGGCGGCGAGGCGGAACGCGAGATGCCGGTTCCGATCAGTCATCATGCTGCGTCCTGAAAGCGCCTGGGGAGCCGTGCCGGGCCTGCTGCTCTGGTTCTGCGCTGCGTTCGCAGGTGGGCAGACACAGGCGATACGTGCGCCAGTGACAGTATCAGTAGTCGACGAGAACGGCGTCGCCGTTGACGGTGCACAAGTGACGGTGACGGAGCCGGGACAGGAGCCGGCGCACCTGCGGACGGATTTTGCGGGAGATTGCAGCTACACATTGCGGCAGCAAAATCCGTATCAGCTTCATGTGGAGAAGCCGGGCTATTATGCAACCGACGCGAGCGGGATTGAAGCGGGCCAGACTGTCGTGAAGGTGGTGCTGGCGCACGAACAGATCGTGCACGAGCAGGTAAACGTGACTGCATCGTTGCCCGGGATCGATCCCCAGGAGATTCCGGACCAGACGACGATGAACACGCCGGAGATTGTCGACATTCCTTATCAAACTTCGCGCGACATCCGCTACCTGCTGCCGTTCTTTCCGGGCGTGGTGCAGGATACGACGCAGCAGGTGCACGTGGCCGGCTCGGAGACGTGGGAAACGTTGGACACGATGGACGGATTCGACATCCGCTCGCCGATGGGCGGCTCGTTAAGCCTGCGAGTGAGCCCCGATGCGGTGCGCTCCATCGACTCCGAGACCACACGGTACCCGGTGGAGTACGGCCGCGCCACGGGAGGCGTACTGGCTTTCGCGACCGGCATGGGCGACAACAAGTTCCGCTTCAACGCGACGAATTTCATTCCCGCTTTCCGCGACCTGAACGGCATCCGCTTCGATAATTTCGTGCCGCGGTTCACGTTTTCAGGGCCGCTCGAGCGCGACCGTGCGTGGTGGTACGACGCGGTGGAGATGGAGTACGACAACATCTATATCTCCGAACTGCCGGCCAACGCCGATACCGACGAACTGATTCGCGGTAGTAACCTGGTGAAGTTTCAGGACAACTTGACTGCGGCCAACATCCTCACCGCCGGACTGCTCTACAACAACTATCACTCTCCTTATGACGGTATTTCGTCGCTCAATCCGCAGCCGAGCACCGTCAAACGAAATACGGTTGCCTGGTTTCCAACCCTGCGAGATCAGCAAAGTCTTGCCGGCGGCGGTCTGCTCGATTTGGGGATTGGGTACGTACGCATTCGCGACGGGTATGAGCCGCACGGAAGTACGCCTTACGAAATTACGCCGGAGATGGCGGAGGGAAGTTATTTCGAGAATCTGACCGGACGCGCGGATCGCTTCGAGGGAACTGCGGCGTTGTATCTGCCGCCGCGGCACTGGGGCGGGCAGCACGATGTGAAGATGGGCCTGGACCTGGACCATATCGGTTACGTCCAGGATCAGTCGCGATCGGCGGTGAGTTATTATGGCGAGGGCGCGGCTCCTGGTGAGATCGGGCCTCTCGACCGCAAGAGCGTGTTTGCGCCGGCGCCGGCATTCACGATGCACAACGGCGAGATCGGCGCATATATACAGGATCGCTGGCAGCCGGCGACAGGTTGGCTCCCCAAAGGTTTGTTGTTGGAGCCGGGAGTGCGCTTCGACTGGGACGAAATTGTGCGCCGTGCGCTGGTGGCTCCGCGACTGGCGGCGGTGTATGCGCCGCCCGGCGACAAAGACAAGACCAAGATCTCGGTGGGGATCGGGCTCTACTACGAGCACACGCAACTCGAATACCTGGCGCAGACCTTCGCCGGTGTGCGCTACGACACGTGTTACGCCGAGTGCGGACAGCCGCCGTCGGAGCTGGCGCCGGAGACGGAATTCACCGCCAACGATGGACTGCTGCGCGCGCCGCGGGCCGTGAATTGGAGCGCAGGCGTGGAGCGAGAGCTGCCTGGGTCGATTATGGCCGGCGCGAACTTCATGGAGAAGCGCACGACAGACGTGTTCACGTTTGCGAACCAGGGCGAGACGGCCCCGAATGTAGATGATTATCTGCTGACCAATGGGCGCGAGGATCGCTACAGCTCTGAGGAAATTGATGCGCGGCGGCTGTTTGCCAGCGGATATACGGTGTATGTGTCGTATACGCATTCTTCGGCACGGACGAATGCAGCGCTCGACTATCTGCCTACGCCGTCGCCCTGGGGGCCGCAGCAAAGCGGACCGCTGGCGTGGGACACGCCGAATCGCGTCATCTCCTGGGGATGGCTGCCGGTTCCAATGGCGATGCTGAAGAAGGAGTGGGATGTGGTGTACCTGCTCGACTGGCGCGATGGGTATCCGTACACGGCGGTGAACGCGGCACAACAGGTGGTGGGTGCGGCGGGAGCGCAACGCTTTCCGGATTATGTGAACTTCAGTCCCGGCGTGGAATGGAAGTTTCATTTTCGTGGGCAGTATTGGGGGCTGCGCGGCGTGATTGAGAACGCAACGGGCAGCGAGAATCCCGCGGTGGTGAACAATGTGGTGGATTCGCCGGAGTATGGGACGTTCAGCGAGTTTCAGGGGCGGGCCTTCACGGCGCGCATCCGGCTGATCGGGGGAAGGCAGGGAGTAGGGAGTAGCCAATAGGGAGTAGATAGTCTGCACCAGCGCGCGGTCGCGACGATGGAAAAGGCGCCGATTCCGTCCAAGCGCAGCGATGCCGCCCGAAGGCGGCATCGAGTGCAACAAATTGGACAACGGAGCCTTAGACGCCGACGCCGAATTCGCTGGGCTGCTGCTCGCCGGCGCTCGAGTAGAAGTCGTAGGGGGTGCGCTTCTTAAAGCGATAGCGGCTGCGCAGCTCGGCGCCCACGAAAATACCCAGCGCGGCAACGGCCATTCCCACGGAGAACCAGGTGATCACCCGCAAGGCAGTGGAGCCCGGCTTTTCCTGCTCGGGCGTCTCTTCAACGGGCGTGAGGGAGTCGATTTCCATGGACATCGGGGGCAGCCTCCTGACACCCCATGATAGCGCAGATCGTGCTTGGCTGGCATGCGGGAGCGGTGCGGAAAACCAGGGTTTATTTACTCAATAGTGTCGATTCGGGCGAGCCACAAAGTCTTTTCGGCTTCGGGAAGAAAGCTGGCTTGAATGGAATTGGCGGCGAGCCGGCGCAGTTCTTCGCGGGTAAATCCTTGTTCCGTATGCGCCTGGAGGAACTCGTTGGCGAGATCGGAGCTGAAGAGTGCGGGATCGTCGGAGTTGAGCGTGACCAGTAGGCCGCGATCGAAATATTGGCGCAGGGGGTGGGCGGCGAAGGAGGGGCAGACGCCGGTGCGGACGTTGGAGGTGGGGTTCAATTCCAGGGCGGTGCGCTGCACTTTGAGTTCCAGGAGCAGCTTTTCGTCCCGGATGGCGGAAAGGGCGTGGCCGATGCGCTCCGAGCCGATGGAAAGCGCCTCCCATATTGCTTCGGGGCCGGTGGTTTCGCCGGCATGGTTGGTAAGGCGGAGGCTATTGGCGCGGGCCTTGGAGTAGAGGGCGTGAAAGGGCTCGGAGCCGGCTTGGCGCTCGTCTCCGCCCAGGCCGATGCCGACGATGGAGGGGTAGCGGGGGCGCATCTCGGCGGCCTTGCGGAAGACGCGATCGGCCTCTTCGACAGTGAAGTGCCGGACGGCGTCGAAGATCCAGTAGAGCGAGAGGTTGAACTCGCGGGCGGCGCGCTCGCGGGCGCGTTCCAGGGCCGCGAAGATGGGCTCGAAGGCGCGCGGATCGAAGTTGCGCCACATATAAATGACGCCGACGGAGATAAAGACCTCAGCGTGGACGATGCCCTGCGCGTGCAGGTGCTGCATCATGCGCCACGCGGCCAGTTCGTAATCTTCGGGGTCTTTCAGGCGCCGCGTGATGGCCTTGAAGCACTCAATGAACTCCGTGAAGTCGGTAAAACGGTAGAGGGCCTCGGCTTCAGCAAGGGTCAGGTGCGGCGAATCGTGGCGCGCACTGAGCTCGACCAGCGTGGCGGGCAGGATGGTGCCTTCGAGGTGCAGATGCAGCTCGGCCTTGGGCAGGCGGCGGATAAAAGACTCGATGGCGGTCACAGATTTAGTGTAGTGCGAAAGCGCTTACTTGATGCTGGCTTTGAATTGCTGGATGAGATCGTGGACCGCCGTCGGCCAGGGAGTATCCGGCTGCCCGTTGAAGGATTCGACCCAGATGAGTTGACCGCGGCCGTCTTGACGCACGCGGGCGTAAATGTGCAGCGACGCAAGCTCTCTATCGTTGGGGCCAAAGTAGATGCCTGCGTCCGGAGCCTTGATGAGAACGAATGTCAGGTCAGCATTTTCCACTGTTTCGGTCTTGTCCAGTGTCCTGACGAGGTCGGCGAGTGCTCTATTGGTGGCGAGATTAGACGGCTGAGACTCGACAGCCACCGTTTTTGCCTCTTTGAGATATCTTGCAAAGGCGGCTTGATCGCAGTGGTAATAGCCTTTCACCAGTGAACAGGATTGAGGGGAGTGCGCCTGGGCCAGCGCACACACCACGCTGGTGAGAGCCAGACATATTACCGTAACAATGATTCGCGAGCGCACGGTGGAATTCTATTCGATTTGCACGGACCACGTGCCATGGGATTCCGTCTATGGAGTCTTGATCGTTGTGGCCTTGTTGTTGACGAAGGTAATGGTCCATTGTTTGCCGGCCTGATCGTAGGTGACGGTGCGGTTGCCCTCTGACGAGCTCTCGGATTGGATCTTCTGGCCGATAGACATGCGAGTCTGGAGTTCGCTCATGCCGGGCAGGACCTGGTGCGCGTCGATGGCGGCCCAAACGTTTTTGGACCAGTTGTCATAGATGGTGTGTGGATCGTCGTAGAAGAAGAGAATGTCGTCGAAGTACTCTTCCTGGCTACTGTCCATGACGCCGATGGCGGTGGCATAGAGGCTTGTGCCGCCGGGCAGCATGAAGACGGCGAAGACCTGGCGGCTGCCATGCGAGATGCCATCGTCGACCTGGGCGGGCGCCGCGGCCTTGATGACTTTCTTGATGTCGAGGCGTTGCGCGGAGGGGATGACGCCGACGGATTTCGCAAAGACAATGCGGCCGGCTTGGAACGGGAAGTAGGGCATGGTGTAACCGTTCTTCATCCAGACGCTGGTGTTCTGGAGCTTGAGGGCGTCGTCGAAGGAAGTGGGGAACATCATGCGCACAACGGCGACGTCGTCGGGCGTGAGGTTCTGCTCAGGATTGGTCTGTGGCGCGACGCCGGGATGGCGGCGATGTTCGAAAACGACGAGCAGATAGATGCCGCCAATGCTGAGCGTAATCAGCGTAACGATGAGGGCTTTTTGCCAATTCTTCATGGGGACTCCGTCGGCGCGCGTCTACCGGGGTCGGGCAAATTCCGAGCGGTGACGGCTGTAGAGGAAGTAAATGAACAGGCCAATGATGAGCCAGATGATGAAACGGTACCAGGTGATGGCACACAGGAAAGCCATCTAGAGATCATAGTCTTCCGGGGCTAGTTCCGAGGCGATCATGAGAACTCGACTGTTGCGGCAAGCATCTATGAAATCGGAAATGTTGTATGTGAGGATGAAATCAAATCCCGGTTCGTCCTCGAGAATCATTGCGCGGATAACTCGATCTGCAAGGCTAAGTCGACGGAGGGGGCTGTCCATTTGTTCGGCAAGGCATTCTTCTCTGTAAGGGGCGTCGTCGAGCAAGACGAGCCGGTCCGCTCGATCGAGGTAATCCCAGGTACGCTCCAAGGAAGCCACGTTGCGGGCATTGCGGGCGAACCGAGTGCCCAGGGACTCATAGAGAATCGGCCACGGGATGAGAAGCGTGTGCCGGCCGGAGTCTTCCCCGAAGATCAGTTCGAATTGGCGAAGGGCTTCTTGGTGATGCTGATCGGTTGGATCATACAACCCGATGAGGAAACCAGCGTCGACGCAAATCCTTGCCATTACGACTCGTCGAGCTCGCTTGCGGCTGGGGTTGCGTAGCCCCTCCATTGTGGGACTTTGCGACCGCCGACTACAAATCGACCGCCCTGTTTCATGGATATGATGTAAGCGCGCGCCCTAGGGCTAACCGCCAAGATTTTCTTAAGTTCACCTGTAAGCGTGTCGCGGCTTTTTGTGGTCTTAAACGTGGCCAACCCCGAGCCACACTCTTCGGCGCCATATGAGTCCAACCACTCATACAAGCGGCGAAAGTTTCCTATCAATCCTAAATCGACGCTAATCCAGTAGCGGGTACGCGCACTGTCCTTGTCGGTGCCGTTCGTCTTTGTGCCACGAGCCATGTTCAATGCCTCACAGTCAGTATAGACCTGAGTCGGCTTACCGGGGTCGGGCAAATTCCGAGCGGTGACGGCTGTAGAGGAAGTAAATGAACAGGCCAATGATGAGCCAAATGACGAAACGGTACCAGGTGATGATGGGCAAGCCAGCCATGAGCAGGAAACAGAAGATGACACTGAGCGCGGGGATGACGGGACCGCCGGGGACGACAAAACCGCGATGACGGCCGGGCTCGCGGAACCGCAACACGATCACGCCGATGGAGACGAGAACGAAGGCGAACAGCGTGCCGATGTTGGAAAGGTCGGCGAGAGTGCCGATGTCAAACAGGCCGGAAGGAATGGCCACCAGGAAGCCGGCCACCCAGGTAGAAAAAGCAGGAGTGCGGAAGAGGGGATGGACGTTGGAGAAGACTCTTGGCAGCAGGCCGTCGCGGGACATGGAGAACCAGACGCGCGACTGGCCGATCTGGTAGACAAGGATCGAGGAAATCATGCCCATGAGCGCGCCCAGCAGGACCACGAGGCGAATCCAATAGAGCGGATGGCCGCCGGGCAAAAGGGAGAGCTTCTTGAGCGCGTTGACCACGGGGGCTGCGTCGCCGACCATGGATTGCCACGGAACTAATCCCGTTAAACAAACGGCCACGGCGACGTAGAGCACGGTGCAGACGACCAGGGTGGCGATGATGCCGATGGGAAGATCGCGCTGCGGATTGTTGCATTCCTCGGCGGCGGTGGAAACGGAATCGAAGCCAATGTAAGTGAAGAAGATGATGGAACCGCCGGTGAGCACGCCCGACCAACCGTTGGGCATGAAGGGATGCCAGTTGGAGGGATGAATATAGCCGATGACGGCGAAGATGAAGATGAGAATCGCAATCAGTTTGAATCCGACCATCATATTGTTGGTGGAGGCCGACTCGCGGATGCCGCGCACCAGAATCACGGTGATGAACATGACGATGAGGAACGCGGGAATATTAAAGCCGAAGTGCCAGCCGGAGTTGTAGAGGTTGTTGCCGGACAGATCCTGGAGGCCGCCGGGAAGATAGGCGGGCGAAATCCATCGGGCGCTGGGGTGGAGGCCGAACCAGTCCAGCAGGTCAACGACGTGCGCGGCAAAACCGACGCTGACGCTCATGTTGGAGCCGGCGTATTCGAGAATCAGGTCCCAGCCGATGATCCAGGCGATGAGTTCGCCGAGGGTCGCGTAGGTGTAAGTGTAGGCCGAGCCGGCAATGGGAATCATCGACGCGAGCTCAGCGTAACAGAGGCCGGTGAGCGCGCAGACGAAGGCCACCATGATCATGGAAATCGCGATGGCGGGACCGGCGCCAGGACGGCCGGCGAGCGCGGTGTGGGTGATGATGTAGCTCGCCAGCGGCGTGTTGACCATGCTGGAGGTGTCAAACTTTTCGCCGGAAATGGCGGTGCCGATGACGGTGAAGATGCCCGAGCCGATGACCGCGCCGATGCCGAGCGCGGTGAGCGACCACGGGCCGAGGGTCTTCTTCAGCCGATGCTGGGGTTCTTCCGATTCCCGAATCAGCTTATCGATCGATTTGCGCGCGAAGAACTGGCTGGGCAGTGCAGGACCTCCGTACAGGTTTCAGGGGTCAGGTTTCAGGGGTCAGAGAGCAGACCAAGGAGCCCGTTACACTTGGGCACCAGATGCTGACACCTGACACCTGAAACCCGACCCCTGTTTTTACCGCTTGCTCTGGCCGCGGACCATCTTCTTGACTTTTTTCTTCAGTGAGCCGCGCGGAGTGGTGCGCTTGGCCTTGGGCGCTGCCTTTTTGCGCGCCGTACGCTTGAGCTTCTTGCGTTCCGCCTTGTCGGCGATCTTTTTGGTGTCTGCCACGTAAACCTCTTTCGATTGGGTGTATTCCACGATCTCGCCGGGAGGGCGAGTGCAAATTTGATGGTAACAGGGAAGGGGCGCGGGAAAAAACGATGATGGGCACGGGCAAAAGCCCGGAAGGCGCGATACACTCCATGACGATAGAGAGGCGAACGTGGCTCCTGAAACGACAGACAAAATGGCTGATGCGGCGGATCGGGGTGAGGGCCGGGTACTGGCCATCAATCCCGGAACCACCTCGACTAAGTTTGGCATTTTTACGCGCGCGGGGGAGGATCTCTCGCGAAACATTCATCATGGGGACGATGAGATCCAGCGCTTCAAAGGGCGGCCCATGCTGGACCGGTTTGAGTACCGCGCGGAGCTGATCGAGAAGGCGCTGGCCGAAGCGGGATTCACTGCAAAAGGGCCGTGGGCAGCGGTGGCGGGGCGCGGCGGCATGCTGCCGCCGATGGAGTGCGGCACGTACCTGGTGGATGACGCGATGGTGGCGGAGCTGCGTGCGGCGCGGCGCGGCGAGCACGCGTCGAACCTGGGAGCGGTGCTGGCATTGCGCTTTGCCCAGGCCGCGGGCGTCAGTGCCTACATTGTGGACCCGGTGACGGTGGAAGAGTGGCAGCCGTGCGCGCGACTCTCGGGGTCGCCCCTGGTCGAGCGGTCGTTCATCGGCCACGCGCTGAACACCCGGGCAGTGGCCAAGCGCTATGCGCGTGGGCTGGGACGGAGCTACGCATCGCTGCGGCTGATTGTGATCCACATGGGCAGCGGGATCACGGTGTCGGCGCATCGCGAAGGACGCATGATCGACAGCAACTCCATCGAAGAAGGCCCGTTCGGGCCGGACCGCACGGGGTCGCTGCCGGTGCGGGCGCTGATTAAACTGTGTTGCTCCGGCACGATGAGCGCGCAGGAACTGGACCGGCACGTCTTCGGCGATGGAGGGATGTTCGCGTACCTAGGCACGCGGGATTTGATCGAGGTGGAAAGGCGTATGGATGCGGGAGACCGGGAGGCTGCGGCGGTTTTCGAGGCCATGATCTACCAGATCGGCAAAGAGGCCGGCGCGATGGCCGCGGTGCTCGCGGGCAAAGTGGATGCGGTGCTGGTGACGGGCGGCATGGCGCATTCGGAGCGCGCGGTCGAGCGGCTGCGCGGGTACGTGGAGTGGATTGCGCCGGTGACGGTGTTTCCCGGCGAGGATGAACTGCGGGCGCTGGCCGAAGGCGTGTTTCGCGTGCTCGACGGGGAAGAGGAAGCCAAGCGGATGGGGAAGGCAGGGACATAGGGTGCCGGGGGAGCGTGCGGCCGTTAGCCTGCGCGGAGATTGCCATTTAGTCCGGATTTCCATGTCGTGCCCGCCGTGCCCCGGCAAGTGTATTCTGGTGCTCATGCGGAAGAATTCAGAAAGATTATTCCGGATGAAGTCTCCGGAACCCGTCCCGTCCTCGCGTATCGACCGCCGCGACTTCATCAAAACCACCGCTCTGGCCGCCGGTGCGCTCGCGGTTGGCGTGCCGGCGCTTTTGCGCGGCCAAAATCTGAACAGTAAATTGAACATCGCCTCCATCGGCGCCATGGGTGGCAAAGGCCGAGGCGACACCGATGCTTGCGCCCGTGCGGGTGAAAACATTGTCGCGCTGTGCGACGTGGATTCGGGTTCGGAGAATTACGCGAGGCAGACGGAAAAATATCCGAACGCAAAGTTTCACAAAGATTTCCGCCAGATGCTGGATCAATTGGGCAACCAGATTGATGCGGTGACGGTTTCTACGCCCGATCACTTGCACGCGATTGTGGCCTCGGCGGCGATGCAAATGCACAA
>Ga0326727_10017484_pt1 | contig 14870 bp, 11 predicted proteins | sample MB2enrmetagenome_FD_207643 | JGI IMG/M metagenome (GOLD analysis project Ga0326727, IMG submission 207643) | Lab enriched peat soil microbial communities from McLean, Ithaca, NY, United States - MB29MY | ecosystem: Environmental > Terrestrial > Soil > Wetlands > Peat | place: USA: New York... | reverse complement strand
TCGAAAATGCCCCCAAAGAGTCAGAAAGCCACAGAGGTCAACTCGCGTTGCGATGGCGGAGACTCCAAATGGCCGCTTAAAAACCGACCCCGGTTCCTTGATCCCTGATCGCTGCCCTGTAGAATCCCTTCATGCGCCGCTCACTCTTCATCCTTGCTCTCACCGCTGCCTGCCTTATCCACAACCTCTCCGCGCAAGAACCCTCACCCGCGGTTGCCGCATGCCCTTCCACCGCCACGCTCGACCAGCTTATTACCGCCATCGACGCCGCCGTCAGCGGGCCCGCGGACAAGGACCGCACCTGCTTCCGCGCGCTGTTTCTGCCCGAAGCGCGCCTCATCCCCATTCGCATCGCCGCCGACGGCGCAGCCAACCCTGTGGTCCTTAACGTGGACGGCTGGATCAGCGCCGTAGCCAAGCGCGGAAGCCAGGTCCTGACCGAACGCCAGATCAAGGTCAAAAGCGAAAGCTGGGCACACCTTGCCCATCTGTGGAGCACGTACACAACCACCATCGGTTCCGAGGACAAGCCGGCCGACCGCGGCATCAACAGCATCCAGGCCGTCTATGACGGCAAGCAGTGGCATGTGATCGAAATTGTGTGGCAAGCCGAAAAGCCGGAAGACCCGGTCCCGGCAAAATACCTTCCGTAATCCGAGCAGGGATTCAGCCGCCACGCGGCGCAATCCGTTGTCGAGTGATCCTGCGCCTGATTCACCTGCGCGTGAAGGAGAATTCCATGGCTGCCAAAGCGCCTCCATCCAAAATCATGATCATCCGCCATGCGGAAAAACCTCCCCTTGCGCCCAACAAGACCGGCCCCTGGGATGTGGAAGTGAACGGCCAACCGGGCGGCGGAAAGTCGCTTATTGTGCCGGGATGGCAGCGCGCCGGAGCACTGAACAACTTCTTCGCGCCGTACAAGGCAAAGCCAGCTAACAAGAGGATCGTGACGCCAGACTGCATCTACGCCGCCAGTCCTACCAAGGAGACGCAGCGCCCTTTTGAAACCGTCACGCCTCTGGCCGCCTGGCTGAAATACAAACAGGGCTCCCGGCAGTTCAACGTTTCTTTCGACGTGGGCGGCGGAGAAAATGCCCTGGCCAAGAGCGTGCTGGCACGCAGCGGGGTGGTTCTCATCTGCTGGGAGCACGACAACATCATGCCCAACCTGATCGGGCACATCAATGAGCGCATCGGGATTTCAAACTACGCAGAGATTCCCAACCCGTTTCCCGATGTCTTCTACCTGGTGTGGATTCTGGATTTGAGCAAGAAGGGCACGCACTATAAATGGCGATCCGTCAACCAGAATCTGGTGGCCGGCGACGTGTAGCCTTTGCATCAATTCCTGTCTTCGCAGGGCATCCAAGCAGTCTTTCGCACAAGCAGGAAAGCCACACATCTGATCGATAATTGATTTATGCAGGAATCTCTTGTCACCCTCGCAACCATCCGCGCCGCGGCGGCCCGCATCGCCTCCATCGCCGTCCGCACTCCGCTCGTCGAAGCCGCATTTGCCGGCCTGAGCGGCCACGGAACGGACAAGAGAATCTACCTCAAGGCCGAATCCCTTCAGCCCATCGGCGCCTTCAAGATCCGCGGGGCAGCCAACAAGATCCTCCAGCTCACCCAGGAGGAGATCGCCCGCGGCGTCATTACCTACTCCAGCGGCAATCACGCGCAGGGCGTAGCCTATGCGGCTCGCGCGGTGGGGGCGAAAGCCGTGATCGTCATGCCCTCAAACGCTCCCGCCATCAAGCGCGCCGCCACGCTGGCCATGGGCGCAGAGATCGTCGATGTCGGCGTGGCTTCCAGCGAGAGGCTGGCTAAGTCCGATGAACTTGTCCGCCAGCACGGCTACGTTGTCATCCCTCCCTACGACGACGAGCAGATCATTGCCGGCCAAGCAACGTGCGGCCTGGAAATCATCGAAGAACGTCCAGACGTGGACCTGGTCCTTGCCCCAGTCAGCGGCGGCGGCCTGCTCTCGGGCGTGGCAACCGCCGTCAAGCGGCTCAGCCCAAGCACCAGGGTCTTCGGCGTGGAGCCGGAACTGGCCGGAGATACGGCGGAGAGCTTCCGCACCGGCGCGATCGTCACCTGGCCTGCGGAGCTGACCAGCCGCACGCTCGCCGATGGCCTCCGCACGCAATCTGTAGGCCAGCGGAACTTCGCCCACATCCAGGCCTTCGTCGACGGCATCGTCACTGTGACCGAAGCCGAAATCCGCGCGGCCATGCGCGCCATTGTCGCCGCTACCCGCCTGGTCCCCGAGCCCAGCGGCGCCGTCGCCGCCGCGGCGCTGCTCTTCCACGCACAACAACTCCCCTTCTATAAGACAGCCGTAGCCGTAGTCAGCGGGGGCAACGTAGACCCCGCTCTCCTCGCTGAAATCCTCGCTGAAGCCTGAGAATCCGTTCGACCGCGTAGCGCCGGCGAAGCGTTTTGGGGTCCAAGTCCGATACGCCAGACCCGCGGCCGGATCTTCGATTTCATCCCGGCTCCTTCCTTCCCGGAATGGTCAAATAAGTACACTCTTCCCGCAATAATTTGCGCATTGGGTCAAGCAGGAAATGTGCATATTACTGAAAAGAAACATTCGGATCGACCTTAATTTTGGCAACCAACATGCAAGGACTGTTCCGAGTTTCATTTAACCCCCAATCACAGACAACGTGGTCACCGAATCGAGAAAGCCAGGCGGGCCTAAGTTGTTGTCCCCGGTTGTTTCGCATGGCTTTCATAATCCATCAGCCCGGGATCCGGCGCGGCATTGGTCTTTACGCACCGTGGCCCGGCATGACATCAATTGGAGGATCCATGAAGAGGTTCTTGCTCGCTGCGGTTGCAATTCTCACTCTGGGCTTCGCATCGGTGGCCCACGCCACCACTTACACCACCACGCTCCCTCAATTTACCGGGGACACTTACTACGATGGCGGCTCGTTCCCTGTCTATCTCATCGGTACCTTCCCCGTTTATGCAGGGACCGGAACCATCGAGTTCGACGGTTTCTATGGCAACACCGTGTATCCGGACTCGGCTGGTGTGGATCTGTTCGCGGGCAGCCCCACGTACGGCTTCCAGCTGATCAACCAATGCGTGGAGTTCGCCGTGTGCTGGACTTCGGGTACACCCGTCCCCTGGACCGACACCATAAGCGGAACATTCTCCAATGACACGTTCAGCCTCTATGCGTCGCAAACGGCGGAGTACACCGTGCAGTTGGGGATAACCACCATCACTGAGAACGTCACTCCGACTCCGGAGCCATCAAGCCTGTTGCTTCTGGGAACTGGCCTCGTCGGCATGCTCGGCGCAGTTCGCAGAAAGTTCGTCCGTTCCGCTCATCGCCCGGCATGAGCGGTCCCCTTCCACGAGAGCTTGCCCCCCCGAAACCCTGAAGGGTTCTTGAAAGGAAATAAGGAATGACAGAATTGGCTAACACTAGGAAAGCGGCTGCGTTCGCCTTGGCAGTCATCGCCGTGTCGATGATCGTATCCACCCCAGCCTTTGCTCGCCCCGAGACAGTCCCCAACGGCGGCGCAATTTCCCACTCCAGGCCTTCGCTGCAGGCTCTGGGCCGCGAAGATCCCAACAAAGCAATGGACATCACTGTCCAGCTCAACCTGCGCAACCAGAAAGAACTCGATGAGTTGATCAAGGCAATTCATGACCCCAGCTCACCGTCTTACCGGAAGTTTCTGACCAGGGATGAGTTTGCCAGCCGGTTTGCTCCAACGGCCGCGGACTCCAAGGCGGTCCAGGACTATCTCACCCGCCAGGGTCTGAAGGTCACATACGCCGACAAATTCAATGTCGTGGTTCGGGCAACGGGCACGGTTGAGAAGCTTGAAAAGTCGTTCAACACCCAGATCGGCGTCTTTGAAGATCGCGGGCAGCAGTTCAACAAGCCGCTTGTCGCGCCCAGGGTAGACGCCTCGGTGAGCAGCCTTGTCAAGACCATCACCGGGTTTACCAAGGTCAAAGCCCACTCGTTTGCCGTCCGGCCCTTGAACGTCAAGACCGGCAAGCCAATTGCCCCCGTCGAAATCAAAACCCACAAGAGCGGCCTGTTCTTCCCCGCGGACTGCTTCGAGCCCTCGTCGCCGCTCACTCTGACCGGCACCGGCCTTGAGGCCATCTACAGCGGCAACGGCTACGCCAGCGCGGGCTGCGGTTATGATCCAGCCGATCTCCAGCACGCATACGGCTTCGACACCGTCATCAAGGGTGGGCTCAACGGCTCCGGCCAGACGATCGTCATCGTCGATGCCTACGGCTCCTACACGCTGGCCGCGGATGTGGCGGAATTCAGCAGCCTCTATGGCTTGCCCGCACTCAATCTCAACGTCATCTACAACCCCACCGGCGGTACACCGGATTGCGTGGTCGGCAATGGTGTGCAGTGCGGTTGGGAAGGTGAAACCACACTGGACGTGGAGTACGTCCACGCCATGGCTCCCAACGCCACCATCGATCTGATTATTTCGCCCACCGCCAACTTCTCCGACCTCGCCAACATCGATCTCTGGGCAGCGGAAGCCATTGCACCTCCCTCCGCCTCCCACAGCTTCGGCTTCCCCGAGTGGCTTCTGGTTGACTATTACGGCGACACCACGGACTATGACTTCCAGTACGAAGTCAACTACATTGCCGACCAGATATTCGGAGTCTCCAACAACTATGCCACGGGGGACGACGGCGACTACTATACCCTGGGCGAGGACTTGATTCCCGATGTCAGCTTCCCCTCCGGTTCCCCGAACGCAACCGCGGTCGGCGGCACCAGTTTAGCCATCGCCAGCAACGGCTCCTACAAGTGGGAGAACGGCTGGGGCAACAACGCCTCATGGCTCAACACGGCCCCGCCTGAACAGTTCGGCTTCATCTACGGCGGCGGCGGTGGAACCAGCTCGGTAACCGCTGCGCCCGCGTGGCAGGCGGCCTATCTGGGCAACACGAACCGCCAGCAGCCTGACGTTGCTTTCGATGCCGACCCGTTCACCGGTGTCGAGATCGTCATCACACCTGACAGCGTTGCCGGTGACCCGCAGTATGTCGAGGTAATCGGCGGCACCAGCCTCGCCACCCCGCTGTTCTCCGGTACCTGGGCACTCGTGGCGCAGAAATGGGGCGGCAACCTGGGCAACGCCGCGCCTCTCCTGTATGCGGCGAATGCGGCTACTCCTGGAGTCGTGAACGATGTGCAGCCGGTTTTCTCCGGCGCCAACGCCCACGGCACCATTTTCTACAACGGCATTCCAACCTCCTATTCGCAGTGGCAGCTCGCGGCTCCCTATCAGAACTCAGAGTATTTCTGGGAATCGCTCTGGAACGCTGGCGGCGGCTACTACTACACCCTCACCTTCGGCACGGATTCCTCCCTCTACACCGCTCCCGGATGGGACAACGTGACCGGAATCACTCGCGTCAACAGCCGGGCACTTCGGTGCCCGGCTTTTTATTGGCCTCGCGAAGTCCGCGTCGCGAAGCACGGTTCCCGGCGGGCTTGCACTCGCTCACTGAAAGCGCCCTCGAACGTCGTTCCGCTATGATTTATCCCGTGATGAAACCCCGCTTCGCCGTGCCCGGAATGCTGGCCGTCGCCATTGCGCTGCTTGTCGCTGCCCAACCCGCTTCGGCTCAGAAGAAATCAAATCTGGAGAAGCCTTTGGCCGGGCCGCGCGCCACGCCGCTGCGCATCAGCATCCTCTATGTCGCCCCAGACCCGGCATCGCAGAAGGTCGACCGCATCCAGATCGGCCGCGAAATGGTGGTCGCGGAAAAGAGCGGCCCATGGCTGCGCGTCTATGCCAACACCGACATCGAGGAACTCCACACCAAAGACGAGCCCATCTTCAACACCAATGACACCCCGCCGCCGGTCTCCGGCTGGATGGAATCCAAGGGAGTGGTCATCGAAGACACCCCCAACGGCGACCAGATCCTGATGGGCGAAGCCGCCAACCAGGAGGCCCTCGCCTCCGATCCGCGCGGCCCGGCCAATGCCGCCAAAAGCGCACGCCTGCTCTATCGCCGCATCGTCGAAATGTTCCCCAACTCCGCGCTGGTGCCGGAAGCCGCATGGCGCGCAGCCGACGATCAGTGGCAAATTCAGAAGGCCGACGCCTCCACCCGCTCCTCGGCCAAGGAGCGCGACCCTTACATGCGCGACCAGATGGATGAGGATGAACTCAAGAAAATTCTCAAGCTCTATCCCAAAACCCGCTGGTCCGCGCTGGCCGCCTATGAACTGATCGACAACAAGCTTTGCAGCGATTGGCAAGGCTCGCCAAAATGTCCCGAAAAAGAGTCGGAATACTACGAGAAATATGCCGACGAATTTCCCGACGGCCCCCGCACCGCGCAGGCTCTTTACCAGGCCGTCTATCGCCAGGCCGTACTTGTGGACATGTACAAATCCGACGGCAACGACAAGAAGGCCGAAGAAGCGCACAATCGCGCCAACGAACTGCTCAAGCGCCTTCGCGACAAGTTCCCGCAATCGGATTACACCTGGCGCGCCGGCACACTCGGATTCAAGCTCGACCAGGGCGTTCCCGTGTACGGCATCGACTTGCCTTGATGGCGGCGCCTGGGCGGCATTTGAACCGCGAAGAATTTCCGATTCAAAAAGGGAAGGCCGGGTTTAGACGGATTCGCGCCTTCCAGGAAATCGCCAGTCCATCTCGCCCACTCGCCCCGCTTCAGCGGCCCTGAGGTATGCTTCTAATAGACCTCGACACCCTGGTGATTCGTCGCGTCTTCCTCGTCCATTGGGGCGTCGCGCTTAACCCCTCATGGAGGCTCCTTGAATCCGTATCTTCAGTCTGTCCTGCTTGGCATCGTAGAAGGCTTGACCGAGTTCCTGCCCGTCAGTTCGACGGCCCATCTGCGCATTGCCGAAGGCCTCATGAAGATCCCTCTCGACGACGCCTACTGGAAGATGTACACCATTGTCATCCAGCTGGGCGCCATCTTCGCCCTCACCCTGCTTTTTTTGGGCCGCATCGTCGAGTTCATCCGTACCTTTCCCCGCGGCGAAAACGGTGACCGCACCATCTTCAACCACCCCATCTCCCTCACCCTGATTGCCTTTGCCTGCACTTCAGTGCCCGCTCTGCTGCTGCACAAGTGGAGCGAGAAGAACCTGGGCAGCATTACCGCCATGGCCCTGGCACTGCTGCTCGGCGGCATTGTCATGTGGGTAATCGATTACTGGGCGGACCAACGCGATCCCGACGTTACGGACATTGAGCAGATGACCCTGTTTCAGGCCATCTGGATCGGCCTCTGCCAGACGCTGTCGGCCGTATTCCCCGGAACCTCGCGCTCCATGTCCACCATTGCCGCCGGACAATTGGTCTCGCTCGACCGTCCAACCGCCCTGGCCTTCAGCTTCCTGCTCTCCATTCCCACCATGTTCGCCGCCACCTGCTGGGATTTGCTCAAGGAGATTCATCCCTCCAAGGCTGCCGTCGCCGCCGGCCTCGCCCCGCATGTGGTTATGAACGGCGAACGATGGATCGTGCTCCTCATCGGCCTGGTCGTTTCTTTCATCGTCGCCCTCGGCGTGGTGGAGTGGTTCCTGCAATGGGTGCGCAAACATGGCTTCGCCCTGTTCGCGCTTTATCGCATCATCCTCGGAATCGCCTTGCTCATCTGGGGGGCCAGATTCATGGCCAGCTAGCCCGCACCCCCTGCGGATTCAGGTGGATCGATTCATGAAGGCTCTCGTTCTATTGTTGGTTGTCGCCTCTTCCTTTTCCTATGCGCAGGAATACACCCGCGGCATCGGCGTCTATCCCGGCGATCCCAAGGAATACACCGGGCCAACCCTCGTCGCCGACTCTACATATTGCAATCTCGCCCTCCATCGCCCCGCCTACCAATCCAGCGCCTACGACTACAACCTGACCGCGCAACTGATCACGGACGGCATCAAAGAAACCGCGCTGCCGCAATGGATCGTCACTTCCACCAGCAGCGCCGGCGTGCTGCCGAAAAACGAGCGCGAAGTCTTTCTCGATGGCGGCGTCGTGTCCTCCGTCGATGTCTCCGGCGACAACGCGTGGGTCGAGTTTGATCTTGACGGCGGCGGCGAAGCTCCGGAACTGGATCGCATCGACCTTTACCTGCGCAAAACCACTGGCCCGCTCTCTGCCGCAGGTTGGACTTACATTGTCTCCGGGTCGGACGATCATGTCACCTGGCACGAAGTGGGCCGCGCTACCGGCACAACGTGGCCAAACACGCACGACAATGGTCCCAGCTTCAAGCAGTCCATCGCCTTCACCGCGCCTTCGCGCAGCCGCTGCTACCGTGTGCAGTTTTCCGCTCCCGGCGTGGCCAGGTGGAGCGTCGCCGAGCTCGTCCTCTTTGATAAGGATATGGAGGTGCGCGTAGCCGGTCCCGATCACTTCAGCAGCGCATGGATGAGCGCCGGCAGCGGCGAAGAGTGGGTTTATGTTGACCTGGGCGCAAACTGCACCTTCGATCGAATCACTCTCTCCTGGATTCAACGCGCCGCCGAGGGAGCCATTCAAGTCTCCGATGACGCGAACAACTGGCAGACCCTTCAACCGCTTTCTTCGGCCGACGATATTCATCTCGCCCAACCCGCCCATGGCCGTTACGTCCGCGTCCTGATGACAAAGCCCGCGGAGCCGGGAAGCAGTTACACACTCAGCGAACTCGAGGTCTACGGGCGCGGCGGATTGATTCCCGTACCCCAGGCCGAACCCTACCCATCCCTTGACAACCTCAAACCACCCGCTTACCAGCACGCCGCGCCAAAATCCGCAATTGCCATTCAATCGCAATTCACGCTCCCTCTCACCGGCGGCAACTGGCGCTTGCAGCGCGCGTCGCTTATTCCTGCAAGCGGCGAGCAGATCTCCACCCCCGGCTTCGCGGCCAACGATTGGATGGTCGCCACCGTCCCCGGCACCATTCTCACCAGCTACCTCAACGACGGCGCCATCGCCAATCCCGACTTCGGCGACAACCAGTACCTTATCTCCGACTCATTCTTCTGCGCCGACTTCTGGTATCGAAACGAATTCATCGGCCCCGGTCTGGGCGATGGCCGCCACGTCTGGCTCGACTTCGACGGCATCAACTGGAAAGCCGAAGTCTATCTCAACGGCCACAGCGTCGGACGCATCGATGGCGGCTTCATGCGCGGCCATTTCGACGTCACCGCGCTGCTGCACCCCAACGCCACGAATGCGCTCGCCGTGCGCATCCTCCGCAACGCCAATCCCGGCAGCACCAAAGACAAGGCGGGCGAAACCGTCAACGGCGGCGCATTGGGCCGCGACAATCCCACCTATCACGCTTCCATCGGATGGGACTGGATCTCCACCATCCGCGGCCGCAACACCGGCATCTGGAGCAACGTCTCTCTGCGCACCACCAACGCAGTCGCAATTGAAAACCCGCTCGTCACCACCACCTTGCCGCTGCCAGATACCACCCACGCCGACATCAACATTGAAGCCTCGCTCCACAACCTCGAAGACCGTCCCGTCTCCGGCGTTCTCCGCGCGCGCTTCGGTGACATCTTCGTGGAAACTCCGGTAACACTCGACCCATCCTCCACCAAAACCGTCGCGCTCACTCCCTCAACGCAGCCCGCGCTTCATATTGCAAACCCGAAGCTCTGGTGGCCGGTCGGCTACGGCGATCCCAATCTCTACCCCGTCACCATCGCCTTCATCATCGGCGGCAAAACGTCGGACTCGAAGTCTTTTCAGGCAGGCATTCGTCAATTCACATATTCCGAAGACGGCGATGTTTTGAAGATGTGGATCAACGGCCGCCGCTTCATTGCCCGCGGCGGCAACTGGGGCTTTCCCGAGTCCATGCTGCGCTATCGCGCGCGCGAGTATGAAACCGCCATGCGCTACCACCGCGACGAGCACTTCAACATGATTCGCAACTGGGTGGGTCAAACCGGCGACGAAGCCTTTTACGAAGCAGCCGACCGCAATGGCGTCGTCATATGGCAGGATTTTTGGCTCGCCAATCCGTGGGATGGTCCAGATCCCGACAACAACGATCTTTTCCTCGCCAACGCGCGCGATTATCTGCTGCGCATTCGCAATCACGCCTCGCTCGGCCTGTTCTGCGGGCGCAACGAGGGCTTTCCGCCGCCGCCCATCGACGACGGCCTGCGCAATCTTGTCGCCACGCTCGAGCCCGGCTCGCACTACATTTCCAGCTCCGCCGACGGGCCCGTCAGCGGCCACGGCCCCTATCGCGTGGAGCCGCTACGCTATTACTTCGAGCACGCGCCGGAGAAGTTTCACAGCGAAATGGGTTCACCCAACGTGGTTGACATGGATAGCTTGCGCCGCACCATGCCCGAGTCAGCCATGTGGCCGCAGGGCAGCCAATGGCCGCTGCACGACTTCTATCCGCATAATCCATTCAAAACTGCCATCGAGCACGATTATGGCGGCGCAGCCAACATTGCCGCTTGGGACAGCCTGGCGCAGTTTGTCGATTACGACGCTTACCGAGGCATGTATGAAGGCCAGAGCAAGAACCGTCTCGGACTGCTCATCTGGATGAGCCATCCCGCATGGCCGTCACTGCTATGGCAAACCTACGATTATTTTTTCGACACCGATGCCGGCTACTACGGCGCCAAGAAAGCCGCCGAGCCGCTGCACATTCAGTGGAACGCGTCCAGCAACGCGGTCGAAGTGGTCAACTACAGCGCAGGCTCGCAACCCGGGCTCACTGCGCACGCTGAAGTGCTGAATATCGATGGCTCTCTGAAATGGGAGAAGACGGCGACTCTTGACAGCGGCGAAGACAGCACGCAATCGCCCATCCAGCTTGAATTCCCGCATGGCCTATCGCCCACGCACTTCATTCGCCTCACCCTCTCGCGCGACGGCAAAGGGCTCTCCTCCAACTTCTACATGCACGGCGTCACCGAGCAGGACTATACGGGCATCCGCACGTTGCCGCCGGTCAAAGTGGACGCCAAATCCACCATCGTCCGGCACGGCGCTGATTGGTCCATAACCACTGAGTTACATAATGTGTCGGCGTCCCCGGCACTAATGGTAAGAGTGAAGGCTGTCCGCGCAAGGTCAGCAGACCCCATCGTACCCGCGCTCTACGACGACAATTACATCGCGCTGATGCCCGGCGAAAGCAGGACCATCCACGTCAATCTTAAGGACGCCGACACCCGCGGCGAGCGACCCCGGATCGTCGTGCAAGGATACAATCTCGCTCCCTGAGTCGTGGGTCCAATGTGTCCGAAAGCTTTAACTGATCGCTCCACACATCCAAATGTGTGATATTCTACACACGGGAGCACCCAGTATGGCTACCAATCTCGCTATCGACGATCGACTGATTGACGAGGCGCGGCGCGTTGGCAATCACAAGACCAAGAAGGAAGCCGTCACCGCGGCGCTCGATGAATACATCCGTTGGCGGAAGCAGTTGGAGATCCTCGATCATTTCGGAACCATTGATTACGATCCGGATTTCGACTACAAGAAAATGCGCCAGCTCGATCGAATTGAGGTTGATGATCTTTGAAAATGCTCGTGGATACGTGCGTATGGTCGCTGGCGTTGCGCCGCCAGGATCAAGCCCGCATCAGCGCAGACGAGAAGCAAATACTGGCGCAGCTTAGGGAAGCCATCGAGGACAGGCGCGCTGCGATCGTTGGCCCCATTCGCCAGGAGATCCTTTCCGGATTAAGGGACCAGAGTCAGTTTAGAAAAATCGAAGGACTGCTTGAGCCCTTTCGTGATGAAGAAATCAAAGCCGCGGATTACGTCGACGCTGCGCGACTGTTCAATCTATGCCGGAATCGCGGAATCCAATGCGGACCGATCGATATTCTCCTCTGCGCCGTTGCAATTCGAAATAGATACGCCATCATGACCTACGATCAGAGCTTCAAGCGCTGCATCGAAGTCTTGCAAGCCGAAGGCCTCATGCAGTAAATTCAGCGATCTGTCTCCCAAATCCCTAACCCCTGCCTCCTGACCCCTGTTCCCTGTTCCCTAAACAGGTTCCCCCTGGCCGGTTTTGCCCAAAAATCGCGGCCCGCGCACGGATAATGGAGGTTGCGCCGGGACCCTTTCTCCGCTGCTTTCGGCTTGCCTGCGGCAGGTTCCCCCCAGCGCCAACGAGCGGGAGCGCCCAAGCTATGAAACCCATATCCATTGTTCTGTCGCCCACCCGGAGCCGTCCCCTGAATGTCTTTCTCGGGGTGCTCCTGCTGCTCGTCTCGCTCCTGCTTCTGCTCTCCCTGGCCACATGGCACGCCTCTGACCCCTCTTTAAACACGGCCACCGGCGAGACCGGTCCGCACGCAATTCACAACTGGATCGGGCTCTTCGGCGCGTGGCTCAGCGATCTGCTCCTGCAGTCGATCGGCATCACCGCGTTTGTCATTCCCCTGTGGCTGGGCGGACTGGGCTGGACCTGGATGCACTCCCGCCCCAGCGGATCACCCTGGCTGCGCTGGACCGGAACCCTGTTTGCTCTCATTTTTCTGCCCGCCGCTTTCGGACTGGTCCCCTGGCACTGGCGCTGGCTGCATCTGCTGCCCGTTGAAGGCGTGCTCGGCCGCCTCGTCTCCGCTCTGCTGGTGGGCTACATCAATATTCAGGGCGCCTGGCTGGTTACCGGCATTCTTGCCGCCACCGGCCTTTACTTCGCCTCCGCGGTCAGTTTCTGGGCCATCAAGGAGAGCATTGAAGAGCGCTGGATTCACGTCGTCGCGTGGCATGACCGTTGGCGTAACTGGCGCGAAGAGCGGGCCGAGCGCAAGGCTGAGCTTGAAGCCCAAAAATCCAATGAGATCCTGGATGAGCCCGTGGAAGCCGAGCCGCGCCCCAGCCGCCTGGCCAGTTTCTTCCGCCGCCGAGGCCGCTCGCAGGACGAATACCTGAGCCAGACTTCCCTTGAAGATATCCCCGCATTCCAGCGCGCTCCCATGCCCGCCGCGGAAGACGAATACCCTGCTGAAACCGAGCCGCGCAAACCCAGCATCTGGGAGCGCCCGGCCGTCGAACCGCCTGCTGCTTCAGCAGCAGCAGTTCCCGTTCAGCCCCATTCCACGCGCCCCGAAACCCAGGGTGCCCCAAGTCTCGCTTCTGAGACCTGGGAGACCACCAAAGCCGGCAAACGCGACTCCCAACCCGTCGCACCACGCCCTGATGGTCCAATCGCCATTCATGGTCGCGCCGATGCCGAAATCCGCACAGTCACTGTGGCGCCAAAATCCGTCAGCGGATTCAAGCTGCCGCCAAGCACCCTGCTCAACACCGGCGAAGCCCCGCTGGCCGTCCGCGAAGATATGCTGCGCGAAGAGGCCCGCGTACTTGTGGAGAAATGCGCCGAATTCGACGTGCGCGGTTCGGTGGTCCAGATCAACACCGGCCCCATGGTCACCACTTACGAATTCAAGCCCGAAGCCGGCGTCAAATACTCCCGCGTCACCGGCCTTGCCGACGACCTTTGCCTGGCCATGCGTGCGGAAAGCATTCTCATCGAACGCATGCCCGGGAAATCCACCGTAGGCATCCAGGTGCCCAATCACGATCGCGAAACCATCCACTTGCGCGACGTGCTCGAGTCAGAGGTTTTCGCCCGCGCCAAGGGCCGCCTCACTATCGCTATGGGCAAGGACATCAACGGACGCATCGTCCCCGCCGATCTCGCCACCATGCCGCACCTGCTCATCGCCGGTTCCACGGGATCGGGAAAATCCGTGGCCATCAACGCCATGATCATGAGTTTGTTATTCCGCACCACGCCGGCGCAGGTGCGGCTCATCCTGGTCGATCCCAAGCGCGTGGAACTGGGCATGTATGAGGGCATTCCCCACCTGCTCACGCCCATCATCACCGAGCCCAAGCTGGCCGCCAACGCGCTGCGCAACGCCGTCCGCGAAATGGAGCGCCGCCTCAAGCTGCTCGCCAGCCGCAGCGTGCGCAACATCGACCAGTACAACAAGCTCTTTGAAGGCTCCATGCCTTCACTCTTCGATGAAGAGGAAGACAACGAGCCGCTGCCTTTCATCGTCATCATCATCGATGAACTTGCCGACCTGATGATGCTTGATCGCGCGAATGTTGAAGAGTCCATCACGCGATTGGCGCAGATGGCCCGAGCCGTCGGCATTCACCTGGTGCTGGCCACGCAGCGGCCTTCAGTCGACGTGATTACCGGCCTCATCAAGGCCAACGTGCCCACGCGCATCAGCTTCCGCCTCGCAACCAAGGTCGACTCACGCACCATTCTCGACACCAACGGAGCTGAGGCTCTCCTGGGTCGCGGCGACATGCTCTTCCTGCCTCCGGGAACCAGCCGCCTCATGCGCCTGCACGCACCGTTTGTCAGCGAAAAGGAAACCGCCGCCGTTGTGGAATTCTGGAAAGACCAGGGCCAGGCCGAGTATGTGCAGGGCTTCCTCGAATCGCCCAAGGACGAGCGCGTCTCTCTCGACGGCTCCAACCCCGACCCCGACGAGAACGACACCATGTTTGACGACGCCGTGCGCCTGGTCTTCGAATTCGGCAAGGCCAGCACCTCGCTGCTGCAGCGCCGGCTACGCATCGGCTATGGCCGCGCCGCCCACCTGATCGACCTGATGGAGCGCGACGGCCTGGTTGGCCCAGCCGACGGCTCGCGTCCGCGCGAGCTGCTCAAGGCGCCCGGCTGGCTTCATGAAGTGGCCGCCGCAAACGAATAGCGATGGGAATGCGCTGGACTAGGTCTCGTCCATAGGGCTTTGCCCCAGCCGCAATGGCCGGGATGCTCCTGGCAATTGCCCGGATGGGCCGCGCTCAGGGAAGCGAGGCAGTTACCGGTCAGCC
>Ga0326727_10017483_pt1 | contig 14870 bp, 8 predicted proteins | sample MB2enrmetagenome_FD_207643 | JGI IMG/M metagenome (GOLD analysis project Ga0326727, IMG submission 207643) | Lab enriched peat soil microbial communities from McLean, Ithaca, NY, United States - MB29MY | ecosystem: Environmental > Terrestrial > Soil > Wetlands > Peat | place: USA: New York... | reverse complement strand
GAGTTCCGCGGGAAGCTCCAGCTCTCCCTCGGTCGCAGCGGCAAGATCGAGATCTTGTCTCCCTGAACCGGAAAGACCGGTCGGGCACTGTCCTCAGCCTGCTACAGAAACATTTAAAACCCGCGCGTCTCGCTCATCACAGGGAACAAAATGACGAACGTAACTATCGATGCCGCGAAATGCACTGGTGACGCACACTGCCGGGACGTCTGCCCTGTGAATGTCTTCGAGCTCCGCCCCAAGACGGATGCCGCGTTCGCCGGAGTAGTTGACGACGCTGGCGTTGCCGCGAAGTTCAAGTTCAGGGGCGAGAAGGCCCTCGTTGCAAACGGGGCCGACTGCATCGTCTGCGAAGCCTGCCTGTTCGAGTGCGAGGGAGAGTGCATCACGATCACTGACGACGAAAACAACGTCCGGCACTCCCACTACAAGTAGCTGCTCCGGATGACGCGGGAAGAGGACTGGGTTCAACGGGCCCACCTCTTCTGCAAGGAAAAGATAGCGCCGCACGCCGCCGCCTACGACGCACAGGAGGAGCTGCCCCAGACCCTTTTCCACGAGATGGGCCAAGAGGGCTTCCTGGGCCTCACCATCCCTCCCGAGTATGGTGGTTCTGCAGCAAGCACGCTCGCCATAGGTCACGTCCTTGCGGAGTTTTCCTCGGCAAGCTTGGCCGTGGCCACAGGCCTGGCGGTGCACCTTTCCGTCGCATCCGCTCCAATAGTCCGGTGGGGGAACGGAGCCCAGAAGGAACACTACCTGCCGCGGATGGCCAAGGGAGAATGGCTCGGTGCGTTCGCCCTCACCGAACCTTCGACCGGATCTGATTCCCAGCATATCACCACGCGATACGCTGTGGACGGGGACGGTTACAGGATCGACGGATCCAAGACGTTCATCACGAACGGGGGTCTTGCCCAGGTGGTCCTTGTATTCGCCACGCACAACCCGTCGGTTGGTTCGCGCGGCATCAGCTGCTTCCTAGTCGACAAGGGAACACCTGGGTTTTCCGATTCCAGGCACCTGAGCAAGCTAGGGTTGCGCGGTTCCCAGACGAACGAACTCTTGTTAGACGGCTGCCACGTGACCAAGGAGGCAATGCTCGGTCGCGAGGGGGATGGGTTCAAGGTTGCCATGACGGCCCTGGAGGGAGGGCGCGTAGGTATTTCCGCGTGCTCCCTCGGAGTTGCGAGAGCCGCTCTCGGCTGCATGAGAGAGGTCGTGAGGGACGAATCGGCGGAGTGGATGAAGGTCGCTCTTGCGAGGTCGTACGTCGATGTCGAGGCTGCGCAGGCTCTAATGGAGCGGGCGGCCAACCTCAAGGATTCCGGCAGGGATTACGGCATGGCTGCATCTGCAGCGAAGCTCTTTGCGTCCCAGGCCGCCTTCAGGGTGGCATCGCGGGCTGTCGACCTGACCGGCATGGAAGGGACGAAACGCGGGGCAACGGCAGAAAGGCTGTTCAGGGACTCCCGGGTGCTCACGATAGTCGAGGGAACCACGGAGATCCAGGAGATGATACTGGGTCGCTCTCTTGCTCGGCGAGCATAGCGCTTGGAAGACACCACCTTTGGGGTGGTGACACGAAGGCGTACAATTGCGAGCCTTGTTGATGAACGGCACGCCTAGGGGCATCATGGCTATATACGCGAAACCGCATCCAGATTACGATCACTTTTATGACGAAATATAGCCGCGTAGCAGTGTCTTGCAAAGCGCCAAGTGCGAAGACGGGTCGCATGAGCATCTGTCTCCTGGCCGTAATGGTTGTAATGCTCATGGTCGGCCCCACAGCCATCGTAGCATCGCCCGGCCTCATCTCTCAGCCACCTGTTCATGCGGTCGTATCCCAGTCGACGAGCACGACCGCAACCCGAGACCATTTGGTCCCCCTCGAAAGCCAAGGTCCATCGCGCCTGCCGCCTAGTTCTTTCGGCATCGGCACGTGTGCGAACGCAGGTGCCGGTCCAGTCGTCCCGAACTGTGCTTATCCCGTCGAGGCCGCTCCGATGGGCATAGGCGATTTCGGGGTCTCAGGGACTAACTATTACGCCTACAACACGACGAGGTTCCTGGGAGTATTCGCCTACAATAAGCTGGATATCTACAACAACAGCATTGCCGGCGGGTACGCCCGGTATTTCACCGTGCAGTTGAATGTTGTTCTGAACTTCATCAACGGCGGCCAGAACTATTCGTACTGGATCCAGGATGTGGCGGTTCCCGAAGATATTGCCCAGAATGATGTGACAATGAGCTACGAGGACAATATCTGGAACTTCAGTTCCACTGCCCCGGGGACCCTTACAGGTCTCAAAGGCAATGGGACCGTGTCTGGTACTGGCTTGAACAGCTACTACTATGCGGGAGCTACGGGCACGGGCTCAGGGGATGTGCTCAACGCCCCGAACTCATTCGAGCTCCTGGTGAACTCGTCAATGAGCGTGCATGGCCAACCAGTAGTGGATTTCCAGTACAAGGACCCGACAATGACTGCATTCCGCGGATACGATATCGTCACATTCACCAATTACAAGGCGATAAGCCTCGACCGCGGGTTCTTCGTTGACGGGTTCGACATGAACCCGTTGGGTCTGTTCGAGGATGCTGAGCTCACCATTGGGGGTCCAGGCGGGGGCACTTACACCATCACCCAGGCCACCACTGAAGCGACCGAAGAGCTGTACTTCTGGAACGGGCACAACTACCAGGCTCCTAGGTCAACCTGGAACTTTGGCAGCGACACCGCCGAATCGACAAGCTCCGACCAGTCGATATTCGGCAACGACGGGTCGGGAACGCCTTTGACCGTCCAGCTGAACGGGACGACCCGTGACGCAAAGCCCGGCGAGGCTTATGCCGAGGCGCAGGTAGGGACGCTCCAGATCAATTCACCAACGATCCCAGCCGGAAAAGTGGAAGTTGCCGCAATGGCCTGCATGAGCACGCTTCCTCTATCGTGCACGAACAATTACATTGGAGGAGAGGCTATGCTCACTCTGATCCCGGGCACATACCACGTTTGGGACAACTACTCCGCGACCAGCATCGACCTTGGAATGTGCACTATCACCGCAGGTGCCACCCTTTCCATCACTCTTCCGGGTTCGTGTGCACCGCTCACAGCTGTGGCAGTGGACCCATCGGTTGCCAACATTGCTCCAGGAAACAACCGGGCATTCACTGAGAACCTCACCTGTGCCGAACCCAGTTGCCCATTGGGAGCAACCTACTCGTGGACCCTGACCAACGGCGCGATGGGGACACTCACCGGCGCCACCAGTTCCTCAGTGACATTCACGGCTGGAACCACCCTTGCTGGCACGGTCGGTCTGTTCCTTAACGTCACACTCAATGGAGTTACCCTAGAGAGCCATTCGATCATCACGATCCCCGCGGTTCTTACCTCGGTCACAGTGAACCCGACAAGCGCTACTGTGAATACCGATGGTTCACAATCCTTCACGGCCACGGCCGTGTGCAATGGCGTATGCGCTGCGGGGACCGCCTATTCGTGGACCTTGACGAACGTGGCAATGGGCTCACTGACTGGGTCAACCACAAGCAATCCATCATTCACAGCAGGTACCACTGGTGGGACGGTTGGGCTGTTCGTCAACGCAACCCTGAATGGAGTCACCAAGCAGAGCACGGTCACTGTGATCACGATCATAGCCCTTACCTCAGTTACTGTTGCACCGACATCTGCGACTGTAGGCACAGGTGGAACACAGGGATTCACGGCCACTCCCGTATGCAGTGGCACCTGCGGTTCAGGGGCAACTTTCGCTTGGACCCTGACAAACGGTGCGATGGGCTCGCTTACGAATCCCACGACCGCCACCCCCACCTTCAATGCTGGCATGACTGGGGGAACTGTCGGTCTATTCGTCAACACGACCCTCAATGGGGTCACCAAGCAGAGCTCGGCCACTGTGATCACAGTAATCGCCCTGAGCTCGGTCTCGGTGAGCCCGACATCTGCCACTGTGAATACGGACGGATCACAGGGATTCACCGCCACTCTCGTGTGCAACGGCACTTGCGGCACAGGGGCTACGTACACTTGGGCGCTGACCAATGGCGCGATGGGCTCGCTCACCAATCCCACGACCGCCAGCCCCTCATTCACGGCTGGGACCACCGGAGGGACGGTAGGCCTCTTCGTCAATGCCACTCTCAACGGGATAGTCAAGCAAAGCACTGTCACTGTGATTACCATCATTGCCCTGAGCTCAGTTTCGGTTAGCCCTACTTCCTCAACGCTGAACACAGGTGGCTCACAGGGATTCTCGGCCACTCTCACGTGCAATGGCACATGCGGCTCAGGGACGACTTACTCATGGACGCTGACCAATGGCGCGATGGGTTCGCTCACCAACCCCACCACTTCCACGCCCTCATTCACAGCGGGAAACACGGGGGGGACCGTTGGTCTTTTCGTCAACGCCACGCTCAATGGGGTCGTCAAGCAGAGCTCGGTCACAGTGATCACGATCATTGCCCTGAGCTCGGTAGCTATCAGTCCGAATTCGGCATCGATACCTGCAGGTGAGACTCAGCCACTGACGGCCACTCCAACCTGTACTTCCACGTGCCCCGCGGGCACCACCTACTCGTGGACCATCACGAACGGTGCGATGGGTTCGATCACGGGCAGCGGCTCCGCCGTGACGTTCAACGCTGGAAGCACCTTGGGGAAGGTTGGGGTCTTCGTGAACGCCACCTTGAACGGGGTTGTCAAGCAGAGCCTGCCAACGATCATCACGATAACCTCCGCCATTCTGTTGGTAGTGTCGGTTAGCCCGGCAACTGCCGTGGTTGTTGAAACCAATTCGGCTCCGTTCACTGCGATCCCCGTGTGCAGCATCACGTCCTGTCCGCCTGGAACAAGCTACACATGGTCCCTCACGAACGGAGCGATGGGCTCGCTCAACGTCTCCACAGGCTCGGTGGTGGGCTTCACTGCTGGATCCACCGCGGGGACTGTCGGTCTGTTCGTCAACGCGACCCTCACCGGAATCACAAGGGTGAATTCGGCCGAGATCACGATAACTCCGCTCACGCTCAACTCCGTTGCGATAAGCCCCACCCTGCCTACGGTATCTTCGAGCAGCTCAACGCCCTTCACTGCCACTCCGACCTGCAGCACTACCTGCCCCTCAACGGGGATAGTATACACTTGGGCCCTCACAAGCAGCTTGTTGGGCTCGCTCAGTGGCAGCGGGGCCACGGTGAACTTCAACGCAGGCACCACCGCCGGGACTGTCGGCATCTACGTCAACGCCACATACGGCGCAACCACAAAGGAGGCATCGACCGTGATCACGGTCACAGTCCCCCTGAACTCGGTCGCGATAAGCCCACTTGCTCCAACAGTATCTACAGGAAGTACGACGCCCTTCACAGCAACCCCAACATGCGGCGGCACCTGCCCCGGGAGCATCACTTACGTCTGGGCGCTCACCAGCAGCACCCTCGGCTCGCTCAGCGGCAGTGGCGCCACGGTCAACTTCGTGGCGGTTAGCGCCACCGGGACAGTGGGCATCTACGTAAATGCCACGCTAGGCGCAACCACAAAGGAGAGCTCTACTGTGATCACAGTGATTGTGTCACTGACCTCAGTGTCGCTCAGCCCATTGACGCCTACGGTTTCTACGCTCGGCTCTCAGGCCTTTACTGCCATTCCGACCTGCAGCAGCGCCTGTCCGGGCGGAATCTCCTACTCGTGGACCCTCACTAGCAGTGCCTTGGGTTCGCTCACCGGAAGCGGTTCCTCGGTCACCTTTAACGCCCTGAGCACGGCAGGGACCGTTGGCATCTACGTCAACGCCACGCTCGGCACAACCACAAAGGGAGCTTCTACTGTGATTACCCTCGTCGTTTCCCTGACCTCGGTGTCGCTCAGCCCACTGGCTCCCACAGTACCTACCGGGGGCTCGCAGCCTTTTGCTGCCACCCCGACGTGCAGCACTACTTGCCCGGGGACCATTGTCTATGCATGGGCGCTCACGAGCGCCACGCTTGGCTCGCTCACCGGCACCGGCTACTCGGTCACATTCAATGCGGGTAGCGCCTCCGGGACAGTCGGTATCTTCGTCAATGCCACGCTGGGTGGGGTCACGAAGGAGAGCAGTACGCTGATCACGGTCGCAGTGGCCCTGACCGGATTGACCCTGAGCCCGACAACGCCCACTGTTTCAACTGCTGGCTCGCAGCCCTTCACCGCTAGCCCGATATGCAGCAGCACCTGCCCCGGCGGAATAACCTATGCGTGGTCCCTCACTAGCGGTAGCCTGGGCTCGCTCAGCGGCAGCGGCGCAACGGTCACATTCAACTCCGCGAGTTCTGTGGGCACGGTCGGCATTTTTGTCAACGCCACTATGAGTGGAAGGACGGAGGAGAGCTCTACGGTCATCACAGTCGTAGTGACATTGAGCTCGGTGTCACTGAGCCCGACTACGCCCACATTGTCTACGGGTGGTTCACAGGCATTTACGGCGACCCCGATATGCAGCAGCAACTGTCCCGGTGGGATCTCATACTCATGGACACTCACCAGCTCTACAGTAGGTTCAGTTACGGGCAGCGGGGCGTCAGTGACGTTCAACGCGGGCAGCGCAGTCGGAACTGTCGGCATCTATGTGAACGCCACGCTCGGCGGAGTCACAATGGAGGCCTCCACGGTGATTACGGTCGAGATCACCCTGAATTCGGTGGCTGTTACCCCGACGGCGCCTACAGTGCCGACCGGCGGCACACAGCCATTTGTGGCCACTCCGACATGCAGCAGCGCGTGCCCTGGAGGAATAACCTACGTGTGGGCGCTCACTAAGGTCTCCATGGGCTCGATCACCGGTTCCGGTCCCTCAGTGAGCTTCATTGCGGGAACGACTTCCGGGACTGTCGGCATATACGTCAATGCCACGCTCAGTGGGGTCACCAAGGAGAGCTCCACAGTGATCACAATTACAGTATCGACCATCACCCTTGTCTCAGTGGCCTTGAGCCCCGCCTCCCCAACGGTTGGGTTTGGTGGAGCACAAGCTATCACGGCCACTGCAACGTGCACGGCCACGTGTCCAGGTAGCGGAATCTCCTACTCATGGTCCCTCACCAACGCCGTAATGGGCAGCCTGACAGGGAGCGGCTATCAGGTGACGTTCAAAGCGGGTACCACCGCAGGAACGGTAGGTCTTTTCGTGAACGCGACACTGAACGGTGTTACCGTCCACGGTGCGCCAGCGATCATCACTATCGTGAGCACGCCCACCGGTCCTATCATCTCCTCCTTCTCCGCCTCGGTCGATCCGGTAGTAGTCGGGCATCCGACCAACTTGACGGTATCCGCTTCGGGCGGCGTTGGGGTGCTGAAGTATGCGTACACCGGTTTGCCGCCTGGTTGCGCGTCCTCTAACTTGACCGTCATAATGTGCGTGCCCAGCGTGACGGGAACGTTCACAATCAGGGTCTTCGCCAATGACTCGGTCGGCCACAGCGCGACAAGCATCACTAGCCTTGAAGTGGAGCCGACGCCGTACACGGTGACATTCACCGAGTCCGGGCTCCCATCTGGCACATCCTGGTCTGTGACGTTGAACGGCACAGCCAATACCTCCACATCGACTACGATCACCTTCAGTGAACCCAACGGACCTTACTCATACTCGGTAGGTACTCCGATCAGTATTGGGAAGTGGAAGCAGTACGTGGGTTCTCCGTCGTCTGGGGAGTTAACAGTCTCTGGCGGTCCCACGGGAGCATCGATAGCCTTCACGGAGCAGTTCCAGCTAACAATGAGTTCCTCGTCCCACGGAAGCGTGAGCCCGAGCACTGGATGGCACGGCGCCGGGAGCATCATCGAACTTACAGCGACACCGGCAAGCGGGTACGTCTTCTCGACATGGACCGGTTCCGGGCCTGGGGCGTACAGCGGCGGGTCCAATCCATTCAATCTCACCCTCTCCGGTTCCGACAACGAGACGGCGATCATGGTCGCTCAGAACTACTCGGTCACCTTCACCGAGTCCGGCCTGCCATCGGGAACATCGTGGTATGTCTCGCTCAACGGGACCGCGACGTATTCGACCTCGACCACGATAGTGCTGATGCTGGTCAACGGCGATTACACTTACACTGTGAAGCCGATGGTGACCGTCGGCTCGGGCACGGAGTACGAGGCTTCTCCATCGGAAGGCAATCTGACTGTAGCCGGGACTGCCCTCTCCGAACCGGTTGTCTACGGGGCCATGTTCTACCTGACCGTCTCGATTTCCCCTGCCGGTGCCGGGACTGTGAGCCAGGCGAGCGGCTGGATCAGCTCCGGAGCGAAGGTCTCTCTCCAGGCCGTGCCGAGCTCCGGATACTATTTCGTCGGGTGGACGGGCTCGAGTTCCCCCGGATACAGCGGGCCGAACAACCCGGCATCTCTGACCATGACGGCCCCGATCAGCGAGGAGGCGGTCTTCGATACGTCACCGTGCTGGATAGCGGGGTCGGTCAGCCCGACCGGGGCGACCCTCTTGATAGACGGGATCTCCATAACGATCGCTACCAACGGCACGTTCAATGCGACGGTGGCCAGCGGCACGCATTCCATCGTGGTCTCGGACACGGGTTACCAGACGCAATCGTTCAATGTCTCCCTCAAGGCCGGGACAGGAGTGAAGGAAGTAATCGCACTGAAACCGGTGACCAACGGGGGGAACACAGGCACGTCCCAGTTGTTCGGGGGTGGGTTCCCCTTGCTGCTCATAGTGATAGTCGCGATCATCGCTGTCGCCCTGCTGGTCTTCGTGGTCGCCTGGCGCAGGCGCGAGAACAAGAAGGGGCCAGGGAACACCGTGCAGGTGAGCCAGGTGAGCAACGAGGAGCCCTCCTTGAACCAGCCCGAATCAGACCTGGGCCCTGATGTTGCCCCAGCCGCCGTCGCGTACTATACCGCCCCTGGTGCACAGGCTCCGGAGACGCCCTCCGATCCCAATGAACCGCTTCCGGAGTATTCCGAGGACGACGCGTAGACGGGGGCAAGTGCCCCTCGGTAAGGCGAACTAGGGGAGCAGGGCTATCGCCACCTGGAGAGGAAGGCGATCCTGTCCAGCAGGACAGCTCGGGCCTGTTCAGGTGCTGATCACACGCGCCACTCTGAAGTTGCCCCTCTCCACCAGGAGTGAAAAGAGGTTGGTCGAGTGGTTCGTGGAACGCATCTTCACTACGCGGATCCTGCGTTGTATGGTCTCCTCGTTGACCTTTGCCATCATCAGGTGGATGATGCCGTCAGCGAGGTAATCCTCACCTGCAGAACCGAATCCGACGTCGTTGGACCTGACCTCGGAGATCAGTACCGTTGTGACGTCCAGTTCGCGCAGCCATTCGTAGAACTGGAAGAGGTCGTTCCGCGGGTTCTTGAAGTCCGAAAGAGTCTCGAGCACCGGCAAAGAATCCAGGATGAGCAGGTCGTACCCGTTCGAGACCTTCAGGTTCTGCGAGTACATCTTCACGATCTCCATCCAGGAACTGGTCTGGAGCTCCTTGTTCAGGCTCTTCCGTAGAAGGCCAATGTCGACTATGGCTAGCTTGTCTCCGACCGCATCTAGCTTCATCCCCAGCCCCTCCATGTTCCGGATGAGGTTAGCCCGGGATTGCTCCATCGTGACGTAGAGGGCTTTGTGCCCCTCCTTGCGGGCGTTCTCGAAGGCCATATGGTAGGCGAGAGTGCTCTTCATCGTGCCGGATTCTCCGGCCATGAGAACCACGTTCCCGACGGGGATTCCTCCCTCCATCTTCTCATCCAATCCGTCAACGTACGTCTTTATCCTGCGGTTAATTTGAGGCTCTTCCTTCCCCTTCATGGCAAATTGCCGAGAGAGATACCTATCTCATAAACTCTTTGATTCAGCCCTTAGGGGGAGAAACACCGCTCACGAGGCTTCTGGCGTCCTCCGCAAGCTCTTTCGATCTTGCAATGTTGCCCCGAACGCTCTCCAATCTGCTCTGTTCCTCGCGTATTTTGGCTCGGCGCACCGGGTCCATGTTTGCGGAGGCTTCCCATGCCTTGTCCATTTCTTTGCAGGCCCCCTGCATGTTACCTGTCAATTCCAGTAGCCTCGCGCGGACTCGGTAGTAGTTCGCACCCAGAGGCGAGAGCCCATCGAGCTCCTTCAACGCACCTTGGGGATTGCCGGTCTCTGCGTGGACCAGCGCCAGCCACAGTCTTGCGGACTTGGCCCTAGCCTCGTCGTTGGCCAGGGTGAACCGGTCAGCAGCAAGAGAGAGATGCTGCCTAGCCTCCTCCCAACGCTTCCGTTCGATCTCAATGAGGCCCAAGATCACGAGCGACTCCCCACCGTGCACGAGATTGTCGAACTTCTCGGAGAGTCGAAGTGCCTCCAGCGCTGTCGTCTCGGCCTCGGCGTTGTTCCCTGAGAGGCTGAGTGCTCTGGCCAGCGAGTTCAGGTGGACGACGGTGTTGACCACGTCCCCTATGCGCTTCGACAGCTGAGCGGCGTCCTGATAGTGCTTGAGGGCAGACCTGAGGTCCCCTCTTCTTGTCGCGACGGCCCCCAGGCCATTTATGTGATAGGCAAGGAACGCGGACAGGTTGTGCTGCCGTGAGCACTCGCGTCCCTCCGAGAATGCCTTCTCTGCCCCATCCAGTTCGCCCAGCGGCATGAGCGACCAGCCAAGGTGGTCAAGTGCCCTCACCCTCCATCTCGGGTCTCCCTTCTCACCAAGCAGCTCCAAAGCATGAATCGCATAGTCCCGACCACGCTCCGGGTCGCCTGTGCTCATGTGAAGGTCCGCGCGGACAACCTCCAGGTACGAGAGCACCTCCTGGGAGACCTTCCTCTCCTGCTTCTGGATCTCTGAAAACGTCTCTTCGATTAGTAGCTGCGAATCGTCAGGTTTGTCCAGGTCCAGGAGCACGTCCGCGAGGCATATCTTGATCTTCCAGTTCAAGGGTTGTGCAGGGTCCGTTGCAAGGAGTTCCCGCAGAAGCCTCTCTGCATCGCGGCCGGACCCCTGCATCATCAGGCCTTCTGCGAGCCTGACCGACTCCTCGGTGTGGGCCTGCCACTCGGCAGGATTGGGGCCGGTCAGTGCCAGCACCCAGCGCGAATACCGTACGATCGCCTCGCCGTTCTGTTCCTTCAGCGCCTTCTCAGATGCTCGTCTGATCCATTGGATGCTCTTTGCCGTCTCTCCGGCAAGGAAGTAGAGCCTGGCCACCGAGTCCACGTCCGCAGGCCGATACCTGGCCCACCATTCTGCCAGGTTCTTGGAGTTCAGCCTCAGCTTCTCGGCGGGCAATTCGTCCATCAAGACCTCCTTCAAGAACGGCTGGACGAAAGACCATCGGCGTCCGTCCTCCTGCCGGATTATGTGTGTCGCTCCAGCGAACTGCTTGGCCATAGCCTCCCCATCACCCATAGCGAGGCCGAATATCCCGCACAGAGGTTCGAGGTCAAAGGAGACGCCGATCATGGCCGCGGCCTCAAGCCAATCCCTCTCCTCCTTCTGAAGCCCAAGCAGGCGCTGGGAGATGAGGCGGCGGAGGCTCGATGGGAGCGGAGGGTGCTCAACCCCAGGTACCTTTGCGGGCCGACGGATGGACCAGTGGTCACCCTGCCTGGTGATCCACCCCTGGTCCAGGAGCGTGCGTGTCATCTCGAGGACGAAGAACGGATTCCCGCTGCTTCTCTCGAGAAAGTCGGTCAGCAGGTCTGGGTTGTCCTTTGGCGCAACCACCGGACCTCCGAGCAGGACCTCCACCATCATCTCCACGTCCTTCGATGGCATTCCCCTCAGTTCCATTCGGTGGAGCAGCCCCTCGCGGGCAAGATTGTCGAGAGCGTCGTTCATCGTGGCCGAGCTGGACTTGTCCTCTCCCCAATCCTCGGACCTCGTGGCCCCGACCATGAGTACTGGGAAGTGCCTGGTGTTTCTCGCCAGGAACTGGACTGCGGTCGCAGACGCGGCATCGGCCGCGTGCAGGTCATCTACCAGGAGGAGAAGAGGACTGACCTTGGCGGCCTCCTCGAGCAGGTCTAGGTAGTGCAGAAGCCGCTGGGACGGAGACATTGACTCGTTGTCGGGCGACTTGGGTGATGGTGCCTCGCCCGGGGAAGAGAACACATCACCCTCCGACTCGATGAGCGCGCGCTCGCGCGGCTCCAGGCTCTCAGGGTTGAAGGAGACGATCACGTGACCGCCCGTCGATTCAGCCGCCTCTCTGAGGAACTGCAGGAGCCGGAGGACTGCCAGGAAGCTGTTCTGGACAACGAGATACTCAAGGTTCGCAACTGCAACGACACCTCCGCGGGAGATGTGCAGGTGCTCATCCAGCTTCTCTCCCAGGGCATCCATGTTTGACGGAGAAACACAATCGTCGCCCTCTGACCTAGAGAGCTGAAGGATCTTCGCTGAGGCGTCCAGTGAGGAGTGCCGGTGCCGCACGTTCTGAGGTCTCTCTCTGGATATGATCATGCAGTGGTGAGAACAGGAGAGTGGAACGATCTTCTCCCAGAATGTCTTGGCCTTGTCCTCCTCGACCACAAGGAATGGGCCCAACGGCCCTGGGAGATTGGCAGACACTGTTGAAGAGGTCTCGTGGAGCGAGCGGAACATCAACTCGAACGGGAAGAACGGTGTTGCGACCTCCTTCATGGCATAGCCGGAGAGGGTCCGGAATCCCATCATGGCGGCCTCGTCCGCGAGCTGGTGGACGAGCCGAGTCTTGCCCATTCCGACAGGGCCGGAGATTAGCCAGAAGGACCCCGTCCCATCCTTTGCCCGCTGGAGACCTCCTCGGAGCCTCGCGAGCTCTGTCTCTCTCCCCACGAAAGGGGCTTCGTCCGGGAGTTCCAAGAATGTGCCTCTCGGATTGGGAGTGTTCTTCACCATATAAGCAGAAAGACATCTCTACTCGTTCCCCAGCGCCATGAGCGAGGTTAGCTTCAAATACGGCAGGGCCGTCCAAGGGCGCCGTAGCGGGGTAGGGTAGTCAGGTAATCCCGACGGGCTCATAACCCGTAGACCCATGGTTCAAATCCATGCCCCGCTATGACTCTTCTCTCCCTCTCCGTGAAAACTGTGTATTTGAACCATCGAAAATCCGGTGAAACCTCCCCGTCATACCCTCGGAGGGTACGAATCCACACTTTCAGAAGATCGGAATGGGGATGCTAGATGAGATCGGCTGTGTCACTGTCTTGACATTCCCCCACTCCCTCTAGACCTGGCGTTGAACGCGTGAAGGGGCGAAATGGTTATGAAGTCCAGATGCTTCATATTAAGTGAAGGTTCACATGATGTGCAGAGGAGATTTGTCATGAAGCTGCCAGATGATCCATTGGAATGGCTCTCCTACAACCATCCTGGACGGGAGTTGCTGCAGGCAATCAGTGATGGAAAGGAACACGCCCCCCTTGAGCTGAGGAAGACCTGCGGCATGCACCCTGAAACCTTCCGCCGCGCTATCCACACTCTTGAACTCTATGGATTATTGGAAGTTCACGCCACAGAGGGAGAACGGCTTCATCGCGTTCCAAAGGGGTGGGGCATTCAAGTCTCAATGGAGGTCACGCCTCAAGGTCGACAGGTCCTGAGTGTCCTGCAAGGTTTCGTTGCGGTTGTTCGGGATCATGCAAGGGGACTGCCTAAGGCCACCAAAGAGCGGTGGCTCACAGCATGATCTCTATCCTCCTGCTTGGCCCAACCAAGTGGGAAAGAGCGGCGCATTCCCCGGTGCCATCCGAGTTACTTGACAGAGTAAGAAGGGAGTGTTCTCCAAAACGTCCAGAGGGAACATCGCCCGTTGAGATTCGGAGAGCACTCTGTTCCGTTATGACGCGCCCGGACGTCATCGCAACAGTGATGGAGGATTGGCCATCGCAAGGACATGAAGGCCCTTCGGCCAAGTTCCGGAGAATCGAACAGGAAGCCCACATCACGCACTATGTGGTGTTCTGGCCACTCGGTGGGCGGCTTCATGGTCTCATTTGGGAACTGAGCGACCTTGCCCACCGCATGATGGACAAGAAACTAGAACGCAGAGCCGTTAACCTTTTTGTTCAACGAGGAGTGATCGATTGGGACCACATCACTGAGGGCTACATCTTCTCCGAGAAGGAAAACAGGACGGCGTACTTTGGAGACCTTTTGGGGTTGAAGTGTCCGATTCTTGTCTGGGACGACTACTCAGATCTCATTTTCACCCTTGAACGTCGACAATGGGTCTGAATTCATAGTAGGGCCAGCATCGAGTTCTGTTCTGCGACATAGTCGCTCTCAATGCCAGATGATGTCCTGCCACATATGGGTTGGACCTGACCAGCCTACCCCGGAGATCGAGGAGAAGGGACATGTGTCCCAGGAGAAACTCCTGACCCGCCCCGGACGAGGGTTCATCTACCCAGAGGCCCATTTAGACGCTGACATCAGATGAACAGGGGCAAGGCAACTTGGATTGTTGGGCTGGCGTTGATGGTCATTGGCTGGCCTCTTCTTGCCGAGGACGGATTCTTGCTGAACGGTTGGATTTCGAACGTCATCAGAGCGAAACTTCTTAGGCAACTTCTTATCCATATTCTTTGGCAGTACCAAGAAGGTTTTCATTCGACCTCCGGATTGCAATCCGCAAGATTATCCTTCCGGTCCGCCCCTAGTAGGGAATGGTGTAGGGCCCCCCTCCCCATGTGTCCCAGGAGAAACTCCTGACCCGCCCCGGAACGAGGGTTCATTACCCCCGAGCCCATCCCATCTTGTAGTCACCATGCCACGAGCTGCATCAGCAAGCGTCAGATCAAAGGAGGTCAAGGAGGCTGGGCGAGTTCGCAACCCGCCCGCGTGCCGAGCAGTTGATGACTGAT
>Ga0326727_10017482_pt1 | contig 14870 bp, 11 predicted proteins | sample MB2enrmetagenome_FD_207643 | JGI IMG/M metagenome (GOLD analysis project Ga0326727, IMG submission 207643) | Lab enriched peat soil microbial communities from McLean, Ithaca, NY, United States - MB29MY | ecosystem: Environmental > Terrestrial > Soil > Wetlands > Peat | place: USA: New York... | reverse complement strand
TTCTTTCTTTGATTGTGTGCCCATAATTCTGCTTTTTCTGCCGGTAAGCATAATTATGAGTCAACGATCCCTTCCCCCCACACCCCCCTTCCTTTCTCTGGTCACATTTAACTTGAGTCAATTCGGCCATCTGGCGACGCGCTCTGCGCCTCGCGGAAATGTTTGGCGTGAGCACGAATGAAATGGAGCGGAACCGGGATGGCTCGATTCACATAAGGAAAACAGAGAACACCACTTCCCATCTGGGCGGCAGTATAAAATACAAGAGCAGACGTTCCGTAACAGTCTTTCGAAGCATCGAAGGTTATCTGGTTCGCTCACTGGACGAGGACAAAATCGAATTGGAATTAGGCGTTGACGGCCGTTTGCTTAAATTCAATCTCAAATGGCCCAATATCGAGGCCACTCGCACGAATAAGGTTTTCGGCATTTCTGCGATAATCGACGAAATCAAAAAAGGGGAAGTGTTGGGGGATCTGATGAACGAATATCCCTCGGACAGCATTGCCCAAATTGAACTCAAGGACTTTCAGGTTTTTTATTATGTCTCGACAATGTTTCCTTACAGGAAGCGATCACCCACAACCGCAGACATTCGCCCTATGATCGAGTTTTTGGCGACATTTAAATCGAAGCAGGGAGAAAAAACAGAAGGGGGATTGTTTGTGCCATTAACCGAGTCCGAGTGATCAGTGAAAGGGAAAGTCTTGCGTTAGACGATTTCCAACGGGCATTTGGGGGTGGAGTCCAGGAAGGCCTGCCCGTATCTTTTGGTCAATATCCGGTTGTCCAGCACCACAATGATCCCCTGATCGGTTTTGGTCCGGATCAAGCGCCCGATGCCCTGGCGAAACTTCAAGACGGCTTCCGGCAGTGAATATTCCAGGAACGAATTGCCGCCGCGCGCTTCGATGCTTTCAATTTTTGCTTCGACCAGCGGATGGTCCGGCACCGCGAAGGGCAGCCGCGTGATGATCACGTTGGACAACGATTCGCCGGGAACATCCACCCCCTGCCAAAAACTGTCCGTGCCAAAAAGCACGGAATCGACGTCCTGCTTGAATTTTTGCAGCATGAGCGAGCGGGGCGTGCCGGTGCCTTGCACGAAGCATTCCAGGCCCAATTCATCAAAAAACGCCTCCATGCGCCCGCTGACTTCCAGCATCAACTTGAAGTTGGTGAAGAGCACAAAGGCCTTGCCGTGCGTCATCCGGATGAAATGTTCGATCCAATGAATCAGGCTCTCCTGATACTGGGCGTCGCGCGGATCGGGCATCTTGCCCGCGACGAACAATTTCATCTGCCGTTCGTAATCAAAGGGCGATCCGGCTTGGAGCAAAACGGACTTCTCGCCTCCGACTTGCCGGGCGAAGTAGAGCAGGGGCGACGGTTTCACGCCGCCTGATTCCTGCGCGCCCCGCCCCGCGGCGACGGCCAGGGTGGCGCTGGTCATGATGACCGAGGTGTCCGCTCCGAACAATCGTTGCCGCAGATAATCCGCCACGTTGATGGGCGCGGCGTTCAGGGCCAGGTTCCGTTGTGTTTTGCCCATCCGCTCCACCCAATAGACGTGTTGCGGGGCGCTTTGGCTCAGGAAAACGGCGGCTTCCTCGCGCAACTCGGCCAGACGCCGGTTGCACTCGGCCAATTCCTGCGCCGTATCCTTGTCGTTGACCATTTTGATCAAGGCGCTGACTTCCTCGCGCAGACGTTGGAGGGGCAGGGTCAGGTTGTCCTTCACCAGGTCGGCGCGGCGGATGCGCAATTCGCTCCAGTGGCGCGGGGCGTCCCCGCCTCCGGCCCGTTCGGCGGCGATGGCGTCGCAGGCCGTCTCGACCGCCGCGAAAAACTTCTCCGCCTCCTTGAGCACATCGGCCACCAACTGTTCCCGTCCGCGGCGCAAGACGGCCAGCAGCCCCTTTTTGGTCTGCGGGTTCCAAAGGCGGTGCAGGCTGTACCGCACTTGGGCGCTGGAAACGCTCAAGCCAATGTGGCGCGAGGCGACCTTCTCCACCGTGTGCGCCTCGTCAAAAACGACAAAATCATTCTTGAACAATATCCCGCCCTCCAACTCCTCCTCCAATCCGCCCAGGTGCATGAAGAACAAAGTGTGGTTGAGCACCAGGACATCGGCCGCCAGAATCCGGCTGCGGGCCTGTTGAAAGAAACAGACCGGGCCGCCCTCCTTCACAAAATCGGAGGAATGCCCGCAGGACTTGGGCGTGCATAAGCCGCGTTCGGAACAGACCTGCTGCCAGACCCGCGGGTCCGGCTCGATCTCAAAATCCGACAGGCTGCCGTCCTTGGTTTTTTTGGACCATTCGTCAATGCGCCGCAATTCCTCCGCTTCGGGCGAGGTGAAAAGCTGGCCGGCCTGCCGGGCCACTTTTTGCAAGCGGCGCGTGCAAAGATAATTCTGCCGGCCCTTCAACATGGTGAAATTGAATTTGACCGGCAATATCCTGGCCAGCATGGGCAGGTCCTTGTCGATGAGTTGCTCCTGCAAATTGATGGTGTGCGTGGAAATGACGGCCTTCTTGCGGCGGGCCACGGCAAAAAGAATCGCCGGAATCAAATAGGCCAGACTCTTGCCCACGCCCGTGCCGGCCTCGACGATCAAATGCTCCCGCTCCTCCAGGGCCCGGGCCACGGCCACGGCCATCTTCTGCTGATGCGGGCGATATTCGAAGTTGCGCGATTTGGACAAGACGCCCTTGGGCGAAAAGATTTGCCCGACCAGCTCAATCAGGCTGGCGGGCTTTCCCGCGGGCGGGTCTTCGACCAAACGAATCATTGCGCCGCTTCCGGCTCGCCGTCGCGCCGCCGCCGCGCCACGATCTCCTGGACGGCTTTGTTTTTGACAATCATGCGTTCGGGCAAAATGCCGCGCCAGGAGACGTTGGGATAAATGACCGAGCCGCGCCCGATGATGCTGCCCGGGCTTAAGACGGCGTTGCAGCCGATCTCGCACCCGTCCCCCAGCAGCGCGCCGAACTTGCGCAATCCGGTGTCGAACGGCTTGCCGTCAATCTCCACCGCCACCGTCCCGCCAAACAAGGTGAAATTGGAAATTTTCACCCCCGCCCCCAAATGGGCCTTGTAGCCGAGGATGGAATCGCCCACGTAATTAAAATGCGGGGCCTGGGCGTGGTTAAAGAGCAGGGAATTCTTGATCTCGGTCGAGTTGCCGACCATGCAATCGTCGCCGATGATGACGTTTTCGCGGATGTAGGCATTATGGCGGATGCGGCAATTGCTGCCGATCATGGCCGGTCCCTTGATCATAGCGCCGTCCTCCAACAAAGTGCCTTCGCCGACGAACACCTGTTTGCCAATGTAAACCTCCCCATCGCAGCGGTTGTGCAAACTGGGGCGCAAATGGGCGGCCAGAAAGGCGGCGATTTTCGGCAAAGCCTCCCAGGCATAACGGCAGCCGTCGAAGATCGGGGCGTGCCGAGTTTGGCTTAAATCAAACAATTCAGAGGCTTCGAACATCGCGCCAAGGGTAGGCGCGGCCCGGGCAAACTTCAAAGTTAAAAATTCGGATTTGACAGGGGCTGCGGCGCGGGTCAGCCTTGGCTTGTTCACTGCCGGAAGGACAACAAATATGACACGGGATGAAGAACAGCTTCGGTTGCTTTCGATATTCCACTATGTGGTTGGGGGACTTGCCGGCTTGTTTGCGCTCTTTCCCATCTTCCACCTGGTTTTTGGACTGTTCATGGTCTATGCCCCGGATAAGTTCGCCGGACATGGACAACCACCACCAGCTTTCGTTGGCTGGCTTTTTGTGATTTTTGCCGTCGTGTTCATCACCCTCGGCTGGATTTTTGCGGCATTTGTCCTGACGACAGGACGTTTTTTGGCGCGGCGCAAGCATTACACGTTCTGCCTCGTTATGGGGTGCATCGAGTGCGTGTTCGTGCCCTTTGGAACGGTCCTCGGAGTGTTCGCCGCGCTTGTGTTGGTTCGAGAATCAGTCAAGCAGTTATTTGGAGCCAATCCGCCGATGCCCGTTGCCGGCGTGAACTAAAATGGTGGCCTTCTGCAAGGATTCGCGGAGAAGAATTTCACCGGCCGGCCACAGCGACTATTGTCGTAGTGGCCACAAACCGATGGCCGATGTTGTCCACCGTGACGCCAAAACCCTCCAAGGTTCTGACGCCAAGCAGAGTCATGTCGCCCGATTCCGCAAAGACCACTTCGTCGTTGGTTTCGTAGCCTTCGGCGCTCAGGATGGCGTAGCCAATCTCCCGCTCGATTTTCTGTTGCGTGGCTGTGGCAAATGCCCGCTTCCGGCGCGGGGTAATACCGGCGCCCTTCAAAACATCCGCCGGAAGCCAGGTGAGTTCCGAGCCGGTGTCCACCAGCGCCTCCAAGGGCTTGGTTGCCAATTCCTCGCGTTTGGGATTGCGGGCGACGACATTGACTTTGAACATGCTCATGGTTGAAAGATTACTGCATTCTCCCGCCTTGGCAAACTTCAAAGTCAAAATTGATCAGGTGATGGCATCGCGCGGAAAACATTGCTCATTTCCTGGCAGGTGTTATGATGTCCGATGTGCCAGCCAAGAAGTTGCGCATGAATGAGTCCGGATTGGTTTTCAATGTTCAGAAGTATTCCCTCCACGACGGGCCGGGCATTCGGACAACGGTTTTCTTGAAGGGATGTCCCCTGTGTTGCGCGTGGTGCCATAATCCTGAAAGCCAGTTGGCGCGCCCGGAGATTGTGGTGGTTGAAAACCGCTGCGCGGCGTGCGGAGAGTGCCGCCGCGTCTGTCCGTTCGGGCAGGCGGCGACCGGCAAAGGTCCGCTACCGACAGACAGCGCCGAATGCCTTGTTTGCGGCCAATGCGTCCAGGCCTGCCCCACCGGCGCCCGTCAAATGATCGGGGAACACAGGACTGTGACAGAGATAATGGAAGCGGTGCTGCAGGACAGAATTTTTTACGAAGACTCGGGCGGCGGAGTGACGTTTTCCGGGGGAGAACCCCTGGCGCAGCCGGCCTTTCTCAAGGCCATGCTGGAGGCTTGCCGGGCCGAGGGGCTGCGCGCCGCCGTGGACACGTGCGGTTTTGCCTGCACAGACATTTTGCTTGACGTGGCTGGCCTGTCGCATCTGGTTTTGTATGATCTCAAGCTCATGGACGACACCCGCCACCGGCAATACACGGGTGTTTCCAACGCGCCCATTCTGGCGAATCTGCGGGCGCTGGCCCGGGCGCACCGGAATATCTGGCTGCGGGTGCCGGTGATTCCCGGCATCAATGACCGGGAAGAGGATTGGCGGGCCGCCGCTGTATTCGCCGCGGGATTGCAGGGGATCAGGCAGGTGAACATTTTACCCTATCACAAATTAGGACTTTTCAAGTCCCGGAGAATGAACCATCCTTGTTCATTGGAAAGGGTGGAACCGCCTTCCCTGGAGCGGATGGAGCGCGCCGCGGAAATTTTCCGCCAGCGCGGATTGGACGTGAAAACAGGCGGCTAACCGCGCCTCAAATCGTGAAAGCCCATGACGCCACGCACTGAGAAACTCCGGCAGGAAAGCCTGTCCGCGCGCCCCTCCATCTCGCATGAACGCGCTGTCCTGATGACGGAGTTCTATCAGGCCAACGACGGACGGCATTCGATCCCCGTGATGCGGGCCAAAGCGTTTCTGCATCTTTGCGAGCGCAAGACCATTTACATCGGCGGGGGCGAACTCATCGTGGGCGAACGGGGGCCGGGTCCGAAACAGACCCCAACTTTTCCCGAGTTGACCTGCCACAGCGTCGAGGACCTCAACATTTTGAACTCACGGGCCAAGACGCATTACGACGTCCAGCCGGAAACCCTTCGGGTTTACGAAGAGCAGATCATCCCGTATTGGCGCGGTCGCTCGATGCGCGACAAGATGTTCGCCCAATTGCCGGTCGAATGGCACGAGGCCTATGGGGCCGGCCTGTTCACGGAATTTATGGAGCAGCGCGCCCCGGGCCACACCGTGCTGGACGGAAAGATTTACTCGAAGGGAATGCTCGATTTCAAACGTGACATTGCCGGGGCGATCGCCGGGCTGGATTTTCTGCAGGATGGCGACGCGTTCAACAAACGCGAGACACTGAGATCGTTCGCCATCGCCTGCGAGGCGGCCATCCAGTTGGCCGGGCGGCACGCCGCGCTGGCCCGGGAAATGGCGGCGGCGGAAAGCAACGCGGCCCGTCGCGCGGAGTTGGAGAAAATCGCGGAGGTGTGCGCGCGAGTGCCGGCTCAGGCGCCGCGGAATTTCCACGAGGCTCTGCAACACTACTGGTTCTGCCACCAGGCGGTGATCACGGAGTTGAACGGGTGGGACTCCTTCAGCCCCGGGCATCTCGACCAGCACCTCCTGCCGTTCTACGAGAAAGGATTGGCGGAGGGTTCGCTGACCCGGGAGAGCGCCCGTGAGTTGCTGGAATGCTTTTTCATCAAGTTCAACAACCATCCCGCTCCGCCAAAAGTAGGCGTCACCCTGGCCGAAAGCGGCACTTACACCGACTTTGCGAACATCAATTTGGGCGGCCTCCTGCCGGATGGGTCGGAAGGCTCGAATGAGGTGTCGCATCTGCTGCTCGACATCCTCGAGGAGATGCATCTGCTGCAACCGGGCAGCAATATTCAGCTTTCACGAAAAAGCCCTGACTCCTTTTTCAAGCACGCCCTGCGCGTCATCCGTCAGGGGTATGGGTTCCCCTCCATTTTTAATGCGGACGCCGTGGTGCTGGAGCAACTGCGCCAGGGCAAGGAACTCGAGGACGCGCGGGCGGGCGGTTGCAGCGGCTGCGTGGAGGTTGGGGCGTTCGGGAAGGAGGCCTACATTTTAACCGGCTACTTCAACATGGTGAAGGTGCTGGAGATCACGCTGCACAACGGGGTCGATCCGAGGACCGGCCGGCCCTGCGGGCTGCGCACCGGAGCGCCCGACACCTTCCAATCCTTCCCCGCCCTCTTTGAGGCGTGGCGCAACCAATTCCGGCATTTCCTGGAAATCAAACTGCGCGGCAACCAGATCATCGAGCGCATGTACGCGCAACTGATGCCCGCGCCATTCCTGAGCGTGCTGACGGACGATTGCGTCAAGCGCGGCCGCGACTACAACGGGGGTGGCGCGCGTTACAACAACAATTACGTGCAGTTCGTGGGCTTGGGGAGCCTCACCGACAGCTTCAGCGCGCTGCGACAATTCTGTTTTGACAGCCGCAACGGCGAGGCGCCGGCCGCGCAAACTGGAAACCGCATGCGCGCCGGGAGCCGGCTTCCGCTGAGTGAACTGGCCGCGATTTTGGACGCGGATTTCGCGCAACACGAAGTTCTGCGGCAGCGGTTGGTCAACCGGACGCACAAATACGGCAACGACGATGAGGCCGCCGATGACATTGCCGTGGACATTTTCAACACGTGCTTTGAAGAGCTGGACGGGCGGCCGAATGCCAAAGGCGGCCGTTACCGGATCGAGATGCTGCCGACCACGTGCCATGTGTATTTCGGGAGCGTGGTGGGCGCGATGCCGGATGGCCGCCACGCAGGCCGGCCGCTTTCCGAGGGGATTTCTCCGGTGCAGGGCGCCGATCGTCACGGGCCGACCGCCGTTTTCAAGAGCGCCGCCAAGATGGATCACCTCAAAGCCGGCGGCACATTGCTCAACATGAAATTCACCCCTTCCCTCGTCGCCGCCGAAGAAGGCATTGATCAATGGGCGCATCTGGTGCGGAGCTACTTCAAGATGGATGGCCACCACGTGCAATTCAACGTCGTGCGCTCCGACCAGCTTCGGAGCGCCCAACAAAATCCGGAGCAGCATCGCGATTTGATTATTCGGGTGGCGGGCTACAGCGATTACTTTTGCGACCTCTCGACGGAATTACAGGAAGAAATCATTGCCCGCACCGAACATGAAAGCTTCGATCTGCGCTGACCTTCATGTCATCAATTCTTCAATCTCGTCGGCTTCAATTGGAATCCGGGCCGTCAAATCCAGCGCGCCGTTTTCGGTGACAAGCACATCGTTTTCCAGGCGGACGGCAAAACCCTCGTCGCGAAGGTAGATCGCAGGTTCAACGGTCATCACCCAGCCGGCTTGCATCGGTTGAGTCGTCAGGCCAACATCATGAACATCCAGCCCCAGCGGATGGCCGGCGCCGTGCATGAAGTATTTTTTGAAGGCCGGATTTTCCGGGTCATGTTTTTTAACCTGTTTCACAGTCAACAATCCCAAATCCACCAGTTCCTTTTCCATGAATGCTTCGGCCTCCTTCTGCCAGTCCTTCGGTTTTTTGCCGGGCGCCAAGCCTTGGATGCACTGTCGCAAAACGCGCAGCACCGCGTTGTACACCCGCTTTTGCCGCCGCGTGAACCGCCCGCTCACGGGAATGGTGCGCGTCAAGTCGGCGTTGTAGTTGGCATAAGCGGCGGCCACGTCCAGCAGCAACAATTCACCTTTGCGACAAACGGCTGAATTGGCCACATAATGAAGGCAGCAAGCGTTGAGACCGGTGGCGATGATCGGCAGATAGGCAAAGCGGCCTCCCTGGCGGATGAATTCATGGGCGCATTCGGCTTCAATTTCCATTTCGTTCACGCCCGGCCTGGCCAATTTCAAGGCCCGCAAAAATCCTTGCGCCGTGATGTCGCAGGCTTTGCGAATGAGCGCCAGTTCAACGTCGGATTTCACCACGCGCAATTGATGCATGAGGGGCGCGAGCCGCCGGCAGTCGTGCAACGGATAGCGGCGGAGGGTTTCAGCCGTAAACCGGGATTCCCGGGTTTCGACTTCGACCACGGCGCGCTTGTGTTCGTTGCTGTTCAAATAAACATGCTCGCACTCGCACATGAGGCGATGAAACAAGGGCGGAAATTCCGGGAGCCAGTGAACGTTTTGAATGCCGCTGATGGAACGGGCTTCCTCCTTGGTCAGCTTGTGTCCCTGCCAGAGTTCGTTTTCGGCGGTCGGCTCGCGCAAGAACAGCAGCTCACGGTGCTTTTCCTCGTCCGCGTCAGGGTAAGCCAGCAGGATGGTCTGCTCCTGTTCGATGCCGGTCAGGTAAAACAAATCTGAATTGGGCACACCTCCCAGCGTGCCGTCGGCGTTGGCGGGCGGCACGTCATTGGCATTGACAATCGCCAGTGAATTGGGCGGCAACAGATGTTTCAGCCGTTGGCGATTGCTGACAAAAAGTTCGGGATTGACCGGTGCGTAGCGCACGTTGTCCTCTCTCTTTTCTATATCACCGGAGCATGTTTCTTTTTACACGAGTTTGTGCGCAGTGTAAAGTGATTCTGTTCCGAAATTCCCAACAATCCTGTCGGATTTCATGCGGCAGCGGCGATATGCTTGGAAATGATGAGCGATTTGGAGTTGCTGGATCAATACGCGCAGGAGAACCGGCAGGAGGCCTTTGCCGCATTGCTGGATCGCCATTTGAAACTGGTTTATTCGGCGGCCTTGCGCCAGGTGCGCTCGCCGGAACTGGCTGAAGAGGTGGCGCAGTCCGTCTTTGCCGATCTGGCCCGCAGCGCCGGCAAGCTGGCACCACAAACCATTGTGACGGCGTGGCTTTACCAGGTGACGCGCCGCACGGCCATCGACGTGGTGCGCCGGGAATCACGCCGACAGCTTCGCGAGCAAATCGCCGTGGACATGACCAACATGAACTCAAACTCCTCCGAATGGACCGCCATCGAACCTCTGTTGGATGAAGCCATGGAGGCGCTCGACCCGCCGGACCGCAGCGCCATCCTCCTGCGTTATTTCGAGGACAAAAGCCTGCGCGAAATCGGGCAGGCGCTGGGAACCTCGGAGGACGCCGCGCAGAAACGGGTCAGCCGCGCGCTCGATCAGTTGCGGGAATTTTTTTTCAAACGCGGGCGGGCTGTTGGCGTTGGCGGATTGGCCGCCGTCATTTCCGCCAATGCCGTCCAATCCGCGCCTGCCGGCTTGCAAGCCGCGATTTTGACCAGCGCCGCCATTTCCGGGGCGGGCGCTCCCATTGCGGGAACTATCGGAATTACCAAAACACTTGCCATGACCACTCTACAAAAAACACTCGTTGGCGCGACGCTCGCCGCCGCTGTGGGCACGGGCCTTTACGAAGCGCGCCGCACCTCCGCCCTCCAGGAACAGATGCAGACACTCCAGCGGCAACTGGCTCCAAGCGCCGGACAAAACGATGCATTATGCCGGCAACTTGAAGAGGCCAACCGCCAGTTGGCCACATTGCAGGCGCAAAACGAAAAGCTGCGCCGGGATGCCGCGGATGTTGCCCGCCTGCGCGGTGAAATCGCGCGATTGCGGGAAAACACGCCGCTTTCCAATAATGATCCCACCGCAGCCTCAGCCAAATCGTGGCTGGCCCGGGTCAGCCAGCTCAAAGAACGGCTGCAACAAACGCCCGGAGCCAAAATTCCTGAATTTCAATTCCTAACCGAGCAGGATTGGCTCAACGCCGCCAAAGACGATCTGAACACGGACGACGATTACCGCCGGGCCTTGAGCCGCTTGCGTGACGCTGCGGAAAGCACGTTCATTACAACGGCCTTACAACCGGCGTTAAACCAATACAAACAAGCCAACAACGGACAGTTTCCCAGCGACATCACTCAATTGCAGCCCTACTTCAATCCGCCGGTGGACGATTCGATTCTGCAACGCTGGGAGGTTGCGCCGCAGTCCACCGTGCCAAGTCTCGGCATGGGCGGTACGATGATCACACAAATCGCCGCGGTGGATGCGGATTATGATAACCGGTATGCCGTTGGCAATGGTTGGGGCACCGCCGGCCCCGAGAGTTGGGACGCGCCAGGGACTGGGCCAGCCGCGGTCCTGATGCCAGCCGTGAAGGCTTATGCTGCGGCGAACAACGGTCAACAGCCGACGGATTGGTCGTCACAACTCGCCCCCTACATTACAACCCCTGAACAACAAGCCGCATTGCAACTGCTCATAAAGCGGGGGAAAAAATAGAGGCTGGAGAGTTTCACCGGCCGGCCACAGCAACTATTGTCGTGGTGGCCACAAACCGGTGGCCGATGTTGTCCACCGTGACGCCAAATCGCGGGATGTTTCAGCAAAGCGGCGCAAGCCGGCAAAATAATCTTTAATCTTTGCAGGACAAACCTGACACTGCCGCATGAACATTAACGGAATGAAACAGCCCGGACGCTTCCTCCTTCTTGTCCTCCTGCCCGTTCTTTTGCCGTTCCTGAGCCAGGCCGACACAGGCCCGTTTCGGTTCGTCTGGTTGAGCGATACGCTGGTCGGCAGCCCCACCGGCGCGGCGGACTTGCGCGCTGCCGTGCGCGACATCAATTCACTGACGGGGTTTGATTTCGTCATTCTTTCCGGCGACGTCACCCAGTCCGGGTCCCACGACGAATTGATTTTGGCCAAATCCATTCTGGACGGACTGCATCTGCCCTGCCACGTCATTCCCGGCCATCACGACTGCCAATGGTCGGAGTCGGGAGCGACGGAGTTCGGCCGCCTCTGGGGGTCGGACCGGTTTGTGTTTGACGCGGGCGGATTTTGTTTCATCGGCATGCCCCAGGGGCCGGTGATGAAGAGGGGCGACGGCCATTTCGCGCCGCAGGATGTGCGCTGGCTCGACGCCACGCTGGCCGGATTGCCCAAAGACCAGCCGGTTATTTTTGTCACTCATCACCCTCTGGATGACGGGACCGACAACTGGTTCGCCGTGCTGGATGAATTGAAGAAATTCAACACGCAAGCCGTGCTCGCGGGCCACGGCCAGCGCACTGAGAAAATGAGTTTTGAGGGCGTGCCCGCCGCGCTGGGCCGGTTCGATCTCCAGGCCCTTCCCAAACCGGGCGGCTACGCGTTGGTCGAAGTGGCCAACGGCGTCCTGACGATTGCCGAAGGCCACCCGGGCCGGGGAACCCAGCCGCCCCGGGACACGATCCCGTTGCAAAAGCACGATTACGCGGCCCCGGCCAATCATTGGCCGCGCCCCGATTTTTCAGTCAACTCGAAATACCCAAACGTCTGCGAACGATGGCGGTTTGACGCCCGGTGGACCATGGCTTCCTCCCCGGCGGTCGCGGCCAGCCGGGTCTTCGCGGGCGATGGCGCGGGAAAAATGCGGGCGCTGTCCTTGAAGAACGGCGCGCCGGCATGGGAATTCACCGCGGGCGGCCCCATCTATTCGACGCCGGCGGCGGCCGGCCGCCGGGTCGTTTTCGCCTCGGTCGATGGCAGCATCTACGCTCTCAAGGCGTCCAACGGCAAAAAGGTGTGGCAGTTTGCCAGCGAAAAACCGGTCGTGGCTTCGCCTTGCATTGCAAGTAACATGGTTTACATCGGCGCGGGCGACGGCAGGTTTCGCGCGCTCAGTCTTGCGGAAGGAAAGCTGGTCTGGGAATTTCCGGGCGTTGGCGGTTTTGTCGGAACGCGCCCGCTGGTCTGCAACGGCAGGGTCATTTTCGGCGCAGGGGACGGGCATCTCTACGCCCTGGATGCGGCCAGCGGCCAATTGCTCTGGAAGTGGAAGGGCAAAAGCCCCGGCGATTTGGGCGTGATGGATTCGCCGGCCGCCTTTTGGCCCGTCGCGGCGAACCAGAAGTTGTTCGTTGTCGCGCCGGATCGGCTGATGACGGCTCTGGACCTGGCCACGGGCAACGAGATCTGGCGCACTGACGCCTGGCCGGTCGGCGAGTCCATCGGACTGGCCCAGGACGGTTCCCGCTTTTACGCGCGGACCATGACCAACGGCGTGATTCTCGCCTTTGCCACCGGCGCGGACCATGCCGGCAAGCTGTGGGAATTGGACGCCCATTTGGGTTGCGACATCAATTCCGCCATGCTGATCGAAAAACAAGGAGTCCTTTATTATGGAACCCAGAATGGCCTCCTGCTGGCCATTGATCCCCGGAGCGGAACTTTGCTCTGGGAACATAAACTCGGTGTGACCGCCTTGAACACCGTCGTGCCCCTGGAGGACGCCAACGAAGTGCTGGTGTCCGACGCGGATGGCAAAATAACGCGGGTGGGGCCAAGGCGCCACTGAAAACAATTTGATCCATTGGAGCGTCATCTACCTGATCAGCGAATGGGTCATCCGGCTCGTGATGCTGGTCTATGTGCCGCGGCAGCGCAACGCCGCCGCTTCGCGCACCTGGCTGCTGCTGATTTTTCTGCTGCCCTGGCCCGGCCTGATCTTTTACGGGCTGGTGGGCCGGATTTATCTGCCAAAATATCGGATTGACCGCCATGAGCGCGCCTTCAAAAAAATCCGCATCGTTCAGGAGCAGATGCTCTCGCGCCGGGGCCCCCGGCCCAGCCTGCCGCCGAACGTGACGCCGCTCGCCAACCTGGCCACCCGGCTGGGTGATTTTGAACCGCTCAACGGAAATCAAGTCGAGTTGCTGACGGACTACGCCGCCTCGCTCGACCGGCTGGTTTCCGATATCGATGCGGCCCGCCAGCACGTCCATTTGTTATATTACATCTACGAGGACGACGCCACGGGCCGGCGCGTGGCGGAAGCCCTGATGCGCGCGGCCGGACGGGGCGTCAAATGCCGCGTCCTGTTGGATGCCGTCGGCTCCAAGCGCGCTTTGCGAAAGCTGGCCGCGCAGATGCGCGCCCAAGGCATCGAGGTGACGCCTCTTTTGCCAGTGGGCCTTTTCCGGCGGAATGCCGCGCGGTTCGATTTGCGCAATCACAGGAAAATCGCTGTCATTGATGGAAGGATCGGCTACACCGGGTCTCAGAACATCACCAACGGCCAATTCGTGGCCGGGTTTCCAAACGAGGAGATGGTCGCGCGCGTGACCGGTCCGGTGGCCTGGGAATTGCAGGCCGTTTTTTTGGCCGACCGTTTTCTGGAAACGAACACGCCGCTGGAAGACCCGGAGGTTTTTCCCGAGTTGGGCCAGGCAGGCGATTCCATTGCCCAAGTGGTGCCCAGCGGCCCGGGTTACCGGCAGGAGAATGGGCAGGAATTGATGATCACCCTGCTCTATGCCGCGCGTGAGCGCGTGGTCTTGACGACGCCGTATTTTGTGCCCGATGAGCCGTTCCTTGAAGCGCTGCTGTCAGCCGCCCGGCGCGGCGTGGCCATGCATCTGGTCCTTTCCAGCCATGCCAATCAGACTCTGACCCAACTGGCCCAGCGTTCCTTTTACGATGAACTGCTGGACGCCGGTGTGAACATACACCTCTATCAACCGCGTTTTTTGCACGCCAAATATCTGACTATTGACAGCGACGTGGCGCACATCGGCTCGGCGAACATTGACATCCGCTCCTTCGCGCTCAATGCCGAGATCGGCATATTGTTTTACGACGCCAAGGTGGTGGCCGAACTGCGTCGGATTCAGGAAGGTTATTTTGCGCACAGCGCGTTGCTCAGGGCGGAGGAGTGGGGCCGCCGTCCGCTGGCCACGCGCACTTTGCAAGGCGTCGCCCGACTGGCGGACTCATTTCTCTAAGAGCGTCGCCCACATTCTTTTGACCAGCCATTCTTTGTTTTCTCAAGACAATTTGCGTTGAACAATATTGCCCTGAAAAAAACCCTGAAAATTTCCGCATTTTGCAAAGTCACAACATGTTGTCAGCAGGGTGTTTACAAAAGACGGCTAACACTAGTATTGACAAACACGCTGTAAAGGGGTCAGTTCCTTAAAGTTAATGGTATTGTCATATTATTCAGCCCGTTGTCTTGTTCTTCGCGGCAATTTATGTTTTTGCCCCCATGTTTTTGCCGTTCCCTTTTCAGATGGCTAAATTTATACAGCTCCTCACGAGTCGGCGAAAGACGATCAGCCGTCGCTTCGCTATGGCGCGACAAGAAAAGCAGCAACATGTTGCTCGTCTGTTGAGCTTCGTGTTGGGT
>Ga0326727_10017481_pt1 | contig 14870 bp, 12 predicted proteins | sample MB2enrmetagenome_FD_207643 | JGI IMG/M metagenome (GOLD analysis project Ga0326727, IMG submission 207643) | Lab enriched peat soil microbial communities from McLean, Ithaca, NY, United States - MB29MY | ecosystem: Environmental > Terrestrial > Soil > Wetlands > Peat | place: USA: New York... | reverse complement strand
GGCTTCGCGGCCTGGGCCCACACGAAGTGGCTTGCCAGGAAAAGGCCGCAAAGAATCACTACCCGCTTTACCATCCCCCTCTCCTTCTTCGAGGCGAAAGTGTAGCAGAACAGGAAGTGGAACAAGGTAAGGACCGAGGCACAAGCTTCATTTTTCCGCAGCCCGTTTGGCGCTGAGGAAACCGGTGACCGGCGAGCGAAAAAAAATAAAAACAAATCGCTCGGAGGCGGGATGTGGCGAGCGGAGGCGGGATATGGCGGGTAAGGCTTGGCCCCCGCGTCCGCCAAACAGCAAACCCAGCAACAAGCCGCAAGCAACAAGCCAAAAAACCTTGAAACAGGCAGGAACACCAACAGGTCGCGCTGCCGTTCAGAAGACGCATGCTCAAGCCCATTTGAGCTTTACAGCCCGCCGGCGGGGACGCCAGCGCTACGTGTGCTTGGCTTATGGACAGACGGGGGTCTCCTACAGTCAGGCGGCATTTCCACGTCGCTTTCATTTTCGTTCCCATCACGCAAGGCGGGACCACCATCGCGCCTCTCATAAAAAGCAGAGTAGCCGCTTTCCAGTCGCCCCGTGGACACTTGGGACGCTTTGGACGGATTTATTTTCAACCCGGTACTCCGCAGAAAGTCGACGAGCAAGCCACTTATCTTCAGATCCTTGGTAAAAATCGTAAAAACCGAAAAGTCTATTGGGGGCGCAAAAGCGCAGCTCTCCCTACGAGTGTAACGCCAACCAGATGCGGGCGAGTTGATAGAGAACTACGAAGGCGCCAAGGAGAAAGTAGATGTTGCGGGCGGTCTCCGTGCCCGGCGCGGAAGGCAAGGGGATGCCCCGCTGGCGGAACAGGACCACCAGGGCGCGCTCCTGGATCAGGATATAGTCGGCGATACTCCGATGGAAACACAAGAGCAACAGGCCGAACGCCAAACGGGTAAGTTCAATCGCCATCCGGCGCCAATTCTATCGGCTGTTCGGGACAGCTCTCAATGAGGGGAAACGCTTAATCTGCGGCGCCGCCACTGCAGAAGGGAGCAAGCGACACGGCGAGAGGGAGAAATGTGCGCGTGTTACAATCAACCTAATAGCGATGCATCCGGACGTCGAGAAGCTCCTCCAACTCGAAGACGTTGAGCGCGAAATCGCCCGTTTGCGCGCCGAGGTGGCGGCCTTGCCGCGCCGGGTGGCGGAAATCGAGGCGAAGTTGGCCGGTATTGATGCCGAGATCGAGCGCGCCCGTAAGAGCCTTAAAGACATCGAGGCCAACCGCCGCAAGCGCGAGGGAGACATCCAGAGCCTGCAACAAAAGATTTCCAAGTACCGCGATCAGATGCTGGGGGTGAAGACCAACCAGGAATACAAAGCTCTGGGCGGCGAAATTAATTTCGCCGAACAGGAAGTCCGCCTGATCGAGGACAAGATTCTGGAAGGCATGCTGGAGACCGAAGCGCGCGAACGGGAGTTGAAGACCGCAGAAGCGGCGCAGAAGAAGCAGCAGGCGGAAGCAGAAAAGGAAAAATCGCAGGCCCGCGCCCGCACCGAGGAAGACCAGAAGCGCCTGTCCGAGCTGACGCCGCGGCGCGACGCCTTGCGGCAGGCCATTAGTCCGGAACTGGTGCGCCATTACGATCGGGTAATCAAGCTGCGCGGTTCGGCGATGGCGGAGGCGCTCGACCAGATGTGCCTGGCTTGCCACGTGCAGCTCCGGCCGCAGGTTTATCTGGATATCATGGCCGGCGAAACTGTGCTTACCTGCGATTCTTGCGACCGCATCGTTTACTTCAATCCCGCCCACGCCGCGCCAGCCGAGCCCGCTTCGCCCAGACCCAAAGAAACCGTGGAAACCGCCACCGCCGAGACCGATCCGGACTGAACAACAGAATATTTAGGATTTACGAATTCGGATTTAGCCAAAGAAATTTGGGATCTGGGATGCCGGATTCAGGATTTGAAGATCCTGCGTGCGGCCGGCTGCACTCAGGGACATCGGTGAATAAAATCCCAAATCCTAAATCCGGAATCCCAAATTTTATGAGTGTGCATAGTGCCTCCCGCCAAAGCCCGAAAAGTGCTGCCCGGGTGATCGTGAATGCCCGCGGGGCCGCCCGGCTGCGCAGCGGGCATTGCTGGGTGTACCGTTCCGATGTGGTTTCGGCCGGGGGTGCGGCTGCGGGCGCGCTGGTTACGGTTGCCGATGCCGCGGGTAATACTCTCGGCGCGGCGCTCTATAGCAGTTCCTCGCAAATTGCCGTGCGCATGTTGGGCTCCCAGCCCATCGCGGAGGAAGACTATCCCGCGCTCCTGGACCAGCGGCTCGCCGGGGCGGTCGCTCTGCGGCAACGGCTGGTTCGGGACAGCAACGCCTACCGGGTGGTCTTCAGCGAGGCGGATTTCCTGCCGGGCCTGATCGTGGATCGCTACCACGATGTGCTGTCTCTGCAGATGCTCACGCAAGCCATGGATCTGCCGCCCAGGCGCCAGGCAATTCTCGACGCTCTGGTGAAGCAGTTTGCTCCCGCGGGAATTGTGGAACGGATGGACGAGCGGGTCCGTGAACTGGAGAATCTGCCCGCGCGGGCCGCGGAAGTGGTCTGGGGCGCCAAAGCGGAGACCGTGTTCACCATGAACGGGGTCCGTTTCCAGTACGACGGCTTGAGCGGGCAAAAGACCGGCGCCTTTCTGGATCAGCGGGAGAACTACGCGGCCACGGCGCGTTACGCCAAAGGGGACGCCTTGGACGTGTTCTGCTATCAGGGCGGGTTTGCGCTGCACCTGGCGGGAGTCTGCGCGCACGTGGCGGGAATCGATTCCTCGCGGGCCGCGCTGGAAGCGGCGGAGCGTAACGCCACGCTCAACGGCCGCGAACTGGAGTGGATCGAGGCCAACGCCTTCGACCTGCTCAAGGACTATGCGGCCGCCGGGCGGCAGTTCGACACGGTGGTGCTCGATCCCCCGCCTTTCGCCAAGACCAAACGCGCCGTGGCTGCCGCCCTGCGGGGTTACAAAGAACTGAATTTGCGGGCCCTCAAGATGCTGCGCCGCGACGGCCTGCTGGTGACGTGCTCCTGTTCGTTTCATGTGAGGGAGGCGGATTTCCTGGAAATGCTGGCGGCGGCAGCGCTGGATGCGCACAAGCCGTTGCAGGTGGTCGAGCGGCGTACGCAGGCGGTGGATCATCCCGTCCTGCTCACCGTACCCGAAACGCAGTACCTGAAGTGCGTGCTGGCGATTGTAAGGTAGCAACAAGCCAGAGAAACGTTCATTTGTAATTCGCAATTTGTAATTTGCAAAGTGAAAACCTGGATGGTCTAGGCCAGCGGTGTCCCACTTTGCAAATTACAAATTGCAAATTACAAATCGGCTGTTTGGCTTGTAGCGTGTTGCTTGTTGCTTGGGGCTTACTCTACCTGATGTTTTGCGGTATAACCTTCGCGGGCAATGACGCTGTATTTTAGGTTCTTGCCTTTCTGGTCGGCGATTTTCAGCGGCGCCCCGGTCTGTGGATCTACCACCTCGACCTTCAGCCTGCGGTAGGTGCCATCCAGTTTGGTATTGGTGGGATGATAGGAAAGCACGTATTGGTTCCGTATGGAAAAACCGATGTCCTGGAAAACCCCGCGGAATTCTCCTTGCATGTGGGGCGCGTAGTAGCGCCCCCCCGTCAGCTTGGCGAAGGTAGCCATCTGGTTGTCGGCCTGCAGATAATCCATCTCCCGTAAGGAGCCGCGCATGGTGCCGACGGAGTGAGCGTCCATCCAATTGCGGAAGGCCCAGCCGGTGCTGACGGTAAAGATGCCGATATCCTTGGCGCCCTGGATCCGCTTCAGAATTTTGTCGTAGGTGATTTTGCTGAAGGTATCGCGGCCGGTGGCAATGAGCACGATGTACTTGCGACCTTCGATGCCTTCCAGGCGGTCGATGGTGTCGTACAGCGCGTCGTAAAGATTGCGCTCGCGGAAGCCGGGCATCCGCAACTGATTGAGCGCCGCGATCACGGCCCGCTTGTCCTGGGTGAAATCGGTGAGGATGTGCGGCTTCATGTCGTAATAGACCACCGCGATCCAATCTTCCGGTTTGAGCGATTGGGCGAAGGCGTAGGAGGCATTCAGCGTGTCGTACAGGAATGGGTAAGGGATGTCGGCAAACTCCACCAGCAGCACCGCCGTGATCGGGGCTTGCGCCAAGTTGAAGCTGTTGATGATTTGCGGCACGCCATCTTCGAATAATTTGAAATTGCCCTGCTTCAAGCCGGGAATGAATTGGCCATTGTTGGCCGTAACCATCACCGGCACGGTTACCAGGGAAACATCCTTGGTGATGGAGAAATTTTCGAGCCCGGGGGGATTCTTGGGAGGGCTTGGGCGCTCCGGCGGCGGCGCTTCTGTTTTCTTCTTCGGCACCGAATAAGGCCCGATGTCGCCCTGGGGTCCTCCCGCCTCCGGCACCGACTGGGTGCTTGAAGCTGGCGGGCCGGAATCGGGCTGCTGTGCCCGCAAGCACGGTCCGCCCGCGGTTAAAGTGAGGTACAAACTTGTGACCATAGTCACATAGCGCAGTGACTGAATGCCCATGTCCGTCTACTCTCCGTGCTAGTATAGCGGCTGAGTTGCTGCATTGCGAAGAAAGAGGCGATGGCGGCTACATCCTCTTCGGCAGCAGGTAGTATGAGACGGTCCCTTTCCCTGATTGGTGCGTTGTGCGTAATGCTGTTGTGCCCCAGCCTGTTCGCGGCTCAGCCTGACATCTTTCCCCTGGACCGGATTCACGCCGGCATGACCGGTGTCGCCTACACGGTGTTCGAAGGCGTCAAGCCGGAAGCGATGGAAGTGGAAGTTCTGGGCGTCTTGCGGAACGCCAACGGCCCCAAAGGAAACATCATTCTGGTGCGGTTGCACGGCCGCAAGCCCGAGTACACCGGGGTGGTCGCCGGCATGAGCGGCAGTCCGGTTTACCTGGACGGCAAATTGGCCGGCGCCCTGGCCTTTCGCATCGGCCAGTTCTCGAAGGAACCGATCGCGGGGGTGACCCCCATCGAAGAAATGCTGGAGATCGGCGCCCTGGACCGGACCTTGCCGCGTGATGGCTCCGCCACTGACGCCGGCCAGCGCTCTCAGACAAGCCGCATTTCCGGACCGGGATCCCCGGCGGAGGGGGGGACGCAAGCCTACGCGAACTATTTGCAACCGATCGAAACGCCGCTGGTGTTTAACGGGTTCAGTGAATCCACCTTGCGGCTGTTCGCTCCGCAGTTCGCATCGGCCGGGATCGTGCCGGTAATGGGCGTGGGGACGGTGACGGGCGCACGGCAACCCGAACCTCTGGAGCCGGGTTCCGCGGTGAGCGCGGTCCTGGTGCGCGGGGACATGGATATCGCCGCTACCTGTACGGTTACCTATCTGGATGCTTCGCATCTGCTGGCCTGCGGCCATCCCATTCTGCAATACGGGCAGGTGAGCGTCCCCATGTACAAGGCGCGGGTGCTGGCCACCCTGCCTTCGCCCGCCAATGCCTTTAAGATCGTCAGCGTGACCGAGCCGGTCGGCGCTTTTGTCCAGGACCGGCACACGGGAATTCTGGGGCACTTTGGCGAAGAAGCGAAGATGATCCCGGTTACGCTTACCATTCACGGCATCGCTCAGCCCAAACAATTCCACTATGAGGTGCTCAATAACGCCAAGTTCACTCCCGCGGCGATGATGGCTACGGTTTTTCAGGCGCTGCGAGGGATCAACGAATACGGCGAGGACGTTACCTATCGCCTTAACGGCCACATTAATGTGGCCGGTTTCCCCCCGGTGAAACTGCAGAACATGTTTGCTCCCGCCGACGCCGGCAGCCCGACGTCGCAGATGGTGGCGGCGGCGGTGGGGGAACGCTTCAACCGGATTTTCGAAAACCCGTACGAGCGGCCCAAGATTACCGGGGTCGACCTGGACTTCGACCTGGTCTGCGAACGGCGCTGGGCGCGTCTGGAAACCGTGCGCACCGACGTCACCGAGGCGCGTCCGGGGGATGAGATCATGGTCGAAGCGGTGCTGCGGCCATACCGGGGTGAGCGCATCGTACGCCAGATCCCGGTCAAGATTCCTACTTCTACCCCGCCGGGTACGTTGCGCATTCTTATCAGCGATGGCGATGCGCTGGACCGGTTGCGCCATCTGCCGGCGACGGTGGGCGACCGGCTGGATTTGTCCTCTACCATTGCCTTGCTGAACAAGGAGCATGCGAATACCCGGCTTTACGTTTCCCTGCTCCAGGCTAATCCCGAAGCCATGGTCGACGACAAGGTCATGCCTACTCTCCCCTTATCCGTAATGAACGTGATGGAGGGGATGCGCGGCACCCAGGACATGATCGTCGTGGGTGAGTCGGCCGTGAATGAGGCTTCCATGCCCGTGGACTATGTCGTCACCGGCTCCCGGATAATTACCGTCAGCGTCAAGTAAAGCAATTGGGGATTTCGGCTTTGGGATCTGATTCGCCGGTGCGGGCCGGCCCACCCCAAAGGCATGCGCGCCTCTGATCTCTTGGTCGCGCAGGAATAGCACTCGCACATCGGGCCGAAATGCATGGATTCTTCGCCCCGCGCTTCAACGGAGTTGCAACTGTCCGGGCTATGTCGGGCGCGGAGCTCCTAATGACATGGCGGTCAGGTCTGTTGATTCTATAGAGGTTAGCCGCCGTGTCATTCCCGTTTCAACCCGCAACGCGGGTCGGGTGCTCAGAATGACAGGGGTTGGGGTGGGGATCTACTGTTCTGATCATTGCAGCAGGGCTCGTCGATAAAAACAAAACCCCACCCTCTTCGCGCTGATCCCTTCTCCCACTCAGGGCAGGCTTCTTGGCAAGCGCAGCCGGCCTTCTGCCCCAGCCAGCCAAAAACCAGGCTTGCCGGCGACCCGGCCAGGAAGCCAGCTCTACATGACCCGAGCGAAAGTGTTCGCATCTGCGTTTCCTTCCGGAGAATCTAATGGTTTGTGCTCGTCCGCATGCGTGTGTTACTTGCCGGATGTATTTGCGTTATCATGTTCGCCTCATCGTGTTCGCGTGGTCCGCAGGAACAACCGAAACTTGCGCGTGCCGCTGAAGCGCCCAAACACTCGCAGGCAACTCTGGTTCTGGAGAACTCGTCGCTGCCGCCTGGAGCTCAGACTAATCTCGGCATTCAGTTCGAAACCGAGAAAGGCTGGCACATTTACTGGGAGAATCCGGGCGACTCTGGAGAGCCGCCGCGAATCCACTGGCAGCTTCCGCCCGGCCTGACCGCCGGAGATTTTGCCTGGCCCGCGCCGACGCGTCTTACCACCACTGCCGGTACGGATTACGGCTATGAAGGCACGGTGGTCCTGCTGGCGACCCTGCAAGTTTCTCCGTCGGTGCAGCCGGGCAGCACGATGGAAGTTGCCGGCAATTTGCGCTGGCTGGTTTGCCACGACATTTGTGTACCCCAGCGTACCGAGCTGCGCGCGCCGCTGTACATCGCCAGCGCCACGGTTCTTGACCACGATGCTTACGAATTACTCCACGCCGCGGCGGAGCGGATTCCCAAGCCGTTGCCGGCCGCGTTTCATGCCCGCGTTACCAGTTCAGGGGACAGTCTGCAGCTTGCGCTTGCTCCCCGCGAACCAGTCGGGCGTGCCGAGTTCTTTCCCAGCGAAGCCGAGCAGATCAACGACAGCGCGCCCCAGGAGATGGTAAAGCGTGCGGGCATCATCCGGCTCACGATCAGGAAGTCTGGCGATCGGCAACGCGATCCGGCGCGTCTGAGAGGAGTACTTCTCCTGAACGGGCGCGAATCCTATCAAATCGATGTTCCCATTCGAACTTCATCGCTGCGCGAACGGAGGTAGCAATGCGGAAAATGGCACTGGCAATTCTGGTCCTATGGTGCACGCAGGCCGCGCTGGCGGCCAGCGTGGGGCAGGCGGCGCCCGGCTTTACCGCCACCGACACCCACGGCGCCCAGCACAGCCTGGCGGAATACAAGGGAAAATTCGTGGTTTTGGAGTGGACTAACCAGGGATGCCCATTTACCAGGAAACACTACGAGACCGGCAACATGGAGAAACTCCAGAAATACTGGACGAGCAAGGGAGTGGTTTGGCTGACGGTAATCTCGTCCGCCCCGGGCGAGCAAGGTTACGTCACCGCCCAGCAGGAGAACGACTATATAAAGAAGATGAATGCCGCTCCGACGGCTGCGCTGCTGGATCCTACGGGCAGCCTTGGGCATCTGTATGGCGCCAAGACTACCCCGCATATGTTTGTAATCAATCCTCAGGGCAAACTGATCTATGAGGGCGCCATCGACGACAAGCCAACTACCGATCCGGCGGATGTTGCGGGAGCCAAGAACTATGTGACCTTGGCATTGGAACAGGCAATGGCAGGCCAGCCGGTCACCACCGCCGTCACTCGCGCCTACGGTTGTTCGGTGAAGTACGCCCCGTAGGGATTCATTCGGGACTTGGGAGTTAGGATTATTTCGGATTTAGGATTTGAGAGGCCGACCAGCGTTCTTTCAAATCCCAAATCCGCAATCCCATCCGCAATAATTTCCGATCCGAAATTCCGTATTTTCATACCTACAGGGAAACCGCGATTCAAGCCCTATTCATGATAGATATGTCAACTAAATTCTTTCTAAGAATGTTCCCCCTGCACCGTATTTCTCAAACAATGTCACAGAACATTCATCTTCTCTTTACCTCATTTTCATACTTACAGAAAAACCGCGATTCAAGCCCTAGTCACAATAGGATATGTCAAGTAAGTTCTTTCTAAGATATATCCAGTGAGCCTTTTTCTTAAACAGTGTCACGGAAAATTCATCTCCTCTTTACTTCAGTGCAACCTTTTTGGGGCAAGTTGGGCGTGTCAGGAGTGGAAAGGAGCCCAATTGCCGAACCAGATCACCTATCTCTGGAACGCGCCCGCGGTATCGCGCACCTTCACAACCGCCGTTTCGCTCCACGGCCACACCCTATACTCGCAGGAGTATCTGTACTTCATCCCAGCGTTTGCGAACCAGTCCCGCGTGATGCGATGGGCCTTAGCGCGCCAGGAGCGCCGTTGTGATAAAGTCCGGCCTGACTTTGACCGGGGTTATTGGACGCCACCGCTCACGGCAGAGGCCGCTTATGAGGTGGAACGAAGCCAGATTGAAGAAACCCTGGGCCTGGCGAGCATGGTGTCCTTAACCGACCATAACTCCATAGAAGCGCCGCGGGCTCTGCAGTTTTTTCTGCCCGCGGGTTCCGTACCTGTCTCCGTAGAATGGTCGGTCCCATTCAGGGGCACCGAATTTCATGTCGGCGTGCACAATCTGCCGGCCAGCTCTGCCCAGGCCTTGATGGCGGAGTTGAACCGGTACACGGAAGCTGCGGAAGAAAGCAGGTTGCCGGAGCTGTTCAGCGAGCTATCGCGGACTCCTGAGATTCTGGTGGTCTTAAATCATCCTTTGTGGGATATCGGCCGGGTCGGACATGCATCTCATAAGCGTTCGCTTGAGATTTTTTTGCGGCATAACCTCCAGTTTCTGCATGCCCTCGAACTCAATGGCTTGCGGAGCTGGCAGGAGAATGAACTGGTGCTGGAACTGGCCGACCGTTGGCAGTGTCCGGTGATCTCCGGCGGCGATCGTCACGGCACCGAGCCCAGCGCCGCGTTGAACCTGACACGAGCCTCGTCGTTCGCCGGGTTTGCCGGCGAGATTCGGCGGGAACGCCGTTCGCACGTGCTATTTATGCCGCAATACCGGCAAAACCTGGAACTCCGCATGATTCACACGTTCCTGGACGTGATTCGCGACTATCCGGGCCATCCCCTAGGAGCCAGTTGGGATCGGCGCGTATTTCATCCTGACGCCGCGGGGACCGTGCAACCGTTGTCGGCGCTCTGGCCGAAACCGCCGGAGTTTATTGAAACCATCTTCGCGGCGTTTCGTCTGCTGGAAGCCGGTCCGGTGCAGGCCTTCACCCGCTTTGCCCTGGGCCGCTCTCCGAATGCCTTGCGGTTGCCGTTGCGTCCTGGAGGGGAGGCGGCATGAGCGTTCAACCTCCGCGGGTAGCTTTTTTTGCCTGCGCCTATAACGAAGTGGACGGAGTGGCCAACACCGCTCACCACTTCGAGGAGTACGCGGCACGCCACCGGCTGCCGTTCCTGAGCATCCACGGCGGATACGACAGCTACCTGCGGAAAGAAGATACGCTCATCAAAGCCGAATTCGAGCGGGGCTGGGCCTCGTTCCCCCTGGATAAGAAGCACGATTTCGATCTGTTTTTCGGCAAACACTACAAAGCGGCGGAAGCCTTGGTGCGCGACTTCCAACCCGACCTGGTCCACATTACCGGGCCTAGCGACGTGGGAATCATCGGCGCCCTAATCGCGCACAAGTTGCATCTCCCGCTCTTCGCCAGCTGGCATACCAACCTGCACGAGTACGCGGCGCGCCGGGCCGCCTCCCTATTTCGCTGGCTACCGGCTCGATGGCAGCGCGCCATTGGCAGCGGTATTGAAAGCGGCAGTCTGAGATTGCTGATCCGCTATTACCAGATTCCCCGTCTCCTGTTCGCGCCTAATCCGGAACTGGTCGCGCTGCTCAAAAACGGCACCGGCAAACCATGCCTTCCCATGGGCCGGGGAGTCGACGTGGATCTGTTCCAGCCTGAACGGCGGGATCGCCAAGCTGATGGTCCTTTCATCCTGGGATACGTTGGGCGTATTACCGTGGAAAAAGATGTCCACCTGCTGCTCCAGTTGGAGCAAGGTTTGTTGGACGCCGGCTGCAGGGACTTCCGCTTTCTGATTGTCGGCCAGGGAGCGGCTGAACCCTGGCTTAAAGAACATCTCCGCCAAGCCGATTTTGCCGGGGTGTTGCGGGGAGTGGAGTTGGCTCGTGCCTACGCCAACATGGACCTCTTTGTTTTTCCCTCGCGAACCGATACTTATGGAAACGTAGTCCTGGAGGCCATGGCCTCCGGACTTCCGGCCGTAGTCACGAATGCGGGCGGACCGCAGTTTATCGTCCAGCACGGGAAGACGGGATTTGTAGCTAAAGACATAAGAGAGTTCGTCGAGCATATTGCATGGTTTCTGGCGGATCGGGAGCGGCGGGAGACGATGTCGCGCGCGGCGCGCGCCTATGCTCTTAGCACCACCTGGGACGCGGTCTTCGACTTCATCTACGAAAGCTACGGTAAAGCTTTGGCCAGCGGGGCCCGGAATTTACCGGCTTGCCAGACCGAACCCGTGACCTTGCGAGGACCGGAATGTTGATTCAACCCGAGGACCAACGTGGTTAGTCCGGCGGCCGGCCTCGGTTTGCTGGTGACAGCCAGCGTCATCAACACCGGTTTCGGCTTGCTGATGAAACTCAATCGCCGCTGGGCGTGGGAAAATACCTGGCTGGCATGGGCGTTGCTGGCGCTGATTCTTTTTCCCCTGGTGCTGACCCAACTCACGGTGGCCGACCTTGCCGCCATTTATGGCCATCACCCGGGCGTCGTTTTGCGTGTCACTCTGCTCGGTCTGGCGTGGGGAGCCTCCCAGATTTTTTTCGGTCTGGCGATGCGAACCGCCGGAATCGCCGTTTCCTTCGCCACCATCCTGGGTATTTCGGCGGTCCTGGGAGGCCTGATTCCGCTTGCCGGCGATGCGCGGGCGCGGCTTTCGGCAGCCGGTTTCCTGCTTCTGTCCGGGGTGGCAGTCATGCTGACCGGAATCGGTTTCTGCGCCCGAGCTGGCCGCTTGCGCGACGCTGCCCTGTCGCAAGGCGGACCGGTAAGTGCCAGGGGCCTGATCTACTGTGTGCTTGCCGGGCTAGGGTCGGGACTGATGAACGTAGGATTGGTTTCCGGCGCTCCGTTGAGTGAAGCGGCGCTGGTCTCCGGGGTAAGTACAGTGTGGGCACAGAACGCCACGTGGCTTGTCTTTTTGGTGAGCGGAGCGATTCCTAACATTGCCCATTGTCTGTGGCTGCTGGGAAAAAACGGCAGCGTCCGCCGTTATAGGGAATATCCCACTCAGTCCTGGCCGCTGGCCATTGCGATGGCCGGCTGCTGGCTAGGCAGCGCGGTGCTGTACGGAATCGCGGCCGCCCGCATGGGCGCATGGGGGCCGATCTTCGCCTGGCCCGCGTATATGTCCCTTATTGTGATCAGCGGCACTATGGCCGGCGTGCTGACGGGAGAATGGTCAATCCCATCCCGCACTCCGATTCGACAAATGGCAACGGGAGTTTTTCTGCTGGTAGTGGCTGTGTTCCTGATTGCCGGTTCCGGAATGCAGCCGTAGGAGCCATACTGAATGCAATTCTACTTTTACGCCAACCCAATACTATGAGTGCGACTGCCGCAGCAACCGGCAAAGACCGGCGTGTGTCGCCCCAATACTGGCACTGGAAAGCGGCCGTGCTGAGTGCCGCCGGACGCGCGCCGATCTTTGTGCTCACCACCTACCGGTTCGGATGGCGCGCGGTTACGGTGGCAGTCACGGCCGAGGCGCTCTATCGGGCGGGAACGGCGGGCTTCTTCGCAGCTTTCACCCAACATTTTCGCAACCGCCGGCCGGTATGGCAGGCCATGCTGCTGATCGCAGTCGCCATACCCGCCGTAGCCCTGATCCTGGACTGCCTACTTCATCTGGCGATGGGTACCCCGAACCTGAGGAAGGGAATGCTGGCGGCCACGGTCGTCTCGGCGGCGACCTCGCTTTTTAATTGGTACAGCATGCGGCGCGGCACGTTGCTGGTAGGCCGGGGCGGAATGAGCTTGGCGTCCGACCTCTGCCGGTTGCCGCGTTTGATTCTCGAGTTTCTACTCGAGCCGCCCCTCTGGATGCTGCGGCGCTGGAAGGGCCTGTTCGCAGAACGAGGAACCTGAACTTGGCCATCAAGACGCTTCACGTGATTAAATATCGATGGAGAGTGTGATGCTGCAGAACCTTGGGAATAGCCGGAAATGGATCGTTATCTTGCTGGCAGGCCTGGCCGGGATGCCGGTGTGCCGGGCGCAGGATAGCAAATCCGAAAATCCGTCCCTCACTGCGGACCAGATCGTGGCCAGGATGACGGCACGCAATGAAGAGCGGGCGGCGGCCTTGAAGGCCTATAGCGGGAGCCGCGTCTATCAGCTGCGCTATCATGGCTTTCCCAGTGACCGGGAAGCTGAATTAGTGGTCGAGATGCGGTACATGGCCCCGACCACCAAAGAGTTTCATGTAGTCTCGCAAACCGGATCTAATTTCATTTGCGACCGTGTTTTGAAGCGCCTGCTGGCCGGCGAGCAGGAGGCCCAGAGCCGGGACAATCGCCAGGAAACGTCGCTATCTTCGCGCAACTATACTTTCTCGCTGGAAAGCCAGGAGACTACTCCCCAAGGGCCGGTTTACAAGCTCAAAGTGGAACCCAAGCACAAGAACAAGTTTTTATATCGCGGCCATGTCTGGGTAGACGGGCGGGACTTTGCGGTGCTGAGGATTGAGGCCGAGCCAGCCAAGAGTCCCTCCTTTTGGCTGAGCAAGACCCTCATTGAGCAGCAGTACGTAAAGGTTGGTTCCTTCTGGCTGCCCGAGCTGAATAAATCCACCAGCTATATTCGGCTCGGCGGCAATGCCACCCTCACGATCGCTTACCGGGACTATGTCGTGCACGACGGCGAGTCCGCCGGTGTCCGCTCCCAGCGAACCGGTCCAGCCTCCAGTGGCAGCGCGGCCGCCGCTGCGGAGAATTGAAGGTAGTTTCGATCGTGGGTCTGCTGTTCGGAGTGGAGTATGAACCTGCGGTCCACCTGAAAACGCGGAACTGGGAGAGCACGTGCGCGGGCCAGGAGGCCTGATGTCGCTTACTTTTCCGAACTATTGGAAAATGCGCCCCGTGTCAGGGCGCGATTTTTAGTCGTGCGGTAAAAGTTCCCGGTTGACTTTGGGCTTTAGAGCGTGGGTGAGAACCCCTCTGCCGTCCCTGCGCCGGAATTATTCATCACGCGGGTTGTCATCCTGAGAATCGGCCGCGTTTTTTGCGGCCGCGCCGAAGGATCGATGCATTTCCTTTTGCCGCCAGAGTGCAATTGGCAAATGCATAGATCCTTCACTGCGCACCCGCCCCGGCCCGCGAAAAAAGCGGGCCGGAAGAAGGAGGCGGGCGCTCCGTTCAGGATGACAACTGGGGTGGTAGTCCAGGCTGCGGGACTCAAGTATTTCCTACTTTGCCTTCCCACCGCTCACGCGGTGGCCTATTTTCTACCGCGCCTGCGGCGCTCAAAGCACGGGTTGTCCCACTTTCATGTGACCGAGCCAGTTCTCACACACCTCTTTAGCACCTATCGATGGGGCGTCTAGGCAGCACAGGGGCTTTATCAGGCGTTATTGGGCACGACTAAAGAGGTTACGGAAAAAGTCCCATTTAGACTTGTAATATTTGCGGTCGCGTTCTTTCGCCTCTGGGACCAGAACAAGATCGTGCATGCCACCAAATCCATTCTGTTCCGAGAACGCATTCCGAAGGACGGGAGATCTGGCCGGTGGGCCAGTAGCCCTGGCCGCCTTCTTTTCGCCCTGTCCGTCGCGGGGCCGCGCCCGGCGCCTCAGCTCCCCATGGGCTGGTGGAGGTGGCAGGCCACGAAATGGTTCGGCCGGGCCTCGATGAGCGGCGGCTCCTGCTTGGTGCAGATGTCCATGCACTGGTTGCAGCGCGGGGCGAACCGGCAGACGGGCTCGGGGTTGATGGGGGAGGTGAGCTCGCCCTTGAGCAGGATCCTTTCGTGACGGTGGTGGATGCGCGCCACCGGAATGGCGGAAAGCAACGCCTCGGTGTAGGGGTGCAGCGGCGTTTGAAACAGGGCTTCCGCAGGAGCCTTTTCCACCAGCCG
>Ga0326727_10017480_pt1 | contig 14871 bp, 11 predicted proteins | sample MB2enrmetagenome_FD_207643 | JGI IMG/M metagenome (GOLD analysis project Ga0326727, IMG submission 207643) | Lab enriched peat soil microbial communities from McLean, Ithaca, NY, United States - MB29MY | ecosystem: Environmental > Terrestrial > Soil > Wetlands > Peat | place: USA: New York... | reverse complement strand
AGATGGGGCCACCCGCCCTACCGTCCATCGGGTCTATCGGAGATCTTCCATCACGGTCACGTTGTTGCTTCCACGATTGGCCACGTAGACCTTTTGATTCACGCTGTCGTAGGCAGCCGCGATCGGGTTAAGCGCCTTTGGGTCTTTGAGAGTGAGCGTTGCGTTGGTCGCGCCCTCGATCATGGTCACACTTCCTTCGTCGGATCCGCTCCCAAGGTTAGCCACGAAGATGTGGTCCGCTGAGGGGTTCACCGTAATTGAGCAAGGGTAGTTCCCGGTATGAACAGTCGAGGCAGTGTTGGTCTGACCGTCGATCACCATCACGTTCCCGCTTGCGTAGCCGGCAACATAAATCTTGTTCGTCTCTTCGTTCAGAGCCATCGCACCCGGATTGATCACCTTTTCGTCCTCGATGACAGAGACTTCTTCGGTGGCGCCATCCAGCACAGTGACTCCTTTCCCGTAGAAGTTGGACGCATAGATCTTGTTAGTTTTCTCGTTCACCAACATGCTGTGTGGGCCCCCAAAGCTGTCGGCCGTGGTAATCGATTTTGCGGAAAACGTAGCGCCGTCGATGATGGCTATTTGGTTGCTCCCGGCCACGTAGATCTTGTTGGTGGAGGTATTCACCGCCAGAGCGGAGGGATTGAAACCCAGAGGAATGATGCCCTCGACACGGTTCGTCGCGGCATCGAACACCTTCACGTTGCCGCATAAATTTGCCGCGTAGACTTTGTGCCTGGCCTCATCCACGGCAACGGCCACGGCAATGCCCTCGGCTGGGCAATTGATTCCTGCTTCCAGCACCGAAATTCCCGGTGGCGTGCTTGTAATTCTTGCCAGTTGAAATGGAACGAAGATGGTGCATTCTCCAACCGGGATTACGTGTCCATGGCTCAGGAGGTACGCTGTATCGGCGGACGCGTCTACGGCAATGGCATACGGGTAGGGCCCCTCGGCGCTCCCGTATCCGATCGCCTCGGTTTTATCTGTCGCCCCGTCAATCAAGGTGATGCTTCCGGCAGCTCCAGTTGCGGGATGGCCATTGCATCTTATGCCGGTAATGCCGTAATTGACAACATAGATCTTGTCCGACGCGGCGTTTACGGCGATCGCCTGGGGAGCATCTCCAGCCTTTAGGGTCGCGATGATCTCAGGCTTGCGCAGGGCAGCATCTTCTTGCCCAAAGGTGGCGGGTATCTGGAAAGCGGCAGTCGTAATGACTCCGAAAGCCCACGCGATGTATCTGACTCTCATGCTAACCTCCATTTCGAATTAAGTGGCTGCTCGCCCGCGTCTGACCCCGTGCCATGACCTTCAGCGTGTCGAGACGGAGCGGGAACGATCGGACGCGCAAGCGCGCTGAACGGAACGGATTCCAGGAGTCGGCGGAAGGCGTCATGGCGAGCCTCAAGCGTTTTCGGGCCACTGGCGATTTTCGGGGGAACGCCGCCGGCCAAGTCCGAAACTGGTCGACCATTTGTCAGCAGGGGTAAGAACGTCTGCGCTGGTCGCTGGCGCCGGGGAAGTTACGGCAGAGATGTTAGCACAGCATGGTCACTCGATCAATGAGTTTGTCCGGAATGAGGGGGTTTCCTTCTGGAACCAGAAGACTGGCGGTAAGTCGACTTTCCGCAACTATCGCAGGTTCGCCCCCGCCACCGGCACCGTGAACAAGAACCGGCTGCCCTTGCCCTGTTCGCTCTCTGCCCAGATGCGGCCGCCATGCTGTTCCACAATGCTGCGGCACAGCGCCAGTCCCAGCCCGGTGCCGCCCAGCGCGCGCGAGTCGGACGCATCGCCCTGCTGGAAGCGCTCGAAGATCCGTTCCAGCTTGTCGGGCGCAATGCCGCGGCCCTGGTCCTCCACGATGAAGCAGACCTCGCCTGGACTGGAGGGCTGCGCCACAAGGCGGATCATCGTCTCCGGCGGCGAAAACTTGATGGCGTTGGTGACCAGCTCATTCAGCACCTGCAAGATGCGCTCCTCATCGGCCATCACCGTTGCCTGCGGAGCTTCCACGCGGAATGTGATGTGCGCCTGCGTGGCTGCGGAGTGGTTCGCGTCCGACGCCCTGCGCAACAGGTCGATCGCCTCCACCGGCTCCCGGTTCAGCGCCAGTTGGCCCCGCTCCACGCTGTCGAAATCCAAAATCCCGTTCACCAGCCGCACCAGCCGGTCGCAGTTCGCAATCGCCATGTCCACCATCTGCCGCTGCTTCTCCGGCCGCTTGTCCAGCGAGCCTGAGGAGATCAGCCCCAGCGACGCGCGCAGCGACGTCAGCGGCGTGCGCAGCTCGTGGCTCACCGTGGAAATAAACTCGTCCTTCATCCGTTCCAGCCGCCGCCGCTCCGACACATCCTGGAATGCCACCACCATGCCTGAAACTTGGCCATTCTCGATCAGCGGGCTGGTGGTGTACTCAACCGGAATCGAGGTGCCGTCCTGGCGCCAGAAAACCTCGTCGCGCATGTGGATCGATTCGCGCCGCCGCATGGTCTGGAAAATCGGGCTGGTGGCCTTGGAATACGGCGTGCCGTCGGCGTGGCTGTGATGGATGAGCTCGTGCACATCGCGTCCCGTAACTTGCTCCGGCGCGTAGCCCAGCAACTGCGCCGCGGCCTTGTTGATAAAGGTCAGGCGTCCTTCCAGGTCGATCCCGAAGATGCCTTCGCCCACCGACTCCAGAATCAGCTCGCGCTGCCGCATGGCCAGGTGCAGCGCTTCTTCTGCCTCGTACTGCTCGGTCACGTCCATGCCGTGGTTGAGCACGAAGGGCTGATTGTCGGGCAGATCCATGCGCCGGCTGCGGAACGCGATGCGCCGGTAAACGCCGTCCCTGCGCCGCACCTGGAGGGAATCCTGCCATTCTCCAAAAGTCTGCAGCGTCCTGAGTCCCTCCCTGAAAATCGCCGCGCCGGCGGGATCGAGAAACTCCGCCACGTTGTGCCCGATCAGCTCGTCGATGTGGTAGCCAAGCGTCTCCGCCGTGAATGCATTCAACGAGGTCAGCCGCCCCTCCAGCGAGCATGTGAAGACAAACCCCAGGCTGTTTTCCACCAGGTGCCGGTAGCGATTCTCGCTTGACAGCAGCGCCATCTCCGCGTGGCGCTGTTCGGTCACGTCCTGGCCGCTCACGATCAAATATTGGATGTCGCCATTGGGTCCCGGCAATGGCTGCAGCGTCCAGCTCACCTGCCGCGTTTGTTCCCCATGGGTGCGCCACGCGGTCTCGTGCGGTCCTGAAACCTGCCCGGCAGCCGCCTCCCGCAGCCTGCCTGCTGCCCATTCCCAGTCTTCCTCTTCCAGAACCTCCTCGAGAAACGAACGCCCGATCGCATCGGCCAGGCTCAGCCCTGTCAGCTGCACGCAGGGATAATTCAGCCGCACCATCCGGCCCGCGGTGTCAAGCACGGCCACCAGCGCGGGAATCGAATCCAGCGTCGCGGCCACAAAGGTTCGTTCAGTCGCCAGGGCGCGCTCTGTCCGCTGCCGCGCGCGCTGCGCCTGTTCCTGGGCGTTGATGCGGCTGTAAAGCTCCAGCCGGGTGACGACCTGCCGCGCCAGAATCTCCAGCAGGTTGACATGTTCCTGTCCAAACTGGTTCGGCTCCTGCGAAAGCACCGCCAGCGTGCCCACAATCTCCTGCGAGCTGGTGATCAGCGGGACGCCCACATAGGACCGGCAATAGTGAAGTCCAGCCAGGTCGATGCCTTCCGGCGGGAATCGTGAATCCTGTCCAGCATCCCGGATTAGCAGCGGCGCGCCCAGTTCCAGCGTCCACTGGCACGCGGTGAGGGACCGCGCCTGCTCCGTGGCTTGAAATCCGTACCGCGCTTTGAACCACAGGCGGCTCAGGTCCAACCAGCCCGTGTAGGCAAACTCAGCCCCGCTCAAAACCGCTGCCAGGCCGGTCAGCTCGTCCAGCGCAGGGTCCGGGTTGCGATCGAATACATCGAACTCCGACCGCGAATTCAAGTACGAATACCCCCCGAGTTGTTGACCCTGAGCCAGGAACATTAGACAAACCTATCCACTGTGAGTATCGGGGAATTGCCTGCGGTTTGCTCTGACACAAAGGGGGGAATTCGGAGCTTAACAAATTACAACCGAAGTACTTGATTTTCCACGGGTTTTGGTAATTGAAGCGCTCATAACCAAAGATGCCCATGTGCAAAACTGAGCCATTCATTTCAAGTTACTTGAAGACTTTTCACCATCTTACGGCCTGAAACAGCCTTTTACACCTCCAACACAGCTTAAAACAACGTTGCGGGTCCTCAGAGAAGCTTATTCGGTCGGCACGGCAACCGTGTCGCAAGCTTCCGAGGAACCCAATTCGGAGGGAGGCGGGGGGACAACTCCCGCAAAAAGCTAATTGCCCCCCGGCACTTTGCAACAATCCCCCGCGACTTCAGGCTCATTGCTGCCCGCATCCAGAACGACTTTCCAGTTCCCATCCGGCTGCTTGCGCCACACCGTGATGTACCGGCCCGTAGTCGTAACCGGATTGCCGTTGGCGTCCTTGCTGCGTCCTTCAAAATGACCCCAGGTGTAGCCCATGTCCCCTGACGGTCCCATCATCGCGTCGGTCGGAGTCCATGTCAGCTGATAGTCCTTGGGAGACCAGGTCGTCGATTTGGCGATCGCCACCTTGCCTACAACCGGCGCCTGGCCATTTCCCAGCGACACGCCGTCGTCGGCAAACCACTCCGCGAGGGCCTTGCCGCCCCGTTCGGCCACATCCTTGGCAAAGCGCGCTTCCAGATCGAAGAGCAGCATCTTTCCCGGCTTGACGGTCGGATCGGTAAGCGGATTGGGTACAGCCGTGGCGCCTGGAACCGGCAACTGTCCAACGGCAGCCGCACTCATCCCCAAAAGCAACCACCCCATCAGCACGACGTTGAGACCTGTGCGCATCTGACTCTCCTGATTTGCACTTTACCGCCATCCTACAACGTCCGGCGGCTGGCCGGAGCGGTGTGTGAGGCACTGTTTTGCCGCAACCGGACCTTGTGCCCGCAAGTCCGTCCAAAGATCGGCACGGGTGCAGCCCCCGGCGCGCATGGCGGATTGATATACTGAACGGTGTATCATGCTGGAGTTCCGCAGCGGTCCTGCCGGGCGGTAACGCACTGGAGACCCGGCTCTTTCCCGGGAGAGGGAAATAAATGGGAACACTGCTGGAATCCATCCACTCGCCCGCCGATCTGAGAAGCCTGAATGACGCGCAGATGGCCGAGTTGGCAGGGGAAATCCGTGCATTCCTGATCCAGACGCTGTCCAAGACCGGCGGCCATCTGGGCCCCAACCTCGGTGTCGTGGAGCTGACCCTCGCCCTTCACTCGGTGTTCAACACTCCCCAGGACAAAATCCTCTTCGATGTCAGCCACCAGGCCTATATTCATAAGATCCTCACCGGGCGCCTTGATCGTTTTACCACCATTCGCCAGCCGGGCGGCCTCAATGGCTTCATGCTCCGCACCGAGAGCGAGCACGATTGTTATGGCGCCGGGCACGCCGGCACTGCGCTGTCGGCCGCGCTGGGCATGGCCGTGGCTCGCGACATGTCGGGCGGCAGCGAGCACGTGGTCGCTGTGGCAGGCGACGCCGCCTTCACCAACGGCATTTCGTTTGAAGCGCTCAACAACATTGCCGACCAGACCAAGCGACTGATCGTCGTGCTCAATGACAACGAGTGGTCCATCGACCGCAATGTGGGCGCCATCGCCCGCTACTTCCACCGCGTGGTCACCAACGAGCACTACCAGCACCTCCACGACCGGGCCCACCGCATCCTGCAGAAACTCGGCGGCAAAACCGCCGTCACCGTCGCCCGCCGCGCCGAAGAGGCCGCCAAGAGCATCCTCTGGCCCTCCATGCTTTTTGAGGAGTTCGGCCTGGAGTACTTCGGCCCCATCGACGGCCACAATCTGCCCCTGCTGGTTGAGACCTTCAAGTTCCTCAAGAATGTCGACCGCCCGGTCCTGCTGCACGTGTTGACGCAGAAGGGGCGCGGTTTCCAGCCGGCGCTCGATGGGCAGAAGAAATTCCACGGCCTCGGCCCCTACGATCCCGAGACCGGCAAGACCAAAGTCGGGGAACAGACCTGGGCCGAAGTCTTTGCCGGCACGCTGGTCGATCTCGCCCGCCAGGATCCCCGCATCGTGGCCATCACCGCGGCCATGCCCAACGGCACCGGCCTCGATCTCTTCCGGCCCCACTTGCCCAAGCGCTACTTCGATGTGGGCATCGCAGAGGAACACGCGGTCGTCTTCGCCGCTGGCATGGCCACCCAGGGCTACCGCCCGGTTTGCGCAATTTATTCCACCTTCCTGCAGCGGGCCTTCGACCCCATCGTGCACGACGTGGCCCTGCAAAAGCTGCCGGTCGTCTTCTGCATGGATCGTGCCGGCCTCTCCGGCGACGACGGTCCCACGCATCACGGCCTCTTCGACATCGCCTACCTGCGCGGCATTCCCGAGATGGTGCTGATGGCCCCCAAGGACGAAGACGAACTGGCCGACATGATGAAGACCGCCTTCCAGCTTCCCGGCCCTTCCGCCATTCGCTATCCGCGCGGCGCGGTATCCGGCGTCGCGCGCAAGCCGGAACCGCGCGCATTGCCCGTCGGCAAGGCTGAAGTGCTTTCCGATGGCTCCGATGTCGCCATTCTCGGTATTGGTCCCATGATCTCGCTGGCCCGAGAGTTGGCCGTCCGCCTGGAGCGCGACGGCTACTCCGCCGCCGTCATCAACCCCCGCTTCATCAAGCCGCTGGACCGCGAAATGCTGGAGCAATACACCCAGCGCGTGGCCGCCTTCGTCACCTTCGAGGACCACGTCAAGATGGGCGGCTTTGGCTCGGCGGTGATTGAAGCGCTGCAGGAGATCGGCAGCTCTGTCCCGGTGGTGCGCATTGGCTGGCCCGACCAGTTCATCGAACACGGCAAGGTCGACGCCCTGCGCGCCAAGTACGGCTTGACGGTCGAAGAGGCGGAGACTCAGGTCCTCCCCTGGCTGGCCCACCGCCAGCGCCGCACGCTGGTGGCAAGTTAGCATCCCGTGATGAACTCATGAGCATCGCGGAAGACGGGCCTGCGTTTAACCTCCCGCCTGAATCTCTGTGCGACAATCCACAACAGACCGTCTTGCTTATGCGACTTGTACGGCTTTTTCTGGCGTGGATCATTGCCGCGATCCTTGCGGGCGTCGTTGCCTGGCCACAGGCGCCGCTTCCGGCTTCGCCGTCGCTGGTCCTGGCCGGCGGCACGGTCGTCGATGTCACCGACTGGGGCCACTCGGCAAAAGACCTTCAGGACGCGGTTGTCTATATCCGCGACGGGCGCATCACCGATGTCGGATCGCGCCTCGCTCTGCCCATTCCCAAGGGCGTCCGGGTCATCGACTGCACCGGCAAATACCTCATCCCCGGCCTGGTCGACGGCTTTGCCGGCATGAACAGCCAGGGCCAGGCCAATGCCCATCTCTACATGGGCGTGACCACGGTGGTGGCCAGTTCCGACGACCGCCGCGGGCTCATCGACTTCGCCGCCAGCCCCAGTCCCCATCTCTACCTGCTGGACTCAATCGGGTCCACCGACAACTGGAGCCTCCTGGCCAAGCGTCCGGACTGGGCCGCCACGCTCAAAGAGGGCGCGCACCGGGTCGAGCTCAGCCCCGACGATACCGCCCGCCAGCTCAACGACACCGCCAAGCTGGGAACGCGCGTGCTGTGGCTGGGCCACGACATCACCGCGGCCAATACCCAGTGGATTATTGCCCATGCTCACCAGGTGGGACTGGTGACATACGGGGAATTCGTTGCCACGCCTTACACAGTCGGCGTCGAGGCTGGCGTGGACGCCCTGCTGCACATGAGCCGCTACGAGCTCGGGGTGATTCCCGACGAGTTGCAGCAGCCGCTCGTCGAAGACTCCGAAGGTTCCGCGGCTACAACCGCCTACGGCTACTCCGAACGCCTGCCACCCACCGACCCGCATTTCCGCGACTACGCCCGCTTTCTGGCCGCGCACCACGCTGCGCTGATGCCCACCTTCAGCCTCTTCTACCTTGAGTTGCCGGAGCACCGCAATCTGTGGAAGGAGCCGGCTGCCGCGCTGCTCGATCCCTCCGGCCTGTTCATGCCCCCGGATCGCAAAACCGGCGAGCTGGAGTATCCGCTGGCGCCCTGGACGCGCCGCCTTCCCCTCTCCACGCAGCGATGGATGGAGGAGGGCCTGCGCAAGAAGGCCGACCTGCGCGCCATGCGTCTGTGGCGCATCAATCAGGCCATCTTTACCGCGTATCCCCACTACCTGGCTGCCTCGGGCGCGCCCGCCATGGGCGCCATGCCCGGTATCTCCCTGCACACCGAACTCGAGCTGCTGGTCCGGCTGGGACTCTCGCCGCGCGAGGCCGTGGCCGCCGCCACCAACAACTACGCCCTTCAGTTCGGCTGGACAGAACTGGGCCAGATCGCCCCCGGACGCCGCGCCGACATCCTCGTCCTCGATGCCGATCCCACCGCCAACATTTGGAATGCCCGCCGCATCTCCACGCTGATCGTCGACGGCAATGTGCTTGACCGGGAAGACCTCCTGCATCTGAAGCACTGACACCCGTCCGCCGCCAAACGGCTAACGCAGGGGTGGGCAACCACGATCCCAGGAACGCGTCAACCTACGCCCGCTTTACAGCCTGTCGCGCCGCCGCGGCCAGCACCTCCGGCAACCTCTTTTGCCGGTAAGCGAATCCCCGCTCCATTTGCCGCAACACCTGCGGGCCGGCCATCCAACCCAGCGCGTCTTGTGGCAAGGCAAACTCAATTTCGTCTCTCACTAGCGTTCCCTCTGTGCCGTCCCATGTCTCCGCTTCAATCTGATGCAGATGGTGAAACGAGGCAAAGGGCCCCCGGATCTGTTCATCGCAGAAGTGGCTGTTCCACACGAACTCGGTGATCCGGGTCAGCCAGCTCACCCGCTGCGGCAACCAGGAGATCGGACGAAAACTGATCAGGATCTCCGAACCCACGCCGGCGGCCAGGCTGCGAAAGCGCCGTGCCGGGTCCGCGGCCATAGGCCTGGCCGGCGGCGGCTGCAACCGCGCATCTTCGATCCGCACCTCCTGGCGCGGAGGCATCAGGTGAGGCAGATTGGATGGATTGGCGAAAAACGCAAACACCAGTTCTACCGGAAACGGCACCCACTGGCGAGTCTCGAAGCGCTGCGTCATGGGTCTGATCCTATCGCGGCGAGCCACCGTTCACTTAAGGGCGCTTGGCTTCAGCAATACGGAAAGAGGCGGGGGTTATCAGCCCCCGCAATGGACCCTAGTTCGGCAGCAGAACAGCGTCAATCACGTGGATCACGCCATTCGACTGATAAACGTCGGCAACGGTAACCGTAGCCATCCCGCCCTTTTCATCCGTCAGAATGACCTTTCCGCCCTGCAACGAAGCGGTTAGCGTTCCGCCGGAGACGGTCTTCAACTCGGCCTTGCCGCCGCCCTTCTTGATGAGCTTGATCAAGTCGCGAGAGGAGACTTTACCGGCCACCACGTGGTAGGTGAGGACCTTGGCCAGCTGATCCTTGTTCTCCGGCTTCAGGAGCGTATCGACCGTCCCCGCAGGCAGCCTTTCGAATGCGGCATTGGTGGGCGCAAACACCGTGAACGGGCCGGGGCCTTCCAGGGTGTCCACCAGGCCCGCGGCCTTCACCGCGGCCACCAGCGTGGTGTGGTCGGGGGAGTTGACTGCGTTCTGGACGATGTTTTTGTTGGCGAACATGGCGGCGCCGCCTACATCCGGATCTTTCTGGGCCACGGCGGCCGCGGCGGAAAGGGAAAGGGCGATGGCTACAAAAGCGGCAGTGCGAGTCTTGCTGATAGGGAACATGAGATGTACTACCTCCGTTGGAATGAACTACTTCTCCTTCAACGCGCCAGCCCTCCCATTGGATTTACTAAATCAAATCAACGGTCGATAATATGAACAAACCTGCGAGGCATTATCATTAGCTGCAACCTCAGCGCGCGGAGCGGGCTCAGCGGGCCGTCGGATGCCGGATTGGGCGAACCAGAGGAATTCAGTTAACGTATGAGTAGGTGCTTGCTTTTTACCGGCGCCGGCCGGCAGAGGAAATGATCGACTCCCCATCGAAGAGCCCCACCCCGCACCCGGGCCACAACCAATGGCTCATCCTCATTGCGATGTTCAAGCTCGCGCAGGCCGTCTTGTTCATTGCCATCGGAGTTGGCGCGCTGCGCCTCCTGCACAAGGATGTGGCCGATATGCTCTACCGGCTTGCCGAGCATCTGCGCTTCAATCCCGAATCTGGATTCGTTAACTTCGTTCTTGAAAAGGCGGCGGGTATCGATGACCGCCTGTTGCGGCGCATCAGCCTCGGATTTTTCTTTTATGCTGGCCTGGATTTGATGGAAGGAATCGGTCTCTATCTTGAAAAAGTCTGGGCTGAATACTTCACGCTGGCGATCACCGCGTCGTTCCTCCCACTGGAAATCTACGAGGTGCTGCGCCGATTGACCTGGATCCGGATCAGCCTGTTGACTGTGAACACGCTGGTATTGCTCTATCTGGCCAAGCTGATCTGGGAGCGGCGCTGGCGCTCCAATCGCGAGGAATTGCCGGCACCCACAGAGTAGATTCGCTCTTTATTCGCCTCCCTGCCATCATAACCTAACTCCGATCGACTCCGCCCTTCTTTTCATCACGGCAGGAATCAAAAGAGTTATCTACCACTATTAGTTGTATGCCCACCCAAATAAATATCTAGAGGCTGCGCTCTTCAATTCCCCAGGCTCAACGTCGATGCAAGCCTTACCTGAACTCCTAACGCGAACCCGTTTTTTCCTCTACCCAGGCCATTGGTTTGGGTCATAATAGGTCTGCAATGGTCTCAGATGGTCAGAAATGGACAATTCACAGGGAAAACCCCCAAATCTGAGGCTCGCTTGAGAGCAAAACGTGACCGATATGCCTGAAAACCGTCCCGCTGGCGAACCGGAGGCCTCTAAAGAGGCTCACGGCGAAGCGGCGCCCACCTGGGACGATCTCCAGATCGGATTTACAGGCAATCCGAAGGCCAAGATCGACGACCGCGGGCGGCTCAAAATGCCCGCCGAGTTCAAGGCCTTTGTTGAGAAGAAGTACGGCAAGGACTTCAACGCCTTTTACGTCACCAGCCAGGATGGCGAGACGGCGGAGATCTATCCCATGCCCGAGTGGCAGCAGCAGATGGGGAAGATTCTCAAGCTGCCCAGGAGCCTTCCGGCGCGCACCAAGCTGATGCAGGCGCACACCTATTACGGGGATCGGGCCGACATGGATCCGCAAGGCCGATTGCTCCTTCCTCAGCCGCTTCGCGACGCGGCCGACCTGAACGGGGAAGTGAAGGTCTCGGGCGAGGGCAACCTGTTGCGGGTAACGAGCTACAACAGGCTGGCTAACATCGTACCCGCAAATCCCCTTACGCCGCAGGATTTGGATGTACTGACGGAACACGGCTTGTAACTGGGTACCGCAATTCCCCTCAGGGGGGAGCACATGACGAAATCGACCGGACGCCATGTGCCAGTTCTTTTCGATGAAGTGATCGGCTATTTGAATTTGCGGCCGGGCGGAACGATCGTCGACTGCACGCTCGGTTTGGCAGGGCATGCGGCGGGAATCGCCAGGCTGCTGGGGCGCGAGGGGCACCTGGTCGGCTTCGACAGGGACCCGGAAGCGCTGGCGCTGGCAAAGGAAAGGCTCGGCCAGGTTTGCGCGGAGTTGGCCAGCCAAGCGCCGCGGGTGACGTTGATCGGCGAGGCCTTCAGTGCGGCGCCGATGCATTTGCAGCCGGCCTCGATCGATGGGCTGCTGGCCGACTTCGGAGTAAGCAGCCTGCAGCTGGATGAGGCTGCCAGGGGTTTCAGTTTTATGGCGGAAGGGCCATTGGATATGCGCATGGACACGCGCTCCGGGCCAACCGCCGCACAAGTGGTGAATGAGGCGAGCGAACGCGAGTTGGCAGACCTTATTTACGAATTGAGTGAGGAAAGGAGGTCGCGGAGAATCGCCAGAGCCATTGTTCGGGGGCGGCCGGTGACAACCACGGGACAGTTAGCCCGGATCGTCGCCCAAGCCGCCCCGGCAATGAAACAAGATCGCATTCACCCGGCGACGCGGACGTTTCAAGCTCTCCGGATCACGGTAAACCAAGAGTTGGACGAAATAAGGGCGCTGCTGGAGGCCGCACCCAGGTTGCTTAAGCCCTCCGGAAGAATCGCCGTCATCAGCTTTCATTCTTTAGAAGACAGAATCGTGAAAGACAGCCTGCGCGAAGGCGCGCGTCATGGAGTTTGGGAGATTTTGACCCGCAAGCCGGTCATCGCCGGCGAAGAAGAGATGGATCGCAACCCGCGCTCGCGGAGCGCGAAGCTGAGAGCAGCGGAAAGACTAAAGACAGGGACCAGGGATCAGGGACCAGGGACTAAGAAAAGGGAGTAGGGAACAGGGAAAGAGGCTCGAAGCGGAGAATCGGCTGGGGTTGGCCGCGAATTCACTCAGTCCCTAGTCCCTTAGTCCCAAGTCCCTCAGGAGAAAACCATGGCGGCAATTGCGACAACCTATTTCGGAGTGAACCAAAGCTGGCCGGCGCGCATCGCCGAGCGGAATGCCGAGCTGATGGCGCAGCAACAGGCTCGCCGCCGCGGTATGCGCACCCCTGAGGTCTACTTCACCAAGAGCTTCGACAACACCCGCCTGGTCAAGGCTCCCGACCCGGTCCGCGTCCGCGAGATGCGCCTGTTCTCGGCGGCCATCGCGGTGCTTTTCTCGCTGGTGATGGTCTACGGTTTGCAGCACTTCAACGCCATTGAGGGCGGCTATCGCGTCGAGGCGGAGAAGCAGCAGGTTGAGCAGTTGCGCGAGGAGAATCGCCAGTTGCGCCTGGCCGAGGCACAGCTCACGCAGCCGGGCCGCATCGATACGATGGCTCGCCAGTTGGGGCTTGCCGAACCGCAGCCTGGCCAGGTCATTCACCCCAGCGCGCATGCCGATGGCTCTGCTCCGGTGGTCGCACAAGTTACGCCTCCTGTGCCTCCAGCGCAGTAAGCCGGTCTCGTCGGCGCCTTCATTTTTCCGGAGCCATACGCCATGCAGGCAGCCGTTTTTCAGGCCAGGCAGAATCGCATGAATGTGCCGCGCGCCACGCCCCTGAAACTGGCGCGCTTCTGGCTGATCTGCGGGTTCTTTCTGGTCTGGGCGCTTCTCATCGCCGCCCGCCTCTTCTGGCTCCAGGTCGTGCGCCACGACGAGTTCGTGGAGCGCGCCCACAAGCAGCAGCAGCGCACCTTTGAGGTCGCTCCACGGCGTGGCATACTTTTCGACCGCAACCTGCGCGAACTGGCCATGACCGTGCAGGTGGACTCCATCTACGCAGTCCCCACCGAGATCGACGACAAGCCCGCGGCCGCTCGCGCCCTTGCAGCCGTGGTGCATACCGACCCCGAGGACGGGCTCACCACGGAGCAGCAGATTGCCGCCCGCCTCGACGCGGGCCGCAACTTCGCCTGGATTGCACGCCGCGTCTCCGGTCAGACATCGGCCAAAGTGAGAGCCCTCAACGTGAAGGGCATTTATTTTCAGAAGGAGTTTCAGCGCTTCTACCCGGACAACCAGATTGCCGCGCAGGTCCTCGGCTATGTGGGCGCGGACGACAGCGGCTTGGGCGGCCTCGAACAGAAGTTCGAGCCGCAATTGCACGGCGTTCCCGGCCGCATGTTCACTGCCATGGACGCGCGCCGCCACGTGATGGGCTCAAGCGAGCACGAGCCCGAGCCGGGGCAGAATCTCGTCCTCACCATTGATGAGAACATTCAGTTCCTCGCCGAGCGCGCGCTCGATCACGCCATGCAGAGGACCGGGGCGTCCAACGGCACCGTGGTCATCCAGGATGTACACAGCGGGCAGATTCTGGCCCTCGCCATTCGCCCCACCTTCGATCCCAACATGGCCCGCCACACCACGCCGGCGCTGTTGAAGAATCATGCGGTGAGCGATGTCTATGAGCCGGGTTCCGTATTCAAGCTGGTGACGTATTCAGCGGCGCTGGATCAGCACGCCACCACGCCCGACGACATGATCGACTGCCAGGGCGGGCAGATTACGCTGGCCGGGCGGGTGATTCACGACAACCAGGGCGAGCACTACGGAGTGATTCCAGTGCACCAGGCGCTGGAGGTGTCAAGCGACGTGGCCGCCGTCAAGCTGGCGTTGAAGGTGGGCAACGACAAGTTCTATCAGTACGTTCACGATTTCGGATTCGGCAGCCGGACCGGCACGGAGTTGCCTGGCGAAACCCGCGGCCTTCTGCGTCCCACCAGCAAGTGGGGCCCTTCCTCGATTGGCTCCATCGCCATCGGGCAAGAAGTCGCCGTAACGCCGCTGCAGTTGGTCTCCATGGTCTCCACCATTGCCAACGGCGGCATCTATCTGCCGCCGCACGTGCTGATGCCGGGACAAGTGGATCACGCCGGCAACGCGCAGCCCGTGCAGGCGTCGCCCTTCAAGCCGGGCGGTGAATTGCCCAATCCGCTGCCTCCCGGCGCGCACCGCGTGCTCTCAACCATGACCGCCGCGCAGATGCGCAAGATGATGGAGGGCGTGGTGCTCTTCGGCACCGGCAAGCCCGCGCAGCTCAATGGCTACTCTTCCGGCGGCAAAACCGGCACCGCGCAAAAAGTGGATCCGGTGACCCATCTCTATTCGAAAACCATGCACATCGCGTCCTTCGCGGGCATCGCGCCGGTAAACAATCCCGTCATCTCCGTGGCCGTAGTGATCGACAATCCCACCAAGGGACCCTCGTAT
>Ga0326727_10017479_pt1 | contig 14871 bp, 13 predicted proteins | sample MB2enrmetagenome_FD_207643 | JGI IMG/M metagenome (GOLD analysis project Ga0326727, IMG submission 207643) | Lab enriched peat soil microbial communities from McLean, Ithaca, NY, United States - MB29MY | ecosystem: Environmental > Terrestrial > Soil > Wetlands > Peat | place: USA: New York... | reverse complement strand
GCGCCGACGAGCGCGACCGCGCCCGCTTTGCCAAGGCGCAGAGCTACATGGTGCGCACCGACGACCTGGTGGGATGCAAGAACATCCGCTGCCGCAAGCGGTTCGAGGTCGCGGGAATCCAGTCCGTTGCCTTCCTCTAATCTCTCCGCCGAAACAAGCCGGGCGCCGGGTGCTGGGCGGCCCACGTCTCGACTCTGGGATGTGGGCCTCGTGACCACAACTTCGCCAACCTCTGTATATAGGACAATAGAGGCTGGCGAGGAATCGTGGATCGCCAGATCACATCCAATCAACACAGGCTCGCGGCGCAAGCGGTACAGCTTTTGGGAGAACACGCAATACATGGCTGAAGGTAGCGCAGCACGCGTCGTCGGCATCGACCTGGGGACGACCAACTCGCTGGTCGCGTTCATGCAGGGCGATCAGCCGACGATCATTCCCGGCGAGGACGGCGACCGGCTGGTGCCGTCGGTGGTGGCCTTCGACGCCGATCAGCACGGATTTGTGGTGGGCAACGGCGCACGGGCGACGCTGCTGAAGGACGCATCGAGCGTGGTCTACTCCGCCAAGCGGCTGATGGGACGCGGCGTCGAAGACGTGCAGGAGGAGCTGAAGCTCTTCCCCTTCAAGCTGGTGGAGGGCCTCGCGCCGGGCGACGTACTGAAGCTCGAGGTGGGCGGGTTGCAACTGACGCCGCCGGAGATCTCGGCATACATTCTGCTGCAGTTGAAGATGAACGCGGAGCGCTTCTTCGGCGCGCCGGTCACGAAGGCCGTCATTACCGTTCCCGCATACTTCAATGACGCGCAACGGCAGGCGACCAAGGACGCGGGGCGGATCGCCGGGCTGGACGTGCTGCGCCTGGTGAACGAGCCGACGGCGGCGGCGCTGGCCTACGGGCTGGACAAGAACCGCGACGGCCTGATCGCGGTGTACGACTTCGGCGGCGGGACCTTCGACATCTCCATCCTCAAGCTGCACGAGGGCATCTTCGAGGTGATCTCGACCGGCGGCGACACACACCTGGGCGGCGACGACATCGACAACCTGCTGATCGCGATTGCGCTGGACGACATCGCGGGCGACGCCGACCTCTCCATCGACAAGGACGCGATCCCAACCGGCGAGCTGGTGCAGGCAGTGCGCAAGGCGGTGATTGAGGCGAAGATCGCGCTTTCCGAGGCCGACGAGACGAAGCTGGATGCGCTGCTGCCCAATGGAAAGCAGTACACGCGAACGATCACGCGCGCGCAGTTCGAACAACTGATTGCGCAGACGATTCTGCGCACGGCGCGTCCCTGCGTGCAGGCGCTGAAGGACGCGAAGCTGACGGCGGAGCAGATCGACGAGGTGGTGCTGGTCGGCGGATCGACGCGGATCCCGGCGGTGCGCGCGCTGGTCGACGAGCTCTTCAGCCTGAGCGCGCGCGGCAAGAAGCCGCACACCGAGCTGAACCCGGACGAGGTGGTGGCGCTGGGCGCGGCGGTGCAGGCGCAGATTCTGGCCGGAGCCAATGCAGGCTCGGCGCTGGACGACCTGCTGCTGCTGGATGTAACGCCGCTGTCGCTCGGAATTGAAGCTCTTGGCGGAGTGGTTGCGCGCATCATCGAGCGCAACTCGACCATTCCGGCCAGCGCGACGCAGCACTTCACCACCGGCGTCGACGGGCAGACGAATGTGGCGATCCATGTGGTGCAGGGCGAACGCGAGCTGGCGAAGGATTGCCGCAGCCTGGCGCGCTTCGACCTGAAGGGCATTCCGCCGATGGTGGCCGGAATGGCGCGCATCGAGGTCAAGTTCCTGATCGACGCCAACGGCATTCTGCATGTTAGTGCGCGCGAACAGCGCAGCGGCAAGCTGGCCGAGATCGAGGTGAAGCCGACCTACGGGCTGACCGACGAGCAGGTGGAGACGATGATTCTGGCCTCGTTCGACCACGCCGAGGAGGACCTGGACGCGCGGCAGCTCATCGAGATGAAGAACGAGGCCGAGACGATCCTCACTGCGGTGGAAAAGGGCAGCAGCCACGCGGCGTGGCAGCAGTTGACGCCCGACGAGTTGGCGCAGATTGCAGCCTGCGTAAACGAGCTGAAGACTTCTGCGGCGGGCAGCGACTACAAGCTGATTCGCCAGCAGATCGAGCAGCTCGACAAAGCCACGCGCCGCTTCGCCGAGTTGATGATGGACACGGAGGTGATGAGCGCGATGAAGGGCCAGACGATGGATGCGGCGGGCGAGAGTATGGGCGCAGACGTCATTGCGCCGCACGCCTTCGCCAAGGCCGAGTTCGAAGAGGATACTGTGGCGGAGGAAAAGACCTAACACCGATCAACACCGATGGGACCGATTGAAACCAGAACAAATGCGGATTGAGAGCAAATCGGTTTTGCGTGAGATCAGGATGGGTGCGCACGCTTCTGTGGTGTTTTTATGCTGATTTGTTGATCCTTTTCCTTTGCTGTTCTTTATTGTTCTAATTTTTGATCGGTGCACGTCGGTGTAAATCGGTGTTAAGGTTTTGGAGGGCGTATGTCCGATCGCGTTGCCGATTTGCCTGAAGTCGATCTGTCGAAGCCGCCCGCCGAGGGCATGGTGCGGGTGACGTTTCTGCCCGAGGGCAGGACAGTGGAGTTTGCTTTCGACACGCTGCCCTATGAGGGCCACGGCCAGCCCATGTCGTTCCTCGACGTGGCGGTGAACTACGGCATCTTCCTCGATCACGCCTGCGGCGGAGTGTGCGCCTGCACCACATGCCATCTGCATGTGAAGCAGGGGGCGGAGGGAATCAGCGAGGCCGAGGACCTGGAGCTGGACCGTCTGGAGACGGCGGCGGGCATCGAGCTGAACTCGCGGCTGGGCTGCCAGGCGGTGATCGAGCGGCCTGGGACGTACGTGGTCGAGATTCCCAAGTGGAACCGGAACTACGTGCAGGAAGGCAAACTGGCGCACGGGCCGGGGAGCTAGGATTTGTGGCTGGCGGAGAGAAGGCTTAACACCGATCAACACCGATGGAGACGATCCGGTGCAAGTCGATCTTGATGGGCAAGGGGTGAATAACATGGCGCGCGAACTGGATTGGACGGACACAGAGGAGATTGGGATTCAGTTGCAGGAGATGTTTCCGGAGACGGACCCCTACACGGTGCGGTTCACCGATCTGCACAAGTGGGTGGTGCAGTTGCCGGACTTTGTGGGCGACCCGGCAAAGTCGAACGAGGGGATTCTGGAGGCGATCCAGACGGCGTGGCGCGAGGAGTATGTGGACGCGAAGGACGCGTAGGGAGGTTCGAGGTGCAAGGTTCGAGGTGTGTGAGCGGAGAACATCCCACCTATCGCATAGAGCGCGATGGATGGGGCACCCGCGATGCGTCGGAACTATTTGCCCTTGTAGGGGATTCCGTTGACGGCATTGACCAGGCCCGTATAGCCGCCGGACTTCTTGTCGCCCCAGGCGATATACCAGACGGGGGTGTTGAGGGCGGCGGTGTTGCCGAGTTCAAGCGAGGTGAGCGGCTTATCTGGATTCTTAGCCAGCCAGGCCGCTGCGGCGGTGGCGGAGACCTGGTACGCGGCGTCCGAATCGGTATTGAAGAAGGAGACGTCAATGGGCATGGCGTCGCGCGTGGGGCCGCTCCAGGGGCGGGGAGGGCCGGCTGTGGTTCCCTTGTAAATCTCCGGCAGCGCGTTGGCGATTGAGTAGGTATAGAGGCGGTACTGGTGCAGGCTGGGTGAGCCGACCGCAACCTCCCACATGGCCGCTTTGCCCCCTTGGTTCTTGAATCCCGGGAGCTCTTTCTGCGAGAGGCGGATGATCTGGGCGTCGCTGCTCCAAGCCATCGCAGCCTTGTAGATGGGCCCAAAGGCGGTCTTGCCGGTAACGAGTTGGGGCGGTGCGGCGGGCGTGGTTGCAGTTGCCGCGGTCTGTCCGCTGCCTGCCGGTGGGTTCGATTGCGAGCATCCTGCCATCATCGCAATGGCAATAGCGAGTACGGCGACAGAGCATTTCTTGAGCCTGGCTCCCATGAGTCCTCCCCGTTCGCGTGCAGATTGCTTGCCAGGAGACACCAGCCATGGTTGGCCGCGTCTCCAAATGACGGGAGACGGGGTGCGCACGCTGGTGATCCCAGCGAAACGGTACCGCTTGCCGACGTGGAATTCGGCCAGCTTCCGCGGAGAAAATTGTACGGATTGCGAGGGCCCGGCTATGTGATAAAGATCACATGAGGCGCGCTATTTGCGGCGGAGGATCTGGGCGGGGAGTTTGGAGCCGGAGGCGAGGAGGGTGAGGGTGGCGGCGGCGAGCCAGGCGATGCTGGCCAGCGCGATGGTCAGAATGTCCTTCGCGTAGGTGGAGACGGGCGGCAGGAGATGCGCGGCGGCGGCGGTCGCGGCGTAGGCGACGAGCGCGGCGAGGAGGGCGCGGGCGAGCTCGGCGAACTCAAGATGGGCGAGCGAAACCAGGCGCTTGCGATGGAGCAGGATAGCGAGCGCGGCGGTCTGGACGAGGATTCCAATGTCGGATGCGATGGCGAGGCCCATGAGGCCGAGCGCGTGGAAGAGGCCCCAGTACATGGGGATGGAGAGCACGGTGATGAGCGTGCCGGTGATCATGGGAGTCCTGGTGTCGCTGGCGGCGTAAAAGGCGCGGGCATAGATTCCCTGGACGGCCCAGAGGGCCAGGGTGATGGCGAGGATGGTGAAGAGTTGCGCGATGACGCCGGCGTCGGCGCGATTGAACTTGCCGCCGCGGAGGAGGTCCATGAGCCAGGGGGCGAGGGCGATCATCCAGGCGGAGACGATCATTCCGACGGCGAAGAGGCGGGAGACGGAGCGACCGACCGAAGCGGAAAAGTCGTGGGCGCGGTTCTGCTGGAAGAGGGAGGCGAAGAAGGGCAGCGAAGCGGCCCCGGCAGCCGGGCCGATGACACTGAAGGGCGCGTTGAAGAGGCTCTTGGCGTTGGTGATGAGGGTGATGCCGCCGACCTGGGCGGAGGCGAAGTACTGGAGGAAGTAGCGATCGAACATGACCAGGGTGACGCCGATCATCAGCGGGAGCGAGAGACGGAACCACTCACGGAAGGCGGGCGAGTGGAAGTTAACGACGGGGTGGAAACGCAGGCCGGTGCGGAATGCCCCCAGCGAGTTCAACAACGCCGCGCCGACGAAGGAGCCACCGAGTACGCCCCAGGCTAGCGAGTAGACACCGAGCTGTTTGTGCAAAATCAACGCGCCGAGGATGATTCCGGCGTTGTAGATGAGCGGCGTGAAGGCCTGGTAGAGGAAGATCTTGCGCACCTGCAGCCGCGCGCTGATGACGCTTCCGACAAAGAAGAAGAGCTGGGCGGGAAGCATCCATCGGGTGAGCGAAGTGCAGAGGGCAAAGCGGACGGGGTCTGTACGGAAGCCTTTGTAGAAGAGCCAGACATAGGCGGGAGCGATTAGTTCGCCGAGGAGGACGCCGATTCCGAGCACAACCAGCATGGTGGTGAGGATGACGGAGAGCGCGCGGTCGCCGCCCTCTTCGTCGCCGGCCTCGCGATAGCGGTTGAGGATGGTGATGACGGAGATGGAGGCCGCGCCGCCGATGAGGAAGTAGGAGATGAAGTCGGGCAGGCCGAACGCGGCTTGATAGGCGTCCTGCTCCACGCCCGCGCCGAAGAGGAAGTTCACGTACTTGATGCGGACCAGGCCCAGCAGGCCGGAGAGCAGCGCGCTGACCATGAGAAGCATGGCCGCGGAGCCTGCGGTGTGTTTGCCGGTGAGGCGAGGGGATGCGTCCGGGGATGGAACTGGCTGCGGCTGAGGGGTCAAGCTAGTGCCCATCGTCTTCGGAGGTCGAGCCAGGGGCGAGGGCTTCGAAGAGGAGCTCACCGAGGGGAGTGCGGTCGGATGCGCGCGCTGGAGAGGATGGAGATGGGCCGGGCTGGGTGCGCGAGGAGGCACGGCGCGAAGTGCTGCTGTCGGCAACGGGCTGGCTGCCGTTGGCGGGTTTGGACTGGAGCTTGCGGGCGGGTTGCTGCGCGGCGGAGCTTCTGGCGGCGACGGGCTGGGAGAGCATGGTGGCGAGAGCGGCAAGCTCGCGGCGCAGATTGCGCAACTGCTTTGTGTCGGGCAGATCGGATGCGATCAGGGAGAGCTGCGGCTGCTTCTGCCTGAACTCGGCCTTGAGCACTGCGCGGGCGCCGGGGATGGTGTATCCCTCGTCCTTGAGGAGGGACTTGACGCGCAGGGCCATCTCGACATCGCGGCGGCGGTAGAGGCGCTGTCCGGTGCCACCCTTGTTGGGCTTGAGCTGCGGGAACTCACTCTCCCAAAAGCGCAGGACGTAGGCGGGGACCTCGCAGAGGCGGGCCACCTCGCCGATGCGGAAGTAGAGCTTGTCTGGGATCTCGGACGCGAGCGCGCCGGAGCCATGCGGAATGCCGCGGATTGGCTGGTTGCGTGCCATTGGCCAGGCCCAAACCCTCCCTTAAAGTCGAGACTGAAATACTAAACCTGAAGTGCTTGTTTTGAAATCAGGTTTTGCAAAACCGGTCTGGAATCCGATATGGCCCCGTCGCCGAACCATCCAGTAGCAGCCCGGGGCAAACCGGCACACGCCCCATAAGCTGCTCAGAAGGGATTCAATTTGGCGAGGCCCTTCTTCTTCTTGTGCTTGCTGGAGGACTCATCGGATTTGTCGAAGGCGGGTTTGGGCTTCTTGCCGTCCGCCGGGGCAAGTTGCGCGGGTGGCTGCGAACCGGGAGTCGCTTCGTTGACGGCGTCTGGAGCGGCGCCGGGCTTCTCGATCGGGGCGGTAAGAGTCGCGATGGGCGGGCCTGCGGGCTTAATTCCTCCCATGTTGTCGTTGGGGCCCGGTTGGGCTGGGCCGCTGACGGGCCCGGACTGCGCGGGGGCGGGGGACTCCGAGCCGGGGAAGACCGGAGGCGAGGAGGGAGCGGCGGTTGGCGCAGGCGAAGCCGAGGAGGGCGGAACGATCTCGATGCCCACGGAACTTCCGCCGGAGGCGGTTGCCGGGGTAGCTTCGCTTACGTTGGAGACCGCGGCGGAGGAGTCGACGGCTGCGCCAGCGCCGGCGGCGGGCACGTCCTGAAGCGCGAGCGGCGCGGCGTTGGCGGCAGGCGCCGGCGCGGGGGCAGACGAGGCGGTGGCGGAGGGAACGAGCGGGGCAGGAACCGCAGGGGGCCGCGGTGGGAAGGCCGCAGGATTCATCGAGGAGAGGTAGTCGCTCATGGACTTCTTGTAGATATCGGGCGCGATGGTGGGCTTGGCGTCTTCCAGCGGCGGTTCGCCGAGGGTGGCGGCGGGAACGGTGTCCGCCTTGTGCAGAACGAAGAACTCGACGCGGTTGCTGAGGGTGTACTGTCCGCGGCTGTTTTCCAGCGCGACACTGGCTGCAATCTGCTCCGGCGTGGGCGTCGGGATGGGGAGACCCATGGCGACGAGACGATCTTTCGCGTCTTCCACATGGGCTGAGGCAGAGTGTTCGAGCACGAGCTTGTTGTATGCGGCTGCGGCCTCATCGTCATAGATATTCAAGAGACGGGCCTTCCCGGCCTCAAACATCTCCTGCTCTGCCTTGCTCGCCCCCGGGCGAGCCTTCATTGCGCGGGTGCCTGTCGCTTCCGCCTCATAGGCGTCTCCCAGACCTACCAGCACGTCGTCCAGATGGCTATACAGCGGGTAGGTGTCGACGACCGTCTGGTAGCGGGCGATGGTGGCGGACCAGTTCTGGTGCGTGGCGTAAAAGGAGGCGATATCGGCCTCGCGGGAGGCCAGCGTCTCCTGCACCTCGCGCAGGCGCTGTTTGGCCTGCGGGATGAGGATGGAATCGGGGAACTGCTGCAACATCAGGCGGTACGCTTCCTCGGCGTGGATGGTGTTGGAGTAGTCGCGGTCGGGCTTGTCCATTTGGCGGAAGTAGATGTCGCCGACGCGCATCTGGGCCTCGGCGGCCTCGGGCGAGTTGGGGAAGAAGGTGATGAAGTCCTTGTACTCCTGCTCGGCCTGGGTGAGGGCAGCGGTTCCGCCCTCCTTGAACCAGCTATCGGCGACGCCAAGCTTGGCGCGCATCATGTACTGCGAGTCGGGATAGGTGTTCAGCAGGGTCTGGAGGTCGAGGCGGGCAACGTCGTAGCGTCCGCGCTTCACGGCGTCCATGGCCTTGTCGTAGAGCGCCTTGTCGGGGAGCTTGGCGTCCTGCGCCTCGATGGGGTTGATCTTTTTGTCCTTCTTGTCCTCTTTTTTGGTGTCCTTGGAGAGGACGACTTTCTCATCTTTCTTCTGTTTGCGGACCTTGGGGGCCTTCTTGTTGCTGAGGGCGATGTCGGGCTTCGCCGGGGCGGCGGCGGGTGCGGCGACGTCCGGTGTTGCAGCAGGGGGCGACGCGGCGGCTTGCGACGCAGCGGTCTGGGTGGCGGCGTCCTGTGTTGGAGGCGCGGCCTGAGCGCGTGCGCCGATGGTTGCCGCCAGAAGCGCAGCCACGGGGAGCGCGGCGCGCAGGTTGGGGAAGAGGGAACGGTCCTTGATGGTGGAGATCTGGACGTGTCTGGAGGTGGTGCTTAGCGTCATGCTTGGAACTCCGTCTGCCACAGGCTGGGCGTTCTGGCGGGCGCGCACTCGGCGGTGTGCGGGCTGAGTTCTATTCTAGAGCAGATTTGCGGGAACTGCGGAGCCGCGGGGGATTTCTGTCACGATCCAGCCTGGTGAATCCCTTTCTTGCGCTCTCTCGATTGCCTTGCAATCGAGAGAGCGCAATTGAAAAATATGGCGCTTTTCGGCACGGCTGAAGCCGTGCCCTTCCGATCCAACTGAGCTTTCGGCATCCTTCGACTTCGCTCAGGACAGGCTCTGAAGCCGTGCCCTTCCGATCCAACTGAGCTTTCGGCATCCTTCGACTTCGCTCAGGACAGGCTCTGAAGCCGTGCCCTTCCGATCCAACTGAGCTTTCGGCATCCTTCGACTTCGCTCAGGACAAGCTCTGAAGCCGTGCCCTTCCGATCCAACTGAGCTGGCAGCGTGTTACCCCAAACCTACAACAAGGATTTTGAAGGCCGGCCGCGGCGCTAACCGGCCGGGGCTGCGGCGCGGGCGACGCGCAACAGCTCGGCCGCGTTCTGCTCGGTGCGGCCTTTCTCGAAGACGGCGGAGCCTGCGACGAGCAGTTCCGCTCCGGCCTGGACCACGGAGGCGACGGTGTCGAGAGCGACGCCGCCATCGACCTCGATGCGGAAGTTGAGGCCCATCTCTTTGCGCAGCGCCGCAAGATAGGCGATCTTCTCGACGGCGAGAGGCAGGAACTGCTGGCCGCCGAAGCCGGGATTGACGCTCATCACCAGGACGAAGTTCACCATGGGAAGGACTTCGATGAGCGTATCGACGGGGGTGGCGGGGTTGATGACGACGCCGGGCAGGACGTTGAGTTCGCCGATGTGCTGGAGGGTGCGATGCAGGTTGCGGCAGACCTCCTGCTGGACGGAGATCATGTTGGCGCCGGCCTGGGCGAAGGCAGGGATGTAGTCGTCGGGGTCATCGATCATCAGGTGGCAGTCAAGCGGCAGCTTGGTGATGGGGCGAATGGCCTTGACCATGGGCGGGCCAAAGGTGATGTTGGGGACGAAGTGGCCGTCCATGACGTCGATGTGGACGATGGTGCCGCCGCCGCGCTCGGCTGCGGCTACTTCATCGGCGAGGTGGGCAAAGTCGGAGGCGAGAATGGAGAAGGCGAGTTCGATCATGGGGTCAGGTTCGAGGTACCAGGTTCGAGGTTCGAGGTGAAAGGTGCGCTGAGGGAAGTGTACTAGCTGTTAGCTATTCGCTGTTAGCTCTTAGCTTCAGATGTGAGTGTGGGGTCGCCGAGGGAGATGCGGGCGGCGGCGTTGAGGATGCGGCGAATGGGCCAGATCGCGTCTTCACGGGGGAAAAACACCTCGCCGATGCGCTGCTTTTCGGGGCGGTAGTACCAGCGGCGGAGGAGCGAGAGGTGGTCGGAGAGCGTGGCGAGGTCGGGAGCGGTTGATGTTTGCCGTTCGAGAGAGACGATGAGGTTGGCAGCACGGTCATCCGGGTTAAGGGAGGGAGTGGCTTCGGGATTGGAATCGGACGCTGGCACGGGGTTTGTTGGCGCGGCGGGGGCGAGGCGCGCAGGACCGACGAGAGAGCCGGATGCGAGGAGGAAGACGGCGGCGGAGGGTTCGGGTTCGGTGTCGGGCTCGGCGAACCGCAGGTCCTTCGACTCCGCGCTGCGCGCTTCGCTCAGGATGACAGGGTCTGGTTTGCGAGGTTCGGCCACGGCTTTCTGGAGGATGAGGGCGCGGAGGCGGGGGATGGGTTGGACGAGCAGGTCGGCGAGGGACGCAGCGGATTTGACGCGCAGGAATTGGGCGTGGAGCTGTGCGGCGCGCTCGAAGTCGAGGCCGGCGGAGGCGCGCTCGCGGTCGGCGGTGAGCTGGGTGAGGAGGGACTCGCCGTGGGTGGCGAAGAAGGCCTCGACGGCGGCGGCTTCGGCGGCGTAGGCGGCCGCGCCCTCGGGCGTGCAGGCCTGGTTGCAGGGCGCGAGACACTTGTTCATCTCCTGGTAGACGCAGCCGGGATGCTCGGGATAGGGCGCGAGGTCCTCGGTGCAGCGGCGGAGCTTGAAGAGATCGAGGACAGCGTCGCAGTAACGGTCGGCGGCGGCACGCGAAGGGAAGGGGCCGTAGGTGTGGGCGAGCGCGCGGCGGCTGAGGCGGTTGGTGGAGTAGACGCGCGGGTAGGCATTTTCGGCGGTGAAGCGCAGGAAGAAGGGTGTGTGCAGGCGCAGTCGGCGGCGGGCTTCGGCGAGGCCGAAGAGGTCGGCGGAGGCGTGGTAGAGCGTGAGCGCGGACTCGAACTCCGAGCCGGTGATGGCGTAGTCGATGCGGGCGACGCGGTCGCGGAGGTTGAGGCGCTTGGATTGCGAGTCGGGCGGAGCGAGGATGCGGGTGATGCGGCGGCGGAGGTCGGCGGCGCGGGTGAGGTAGGGCTCATCTTCACTGTGCGGTCCGTGCAGGGCGAAGACTCCGGGGAGCGCGGGGATTGCGCGCAGAGTTTCGGCGGAGTTCTCGGGCGAGAAGGGGATGGAGCGCTCGAAGTGGAAGGACGCGGCCATCAGCTTAGTTCCCTTGAGAGACTGGCGGTGTGACTGTGACGAAGCCTACGAAGTCGGGGTCTTCAACTGTTTCGCCCGTTTCTCGCAAGTGATAGCAGCCTGGCGCCGCGGGCTGCAATTGATCGAGATCAGGAGGCAGATGGAACAACGATTCGTCGCTGCGTTGGACGACGATTCCTTGCGTCTCATCAATGGCAATAATCACGCCATGAATCTGCTGCTTGCGAACTGGCTGCTCGGACGAGTTCAAGTGGGTTATACCAATCAGGGCGTACTTGCCGACCATCGCGTCAGCGCGGTGTCTATCCAACTCGGGCGTGTTTGGCGGCCGGGTCCAACTCCACGGAACGTTCAGAATGTCTCGATCTTCGTCCATCTGATTCAGCTCCCGGCGATGGTCATGCCTTCGATGCGGAGGGTGGGGGCGGCGGCGGCGGCGCGGAAGACGAGGTCGTTGCCGATGGCGGAGATGTTTTTATACATCTCCTTGAGGTTGCCGGCGATGGTGATCTCTTCGACCGGGTAGGCGAGCTCGCCGTTCTCGATCCAGAGGCCGGCGGCGCCCTGGGAGTAGTCACCGGTGACGAGGTTGACACCGAAGCCCATCGTCTCGGTGACGTAGAGGCCGGACTTGACGTTGGCGATGATCTGCTCCGGAGTGAGCGTGCCGGGCTGGAGGAAAAAATTGCCCGCGTCGATGCCGGGATTACCGGCCAGCGAGCGCGCGGCGTTGCCGGTGGAGTGGGCAAGGCCGAGCTTGCGCGCGGTGTAGGTGTTGGTGACGTAGCTGCGCAGGATGCCGTTCTCGATGAGGACGGTGCGGCGGGTGGGCAGGCCCTCGCCGTCGAAGGGCGCGGTGCCGAAGCCGCCGGTGCGGATGGGGCCGTCGGAAGTTTCGTGATCGAAGACGAGGGTGCCGTCGTCGATGACGGTGACGTTTTCGCCGGCGACGCGCTCGCCCAGCATTCCGGCGAAGAAGCTGGCGTGGCGATAGATGGCGTCGCCGTTGGCGGCGTCGAAGATGTGGCCGACGATGGAGCGGGCGATCTCCGGCGAGAAGACGACCGGGGCCTGCTGGGTGCTGGCCTGGCGCGCGCCAAGGCGTTGCAGGGCGCGGCGGGCGGCCTCGCGGCCGATGGCGACGGGGTCCTCCAGCAGGCGCGTGGTGCGGGCGGTGGAGTACCAGTAGTCGCGCTGCATGCGGCCATCGGCGTCGTGGGCGATGGGCTGGGCGGAGAAGCCGCAGTAGCTGCGGCGGTACTCGCCCGTAAAGCCGCGCGAGTTCATCAGGATCTTGTGCGAGGTTGCAGTGTCGAAGTCGCCGCCGCCGGAGTTCTGGATGCGGGTGTCGAAGGCCAGGGCCGCTGCCTCGACCGAGCGCGCGATCTCGATTCGTTCGGCGGGCGGCTGCTGGTTGACGTCGTCGAAGTAAAGGTGCTGGTCGGCGGCGTCGTGCTGGCCGAACTCGGAGGGTTCGGGAAGGCCGGCGAAGGGGTCCTCGCTGGTGATGCGGGCGAGTGTGACGGCTCCTTCGACGAGGCGGTCGATGGATTCGCGGGAGAAGTCTGAGGAGCTGGTACTGGCGGTCCGTTGTCCGATGAAGACGCGCAGGCCGATGGCGCGCGAGCCGGACTCCTTGAGCGTCTCGACCTGGCCGAGACGGACGAGAGTGGAGAACTCGTCGCCCTCGTAGAGGACAACCTCGGCGTCGGTGGCCCCGGCTCGGAGTGCGCGGGCGAGGACGTCGGAGGCAAGCTGCTTCAGGTCGGCGGCGGTTGCTTTGGTCGGCATTCTTACAGCGTATAACTCCCGGGGAACTCCTGGATGCAGCGGCGCGAGTTCCGCTAGCGGACGGGATGCTCGGAGAGGCGGGGCAGGCGGCCGTCGGTGGCCTTGCGGAAGAAGAGGCCTGCGGGGCAGTACTCGGAGTCGGTCTTGAGCTTGTGGGCGATGTGCGGCGGGGGCGCATCGGGGAGGTGATGACGGTGCAGCTTGACGGCGCCGGTGCAGTCGGAGCAGCGGAACTCGGTGTCTTCGTCGATGAGGGCCTCGGCGACGGACTTGAGCTTCCAGAAAGGCTCGTAGCCACCGCCGGTTTTGAGGCGGCGGCGTTTGACCTGGCACTCGTAGATTTTTTCTGATTCGGCGGCCATGATGCTCCTTTGTGCGTGGTGCGGTTGGGGATCGGGTTGAGAGCGTACATGCCGTGCTCCGCTTGATCGAAACGGAGGGGAAAACAAGTCCCAGGGGCTAAAGCCCCATTTGCGCCTGACCCCAGTGCCTGGGCTAAAGCCCAGGCCTATCTCAGAAGCAAGGACCACGACAAAAACAAAAGCAACGGCGAAATGCGGGGATTCTTCCCCTTCGGCAAGCTCAGGGCCAGAATGACAATCTCTGTGGCGCTGCGCTCAGAATGACGAACAAGAACGAACGACGGAGATTCTGAGCTTCCACCCCAGCCAGCAAGCTGGCCGGGGACCCCGGCGCTGCGCTCAGAATGACGAGCTAGAACTTGCTCGACGGCTAGACGACGGGGTTGGCGGAGGGTCTGGCTTCGCGGCCGTCGGTGGCGCGCTGGAAGAGCAGGCCGCTGGGACAGAACTCGGCGTCGGCGGCGAGCTTGTGCTCGACGTAGGCGACGGCGCCGGTCTTGCCGTTGCGGCCGAGCAGCTTGACCGCGCCGAAACAGTCCTTGCAGCGGAAGTCGGTGTCTTCGTCCACCAGGGCGACGGCGACGTTTTTAATCTTCCAGTAGGGCTCGTATCCTCCGCCGGCCTTGAGACGGCGGCGGCGGACCTCGCACTCGTACATCTTTTCCCGTTCGACTGCCATTGAGCGACTTCTCCTCTCCTGCTGCTTGGTACGTTTTGAATTGCCGTCGATGCTTGCAGACGGCGCGACAGTTCAGTTGCAACGCTTCCTGGGAGAAGAGATGCTGTTCTACCCGGTTCCGCCGACCGTCATGCGGTCGAGCTTGGTGGTGGGCATTCCGACGCCGACGGGGACGGACTGGCCGTTCTTGCCGCAGGTGCCGATGCCTTCGTCGAGGGCGAGATCGTTGCCCACCATGGAGACGAACTTGAGGGCCTCGGGGCCGCTGCCGATCAGCGTCGCGCCCTTGACGGGCTGCGTGACGCGGCCATCCTCGATGAGGTATGCCTCGGAGGCGGTGAAGACGAATTTCCCGTTGGTGATGTCGACCTGGCCTCCGCCGAAGTTGACGGCGTAGAGGCCGCGAGGGACGGAGCGGATGATGTCTTCGGGGAGGTCGGTGCCGGAGAGCATGTAGGTGTTGGTCATGCGCGGCATGGGGATGTGGTGGTAGCTCTCGCGGCGGCCGGAGCCGGTGTTTGGCGCGCCCATAAGGCGGCTGGAGAGCTTGTCGGAGAGATAGCCGCGGAGGATTCCGTTCTCGATGAGGACGGTCTCCTGCGTGGGATTGCCCTCGTCGTCGACATTAATAGACCCGCGGCGGTTGGGCATGCGGCCGTTGTCGACGACGGTGACTTTTTCGCTGGCGACCTTCTGGCCGATGAGCCCGGCGAAGGCGGATGTCTTCTTGCGGTTGAAGTCGGCTTCGAGGCCGTGGCCGACGGCCTCGTGCAGCAGGACGCCGGGCCATCCGGGGCCGAGGACGACGGGCATCTCTCCGGCGGGGGCTGCGATGGCGCCGAGCTGCAGGATGGCGGTGCGGGCGGCCTCGCGAGCGAAGTGCTCCGGCGAGTGGGCGCCTTCAAAGAAGT
>Ga0326727_10017478_pt1 | contig 14872 bp, 14 predicted proteins | sample MB2enrmetagenome_FD_207643 | JGI IMG/M metagenome (GOLD analysis project Ga0326727, IMG submission 207643) | Lab enriched peat soil microbial communities from McLean, Ithaca, NY, United States - MB29MY | ecosystem: Environmental > Terrestrial > Soil > Wetlands > Peat | place: USA: New York... | reverse complement strand
CTCCAAATCGAGCGGGAACACCAGATTCTGCGGGAAGAGTTGCGCCGCAAAGACTCGCTCGGCGACCTAATGGGGTCGACTGAGGCCATGAAAGGTTTGTTCGACACCATCCGGCGGGTGGCGCGCACCTCAACGACCGTGGTGATTCGCGGGGAAAGCGGCTCAGGCAAGGAGCTGGTGGCACACGCCATCCACCAAGCCAGCCAGCGGCGCGACCGTCCGTTCGTCAGCGTCAACTCCGCCGCCCTCCCGGAAACCCTGATGGAGGCCGAGCTTTTCGGGTATGAGAAAGGGGCCTTCACCGGGGCCGTTGCCACCAAAGAGGGGCGGATCGAGCTGGCACACCGCGGCACGCTCTTCCTGGATGAGATCGGGACACTCAGCCTGCCGCTTCAGAGCAAGCTCCTTCGGGTCCTCGACGAACACGCCTTGACGCGTCTGGGGGGAAAGAAATCCATCAAGGTGGACTTCCGGCTGATAAGCGCTACCAACGAGGACCTCGAGAAGGCGGTGCACGAGCGCCGCTTCCGCGAGGACCTTTACTACCGCATCCACGTTATGCCGCTTTTTGTGCCTCCGCTCAGGGAGCGCGTGGAGGACATCCCACTGCTGGTCGAGTACTTCATCAAAGTTTACTGCGCGGCGAACCATTGGCCCCCAAAGCAGGTGGCCGATGACGTGATGGAGGCCATGAAACGTTACCCGTGGCCGGGGAACGTTCGCGAGCTCGAGAACCTGGTTCAGCGCATGGTGGTGATGACGGATGAAGATATCATCCCCCTGAAACAATTGCCTCGCGACATCCGCGAAGCTGCCCCTCAGTTGCGAGCCGATGGATTTCGCCTCCCCGACTCCGGCATCCGGCTGGATGAAGAGTTGAAAGCCTTCGAAAAACGTTGGGTTGAGACGGCGCTCAAGGAAGCCAAGGGGGTCAAAGTGGAAGCCGCTCGCCTGCTTGGGCTCAACAAAGATAAGATGAAGTACCTTTGCCGGAAACACGGGATCTAAGGGGAATAAATACCCCAAGGGTAGGAATTACCCCTCTGCTCTTTCCTCGCACCACAATTTACTTGCCTAGCGGTTACCAATACACGCCGCAACTTATTGAAACCACGGGGCATGAACCGCGGTCTGGAAAAATCCTCAGATTGGTGCGCAACGTGCTATCCACTAAGGCGAGAAGTTGAAAGCGAGTAAGTTCGGCCGTCCCAGCAGAGGAGCAACGATGGCAGAAAAGAAGAAGCAAGTGAAACCAGCAGCCAAGAAGGAACCCAAGAAGACTCTGAAGGGCAGCAAGAAGCTGGGCGAGACGAAGCTGATGATCGCGAATTGTTAATGGTGGTAGCCGGGCAGGTCACAGCCTCGGCCCAGGCACGAGGGAAGGCTCAGTTGCCCGGTGGCTGTTGCTTGCAGACCCATGAACCCATAAGTCATTCAGTGGGTTCGGCGACGTGAAACCTAATCAGGAGCAGATGACAATGGCAGAGAAAAAGAAGGAAGTGAAAGTCGCCCCGAAGAAGGAACCCAAGAAGACTCTGAAGGGCAGCAAGAAGCTGGGCGAAACGAAGCTGATGGTGGTAATTCAGTAGCTCCGCCGCCTTGGTACTGTCGGCGTCGCGGCAACAAGTCGAGAGGTTCTGTGTTTGCGATCCTTCACGGGGATGAGGTGTAATACAAATTAAGAGGAGGCATGATAAAACTATGGCGGAGAAAAAGAAGAAAGTGAAAGTCGCCCCGAAGAAGGAACCCAAGAAGACTCTGAAGGGCAGCAAGAAACTTGGCGAAACCAAGCTGATGTGGGATTGATTTCAGCTGCGTGGGCACAAGTTCAGAAGTTCTTTGTCGATGACCGCCACAGGAGTGTGGCGTAATACAAATCAAAAAAAAGGGAGAATAAAACCATGGCAGACAAGAAGGTAAAAGCAGCCCCCAAGAAAGATGCTAAGAAAACTCTGAAGGGCAGCAAGAAACTTGGCGAAACCAAGCTGATGTTTGGCGGGCACACTAATTAGTGAGGCCTGGGTACTGCCGCTTGGGCGCGAGGGACCTGCTCTCGCGCCCAGTGGTGGTCTGCTACGCTATCGTACTGCGCTGGGGGTAATCACCAGATGAGGCCGCGTGCCCATCGCCACCCCGAGCGCAACGCCCGTATGGCCACCGGGTAGCGCTTCCCATAGATCCGCGCCGTTCCCGTCATCCCTTCCTTAAGCTCGTCGTTAGGATTAGGAAACTCCATTACAACCTCGAAAAAGTTGGTCAGTTCCTGACCCTTGCGTTCGACTTTGTTAGGCTCTGCCAGTGGGCGCTCGGAAGAGGCGGTCGGCATGATTTGGCGAATCGTTCCCGTAAAGGTCTGGAAGGGATAGCTTCGGAGCTTCAGGCCGACTGCCGCGCCCTGGTGCACATCCTCGAGTTCCCAGTCCCGCACCAGCACTCGCGCGCGCATTGCTTGGCGGTCCACAAGGAGGGCCAACGGTTCCCCTTCCGCTAAGTATTCGCCCACCCGCTGCTCGATTCGTGGGGTCGCGATTACCCCCGCGAAGGGCGCCCGCAAAACCAACTGCCCGCGCTTCCGGTCCACTTCCGCCTTTTCGCCTCCCAGACGCTGGATCTCCTGGAGGTATCTCTCGCTGGCGCCGAAATCCGAGCGGGCCAAGGCTGCCCGTTGGGAACTCTCGGCTAAGTTCAACTGATTGGCAACCACCGCGGCTTGGGCTTCGATCTCCGGGTTGTGCAGGACGGCCAGAACCGAGCCGGCTGGAACGGTTTCTCCTTCCCGGATGGGTACCGTGCGGACCAAACCCGCGACCGGGGCCTTCACCGCCAGCCTCCTTTGAGGTTCCAGCAAAAAATCCGACGTGGTCTTGACCGCCGTGGGCGGAAGGAAGAGTACGAGAAGAGCCGCGGCCCCTGCCACTGGTTGCCACCAAGTCATCCTCCATGCCATGAACTCCTCCTTGAGTTTTCGCAAATGCGCCCGCACCGCAGTCTGCCATTGCCCGAGCCGCTTGCGGAATGCGAAGCACAGCACACCAAAGGTTGCCAGGTGCCCCCAGGCGCCCAGCCAGTTTGTGAAGGCGTTATCCACAAATCCCAACAATAAGAAGAGGATCAATACGGAGTAAAGCCCCGCCAAGAAACCGTACACCAGAAAGATCCGCTGCTCCCTGTGGCTGGCCGGGGGCAGTTCGACTGCCTGACGAAGCACGCTGCGCCTTAACCAGGCCACGGAATACGCAAACGATTGCTCACGCAGGTTGTCAATCTGGAGGTGCTGGCTCAGCACGTAGTAGCCATCGATCTTGAGCAGGGGGTTCAATTGCAGGAAGCCGGCCAGACCGCCCATCAGAGCAAACCTGTACGTCAGTTCGCCGGCCACGGAGCCCGGCGGCGACAAGGCCCAAAAGAAGAGCGCAAGACAGCACTGGAGCAGGGTGATCCATATCCCCGCAATGATGGTCCAAATGCGCTGCGAAGTCTTTGCGAAAACGTGCATGTCCGTGCAATCGGTGTAAAAGGACGGAGAGAAATACAAAAGCATGAAGCCCATGTGGTGTACTTCGCCGCCGAAGTGCTTGCAGGCCAAGCCATGAGCGAACTCGTGAGGTCCGACGATGATAAACAACATCACCCACATCACCAGGAGGTCGTAGCCGCTCTTATGCCGAAAACTGTAGAACGCCACGGCTTCCTGGCTAACGCGCGTGAAGTCGTGGGCCACAATCACACCGGCCAGGGCGAAGAGGCCGAGCGAGAAAAGCACAAACTGCTTCGTGAACATCCAGCCCAAGTACCTGTTCAGGCGTTCCAGCGCCCGGTCGGGATCAAAGGCTGAAAAGTAGATGTAAAGCAGGCTGGCGTGGTTCACACGCTCACGACGCTCGTCGCGGATTTTCTCCAGAATGCAGAGATTTTTCTCTGCCGCGCCGCGTTCCCAAAAGTTGGGGTCCACGCCGTCCATGTACTCGATTACGTCCTGTTCGCTCAGGTTTTGGTCCGGGTAGCGTTCGTTGAGGGCCTGCGCAACTTCAGCGGGAGTACGAGTGCCATCGAAGAGCGAGAGCAGCTCCCAATCGAGCTCGCCCAGGCGATTGAAGGAGTCCGTCTCAGGGACTTTGACCACGAAGCTGGTTTCCCCGGCAAACGTTTGCTTGCCGACCTTCAGGTCGGCGCGCAGCTTGGGGCGCCGAAGGCCCTTCGCCAACACACCCGAGAGTTGAATACTGGTGGGTCCGAAACGCATGGAAAATCAGTCTACAGTCGAGAGTCGAGGGTCGAGGAGGAGGGGGTGGTACGTTGGTCAAACTCAGAAAATGTTCTACTAAGGCTCTTGCTTTTGACCCTCGACTCTCGACTTTAGACTCCAGATCACCCGCACCGCCATTCCCGGCCGCAGGTTTTCGAGATGTGGTCCCGTCAACTCTGCCGTGAGGTCATAGCTGGCGCTGGCAGCATCCACGGTAGGGCTGACCAATTTCACATGTGCGTTATACTCGCGCGACTGGTCATCCGCCAGCACCACTTTCAGCGGATACCCGACGGTGGGCCTTGGGCCTGCTGACTCCGGCAGTAGAAACCGGACCTGGAGTGGGTAAAGCTCGCTCAAGTGAAAGCAAAGGTCATTCTTAATCATGTTCTGTCCAGCGCGGATAGCCCGCCGGACAATGTATCCATCGAAGGGGGCCACTATTCGAGTCTTTTCCAGCTCGATCTCCAGCTCGCTAATTGCCGCCTTTTTTTGCTCGATGGCAGCCTTCCAGCTATCCAGGTCGAAGCCTGCGCCGGTGGATTCAAACTCGGCTTGCTCCAGCGCTGCTTGACTGCTTAAACCGAACTTACGCAACTCCTGTTGCCGACGATAGGCGGCATCCTTGGCCTTTTTCTCAGCTTCCTGGTACTTGTAGTTATTTTCAGCCACCCTCTGGTCCAGGCGAGCTTTTTCCAAACTGGCAAGCAGCTCCCGGTCGTCCAGGCGGGCGAGCACCGCTCCTTTTTTTACCCAACTATCCTGGTCGTAGAACACCTCCTGCACAATCCCGTCACGCTGGGTGAGCAAATCCACAGAGTGTTCGACCGACAACACACTCGGAATTTCCAGAGTGTCCGCAGCCGGCACAGAAGGCGGCTGGGCAGGAGCTTGGGTGACACTGGGCTGCGGCGATGCCGCAGGGGTCACTTTTTGTTGAGACTGGTTCGAGCACCCGGGAACACCCAGGACAGCAACCAGGATTCCGAACAGGACCCAATCTGATCGTTTCATTGCTTCAGCCTCGCGGTAGTCGAGGAGTCGAGAAGTCGAGGAGTCGAGAATTTGACCACTCACCTGCGTCCGGCTTTTCGACTCTTGGCCGCCGGAGAAATCGAAGATCGGGGATTTCACTTCGCGACTCCTCGACTCTCGACTCCTCGACCTTCTTACGGCAACAACGCCCAGACCTTCCGCCATGCCCATTGCGTGGGGCCGCGCAGCAGCACGTAGCCCACCGGATACCACCCGCTGTGGAACCAGCCTCCTGCGCTGGTAATCTTCGCCTGCCCGGCCATGCCATCGCGGGCTTTGACGTCAGGATTGGGGAACAGGGCACGCGTTACGAAGAACTGCTCGCCCTCGGCGGAAATGGTCTGGGGGGAGACTCGCTCCACCGTTCCCCGCAGCGTCAGTGTGGGAAAGGCGTTCAATTTGAGGGCCACGGGCGCGTCGGTTCGAATCAGGGAAATATCAGTTTCCGGAACGTTCATTTCGACCGCCAAGTGGTCCTGGTCCACGAGCTCACAGAAGGCGTCGCCCACCTTGAGCAGTTTCCCAATTTTTTCTTCCACCTTGGGCGTCACAACGACGCCACGGATAGAGGCCCGGAGGCGCGCCTTATCCACTTTTTCCTGATAGAGAGTGACCTCTGCCTGGTGGAGGTCCATATTCAGGCGAGCCTGGCCGGCGCCGGCCCAATCCCTCTTTTCCTCTGCCTCGGCAAGCTGGCGGTGGGCAAGAGCGAGGTCGGTGGAGGCCCGTTCCAGCCGGATTCTGTCATCGCTGTCGTCCAGTCGGGCCAACTCGTCTCCGGCGCTTACTTTTTGCCCTTCCCGGACGGGCACCGCTTGGACAATGCCGCTCACCTCGGCGCTCACAATGCGGCGCTGGGCGGGGACTACGGTAGCGTTCGTCTGGATTCGGTACTTCCAGGGTACTACGATCAAAAGCAGCGCAGCTATCCCAGCCTTCGAGGCAATCTCGAGCCAGCGGCTGGCGGTGATTCCCTCCAGTTTGCGCTTACTCTTGAGCACGGGCTGCCAAATACTCAGCAGCGGCACATCCTGGTACAGCCTGGCATTGCGGATGGCCACGGTGGTCTGGCTGGCAAGGATAGCGAGGACCTCGAGATGGCTTTCCGATAGGAATTCTGCCGTGTTGCTGAGAAGGGCCAGCACGCCCACGGTCCCCTGTTCGTCGCGCAAAGGCAAGGCGTAGAAGCCCGCCAGTTCCTGCTCTTGCAGGTAGCGCATCAGCGCCGCATTCTCTCCCTCCGGCTTGACTTTCCACCCCTCTTCAGTCTGGTCAGCCGAGACCGCCTCCGATTGCTCAGCCACCCATGCCAGCAGTTCACGCAACTGCTCCATCTCAGGGGTCCGCGGCACCTCGGCTTCACCCGACACAGCGCCCAGAATAAAGCGGCGGCGGTCATACAAACCGATGACGCACCGATCGAAAGGGACGATGGTGGAGGCTTCGTGAACCACCGTGGTGAGGACATGATCGAGATTGAGGGTGGAGGTTATTTCCTTGCTGATGTTGAGGAGGGCGTCCAGGGTGTGGACCTTCCGCTCCGCTTGCAGCAGATTGGCATTGTTCACGGCGTGGGAGGCCTGCTCGCACATGTTGGTGAGGTAAAACAGGTCATCTTCGTCAAACGGCTTTCCATCGCGTCGGTTGACGATTTCGACGACCCCCAACACCCGCTCTTCCTTTAGAAGAGGCGAGCACATCAGCGATTGGATTTGATACTCGTTGCTTGCCTGTATGCGGGCCTCAAGTTCCGGCTCATCCTGGGCGCTTGAGACCAGGCGAGCTTGGCCGGTTTGGGCCACGGCCCCAGCCAAGCCCTCTCCAATTTGAAGGCGGTCGCCCTTGTTGGTAGTTGGGTCCTCGCCCACTTGCTGGGCACAGTACAGCTCGTTGGCATCGGGATCCACCAGCCAGAAGTTACAAGCCAGGGCGCCGAGGTTCCCTTGAATCTTCTCGGCCATAATGGGCAGTAAATCTCCAAGCTCCAGTGTGGAAGTGAAGGTGCTCGCCACATCGTAGAGCGCGGTCAATCGTTCAATGGTCTCCACGCTCGACCACTTTTCCTGCTCGACGGCGCGCAACGCGTCCAGAACGCGGCCCGCCAGCCGGCAGGCTTCTTCAACGAAGCCGGCGTCATCGGCGGTGAATTCTCCCGTGCGCTTGTTCTGCACCTCCACGACGCCGGCTACGTCTTTGGAGGTCGGGATGGGCGCGTACAAGGCGGTTGCTACGCGCTCACGGTCGCCCTCCGCGAGGTGCGGGAACATGTCCGGCTCGATTTCCTCCTCATCGAGCCGCCGCGCGCGTGATCTTGCCAGCATCTCCGCCAGAATACCTTCGCTCACCGGCCCCGGAGCAAGCTCCAACCGAAGCCCAGCCTCGAACCAGCGAGCACGACAGAGCAATTCCCCACTGCTCTCCTGACGTAGCCAGACCATCGCCGCACGGGCCTCCAGGTCACGAGCAAGATGTGTGGCTAGCGTCTTGGCAAGGCTCTCAATGCTGATGCAGGAGTGAAATGCAACCGAAAGTTCAAATAGGGAGGACAACTGCTCCATAAAAATTTTGCCGAGGGCGTTACCCTCACAGCAGAGGCTAGTGAGCCGTTAGGGAAAGGTCCCTAACTGAGTCGAAAGGGAGGCTACCAAAAACCGGCGGGCGAGTCAAGGCTATGGTGGTGGTACGGTGGTACCATGGTGGTGTCATTTCTCTCCAACTACCTTGATTTGTTCACCGAGTCGGCGTAGTCTCACACGATGAGGGAAATCTCATGCTGCGCTTTGAAAGCGGGGCATCACCCGTGAGGAATCCGTGACCATCAATATCAGGACAGTTGATCGGGCGACCATTCTTGACCTCAATGGCGCATTTAAGGCAGGTGAAGCTGACCAGGCCTTTCGAAATTCCGTCAGCGAGGTACTCTCCGCTGGGGTCACGAACCTTGTTGTAAACCTTGCGGGAGTGTCTTTTCTTGATAGCTCCGGTGTAGGCTCGCTGGTCCGCACTTTTTCGACCCTCAAGGAAGAAGGAGGCGAATTCAGGGTCTTTGGAGCTTCAAAACAGGTCGCCCAACTTCTCAGGATGGTCCGTCTGGACAAGGTCCTCGGACTGGCGGAAGATGAGGCCGCTGCACTCGCGAGTTTCTAGCGAGAGCCTGTTCCCCAGAGTATCAATCCCAACCCACCTGGACACAATCGCTGGAATCGCTAAAGAACCATGTTCGAACGCTACAAGGAGTGGATTTACCGGTGGGAGACCCGCTTGACGGAGCGGGATACGAATCGAGTGGTGCGCCCGTTAGAATGGGGACTGGAGTGGACCGCAGGCTGGCCGTTGGCGAACAGGAACTTCCCCGCCTCGGACCATGCGCCTGAAGAATTCCTTGACAGGCTGAACGAAGAAATCCTCGCGCAAAGTGACGCCTTTTACGCTTACAAGACACCTTCAGACTTTCATCTCGAGGGGGACTGCCTGTTCTTTACATCTCCCGTCAGGACTCCGGTCCCAAATAACAACCGGGTTCGAGCTCGTTGGTTTCCGGCAGGGCGGCGCGGGGCTGTGGTGGTACTGCCCCAGTGGAATGCAGACCAGGAAAGCCACAACTCGCTCTGCCGCATCTTCAACATGCTTGGAATTTCGGCGCTGCGCTTAAGCCTGCCCTATCACGACCTTCGGAAGCCGGCGGGGATTGAGCGAGCCGATTATGCCGTTTCATCGAATTTAGGCCGCACACTCGATGCCGCCCGGCAGGCGGTGGCCGACACTCGATCGTGCCTGGACTGGTTGGAAACCCAGGGGTGCGTGAAGCTTGGCATTGTGGGAACCAGCCTGGGCTCCTCCTACGCGTACCTGGCCAGCGCGCATGACGAGCGGTTGAAGGTGAACGTGTTCAACCATTGTTCAACGACTTTCGGTGAGGTGGTCTGGACGGGTCAAGCCACGCGTCACGTACGCGCCGGCCTCGAGGCCGATTTGAGCCTGGACCGCCTTCGCCGCGCCTGGATGGCCATCAGCCCCATTGCCTATGCGGAAAAGTTGGCTCGCTGGCCCAAGAAGTCGCTCTTTATTTATGCCCTCTACGACTTGACTTTCCTTCCTGAGTTTTCACGCAAGATCATCGCTGAATCGCTTCGTCTCCAACTCGACCCTAAGGTGGCCGTGTTGCCCTGTGGCCACTACACAACGGGAGAGACGCCGTTCAAGTTCCTGGACGCCTACTACATGGCTTCCTTTCTCGATTCAGCTTTCAACGAGTTCTGACGCGAGAGAAATCGCTTGACACCTGTTCGACAGCGTCTTAGCGTGACGGGTTGTGGAACAATCGGCTTGACCCTGTTGGAAGGATACAAATGGAAAAACGAAGCGATCGTCGTGAATTCATCAAAATCATAAGTGGCGCGGTCGTGACGCCTTGCATGCTGCGGGCCGCAGACGCGGTGACCTGGGGAATGACCACCGCCCTCGGGACGCCCGGCGACCAACTGGTGCTGGCCAGCGACCCCGTTCCGAACCAGCCGATCGGCGTCGCCCAAGGTCTTCATCCGGGGCGCGTCGTCTGGGCACACGACCCAAAAGCAACCGACTGGGCGGGGCCAGGACAGGGACACTGGTGGGAAGGCGGTCATACCAACCAGGCTGTGGTCGAAAGCATGATGTCTGGGGTGGTTCGACAGCTCGGCGGCAAGGCCAGCGATCGAGCAGCATGGCATGCCCTGATCCGACACTTCAACCAAACCCACGGCAACGGGAAAGCCGGATATAGGAAGGGGGAGAAGGTAACTATCAAAGTGAACCTGGTGGGTTGCATCACCGGCTGGGGGGTCGATCCAAAGTCTTACGACCTGGTGCGCGACCTGGATTACATGAACACCTCGCCCCAGATGATCCTGGCTCTGCTGCGCCAACTCGTCCACGCGGCCGGCGTGCATCCGCGAGACATTTCCGTGGGCGATCCGCTTGCCTTGTTCCCCAATCAGTATTATGACCTCCTCCACAGCGAGTTCCCCGAAGTCCACTATTTGGACCATGACGGAGGGAGTGCAAGCCATCCCCGAACCCGCGTGCAGTACTCTTCCATCCCTTTCTATTGGAGTTCTCGTCCCAAAGGGACGGCCCAGGACTACGTGCCTGTTCCCTACGCGGAAGCGAAGTACCTCATCAACATGGCGAACCTGAAAAGCCACGTCGGCGCGGGCGTCACGCTCTGCGGCAAGAACCATTACGGCTCGCTGATCAGGAGGCCGCCCGAAAAGGGCTACTACGACTTGCATGGAACCCTGCCGCGCGAAGTTCTGGGCTCCGGGCATTACAGGGCCGTCGTGGACCTGATGGGACACGCGCACACCGGCGGCAAGACCCTGCTCTGTTTAATCGACGGTCTCTACCCGGGAGTGCATCCGAGCGAACATACTCCCCGCAAGTTCTCCACTCCCCCTTTCAACGGGCAATGGGCTTCCAGCCTTCTTGCCTCCCAGGACCCGGTGGCCATCGATTCCGTGGCCCTTGATTTCCTCCGGGCTGAATGGAACGATTACCCGCACATGTCCGGAGCCGACGACTACCTGCACGAAGCGGCTCTGGCCGACAATCCGCCCTCGGGAACGTTTTACGATGCGGACCACGCCACCAACACGACTCGCCTGGCAAGCCTGGGGGTTCACGAGCACTGGAACAATCTACAGGACAAGCAATACCGCAGAAATCTGGGCAAAGGAGAGGGCATCGAACTGGTCAGGGTTGGCCCAAGCGCCGCCTAGCCTCCTGTCCTGCCTAATCGCTGACAATACCCCCGCCCCTCTCCCCGCAGGGGTGGTGACGACATTGCTTTCCCATGTCGCTGCGCTCGGGGTAAACTCCGCGAAGCATCTCGGCAGTGTGTAGGCTGCCCCGTACGCTTCATCGCCCTTGCCATTCCGGCACGAAGCAAGTAACCTTGGAGGTATGAATAACGAGCGACTGAAGCGGATTACGGTGGAAGAAGGGAAATGCGGCGGGCGACCGTGCATTCGCGGCCTGCGCATTCGCGTCTCCGACATCCTTGACCTTTTGGCGGCGGGCGCTTCCTTCGAGGAAATTCTTTCGGATTACCCGTCGCTTGAGAGGGAAGACATCCTCGCCGCGATCGAGTACGCCGCGCATCAGACTGACCACGCAGTCCTACAGACGTCGTGAAGCTTCTTGTTGACAACCAGTTGCCCGTCGCCCTGGCGCGGCACCTAACTTCCCTCGGCCATGAGTGCGAGCACGTGGAAGCCGTTAATCTGGACGCAGCCTCCGACGCGGAAATATGGCAGTACGCCAGCCAGCGAGGCTCCGTAATAGTGTCCAAAGATGAGGACTTCCTCTACCTCGCCAGCCGCGGGGAAAGCGCCGCGCGTTTGGTGTGGGTGCGCCTCGGCAACTGCCGCACTAGCGCCTTGCTCGAGGCCTTCGACCGGCTGTGGCCGAGCATTGAGCAGGCTCTCCTGAGCGGAGAACGTGTGGTCGAGATTCGATAAAGCGGCACGGGCGCCTGGGCTGCGGCAGGGATTCAACACGCTACCTACAACCTTTTATGCCGGGAGGCCGTCCATATCGGTAGGGCTTAGGGAAAGTTACCGAAGAAAGGTGTACAAGCACATGAAAACCATGTTAGGAGTTTTGCTGATTCTAACTCTGGGAGCGCCTCCAGCGGGGGCTGTCCTGGGTGAGTACGAATCGTCAGTGAGTTTGGACCAACAGTACATGCGCGGTGAGATTCGCGTGACGAATGCTCAGGGCTACAAATTTCACCAAATCACCTCTCCAAACGGCGCAGTGGTGAGGGAATATGTTTCGCCGGAGGGCAAGGTGTTCGGGATCGCATGGAAGTCGCCGTTCATACCCAACTTGCAGCAGTTGTTGGGATCCTACAGTACGCAGGTCCAGCAAGCCGCGCAATCTCAGACGCGGCGGCGCGGCGGGCCCTTCGTGGTGCGGACAAACGATTTCGTCTTTGTGAGCGGCGGGCACATGCAGTCTTTCCATGGGCTCGCCTACGTTCCTAGTCTTTTACCCCAGAATGTTTCCGCGGAGGTGGTGCGATGACCCTCAAGATTAGCCCCGTAGCTCCACTGTCCCGTTTTCTTGGTGTTGTGGCCTGCCTGATCCTCCTGGCGGGTTGTGGCGGTAGCAGCAGCACAACAGTAACCCCCCCTCCCGTGACTTCGGCGAACAACGCGGTGGGCGTCGACGTCGACTTGGGGCCTACCGGCTACTTTGTCAATGGGATCTTTACCACGGTCGAGGTCTGCGCGCCAGGCAGCACCACAAATTGCACATCCGTGCCGGACGTCCTGGTGGATACGGGTTCCAGTGGGTTGCGCCTGCTGTCCTCGGCGCTGGGCAGCCTGTCGCTGCCCTCGGTCACAGATTCCAGCCGCAATGATGTTCAGGAGTGCGTTCAGTTTATCAGCCTCGCGTACATTTGGGGACCGGTTGCGCAGGCCGACATTCATATGGCCGGAGAAACGGCTTCGTCGGCCGCGGTTCAGATCATCAGCGAATCTCCGCAGTATAACGTACCTTTGAGCTGTCTCACCCTTGGCTCCAGTGGCGCAGTCGACTACAACACGGTGCAGGCACTCGGCGCCAACGGCATTCTGGGCGTCGGCAACTATCCTCAGGATTGCACCGAGTGCACTATCAGCGGGATTTGCAGCTCGCCCTGCACTTCCGCCGCGAACGGGGTCCCCCAGTACTATATCTGCCCCAGCGGTGACTGCCAGATTGCTTCCGTGCCTGCCACCGGCATCCTTTCGAACCCCGTGGCGCTCTTTTCCCAGGACAATAACGGCGTGCTGATATCTCTGCCTACTGTTCCCGCGACCGGGCAGGCCACGGCCTCAGGCTCGCTGATCTTCGGCATCGGAACCCAATCCAATAATGCTCTTGGTAGCGCGCAGATTTACGCCACTGACGCCTACGCTGATTTCACAACCACCTACAATGGCACCCGGTATAGCGACAGCTTTATCGACAGCGGTTCGAATGCCCTCTATTTTCTCGATGCCGCCACGCTCGGCAATATCGATTGCGCGGACGCCGCGGGCTTTTACTGCCCAGCCGAGACCCTCAATTTCACGGTCACCAATACCGGGGCCAACGGCACTACGGGCCAGGTCACTTTCAGCACCGCGAACGCCGATGCTCTGTTTAAAACTGGTTTCGCAGCGTTCAACGACCTGGGGGGCGACAGCGGAACGGGGCCCTCGTCGGACTACTTTGACTTCGGAATACCATTCTTTTACGGTCGCAACGTGTTTGTTGGAATCGCCGGTAAAACAGTGCCGAACGGTGCAAGCGCACCTTACGGATACTGGGCGTACTGATCAGGCCTTCTTAGCGCCGTGCTTGGCTTCGCAAGCCGCGTAGTAGAAGAGGACCATCCGGGCCTGCTCCACCATGTCGGCATCCATCATTTGGCCGATCTCCGCGGACCACGCCCGGTGATTCGCCATGGAAAAAGCCCGCTCCGGAGGAAGGTCGATCTCATCGGTAAGGCTCGGAAAGAGTTCCTGGAAAACCATCCGGTGGTGCTCGTTGAGGAAAAATTGGGGCTTTACCGGAAGCATTCGGGCGATCTGATGGCTTTTGTCTCCAAGCGCTTCGCGCATTGCGTTAGGCGAGCTCGGATCATCTGGTGGTCGCACACCGCGAATCGTGCGCTCGCCCTTGAATCGACTCCCCCAGAAGACGCCACCGCCTTTCGCGAAGTGGGCGTAATCGTCAAAATGCTCGGCAATCAGGGCATAGCGCTTGAGAATTTCGGCGGGGGTCAACAGGGCCCGAGAGTCGAAAGTAGTTCCCCTCGCCATCAGGAAACGTTTGGCCATGTCCTTTACCAGTTCATGAGCTTCGGAGCGGCCCGGTTTATTTTCCACAATGGTGCAGTGATCGCCCGGCATAATATCGACATCCGTGAAGGGACCGAGCACCGGCGGGTAGTAAGGCGCAAACAGGCTGCGGCGATCGTGTTGGGAAAGGACGACGTTGCACATCTTTATATTCGGCGTCATATCGAGGCTTTGCCACATATGGTTGTTCATGGCCGTTCCCCCTGGAACAGGGTCAATGGCAAAGATGTTGACCGGAATTCTTGAAGTGGCGGGGTACGCGTGCAGCACGTTGGCGATCTTGATACACGTAACCGCTCCGCGACTCCAGCCACACATGTTCAGGATCATATTTTTGTAAGCCCCGGTGACAAGCTCCAAAACAAAACTCGCGACTGTCTGAACGTTGGCGTCAACACCCTTTCCGCCCAGCAGCCCGGAAATCTTCCAGGCCCCGCCTGCCTGTCCATGAGGCCCCCCGCCGCCGGGGCCGTCCGTGATCATGTGAGGCGATACCGTCTCCCGATTCAACTGCGCGACGACGTCGTTGGCGTTGCGGTTGTAGCCGGTGCCGCAATTGTAAGCTGTGTATTTCATTTGCATGGATGGTACCCTCCCGGCGCGTGATTCGGAGAAGTCTGTTTGAACAAAGCCGCTAGCGCGGCGGACGCTTCGCGTGCGCGGGGGTGGAGGTGGTAGCACTGAGCTAGGTTATTGTCAGGTCATAAGGAGGTTCCCT
>Ga0326727_10017477_pt1 | contig 14873 bp, 13 predicted proteins | sample MB2enrmetagenome_FD_207643 | JGI IMG/M metagenome (GOLD analysis project Ga0326727, IMG submission 207643) | Lab enriched peat soil microbial communities from McLean, Ithaca, NY, United States - MB29MY | ecosystem: Environmental > Terrestrial > Soil > Wetlands > Peat | place: USA: New York... | reverse complement strand
GGCGCGATCGGCGCGGCCGTGGGCGACGGCCTGGCCGGTAGCCAGACGATCGCCGGCGTCGCCCGCCAACCGGAGGCGCAAGGCCGGCTCTTCACGATCATGTTCATCATCGTGGGTCTCGTCGAGGCCATGTACTTCATCAACCTCGTGTTCATGGTCCTGTTCGTTTTCGTCCTCGCCAAGAAGTAGCGACGGAGGACTTGCTGGATGCTGTTTGCAAGCGCCGGGGCGACGAGCTCCGGCAACGGTGGGGACTTCCTGATCCCGAATGGCACCTTCGTCGTCGAGCTGATCATCTTCTTGGTCGTTCTCGGGGTCGTCGCGAAATGGATCCTGCCGCCGTTGCAGGAGGTGGCCGAGACGCGGCGGCTCCGTATCGGCTCCGCGATGCAACAGGCGGAGGAAGCCCGCAGCGAGAGCCAGCTCGCGCTCGCTGAACGGGCGCGACTGATCTTGGAAGCGCGGATCCAGGCCAGCGCCATCATCGACCAGGCAAACCGAGGTGCGGACCTGGCACTCGAGCAGGGGCGCCAGCGAGGCCAGGAGGAGTACGGCCGGTTGCTCGAAGCCTCCCGGGCGGAGACCTCCGAAGAGTGCCGGCGGGCCCGTGAGGAGATGCTCGGCCGGCTCGACAGGCTCGTGGTGTCCGCGGCCGAGCGCGTGCTCGGCGGTCGCGTCGATGCCGATAGGCACCGTGGTTTGATCGACGAGGCGATTGCCGCGGCTCATGCCACGGCCAGCGACGCGGCGGCGGGCACGCAAGCGGGAGAAGGCTAGCCGTGGCTTCGTACCTCGCCGAGGTCCTCGCTTTCCTGGTCTTGTGCTACTTGACCTATCGCTACGTCTGGCCCTGGCTCAGCAAGGCGATGGACAGACAAGCCGAGTCGATCCGGTCGTCGCTCTCTTCCGCTGATGCCTCCCTCGAGAGCGGCCAGAGCATGCTCACCGACGCGCGTGCAGCCCTCGAGGCGGCACATTCGGACGTGGCCGCGATCATCGCCCGGGCGCATGAGACCTCGGCCCAGCTCCTCCTGGAGGGGGAGCGCCGTGGCCGGGAGGAGTACGAGAGGCTCGTGGCGGCTGCGGCATCCGAGGCCACCTTCGAGCGCCAGCGCGCCCTCGAGGACGTCATCCGGCAGATCGGCGCCGTAGTCATGTCCGCGACCGAGCGTGTCGTGGCCGTCGAGATGGACGCGGCGCTGCAGCGGGCGTTCATCTCCCAGGCGATCGACGCCGCCGAGGCGATGGCATGAGGGACCTGCTTCGCGGCTATGCGGTCGCCGCCTTCGAATCGGCTGCGCAAGCAGGACGGGCTCGTCGGGTGGCGAACGATCTGGACGGGTTCTCACGGGTTCTCGTCGAGTCCGACCTGCTCCGTAGCGCGCTCATGGACGCGACCATCCCGCCCCGGGCGCGCCGGGGCGTCGTGCACGACCTCCTCGAGGGGAAGGCGGTGCCCGAGGCCCAGGCGGTCGCGTCCTGGGCTTCACTCGTGGAACCTGCCGCCGAGCTGCCGCTCGCCATCGCCGGTCTCGTGGGGCTCGCGCATGAGGCGGCCGATGCTGCAGACGCGGGCCGGTCTCGGCCCATCCCGGCAGAGGAACTGCTCGGCGGGCGCACTGCAGTGCGCGAGCGGATCCGCGGCTACGCCGACCGGCTCTTCCAGGAGGTCGACCGGCTCGAGCTCATCGACGGCCTCGAGGACGAATTGGCCTGGTTCGCGAGGATCGTCGGCTCGAGCCCGTCGTTGCGCCAGGCGCTTGGCGACCGCTCCAAGCCGGTCGCGCAACGGGTCGGACTAGTCGAGGACCTGCTGGTGGGCAAAGTGCAGCCTGCGACCGTACGGCTCGTCGCTTATGTGCTGAAGGCCGGCCATGTACGCGACCTGGTCGGTACGCTCGAGTGGGCCGCGGGGCTCGCCGCCGAGGAGCGAGGGCGGCGCGTGGCCAAGGTGCGCTCGGCCGTCGAGCTCGACGTTGCCGAATACTCGCGACTCGCCGAGGCGCTCGAACGGACGGTGGGCCATCCGGTCGACGTTCGCGTGCAGGTCGAGCCCTCTTTGCTGGGCGGCATGGCCATCACGATCGGAGATACGGTCATCGACGGCTCAGTGCGGCACCGCCTCGACCAACTCCGCGAAAGCCTGGCAACCACGACGGCTTTGCGAGACCTGCCGAGCACTCACCATGACGTTGCACTACAAGACGAAGAGGACAAAGGACCCCACTGATGCCTGAGCTCACGATCACCGCCGACGACATCGCCGCCGCGCTGGCGCGCAATGTCAGCGAATTCAGGGCCGAGACCGAAGCGGAACAGGTAGGCCGCATCATCGAGATCGGCGACGGCATAGCGCGGGTCACCGGCTTGCCCGGGGCCACCGTGAACGAGTTGCTCGAATTCGAGAACGGCACCGTCGGGCTGGCTCTAAACCTCGACGAGGAGTCGATCGGAGCCGTCGTGCTCGGCGACATGGAGGGCCTCGACGAGGGACAGGTGGTGCGCTCCACCGGCAGGATCCTGTCGGTGTCGGTCGGCGACGCCCTGCTCGGCCGCGTCGTCAACCCCCTGGGCGAGCCCATTGACGGGAAAGGCCCGCTCGGTGCCACCGTTGATCGCCGCCTCGAGATCCAGGCACCCGGCATCGTCTCGCGTCAGCCGGTATTCCAACCTCTCCAGACCGGCATCAAGGTCATCGACGCGATGACGCCGATAGGCCGGGGCCAGCGTGAGCTCATCATCGGTGACCGCAAGACCGGCAAGACGACGATCGCCACCGACACGATCATCAACCAGCGCGGCGCCGGGGTGAAGTGCATCTACGTCGCCATCGGCCAGAAGGGATCGACCATATCCCAAACCGTCGCGACGCTCGCCGAGTACGGCGCGATGGCTTATACGGTGGTCGTCGCGGCCCCGGCTTCCGAGCCGGCACCGTTCAAGTACCTCGCCCCGTACGCGGGGTGCGCGATGGGCCAGCATTGGATGGAGAAGGGCGAGCACGCGCTTGTCGTCTACGACGACCTCTCGAAACAAGCCGAGGCGTACCGGCAGATCTCCCTCCTCCTACGCCGTCCTCCGGGCCGGGAGGCCTACCCGGGTGACGTCTTCTACCTCCACAGCCGCCTGCTCGAGCGGGCTGCAAAGCTCTCCGACGAGATGGGCGGCGGGTCGCTCACGGCTCTCCCGATCATCGAGACCAAGGCGGGTGACATCTCCGCCTACATCCCGACCAACGTCATCTCGATCACCGACGGGCAGATCTTTCTCGAGAGCGAGCTCTTCTATTCGGGCGTGCGCCCGGCGTTCAACGTCGGGAACTCCGTGTCACGGGTGGGGGGCGCGGCACAGATCAAGGCGATGAAGTCGGTTGTCGGCACGCTCAAGATCGACCTGGCGCAGTTCCGGGAGCTCGAGGCTTTCGCCACGTTCGGCTCCGAGCTGGACAAGGCGTCGCAGGCGCAGCTCGACCGTGGCTATCGACTCACGGAGCTGCTGAAACAGGGCCTGAACGTTCCCATGCCGGTGCAAGAGCAGGTCGTCGTCATCTACGCGGGAGTACACGGGTACATCGACGACGTGCCTGTGGACCAGGTGCAGCGCTTCGAGTCGGAGCTGCGGACCTACATGCGCGCTCGTCACGGCGACATCCTCGAAGCGATCGTCTCGACCGGCACGCTGGCGAACCCGAAGGAGCTCGACTCGGCGATAGTCGAATTCAAGCAGGGCTTCACCTCCTCGGTTGCGCTTCCGCAAGGCGGGGTTGGTACAGCTGTCGCGGCCGCTGCAGCCGATGCGGCCGGCACACCTGACGCGGCCGGCACTGCCGGTGCGGCCGACGCGAGCGCGCCGGTCGTGAACGAGAACAAGACCGAGTAGGCACATGGCAGGCGGTCAGGAGCGGGCTCTTCGCCGGCGCATTCGCAGCATCGAGGCGACGAAGAAGATCACCAGGTCCTTCGAGCTCATCGCGGCGTCACAGATAAACCGTTCCCAAGGGCGCGTCGCCGCCTCCCGTCCGTACATCCAGGCGATCTCGGACATCTTCGCCGAGACTGCCAGTGAGAGCACCAGTCCGATACGGCTGCTCGGAGTACCGGAGTCGGCACAGAAGGTTCTCGCCTTGGTGATCGTGGCAGACCGCGGTCTCGCCGGCGCCTACAACTCCAGCGTGCTGCGTGCTGCCGAGCACCTGGTCCGTTCCGGATCGCAGGAAGGTCTGAGCTACCGCGTGATGGCGGTTGGCAAGAAGGCTCAGGCCTACTTCAGGTTTCGCCGGCAGAGCGTCGAGCGGCAATTCGTCGGCATGTCCGACCGACCCACCTACAGTGACGCCCGGAAGGTGGCCGCTGCGGTCGTCCCGCCTTTCCTCGCTGGCGAGGTCGACCTCGTGCAGATCGTCTCGACCCGGATCCGCTCCTCGAGCAGCCAGGTCGTCGAGATTCGCCAGCTGCTACCTGTAGTGGCCAGTCCGCAACAGCTCTCGGAGCCACTGGCCGGCGTCTCGGCCGAGGTGAGCACGACCGCAGCATCCGGGGCGACTGGCGCCCCCGCGCCCGTCAGCGAGCACGGTTCGCCCGCGCCCAAGCTCGGCTACTTCGAGTTCGAGCCCGACGTAGAGCAGCTGCTGGCACTGCTGGTTCCCCGATACTCGGAGGCCGCGATCTATGGCGCGCTGCTGGAGGCGTCCGCTTCGGAGCATGCCTCCCGGCAACGGGCCATGTCGGCGGCCACCGAGAACGCCGAAGAGCTGCTCAAGACGCTCAGGCGAGTCATGAACCGTGCCCGTCAAGATTCCATCACGACCGAGATCATGGAGATCGTCGGAGGCTCCGAGGCCCTTCGCTCGATCGGTGCCCCTTCCCATGAGCTCACTCATCCGCAAGCAACCGAGGAGCAGACCGCATGACCACCGTTGTCCCCGACGTCTCCGAGGCCCAGCGCCTCGAGAACGGCCGCATCGTCGCGATCGCAGGCCCGGTGATCGACGTCGAGTTCCCGCCCCACGCTTTGCCGGAGATCAACACGGCCGTCGAGGTGAGGCTCGTCGTCGACGGCAAGGAGGTCGTCATCACCGCGGAGGTCGCCCAGCAGATCGGAGACGGCCGGGCGCGTTGCATCTGCCTGAAGCCGACCGACGGGCTCGCTCGCGGGGCGACAGTGGTCAACACCGGTCGCGGTATCACCGTTCCCGTCGGCGACGCCGTGCTTGGTCACGTGTTCAACGTGATTGGCGACAGGCTGGATGCCGGCGAGATGGACGAGCCAGACGCTCGCTGGGAGATCCACCGCCCCGCTCCTGATTTCGACGCGCTCGAGCCGAGGCGACAGATGTTCGAGACCGGCATCAAGGTCATCGACCTCCTCGAGCCCTACGTGCAGGGAGGCAAGATCGGGCTGTTCGGCGGCGCCGGCGTGGGCAAAACCGTGCTCATCCAGGAGATGATCCACCGGGTCGCCCAGGAGCACGGAGGAGTGTCGGTCTTCGCAGGCGTTGGCGAGCGCACTCGTGAGGGCACCGACCTCTGGCTTGAGATGCAGGAGTCCGGCGTCATCAACAAGGCGGCGCTGGTCTACGGCCAGATGGACGAGCCTCCGGGCGTGCGGCTTCGCGTGGCGCTTTCGGCGCTGACCATGGCGGAGTACTTCCGGGACGTGAAGAACCAGGACGTGCTCTTGTTCATCGACAACATCTTCCGTTTCGTGCAGGCCGGGTCCGAGGTGTCCACGCTGCTCGGCCGCATGCCTTCGGCCGTCGGCTACCAGCCGACCCTCGCAGACGAGATGGGCGAGCTGCAGGAGCGGATCACTTCCACGCGAGGCCACTCCATCACATCGATGCAGGCGGTCTACGTCCCTGCCGACGACTACACCGACCCGGCCCCGTTCACGACCTTCACGCACCTAGACGCGACGACCGAGCTGTCACGACAGACGGCGGCACTCGGCATCTATCCGGCAGTCGACCCTCTGGCCTCGACGAGCAACATCCTCGCGCCCGAGGTAGTCGGTGACAGGCACTACCAGTGCGCGCGGCGAGTTCAAGAGGTGCTGCAGCGCGCTCGGGAGCTCCAGGACATCATCGCGATTCTCGGCCTCGACGAGCTCTCGGAGGAGGACCGCCTGAGCGTGACCCGGGCACGCAAGATCCAGCGGTTCCTGTCTCAGCCGTTGTTCGTCGCGGAGGTCTTCACGAGCTTGCCCGGCGTCTACGTCCCGATCGACGAGACCGTGCGCAGCTTCGAAGCCCTTGTCGGCGGAGACCTCGACGGGGTCCCCGAGCAAGCGTTCTTGAACGTGGGCGCAGTGGACGACGTGATCGCGAAGTCCAAGACCATCGAGCGGGGCTGATCGGGCACGATGGCAAACCTGACCCACGCCGAGCTGCTCACGCCCGAACGTGTTCTCTTCTCTGGCGAAGCCGAGGCTGTGATACTGCGCGCCGACGGGAATGACACGACCTTTCTCGCGAACCACATGGACTACATCGGTACCGTCGACATCTGCGTCATGCGCATCGACGGTGTCCGCGGTGACCTACCAGGGGGGGACGGTGGCACGACTCCCCCTCCAGGCAGCGTGGCGCCGACAGGAGAAGGCGACTCGGCTCCGTCAGGCGAGGTGCGTGCCGCGGTGCACGGCGGGTTCGTTATGGTGGCCGACAACAGGGTGACGGTTGTCGCCGGCGTCGCCGAGCTCGCCGAGGAGATCGACGTGGGACGAGCTGAGCTCGCGCTCGAGGCGGCCGAAGCCGCACGTGCTGCCGGCGACGCGGCCGAAGCCGAGGCCGCGGAGGCCCGAGCGCGGGTGCGGCTGGAAGCGGCTGCCAAGCTCGAAGCCGAGCTGAGTCGCCTGCTGACGCCGCAGCAGCAGGGGCCGGCCGGCGGGGCGTAGCCTCAGCCGGAGGGCGTGTTTCGGCCGGCGTGAGGTCGGCGCGACGTGGTTTCAGCCGCGTGGCGTAAGTTCTCCGCATGCGCTTTGCCTTCAAGACCGCTCCGCAGAACACGAACTGGGACGACATCCTCGATGTCTGGCGCGCCGCCGAAGACATCGAGCTGTACGAGTCCGGTTGGCTGTTCGACCACTTCTACCCGATTCACTCGGACTCGACAGGCCCGTGCCTCGAGGGCTGGGTCACACTCAGCGCCCTGGCCCAGGCCACGAGACGCCTTCGGCTCGGGACGCTGGTGACGGGGATCCACTATCGGCACCCGGCTGTGCTCGCCAAGATGGCGGCGACCCTCGACATCATCTCGAATGGCCGGCTCGAGCTTGGAATTGGAGCCGGTTGGAACGAAGAGGAGTCGGGTGCTTACGGCATCGCGCTCGGCACCCCGAAGGAACGTAGCGACCGCTTCGAGGAGGCGTGTGAAGTCATCGTAGGCCTCCTCTCGAACGAGACGACTTCGTTCGAGGGGACCTTCTTCGAGCTGGCGGGCGCTCGTTGCAACCCGAAACCGATCCAGCGGCCGCATCCGCCGATCTGTATAGGCGGCAACGGCGAACGGCGCACGCTGCGCACCGCGGCCCGCTTCGCCCAGCACTGGAATTTCCTCGGCGGAACGGTCGAGGACTTCGCCCACAAGCGCGACGTGCTCTATCAGCATTGCGCGGACCTCGGGCGTGACCCCGGGCAGATCCTGCTCTCGAGCCACGTGCGCTTCGAGGGCGACCCCGCGGCGGCAGCGGCTGAGGCCGGCGCGCTGGCCGAGGCCGGCGCAGGGCTCGCCATCATCTATCTCAGGCCGCCCCTGAGCCCCGGCGTGCTCGAGCCGTTGGCGGAGGCCCTGGCCGAGATCGGCTGAGCCTTGCCCGAAAGACGCCGACTGACGGTTGCGCTCGTGGTGACCGGTGTGGTCGCCAACGAGATCGACGGCATGCGCCGGGCCCTTGGGGCCAAGTCTCTGGAGCGCATCGCCCCGCACTGCACGCTCATCGCCCCGGTGAACATCCGCGAGGAGGATCTCGAGGCGGTACTGGGCCAGGTGCGCACGGCGGCCGGGAGAAACGGGCCCATTTCTGTGGATCTGGGACCGCCGGCCACGTTCTGGCCGCGCACTCCCGTGCTCTACCTGGCTGTCAGCGGAGACGTCGAAGCGATGGCAGAGCTACGGCGCGACCTCGGGGCCGGGCCGCTCGCCCCACCTTCGTCACGGCGTGAACGCGTCTTCATCCCGCACCTCACCCTCGACCAACGGATCGAGCCGAGCCGGCTCCCGCACGCGCTGGCGGCGCTGAGGGACTACAGGGCGACCTACTGCTTCGAACGGCTCAGCGTGCTCGAGCAGGACGCCGACCATCGCTGGCGGCCACTGGCCGACGCCGCGCTGGGCGAGCCGAGGATCGCCGGACGTGGCAGTCTCGATCTGGAGATTTCCGTGGTCGGGCGTCCCGATCCTCTCGTCACTGCCTGGGCCGAGGCTCAATGGGCCGGCTATTCGAGGGAGCGCTACGGCTCGGGGGTCCGCCCTCTCGAGCCGTACGCGATCGTCGCCAGGGTCGGCGGCCGTCCGATCGGGTTCGCCGACGGCGAGATCAGGGGCTCAGTCATTCGGCTCGGCCGGTTGATCGTCGGCCCGGAATGGCGGAGCCAGGGCGTCGGCTCGCATCTGCTGCGCGCCGTGGAACGACTGGGTCTCGAGCGGGGCTGCGCCCGCGTCCGGCTCGAGACACTTGCCGGTGCGAGGGCGGAGCAGTTCTACGCCGATCGTGGCTTCGAGGTCACCGCGACCCTGCCGCGCTGGCGCGAAGAGCGTGACTTCGTCCTCATGGAGCGATGCATCGCCATCACGGTCGGGACCTCGGCGGCTCGGTCTCGGCGCTGAGCTCACGCGCGGCCTGAGCGACGAGCCGGCCGGCCGCCTGGTCGGGGTCGATCTGCCGCTCCCGCAAGGCGGTTAGCAGGGCGGAGTTCGCAGAGTCGGCGAATGTCGCCCCGAGTGCGGCTTCGAAACGTCCCCTCGCGATCCTCAGCGTCTCCTCCCTCGCGCGACTGGCGCGCCTCAGCTCCAGCTTCCCGCCCTGCTCGAGGTGCTTGCGATGTGATGCGATCGCGTCCCATAGCGCGGCGACGCCCTTGCCGGTCGAAGCCACGGTCTCCACGATGGGAGGCGTCCACTCGAGGGTGCCTGAGAGCTGGAGCATGAGCCTCAGGTCACGTGCCGTCTCCTGGACACCCGGCCGGTCGGCCTTGTTGATGACCAGGACGTCGGCAATCTCCAGCAGTCCCGCTTTGTTCGCCTGCACCGAGTCTCCCCAACCAGGGTTCACCACGACTACGACGGTGTCGCAGGTGGAGGCGATCTCGATCTCGACCTGGCCGACGCCGACGGTCTCGACGATCACCAGCGGCCACCCCGTCGCGTCGAGCAGGCGGACGGCCTCCGGTACGGCGGCGGCAAGGCCGCCAAGGTGACCGCGCGTCGCCATCGAGCGGATGAAGACGGCGTTGTCGAGCGCGTGTTGCTGCATCCGCACCCTGTCGCCGAGGATCGCTCCGCCGCTCACAGGTGAGGACGGGTCGACGGCGAGCACGGCAACCGGAAGGTCGAGACGTTTGCGGACGTCGGCCAGCACGGCGCTCGTGAGCGTCGACTTCCCAGAGCCCGGTGCGCCGGTGAAGCCGATGGCGTAGGCGTTCCCGGCCAGCTTGAACGTCACTCCGGCAAGCTCGCGACCTTCGGTCCCACCTCGTTCGACCACTGACAGCAGGCGGGCGAGGGCACCACGGTCACCTGAGGCGGCCGCCTGGAACAGCTCAGTTGTGCTCGCTGAGGGCGGACTTGGCTTCACGGCGAGGACACGCGCTCGATGTCTGCACCGAGCGAGCGGAGGCGGCCGTCGAGATCTTCATAACCACGGTCGATGTGCTCGGCGCCGCTCACGTCGGTGACGCCGTCGGCTACGAGGCCGGCCAGGACGAGCGCCGCCCCGGCGCGTATGTCCGGTGCCCGTACCCGGGCACCCGACAGCCTCGGAACGCCGCGCACGATGGCGTGGTGCCCTTCGGTCTTGATCTTCGCCCCCATGCGTCTCAGCTCGTCGATGTAGCGGAAGCGACCGGCAAACAGGTTCTCGCTCACGATGGCGACCCCAACGGCGACCGAGAGCAGCGTCACGAGCAGCGGCTTGTAGTCCGTCGCGACGCCGGGGTAGGGAAGAGTGGAGACGTCGACCGACCGCAGGGGTCCTTGCGAGGCGGCGAGGATGCCCTCGCCGGTCGACGTGCAGTCCATGCCCATCTGGCGGAGCTTCTCGAGGAGCATGTCCATGTGCTCCGGACGAGCACCTTTCACGAGCACCTCTCCGCCGGCGAGTCCGACCGCGGCGACGAAGGTGGCCGCCTCCACGCGGTCCGCGATGGCCTTGTGATCCGCGGGGCGGAGCTCGTCGACCCCCTCGACCTCGATCCGGGAGCTGCCGGCGCCGTGGATGCGTGCCCCCATCTCGGTCAGCATCGAGGCGAGGTCGCCGATCTCCGGTTCCCGGGCGGCGTTCTCGATCACCGTCGTGCCCTTGGCGAGCACCGCTCCCATCAAGATGTTGTCGGTAGCGGTGTGGCTCGGGAACTGGAGCACGATGCGCGTTCCGACGAGGCGGTCGCAGTGCCCCTCGACGTAGCCGTGCTCCGCCACGAAGGTGGCGCCGAGCTCCTCGAACGCGCTCAAGTGGAAGTCGATCGGGCGGTAGCCGAAGTCGTCACCGCCCGGCAACGAGACCCTGGCAGTGCCGTAACGGGCGAGCAGGGGGCCGAGCACGACTATCGAGGCCCGCATCTTCTCGACGAGCTCGTAGGGGGCGACCGGCGTCACGTCCTCGGGGATGGTGATCTCGAGGTGCCCCTCCTGGCCTCGGCCCTCGTGGACGACCTCGGCTCCCATCGAACGAAGTACGTCGGACATGATCGCGACGTCACTGATCACTGGGACGTTGTCGATGCGGTGAACGCCCGGGGCGAGAAGGCACGCCGCCATTAGCTTCAGTACGGAGTTCTTGGCCCCGTTCACACAGACGTTGCCTTGCAGCGGGCCCGACGGGCGCAGGACGAAGCGATCCACGGCGAGACAGTACTGCCGGGAGCGGCCCGCCATCGTCGATGGCTCGTCACCGGGCGCGCCGGACCCGCCGCCCCGCTATCGTCGGCGCCGTGAGCGACCAGCGTCAGCTCCCCGACCGGAACCTGGCCATGGAGCTGGTCCGCGTGACCGAGGCGGCGGCGCTCGCCGCGGGCCGTTGGGTGGGGCGCGGGGACAAGGAAGGGGCGGACCAGGCTGCCGTCGATGCCATGCGCGTGGTGCTCCAGCGCGTGCCCATGGACGGCGTGGTGGTGATCGGCGAGGGCGAGAAGGACAAGGCGCCGATGCTGTTCAACGGCGAGCACATCGGCGACGGCACGCCCCCTATGACAGACATCGCCGTCGACCCGATCGACGGTACGCGGCTCGTCGCCCTCGGCCGCGGCGGCGCGCTCGCAGTGATCGCTGTTTCCGAGCGTGGGAGCATGTTCGATCCGGGCCCCTTCGTCTACATGGAGAAGATCGTGGTCGGACCCGAGGCCGCCGAGGTGATCGACATAACGGCGAGCCCGGCAGACAACCTCGCAGCGGTGGCGCGCGCCAAGGACGTGTCGGTGAACGACCTCACCGTTGCCATGCTCGAGCGCGACCGGCATCGCGATCTGATCGAGAAGGTGCGCGCCACCGGTGCCCGCATCATCCTCATCAGCGACGGCGATGTCGAGGGCTCGATCGCGACCGCGTCGCCCGATTCCGGTGTCGACGTGTTGATGGGCATCGGGGGCACGCCAGAGGGCGTGATCGCCGCCGCCGCCCTTAAATGCATGGGCGGCGCGATCCAGGGCCGGATCTGGCCGCGTGACGAGGCCGAGCGGATCGCCGCGCTCAGTGCCGGCTACGACCTCGACCGGGTCCTCACGGGTGACGACCTCGTCCGGAGCGAGAATTGCTTCTTCGCGGCGACCGGGATCACCGGTGGCGACCTGCTGCGGGGTGTTCGCTACGACCATCGCGGCGCAGTTACCGAGTCGCTCGTCATGCGGTCGAAGTCGGGAACCGTGCGAATGGTCGAGGCGCGTCACCAGCTCTCGAAGCTGCGCAGGTTCTCCGCCATCGAGTTCAGCTGAAAAGGGCCGATGTCCTCTGGCTCACCTCCCGGGTGGGAGGACCCGCGATGGTACGAGCGGGCGGTCTTCTACGAGCTGTTGCCCCGCGGCTTCTTCGACTCCAACGCGGACGGGATCGGCGACCTGGAGGGCTTGCGCCTAAAGCTCGATTACCTCCAGTGGCTCGGAGTCGACTGCCTGTGGCTCCTGCCGTTCTACCCCTCGCCATTGCACGACGGCGGCTACGACATCAGCGATTTCCTGAGCGTTGCACCTGAGCTCGGGAGCATCGACGACCTCGTGGCCGTTGTCGAAGACGCCCATCGCCGGGGGATCCGGATCATCTCCGACCTGGTGATGAACCACACGAGCGACGAGCATCCCTGGTTCCTCGAGTCCCGGAGCTCGCGCGACAACCCGAAGGCCGACTGGTACGTGTGGGCCGACGACGACCACGGCTTCGCCGAGGCCCGGGTGATCTTCTGCGACGTCGAAGCATCCAACTGGACCTTCGACCAGAAGCGCCAGCAGTACTACTGGCATCGCTTCTACCATCAACAACCGGACCTGAACTACGAGAACCCCGAGGTCGCGGATGCGATGCTCGGAGTCGTCCGGTTCTGGCTGGACCTCGGCCTCGACGGGTTCCGGCTCGACGCCGTCCCCTACCTGTACCAGGCCGAGGGGACCAACTGCGAGAACCTGCCCGGCGTCCACAAGCTGCTTCGCAGGATCCGGACCGAGATCGACACCTCGTACCCCAACCGGATCCTCCTCGCCGAGGTGAACCAGTGGCCCGACGCCGTCGCCGAGTACTTCGGTGACGGCGACGAGTGCCACATGTGCTTCAACTTCCCGCTCATGCCGCGCATGTTCATGGCGATTCGCCGCGAGCAGCGTTTCCCGATCACCGAGATCCTCGCCCAGACCCCCCAGATCCCCGACGGTTGCCAATGGGGGGTCTTCCTGCGCAACCACGACGAGCTCACCTTGGAGATGGTGACCGACGAGGAGCGCGACTACATGTACAGCGAGTATGCCCGCGACCCGAGGATGCGCAAGAACCTTGGGATCCGCCGGAGGCTTGCTCCGCTCGTCGAGAACGATCGCCGTGTCGCCGAATTGCTCTACGGCCTGCTCCTCTCACTGCCGGGAAGCCCGGTGCTCTACTACGGCGACGAGCTGCTCATGGGCGACAACATCTACCTCGGGGACCGCGACGCCGTGCGCACGCCGATGCAGTGGGCACCGGATCGAAATGCCGGGTTCTCCCGAGCCGACTTCGCGCAGCTGTACCTGCCGCCGCTGATGGACCCGGTGCATGGCTATCAGGCCGTCAACGTCGAGGCGGAGCAGCGGGACCCGTCCTCGTTCCTGCACTGGCTGCGGCGCATGCTGGCAGTGAGGCACCAGTACCCGCAGTTGGCCAGCAGCTCGCTCGAGGTCCTTCCTGCCGACAATCCCTCAGTGCTCGCCTACGTGAGACAGGCCCCTTCAGGCAGGGGTGTCGCAGACGATGATCCGAACGGCGTGGCCGGCGACGCCCCCGGCCCGGCCGGCATGTTCACCGCAGTGCTGTGCGTGTTGAACTTGAGTCGTTTCGCCCAGCCGGTCGAGCTCAGCCTCGGACGCTGGGAGGGCTGCACGCCGATCGAGCTGTTGGGGCGGGTTCCCTTTCCCGAGGTCACCACTGCGCCTTACTCGGTCACGCTGGCGCCCTATGGCATCTACTTGTTCGAGCTCGTGGAGCGCTGAAGATGCCACCGGCCCCGGAAGCGATCGAAGAGCTCGTCGTCCCCTATATCCAGCGCCAACCCTGGTTCTTGGCCCACATGGCGCGTTTTGACCGCGCTAGTCGGGCCGTCTTCGCGCTCGCCGACTTCGAGATCGTGCTCGACGGCCGCCCGGGGATGGCAAGCGTGGTCGTCACCTTCGGAGGCCGTCCCTTCCACATCCTCGTCGGATGGCGGGACGCGGCGCTGGCCCCGGCGGTCCTCGGGGACCACGCGGCTGCAGTGCTCGGCATCTGCGAGGACGGCTCAGGAGACGTGCTCTGCTACAACGCGCTCGTCGACGACGAGCTGTCGACCGGCCTGCTCGCTGTGGCGAGCGCAGGGTCGGAGAGCGCGAGGCGGGCGCGTCTCGTCCAGTCTCTCGTGAGCCATGCCTCGCTGGTCTACGACGAGCGTCTTTTCATGAAGGTCTACCGCGTCCTCGAGGCCGCGCCCCGGGCCGAGGTCGAGCTCTTGTTCAGGTTGGAGGAGGTCGGCTTCGACAAGATCATGAGGCCAGTGGCGTGCTGGGAGCGCAAGGGGTGGGATCTGGCGCTTGTCCGCGAGTACATTCCGGGCGCCGTGGAGGGCCGCTTGCTCGCCCTGACCTCCCTGCGCGATCTTCTCGGGCGCAGTTTCGACGAGGAGCGGCCCAGCCTGGACGAGGTCGGCGGGGCCGGTGGGGACCTTTCCTCGGAGATGCGCCGTCTGGGAGAGATCACCGGCAGTCTCCACCTGTCCCTGGCAGAGGCCTTCGGCATCCGCCCGCTCCTCGCCGGTGACGGATCGTCCCAGGTCGCGATAAGGGTTCACGGTGACTACCACCTCCGTCGGGTGTTCCGGACCGACTCCGGCTGGATTGTCGCGGGCTTCGGAGACGACCCGCTGATCGGCAAGCCCGGCGACAATCTCGAACGGCGACAAGCGCGCTTCGCCTCGCCGCTCGAGGACCTGGCGGACCTGTCCTACGCGCTCGCCCA
>Ga0326727_10017475_pt1 | contig 14874 bp, 7 predicted proteins | sample MB2enrmetagenome_FD_207643 | JGI IMG/M metagenome (GOLD analysis project Ga0326727, IMG submission 207643) | Lab enriched peat soil microbial communities from McLean, Ithaca, NY, United States - MB29MY | ecosystem: Environmental > Terrestrial > Soil > Wetlands > Peat | place: USA: New York... | reverse complement strand
AACGCCTCCACCTTTTCCACCTTGCCTGCGCCATCTGCCCACCGCTTGTAAAAGTCACCCATCAGCTGGCCCGTGCTTGCGTCGTTCACCGACCAGAGCGACGAAATCACCGCTTTCGCCCCTTTGTATTCTGCCGTCATGCCCAGCCCGTCCACCTCTTTCCCGTCGCTCGCGTTTCCGCTCATCCCTGTGTCGCAGGCTGAGAGCGTCAGCAGAGCCGTTTTGGAAAGTGAAAGGTTCACGTCGTCGCGAAAGTCCTCCACTGTCAAATGAAAAGGCTCGCCGCCCTGGTCCTTGCCCGCCAGCAGCAGATAACTCTTGCTGGCGTCCCCGGTAGGGCTATACACGAAATGACTCGCAATATGCACCACCATGGGATGCCCGCCCAGCTGGTTCTCCATCGCCTTCTCGGTAAACTGCCCATTCAGGAGGATGGTCCCCGCCAATGCGCCGTTTGCCCCCTGCACTTTCGCGTCGTTCACCACGTCGTCCAGCTCGCCCGCTACCGCCGGCAGCGCAGGCAATCCCTCCTCGTACTTCTGCGATATCCCCATCGCCACCATGCTGATGTTGCTCATATTCGGCTGCTCGGCCAGGTGCGCAATGCTGGTCGGAGTAATCGTCACCGTCGAGTAGTTCTCCACCACGTACTGCTTCCCGTCGTAGAGCGCGGCCATCGGCACATAGCGCAGCACCCCATCCAGCGACCACACCAGCGTCTGGGCCTTCGCCTGGTCCAGATCCGCCTTCACCGGCCCGATCAGGATCTTGTACAGCTCCTGCGCCAGCGGCTTGGGGTCCTGCCCTGGCTGGCGCAACACCTGTTGAAACGCCGCGACCTTCTTGTTCAGCTCGACCTCCGAAATTGCAGACTCCCGCACTACCGGGGGTACGCCCTCCGATCCGGCAATCACGATGATGCTGGTTCGGTCCGCGCCCACCAGCGTATACAGCGCTACCGTATGCGGCATCTCCGCAATGATCTGCTTCAAATCGCTGACCGGCCCCTTCACGTCTCTAACCTGATTGTTGGCGCTGCTTGTCTTTCCAAAAAGCCCATACAGCCGCGAGTAGAAGACGTCCAACCCCTTGCTGGCCTGCGCGAGCTGGTCGGATAACTCCTGGAACTGCTTCTCCTCGTCCGCTGTGCGCGTTGTCTTCTTCTTCAACTGCTCCCACTGCTCGCCCACGGAAACAAGCGCCGTCGTGGACTTCTGATATTCCTCCTCCGCCTGGCGTTCCGCCGGAGTTATGGCCAGCGGGCTCAGCGTGTCCGCCGCCTGCCCGTGAAGATAATCCGAGTACTCCTGCTGTTTCTCCAGATCCAGCACCTGCTCCGCCTCGGGCAGCCGTCCCTGCGCAATCAGCAGGTCCGCCAGAGCGCGGTAGTAGCTTTTCTTTGAATTCAGAAAGCTATTCTGCACATCCTCGTCCAGTCGCTGGATATTCCCGCGAACCTGCTGCAGCAGGTTGATCGCCTGCTTGCCGTAGAAGACGGCAAGGTCCGGCTGCGAGGCCTTTTGATTCAACATCAGTTGGATAAGGATTCTCGATTCAAGAAGTGGATCGTTGACAATGGCGGCCAGCGCCAGCGACTGGTTGTAGCTGTCCAGCGCGCTCTTCTGATCCCCAAGCTTGGCGTACATGTTGCCGATGTTGTTGAGCGTGTTCGCCTCACCGCGGCGGATATTCCCTTGGCGATAGATAGGCAGTGCCTGGTTGTAATATTCCAGCGCCTTCTGATACTCCCCAAGAATGCCGTAGCTTGCGCCAATGTTGTTCAGGGCATCAGCCTCGCCGAAGCCGAAATCCATTTGGCGATAGATTTCGAGTGCCTGGTTTTGATAATCCAGCGCCTTCTGCCCGTCCCGGAGATTAAGGTAGACATTGCCAATGTCGAGCAGGAGCCTGGCTTCGCCGAGACGGTTATTCACCTGGCGCTCGATCGATAGCGCCTAGCTGAAATACTCCAGCACCCTCTGCTTCTGCCCAAGATCGGAATAGACCTTCCCGATGCCTCTCAGCGTGGCGGCCTCGCCGGCGCGGTAGTTTATTTCGATTTGAATGGGCAGCGCCTGATTGAAATACTCGAGCGCTCTCTGCTTCTCCCCAAGATCGGAATAGGCTTGCCCGATGGCGCCCAGCGTGGCGGCCTCGCCGCCGCGGTCACGCAAATCTTTTGTGATCGGCAGCGCCTGGCTAAAATACTCCAGCGCCTTCTGCCTATCTCCCAGAAAGGCGTAGACATCGCCTATCCCGTTCAGTGCAGCGGCCTGGACAGGCTCGTTTCCTGAAGCCGTGGCCAGATCCAGCGCCTGCTGAAAGGGCTGCAAAGCCTTTTCGTTCTGCGCCTGGCCGCGGTAGCATCTCGCGATGCCGATCAGCGCCACCGCCTGCTCGATGTCATCGCTCGCGGAGCGGGCCAGCGCAAGAGCCTGGTTGTAACTGTCCATTCCCTTCTGGAAATCTGAAGCTTGAAAGTACAGAGCGCCAATTTGGCCGAGGGTCTTTGCCTCGGCCTTTTCATCGCCAGCCGCATTTGCCGCTTTCAGCGCGTCTTCGAGCTGATTCAATCGAGCCTGCGCCGCAGCCGGCAGTTCTGCGCTCGAAGGTTGAAGGCTCGCCTCCTGGCCGCTCAGTTGTGGAGTCGGGTCCTCCTGGCCGTTCAGCTCAAAGGACAGAACCAGGCACCCAGCCATAACCAGCAGAAGACCAGCGACAGGCAGTCGGGAGTTGGCGCAGGCGTTGAGCATTCGGCATTCCTCCTCTTGCAGCAACGCCGGAAAGGCGAGGGAATGCACCAGGCTTATCCGGAATCTCCATTTTGCTCTGCTGGCGACGACAGTATACCGCCAGCTTCCGCTGCTGCGATCTCTTTCGCCATTCGTTCCAGAGCCAAAGAACCGGACGCGCCCGGCAGCGCCTTTGCCGGAACCAAAAGCCCATGATCTTCCCCGTTTCGAAGCGATTTCTAAGTCACCCCTCTCTCAACTCCCCTCCGTTTGACCCAGGTTCCGTCCGCCGATCTTTCGGAATTCATCCCGCATAGGCGAAGCGACAGGGCGACTTTGTCGGCATCGCTCCTTAGAGCGAGTAGAGGACCAGATTGGTCCCCTAAAGTCGGCCAGTGTCCGGGATTCCACCTGCCCTTGCCGGTCCTTGATTCTCGGCCGGATCGACGTTTCCTTGAGGATGCTTGCTTATCCAGGCCGAGCGAAACTTGTGGGTTTGGAACTCGGCGATTTGGCAACGACTGAGAAATCTTCGGAGCGACAAGGGCGCTTATTGGTACGACTGAACGGATTACCTTCGGTTTGCCTGTGACGCAGGCCCTACGTGCAAACCAGTCTCATGATGCGCAGTCCCGAGGCAAGCGAGCACCCTTACCAGGGAGGCACTTCCGCTGATGGGAATCTTGTTCTGGGGTGAAGGGTCCTACCGAAATCACATGCTCAACACCGTGCCGTAAAGGTCCGCCGTCTGACACCATTGCCGCACTAAGACTGCCAAGGATGGGTCTCCCGCCGGTTTGGTTTTGAATGTGGCATGCCGATGCAGAGGGGACGATCCCCAGGTTGAACATCTCCTCCCAAAATGCCTCCAAGCGCAAAAATTTGTTCCCGGTTGCACAGGGATGTAGTCTTGGCGGAGCACAGCCTGTTGATCGCTGCGCCGTGATGGTGGATTATCCTCCTGCACGCGGCGGGCGTCTTGTGATGCACCTTCACGCCCAGGGGCTAGCGCTCCTGAGGCTTCATCCTGCTCTCATCCACCGGCGTGGTGCCTTGCACATCGTTGCTGAACGTCGCTCCAGCCGGTACCAGGTAGTCTTCCACCGTCTGTCCATCCGTGCTTCCGGCCGCCACGCTGATGCGGGAGGCATCGATGCCCTTTTCCGTTACCAGGTAGTCCTTGGCGTTCACGGCGCGCTGCGCGGCAAAGTCTTCAACCTTGGCGCGCCCGTCCTTCTTGGGGGACTTCTCCTCCGCGGTCGCTTCGCCCACCAACACGGCCTTCGCGTCTGCATGGTTCTGCAGTTCGAGCGCGACCTCGTCCAGGCAGGCCTTGGCTGCGTTGTCCACACGAGTCGGACGCGCCGGGTCCACATCGAACGAGATCGCGCACAACGCCTGGGTCTTCGCAGCTGGGGACACATACGGCGCCGTAATCACTACCGAAATCTTGGAGAATGCCGTCTGGCCCTTGTCATCCGTTACCTTGCAGATGATTCCCGCCGCGCCGGTCGGAGCTCCTGTCGAATCGAAGATGGCAGAGGTGCCGGCACCGCTGATGGTGCCTGTCGCAGCCGAATAATTGTAAGTCAGCGGACGGTTCTGAGGACTCACGCCCGTAGCCGTGATGGTGCTCTTGTCGCCTGGCTTGATCGTGCTGGGACTGGACAAGCAGCTGATCGTCGGCGGCTCGACCGTCTGCACGGTGAAGACAGCGGAGCAGTTTGCGGTCTCCCAAGGCTTGAGGCCTTCTTTGCCGGGCTTGCCTTCTTTGATTGTGCCCTTCGCAGTGTAGGTGCCCGGCGCCAGGGATCCGGTGGCCAGGGTGACCGTGGTTGCGCTGCCCTCCAGGTCTGGAACTCCCGACCAGGAAAGGACCGCATTAGCATTGGGTTCCAGATCGCCGACCCTGGCGGTTAATGTAATCGGGTCGCCTTGATCGATCAAAACCGAGCTCGGCGAGCATCCCAGAGTGACCCGCTCCCGCGGCTGGCTAGAGCCCAGGTGGAACACTAGGCCGGCGCTCAGACGCAGGTCGTTCTGGGTATTGTTGCCGTTGTTCGGCAACTCGTTTCTTACATAGTCCGCTTCCGCCACGCGTATGCCGATGTACGGGGTGAGGAAAATGTTGATGCCGCCGCCGGCCTGGACGGCCTGCGAACTGGCAGAAGACACTGCCCCAGAGGTGGCGGGAAAGACGCCGTTGAAGGCAAACACGCCGCCGAAGAGCCCCTGGCCGAAGATTTGGAAGCGGGGCCCTTCCCGGGCGCTGCTCCAAGCTGTATAGGTATAGCGTGGGCCGGCCATGAGTTGGATCTTATTGATGTCCACGCCCGGTGCGACGTTCGAGGAGGCATTTTCTCCCGTGAGTGCGGCAGCGATGCCGAAACCCTTCCAGAGGGTCACGGCTCCGTCCGCGCCGCCGCCCTGCAACCAGAAGCAGCCGCAGTTGCCAGGCGCCAGTTCTCCACGTTCCGCGCCATAGGTGACCGCCAGGTCGGTGTAGGCCTTCGATTGTGTTCCAGCGCTCTTGACTTGCGCCCAGCCGGCGGCGCAGGCCAGTATGCACAGGCCGGCATGAAACACGCTGTCGCGCATCGATCTGCGCATTTTCATCCTTCTCCTCGTTACTCAACCGTGAGGGTGACTGTGGCGGAGTGCGACAAGGCACCCGACGTTCCGGTCACGGTGACTGTGTAAGTCTCTTGTTGCTGGGCAAAGAAACCGCTAGTGGATCCGCATCCGCCGATCCCGGCTATGGCAGCCAAGCCCGCGCCCAGCAACACCAGCACAGACAGCACTCGGCCCAAACGCTTGCCGGCGCGCCGCAATCTGCCGGCGAGGGGGAGCAGGATAAATGCCAGCGCGAATGGCGCGAGGCGGCTCACTACACCGACGGGTAAGCTTCCGCGTGGGCCGGTTTTGCGGCCCGCGCTGACGCTGGCAAGTTGTACGTTGGGGTGCAACTTGGCGGGGTTGATGCCGGCCAGCGTCTGCGGCACGTCAACCGTCAAAGTGACCGTGGTGGCGCCCTCGCCCGCTGTAAGCCCTTTCGGCGAGAAGGTGTAAGTCGCTCCAGCGGGCAGTCCACTGGCCGTGAGTGTTATGGCCGCGGGGAAAGTGGTCCCGTCGATCGGGCTAACAGTGAAGGTAAACACCGCCGACCCTCCCGGCAACACCGTGACCGTTTGCGACGAGATGGTAAAGCCGAAGTCTTCGACCAGTTGCGTCAACGGGGTGCTGGTAGTGGCGAGGAAGTTTGCGTCGCCGCCATAGGCCGCCGCGATTGAATGCGAGCCCGCGGCCAGGGTTGAGGTGGTGAACGTGGCCACGCCGCCAGACACCGTGCCCGTGCCCAGCGGTGCTGTGCCGTCCAGGAAAGTCACAGTTCCCGTGGGTATGCCCGCGCCCGAGGTTACGGTCGCCGTCAACGTGATTCCATTCTGCGCGAGAACGGGATTGACGCTACTGGAAATGGCGGCGATGGGCTGAGCCTTGTTGACCGGGATGGTCTCGGTGATCTGCGGCGCGGCGGCGTAATTGCCGTTGCCGGGCTGATTAGCGGCGATGACCACGGCGCCTGCGCCGCCGATGGTGAGCGTGTTGCTGCTAAGGACGGCCGCGCCGGACATAAGGCTGAAGGTAACAGGCAGTCCGGAAGTCGCCGTCGCACTGAGCGAAAGCGGAGCGACTCCAAAGGTTACCTCGGATGCGTATGCCAGAGTGCCCGCCGACAGGGTGATGGTTTGCGGCTCCTGGTTGACGGTCGACGAGACGCTGGTAGTTGCGGTAGTGTAGTCGGTGGTATCGGTCGGAGTGAGGGTAACCGAGAGCATTTGCGAACCCGCGTTCAGGACTGTGCCGGCTGCCGGGGTATAGGCAAAGGTACCGGCCACTGTCGAACTGGCATCAAGCTGCGCTCCGCTCAAGGCCGTGCCGTAGATGATCGGCGCTGGCGTCGCCCAGGTGATGGTCGGCGTGGCCTGGTTCACAACCAGCGTCACCGTTGCGGTCGCCGTGGTGTAGTCGGTCGTATCGCTGGGCGTATACGTGACCGACAAGGTGTGTGATCCGGCGGTCAGCACCGTTCCCGCTGCCGGAGTGTAGGCGAAGGCGCCCGCCGGGGTGGTCGAGGCGTTAAGCTGGGTTGCGCTCAGTGCGGTTCCATAGGTGATGGCTGTGGGTGTGCCCCAGGTGATGGCGGGCGTGGCCTGGTTCACAACCAGCGACACCGACTGGGTGGCTGTCGTGTAGTCGATCGCGTCGGTCGGGGTGAATGTCACCGAGAGTGTCTGTGTGCCTGCGCCCAGAACTGTGCCCAGAGCCGGCGTGTACGTGAAGCTGCCCGGCACCGTCGATGTGGCGTTCAACTGCGTCGCCGAAAGCGCCGTGCCATAGGTAATCGCCGATGGCGGATTCCAGGTGATTGAAGACGCTGCCTGGGTGACGGTCACCGTCCCGCTCACATAGCCGAGGCTGTAGTTGGAGGTAACCACGCCACCTGAGCAACTCGTCAAGGGCGAAGGCGCATTCACTGGAGTGGTTGTGGTGTACGTCGTGGTGCACGTCGGTGCCACCGTCACCACTGAAGCCGTGTCTCCGTTCTGGAATCCGCTGTAGCCCGGAGTGATCGCCGGAACCAGGGAGCCGTATGCCACTGTCGGGCTGGATGCGGTCACCGTCAGCGGCGCCTGATTCACGCCCAGCGTCACCGTCTTGGAGGCTGTCGTGTAGTCGGCCGTGTCGGTCGGCGCGAAGTCCACCGACAGGATTTGCGATCCGGCGCCCAGCACCGCGCCCAGAGGAGGCGAATATTCGAATGTCCCTGCTACCGTCGAACTGGCATCCAACTGCGTCGCGCTCAATGCTGTGCCGTAGGTAATGGGCACGGGCGTAGCCCAGGTGATTACGGGCGTAACAGCGTTGTTGACCTGCACGCTCTCCGTGTCGGTGAAGCTGAATTTCTCCGTGTCGACGATGACGGCAGCGTCTAACCCCTTCTCTGAATCGGTGAAGGTAAAGTGCTCGTTGTCGACGATGACGGCAGCGTCTAATCCCTTCTCTGAATCGGTGAAGGTAAAGTTCTCGTTGTCTATGACCTTGGCCGGAAAGAAGACGTCCTCCTTATCAGTAAATGTGAAGGCCTCTGTGTCTGTCGGGTCGATAGGCACCAGCGCCTTGGCCCCCGGCACCTGCGGGTACACGTGGATCGTGAATTCGCTCGTGAGGGTGTTTCCGTTCACATCCGCGACATTAATCTTCAACTGATATTCGCCGGTTGCGGTAGGCACTCCTCCGACGGCAACAGTATTAGCCCCGGTTTCGACCTTCAGCCCCGGAGGCACATCGCCGGTCACGGTCAGGCTGAAGAATCCCGATCCGCCAATGGCCTGCATGGAGGATTGAAAGGGCACACCGATCATCGCATCCGGGAACGAACTCTGGGCAAAGGCGAGCGGTTTGCTCTCGAATGGATCAGTCTTTGTGGCTCGGGGCAGAGGGCTTTGGCCGGAGCCTGCGACCTGGGCGAATGGCTGTACAGCAGCTTGATCCAGAAGAGAAAGCATGAGCCCCAGGAGGCCGACGCCTCGCCACACTCTGCGCGGAACTCTCATCGCTTCCCCCTTTCCTCGCCGGAAACACCAGGCTGCAATCGGTCCCGATTGACCTTAGGAGAAGGTGATGGTCACCGTGACCTGGATGATCTGGCCGGAGGTTACAGCGACGGGAGTCACGTTGGCTTGACTCAGCGGGCCGTACCATGGCTCCGGAGAAGTCTGGGTCACGCAAAAGGCCGGACTGTTGGTCTCTAGGCTACTCGGGTTGGTGGTGGTGCTGAAGCCAATATTCGCGCATGTGCTTAACAGTGAGTAGACAGTCCCGATAGTCCCGGTCTGGTTGGCCGTGATCGAGCCAGCAAGAACCAACGAGAAAGGACCGGCAAAGCCCGTTCCAAAATTGTAGGTGTAGGTGAGGGAACTCCCGGTGCAGTAGTAGACACTGCAATAGCCCAGCGCGGGATAGGTGTTGAGATTGTGAACGATGCCGCAGAACTGGTAGGTCGCCGTGCATGCTGAAGCGCCGCTGGACGCGCCGATGACAAGCATGTAATCGCCGGGAATCATGTAGCCGGACATCAGCCCGATCAGAAAGCCCTGTGCGGAACTCTCAAGAGTATTCTCAAAGTCACGGTGCGCCGTGAGGGTTCCGTCGGGATTCCTGACGTCGATGACCCAGTGGCCATGCATCTTGACGCCCTGATGCGTGGCATTATTTCCATTCTCGCCGCCCGCCATCTTGGGCCAATTCGCGGAGGCCAAAGCGGCAGGATCGTGTGCCGTCGCAGTGGCCGCGACTCCCCCTGGGATGGGCGTGCCCGCGGCCGACATATTACTGTGCGGGGGAACCGTGGCGGCGGTTTGCCCCCAGGCGGTTTGGCTTAAGCCGAGTCCGATCACTGCAGCCAGGGCTCCGGCGAGGAAACGGCACTGACGGGAGAGAAACACTGAGTTCGAGATCATCGCTGACTCCTGTTGAAGTTGGATTCTGTTACCTGGTCTGTTCAATCAAAGGACAGATTGGAAAAGCGCCCGTGGAATACACGCCGAAACACCGAATCCGCTGTTGCCCGGAAATCCTGAAGGCAAGATCTCCTGAGCAACACGAGGTATGCCCGGAGCAATTATTACAAGGGTCGGGAAGAAAGCTCTTCCAGTGAAATCCTCCACCTGAACCGCATCCCAGGTTGCTTGCTCGATTGAGCCTAGGGGGTGTTGGGCAAGCCCTGATGTGGTTCGATTCAGTAAACGGAGCCCGGAAAATTGCAATCACAATACCCGATCGCCAATCTCTAAGGCAAGAGAAATTTTGGCCATTTTCATGATCATCCTGAAGGGTACGAGCTTTCGGCCACGCTGCGCAGAAAAGAGAACTGACCTATTTCTGTCTGGAAGGAGTCGCCAGGATACGGCGCACGGAAGCGCGAGCGATGTCAAGCGATGTTCCGCGGCTCCATCCGATCATCATGCGCTGACAACGCCAGCGGCAATCACTTAACGCACCGCGCTCAGCGCAACCCAGCTCAACGCGAGAGCCAGTGTTCCGGGTACGTTCGCATACACGCCAGCAGCCGGAACCACGCTGACTGCCGGAATACAGTCCCTGAGCGTGACCTTTACACCCACTGACGCTACCGACTACACCACGGCAACCAAGACGGTGACGCTTACCGTCAAGCAAGCCAAGCCCACCATTACATGGACGACACCGGCATCAATTCCTTACGGCACGCCGCTGCGCGCCGCGCAGCAGAACGCAACTGCGTCGACGGCCGGAACGTTCGCCTACTCGCCAGTCGCGAGCACCGTGCTCGGCGTCGGCACGCATACCTTGTCGGTTACCTTCACACCCACCGACACGACTGACTACTCCACTGCCACGACCACCGTCAGTCAGACCGTGACCGTGGCTTCGCAGACTATCGCCTTCACTCCGCCGTCAAGCCCGGTCGTCTACGGCGCTTCTCTCATCACGCTCTCGGCCACTGCCAGTTCATGCCTGACGGTCAAATTCAGTGTTCTGTCGGGACCGGGCACCGTGAGTGGATCCACGCTGACCATCACCGGCGCGGGCACCGTGGTGGTGGCGGCCAATCAGGCCGGTAACGCCGACTATACAGCCGCAACCCAAGCAACGCAGACTGTGGTCAACCAAGCCACTCCGGGGATCAGCCTGACATCCTCGGCAAGCGCAATCACCAGTGACACGTCAGTCACTTTCACGGCAACACTGACCGGAGGCGGGGATCAGCCCACCGGCACAGTCACCTTCTTCAAGGGCGGAGCGGCGCTGGGAACGGGTACGCTAAACGGCAGCGGTGTAGCCAAGTACGCGACCACAACCCTCGCTGTAGGGGGGCATAGCATCACGGCAAGCTACGGAGGGAACACAAACTACCTGACAGTGACCTCAGCCGCAGTCAGCGTCACAGTCACCCCATGACCCCGCGATGGCGACTCGGCCTTGTTCGCGTGCATACTCGATGATTCGCACGGAGAGTTCCAGCATCGCTGACAGGACGACCTTCTCTTTATCGACTTGCTCGGGTTCAGCAGGAAATCCATTTGCGCACCGGAGTCATCGGAATGGCCGCTCCATTATGACAAATGGGGATGACTAATAAGTTGCAAGCGAGACGCGCAGCACCACCGGGTCCTCGCCAAGTCTGAGGCCCCAGTCGGTCTCGTCGCCATTCCAGATACGCTGGAAGTTGAAGACTCCGTTCTCGTAGGTTCCCTCTTCCACGCTCAGAAATTGCCGGTGCTGCCACTTGCCGTCAATCAGGGCCGAGGGAGTTTGCCCGGTTCCTTCCACGATTTGCTGGGACTTGCTCTGCAGTTCGGTGCCGGCGGGGCGGAAATCGATGCGGCAAAAATATCCGGTGACCAGAAACTGGTTTTCATTCAATTGAGCAACCAGCGCGCGGCCCATCGGGCTCGGATTGCCCAGCGCGGGCCCTCGGCCGGAGGTTCCGTATGACACTACTGCGTTCCATGATCCGAAGCTCAGGGTCTGTGTCGCTCTTCCCTGCTCTTCGGCCACGGCCTGGAGCTTGCCCTCGAAATTGAGGCGCGCGATCTCCCTTTGCATTGGGCCAATCAAGCGGTAATTCATCGCCCAGGGCTCAAGGAACTCGTCTCGCGCCCTGGAAACCTCACCCGGCTTGAACTCGCCCTCGGTGTTACCCCCTGAGGGTGAAAACCCGATGGCGTGCAGGCCAAGCACAGAGAAGAAGAAGCGGGCGTTGTAAGGCCGGCCGGTCTCGGGCACATAAAGCGGATTGTCGCTGCGGTGATAAAGCTCCAGAATCTTCATGTATGCGGCAGGGTCGGTCTGATAATTGTCAGGCGCCAAAAGATCCAGCGCGGGCGCGGCAGCTTTCCAGATGTCGAGCACATTGTCGGTGGGGCCGCCGCTCTCGTAGGAATTAGAAGCGCCTGGAAGGCCGGCAGGGCCTGGGTGGAATGGGTCGCGCAGAGCCGCGTTGGCGTACATGGGGAGCGAATAAACGGCCTTTCCCGCAGCCGCGACCTGGCCCACATAGCGGGCTACAGACCAGGCGTTGAAGTACTCGTCGGCATCGGGGCCGAAGGCCTGCTGCCAGTTCGGGGATAAAGAAGCGATTTTTACATGCATGGCGCTGAGCACCTCTGGCGGGACCGGCGCTTCAAACTCCTTCTGCGCGGATGGGGAGAAGTCACGGACGCTGTTCCAGTCGCCAGGTTCGTTCTCCACCTGCACCATGATGACGGTATGCTGCGGATCAGCCTGCTTAAGATGGCCCATGAAGGCGGCAAATGCAGCTTTGTCCGCGTCGAGCGACGCGGATGCGAACGGCGATGGAGAGTCCACAGCCTGGCCGGTCCTGTCGAGCGCGTGGGCATGGCGGCCGGGGTCAAGCTTCATCCAGTTGGGCATGTAGTGCTGGCTGCCGTTCTTCCAGGTGGCGAACCAGAGCGGCACAAGGCGAACGTTATGCCGGCGCGCCTCGGACAGGAGCATATCAATTAGGGTGTAGTCGTACTGCCCAGGCTGCGGCTCGAACTGATTCCAGTAGACCGGCACTTCGACCGTGTTGACATGCATGTACTCGAGGGTTGGCCATAGCTTTGGAAACACGGACGGCCAGGCACTCGAGTTTCTGACCTGTGCAGCCAACACGAGGAAGGGAGCATCGTCGACAAACAGAGCGAAGCGCCCGTCCTTCTGTACCAGGCGGGGCATCGGGCGGGCCTCGACCTGGACTTGCTCGACCTGGGAGTGGAGCGTGGCGACGACCAGGGTAGCCGTTAGAACGGCCAATGCGGATGGCAACACAGCGAATGTGGATTTCATTTTTGACGCTCCTGCCTCACGGCGGACGAAAACATCCTCAATGCCGAAGTAGCCTTCGTGCCGGAGCCCCGGCCAAGGCCACGTGCCAGCTTATACTATCGCGAGCCTGACTTGTAACATCCCCGCCAGAATTGAGCGGGCGGGGCTGTGACCAGGCAGCCCCTCCGAGGAGAAAATTTCAAGCGGCACCTGGATTAGGCATGGCACAATCGTCGAGGTTTCAGGGATTCATGGGAATACCAGGCGATTGATTGGGCGTAGCATGTGGACGAGGGAGAATTGACGTGCGCCTTTATAAAACTTGCCCATTCACCATCCTCGCGGCCGTACTTGCGCTTTCAACTGTATGCTTAGCGACCAGCGGCCAAAGTGCTCCAAAAGCCAAGCCGTCCCAATTGATGACCCGGTTGAGCCGCTTCACGGCCTCCGATGTGCCACCCTTGGGCCCCGCCGAGATTGAAGTTGCCCCGCGCACGTGGGACAAACCGATCCCGCCCGGCTTGCCCGGCAACGGAATGGCCCAGCACCCGATGCTTTACATTGGCGAGGGCTATAACAGAATGCTCCTTGTCATAGACGGCAAGATCATCTGGACCTATCAAACCGGGCCTGGTTGGGAGTACGACGACGTGTGGATGCTCTCCAACGGGAATGTCCTCTTCAGCCGCATGCAATACGTCGCCGAAGTGACACCAAACAAGCAGGTGGTGTGGCGCTACGATGCGCCGGCGGGCACTGAAATCCACACTTGCCAGCCAATTGGCCTGGACAAGGTTCTGTTTGTGCTGAATGGCTTGCCGCCCAAGCTGATGGTGGTGAACATCAAGACCAACAAGGTACTGGTTGAACACGAGCTCCCGGCGCCGAGCCTGACCGACAAGGGGAAGGTGCATGGCGAGTTTCGCCGGGTGCGCTACACAGCGCAGGGAACTTACCTGGTTCCTTTTCTTGAAATGAACCAGGTTATCGAATACGACAAGAATTTCAAGCAAGTCTGGAAGTATGAGATCAAGAGCCCCTGGGCCGCTATCCGGTTGAAGAACGGCAACACGCTAATCACCGACGAGCAGGACATTCTGACGCGGGAAGTGAATTCCAAACAGGAGACGGTATGGGAGCTGAGGCCGAGCGACCTGCCAGAGGCTTACCGGTATATTGATACGCAGAGCGCCACGCGGCTGGCCAACGGGAACACGATTATCTGCTCTCGCGGGGGAGATGGAAAAGGCCCACAACTGGTTGAGGTGACTCGCGACAAGAAGGTCGTGTGGGTTTTGTGGAATTGGGCAAACCTGGGCCCTGCGACCGCCGTTCAGATTCTGGACGACCCCGGGATCCCGGAAAAGCCGGGGCAATCGGAGCACTGATTGATTCGCGAGCTGAAATGGTCGCTTATAAGCAGCGACGTAAACGTTAATGGTTCGCCTATAGGGTTACGAAATGGGGCTAAAGGTTCGCTCAAGTGGTTGCACTTCTTTGAGGCCTTAACTCTACAGGGTAGCGAAAAAGGCGATTTGGCTGCTGAGAATTTTCCATTCTGGAGGAAAGGGTTGCTGAGAACTACCCTGAAAACCTCGAAAAGGGGGGTTATTGAGGTTTATTGGGGGTTTTCGGTAGGTTTACGGTAGGCTTTCGGAGGTTTTTTGAACAGTGGGCAGTGCATTAGCGAGTCAGCGGGTCGGCGGGCGTAGAGAGTAGGGAATAGGGAATAGGCGGGTGCCCCAAAGCCGAGCCCGGCCGGGGCGACGTGCAGTGATGTCCGGATCGTCCGCCGGCTGAGCGCTTCCCGCGAGATGTGGGAAAAGCTTCCCACATAGCCGACATTTCGGAACTGATCGGCATTCGATGAGCGCATTGCGATTTGGCATGAATGGACAATATAAGCGTCAACAAGTTTCCCGATGAACACGCTGCTGTCCTTCCATCGGAACTGTTCGAAAGCGGACACTGGCCGCACGGACGGACAGGAAATGAATGAATGCGAAAGGCGAGCCTTACGGCTATGTTGATGGTGGCCGGAGACTTACATACAGACGTGCTTTGGAACACCGCGTGCAAATAGAAAGGACAATACTCTCATTCCCCGAGAGCAAAGATCTTTTGAGAGGCGGTCATGGCAGGACTGCTCCAGGATGTTCGCTTTGCCTTGCGGCAACTCCGCAAGAATCCCAGATTTACGTTTACCGCGACGGCGATGCTGGCGGTGGCAATGAGCGCAAACAGCACCGTCCTCAGTTGGATTGACGGC
>Ga0326727_10017474_pt1 | contig 14874 bp, 11 predicted proteins | sample MB2enrmetagenome_FD_207643 | JGI IMG/M metagenome (GOLD analysis project Ga0326727, IMG submission 207643) | Lab enriched peat soil microbial communities from McLean, Ithaca, NY, United States - MB29MY | ecosystem: Environmental > Terrestrial > Soil > Wetlands > Peat | place: USA: New York... | reverse complement strand
CAGAGCCAACGCCGCTCCAGGCACGGGCGTACGAACTCATCCGTACGTTCCCAGTAACTGGAAATTGATCTTGCCACTATCTCTGCCCGAGTCAGTAGAATACCGTTTAAAGCCTCTGGAACTTCGGATTAGCGTCCGCTCTGCCGGACGCGAGTCCGTTCAGAAGATCGCACACCGTCACATGCCGGGGTCTGCGCCAGCCTGCCCGCGCTACCCGCTTGCGCAAAAGACCCCTTACCCGACCTCCTCCGTCGGCCACCCTCTCCCCACGGGAGAGGGAACGAATCAACGCGCGCTGCCGCGCCCAATATTTACAGCCCTCTCCGAGGGGAGAGGGTGTCCGTCAGCCGACGGACGGGTAAGGGTCTCGTCAGCGGCGTCCACGTACGCGTATTTGTCTACTCCCGGAGATGTCGAACGCTTGCTGCCTCCTCGGCAAAGCCGGGGGATCTCCCAACGGATTAGGACAGCACCAAAAATCCTTTGGGCTGCGGGCAACCCTGTGTAAAATTCCTTTCTGGCAGGCCGCTCCATGCTGAAACTCAGGATGATGAAGAAGATGGTTCCGCTCGCGGCTTCTATCTTGGCGTCGAGCCTGGCGGTTGCCCACCCCGCGCCGGCAGGGCCCCACCTCCCCAACGACGAAGACTCCCGTCATTACGCTGTGCACGGCGTCGATTTAATGATGGATGGTGACCTCGATGGCGCGGCGAAAGTCTTTCAACAAGTCGAGCAGAAGGACCCCGATTCACCGTTGGGCTATGTGCTGGAAGCCGACGTGACCTGGTGGAAGATCTATTATATTTCCGCCGATCTAGTCGATCCGGACGTCTTCGACATTGCCCACACGGAAGAAACGCCCTACGACTCCCACTTTAATGACCTCGATAACGTGGCGATTCACAAAGCCGAATCGCGCATTCACACGCATCAGGAGTTGGCGCGCAGCTATCTCTACGAGGGTTTTGCCTATGCCTTGCGCGCCCGGTTGGAAGGCTTGCATGATCGCGACTTGGCCACCGCTCGTGCGGGGAAGAGGATGCGCTCGCACCTCCTCCAGGCGTTGGAACTCGATCCCAGCCTTACCGACGCATATTTAGGCATCGGCATCTACAATTACTTTATCGATACACTCCCTGGCATCGTTAAATTCCTGAGTATGTTCATCATGCTCCCGGGTGGCAGCCGCACCGAAGGCCTTCGGCAACTCCAACTCTGCGCTGAAAAAGGCGAATTGGCGAAGGCGGAAGCAGAGTTTTATCTCGCTAAGGACTACACGCGCGCCAACGAAAAGCAGTACGAGAAGTCCATGCAGCTTTTCGGCGAGTTGCACCAGGGTTTTCCCAACAACCCCCTCTGGCCGATGCTCATCGGTAGCCTCCATTACCGTCTGGGGAGACCACAAAAAGGCGAGGAAATCTACCGCGACGTTTATCAAAGAACCGTGGGGAAGGATTCGGAAGTGGACAAGGCGGTCCACCGCGCGGCCAGCGAAGCCCTGGAACGGCAACATCCCGATCAGAAATTTCCCTGAGGTGATCGGATCATTTGGCCATCGGGTCATTGAATCATCTGGCCATTAGGTCATTTGTACATTTGTTCATCGGATCATCGATTCATCAGGCCTCGGGCGGCTAGTTGTCAGCGGCTTCCCGAAGCTCCTCAACGTCGGCAAGGTCGCGGGTTCGGCCCGAGGCGAGTTTCGAGGCAATCAAGTCATCTCGCGAAACAAAAAACGCCTTGAGGCCACTCTGCGGGTCGATGATCGCCTCAACGCGCCTTTGCCATGCCGCGTCAAAATCAACCCCCGGGATGTCGGTATGAAGATCAACCGCAAGAGGCTCGCGTCCGAGGCGGATGAAGCTGCTGCGGTCGGCAAGGTCTTCCACACGGATATCCTCAACGGGAGCGCCAAAGGCGGCGAGCGCCGCATAGACCGCTTGGGCGTTGGTCGGGTCGGCTTTTATGAACACGTCGAGGTCCTTGGTGGCGCGGGGCTGGGCGTGCAGCGCAACGGCATAGCCCCCGATGATAAGGTAGTTAACGCTGTGGGCGTGGAAGGCGGACAAGAGGTCCTTGAAGTCTTGGTACATCGCGGGCCATGCCTTTCAGCGCGTAAGCCATAAGTGTGATTTCAGCAACCGCATCCATCCGCTCGTGCACGGGCCGACTCTGCCAGTAGCGGTACTCGTCCGACTTCATTTCCTTATGGCTGGTGTACTTGCGAAGCGTCTTTTCCACACACTTATTTTAGCACAGGCACGGGGCCCATAAACGCTAAGATGAACTCTCCGGTCGCCTCAGAGCGCGTCAGCCGACGGACGCCGTCATGTAGCCCACGGTGTCAACGGGGGAAAAATGAGCCAGCGACAACCTGAGCCCCGACAGGGGCGACGTCCGGCCACAGGGAAGGTCGAGAATCGACCGGCAGTGCCTGACGCCGCCCCTCCGGGGCTGGGTGATCTGTTGCCTGACCGGGGTCCCACGGCTTCGCGTGGGTTACATGACGGCGCCCGCTTCGCGGGCTGGCAGCGGTGGAGCCGAGCCGCAGACATCAGAATCCGGCTTACCTTAGCGCTTATGGGCATCCTGCCCGTGTCGATCACGGCCAGGGCCCCCGATGGATCGGGGCAGGTCGGCCGTGCTACGATTGTCACGCAGACTCTCCCGGAGAGAGGGCAGTGAATCTACAACGTCCGCCCTTCCACGCTGCGGACTTGGCAGCGGACAATGTTATGATAATCAGGGATCCTTAAACCATGCTCGACACTGAGAGTGGGCGGCGGCTCTGAGTACTGAAACCCTTTCGGAAAAACCCGCATCGCGGCTGCCTGCGATGTTCCGCGCGTTGGGGCACCGCAATTACCGGCTGTTCTTCTGCGGCCAGATCATCTCCTTGATTGGCACCTGGATGCAAAATATCGCCCAGGCGTGGCTTGTCTACCGGCTCACCAAGTCGTCATTGCTGCTGGGGTTGGTAGGGTTCTCGGGACAGATTCCGGTGCTCCTTTTCGCCCCCCTGGGGGGATTGATCGCGGACCGCTACAGCCGGCACCGCACGGTCATTGCCACGCAAACCGCCTCCATGCTGCTCGCTTTCATCCTTGCGGCGCTGACCCTGCTCGGCCACATTCATGTCTGGGAAATCATGCTGCTGGCGGCGCTGCTGGGGGTGGTGAATGCGTTTGATATTCCGACGCGCCAGGCATTTATCATCGAAATGGTTATTCCCGAAGACCTGATCAATGCCATCGCGCTGAATTCCGCCATGTTCAACGGGGCCCGCATCCTGGGCCCCGCCATTGCCGGCATGACGGTGGCGGCCATCGGCGAAGGCTGGTGCTTCTTCTCCAATGGCGTGAGTTACCTTGCGGTGATCGTGGGCCTGCTGATGATGACGGTCACGCCGCGCGAACGCTCGCGGCGGACGGCTTCCGGGCTGGAAAGCGTTCTGGAAGGCTTCCGCTTCGCAATGCACACCGGACCCATCCGCGCCGTGTTACTCCTGCTGGGGCTGGTCAGCCTGACGGGTATGCCTTACGCCGTGCTCATGCCCATCTTTGCCGACAAGATTCTGCATTCGGACGCACGCGGCCTGGGCTTGCTGATGGGTTCCACGGGCGTGGGCGCGCTGGCCGCCACCCTGGTGATGGCCGCGCGGCGCGAGGTACACGGCCTGGGACGCTGGATTAACTACGCGTCCACTGGTTTCGGCGCCAGCCTGATCCTGTTTTCGTTCTCGCGTTCGCTGCTCCTCTCCATTGCCCTGCTTTTGCCGGCGGGCTTTTGCATGTTGATCCAGATGGCGAGTTCCAACACCCTCATCCAAACCATGGTGCCTGACGCTTTGCGTGGGCGCGTGATGTCCGTCTATTCCATGATGTTTATGGGCATGGCGCCGTTCGGCGCATTGTTGGCGGGAGCCATCGCCAGAGGTCTCGGCGCGCCCCTCACCGTGGCCATTGGCGGCGTTACCTGCATTGCCGGATCGTTCGCGTTTGGATCCAAATGGCCAGGGCTGCGCGGCGAAGCGCACCAGCTCATCGTGGCGCAGGGCATGATGGGCGGCGAACCACCCCAAGAGATGACCGGCCAAATGGACGCTCTCGGCAGCAGCAGACCCGCCGCACCCTAGCCTTCGAATCCGGGTACAATTTCCCGGGAACTTTTTGCGACCTCGCGACATTACCAGATAGGAAAGCATTGAGTGATTCGATGTTGGGGGATTCACCGGTGGCATCTCATGGCCGATCATGAGATCGCGCCTTAATCCCATCATCGATCCCTCCATCGTTAAATCGCTCAATCCCAGCGTGGCGGGCTGATGCTGACCGACGAACAACTGATGCTGGATTTTCAACGCGGTTCGAAAGAGGCCTTCACGGAACTCTTCGCGCGCTACCGCGAGCCCATCTACGGTTACTTTCGGCGCCGCCTGGAGGACGCAGGACGCGCGGAAGAGCTCGTGCAGGAAACGTTCCTGGCCGTTCTGCGCGCGGCGACGCGCTATGAGCCGCGCGCTTTATTCCGAACCTATCTTTACGGGATCGCTTCCTTGCAGCTTGCGGCGGAGCGCCGGAGAGGCGCGCACCGCGTAGCAATTCTCGACCTGACCTCTGCCGACCCGCCCGCCGCCGGCAACACCGAGGGAGCGGTGGCGGTCCGGCAGGCTCTGGAAAAGCTCGCACCTGAGGAGCGGGAAGTCTTGATGCTGCGCGAATATGACCAGTTGAGCTACGCGGAAATCGCCGCCCTCCAGCGCGTGCCCATCAATACCGTCCGCTCCCGGTTGTTTCGCGCGCGGCTGGCGTTGAAGGAATTGCTGGTAAGCCCCCACGCGGCCGGGAAAGGGTAGGGCCCCGATTTATCGGGGCGGCTTTTCCTTGTCCATAAGGGACGAGCCGCGGACCTAAAGACCAGGTCCGCGCTACACCTTCTAAGGAAAATGTAATGGCTGGTTCCACACATTCGATCGACAAAGATGAATTGATGGCTTACCTCGACGGCGAACTTACCGTCAATCGCGCCACGCTGGTGGCTACCCATCTTGAACAGTGTGCCGAATGCCGGGCATGGGCGGCGGAATCTCGCGCCCTCTCCGAGCGGCTCGCCGCATGGGAAGTGGAGCCTGCGCCGCTGAGCCTCACCGAACGCGTGACTGCCGCAATCCCGGCGGGCGAGCTCAAGCCGCAGGCCAGGGAGATGCCCCTTCCCTCTCGGCCCCTCGGCCTGCCGCGCTGGGTGTGGGCCACGGCAGGTGCGGTGTGCCTGTTCCTGTTCATCGCCGCCGTCTCGATTCCGAACCTGCTACGATCCCGCATTGCCGCAAATCAGAGTGCTGCCCTGTACCGTATGCCGGGGGGCGGGGGGGGCGGCGCGCAGACCCCTTTACCACTAGGGGCCTACGATAAGAAAGCACCTGCCCCGATGGCGAGCCCCCCTCCGTTTGCGATAAGTCGTGAAGGGCGCTTCAGATACCAAGCGTCGTTGGCTCAATCTGCTACCGGCGAGGCTCAACGCGGAGGCGGCGGAGCAGCGGGTCCACCCATCGCCGGCCCTATGATCGTCCGCACCGCCTCGTTGAAACTGCTGACCAAAGACTTCGACAAGACGCGTGCCGCACTGGAAGACGTGGTGCGACGCCACCACGGATACAGCGCGCAACTCACCGTGGGCAGTGAATCCGGAAGCGCGCACAAGCTTTCCGCCACCTTCCGCGTACCCGCTGACCAGGTTGACGCGGCGATTGCCGAAATCAAGCAGCTCGCGCACGTGGAGCAGGAGTCACAGAGCGGGGAAGAAGTCACCGAGCAGTATGTGGACCTGGCAGCGCGCCTCTCGAACGCCCGCCGTACCGAACAGACGCTCCTCGAGGTGCTCGAGAAGCGCACCGGCAGGCTCTCCGATGTTTTGGAGGTCGAGCAGGAGCTGGCCCGCGTGCGCGAACAGATCGAACGCATGGAAGCGGAATTGAAGAGCTTGCAGAATCGCGTCAGCTTTGCCACTTTGCAGGTGGAATTACGGGAGGAATACGAGGAGCAGCTCGAAATCACGCCCTCGCTCGGCAGGCGCCTGGGGAACGCGGTGGTGGAGGGGTTCCGCACGGCGGCCGATAGCCTGGTGAGCCTGGTGCTGTTCCTCTTGAGCGTGGGGCCATTCCTGCTGCTCTGGGCGCTGATTCTCTTCTGGCCCGCGCGCTATGTGTGGCGCCGGGTGCGCGCGGCGAAAGCACAGAAGTAGAGGTTACCCTTCCGGACCCCGCCTCACTCCACGGTCACGCTCTTGGCCAGGTTGCGGGGCTTATCGACGTCGCGGCCGAGGAGCACCCCGCAGTAATAGGCAAAAAGCTGGAGGGGCACGACGGTCAGCAGCGGAGCCACCGCTTCGTGCGTTCGCGGAATGTAAATGACATCGTCTACCAAATTACCGAGTTTAGTATTGCCCTCGGTCGTGATGGCGACGATCTTGCCTTCGCGAGCGCGAATCTCCTGCATATTGGAGACCACGCGCTCATACGAGCCGTCTTCGAGCGCCAGGGCGAAGGTGGGAAAATTGGGATCGATCAGCGCAATGGGCCCGTGCTTCATCTCGCCCGCGGCATATCCCTCCGAGTGAATGTAGGCGATTTCCTTGAGCTTCAGTGCCCCTTCCAAAGCAATGGGGTACTGAAACTTACGCCCAATGAAAAGGAAATGTTCCGAGTGGCAATACTTTTCTGCCAGCTCGCGGATTTTCCCCGCCTGCTTCAGAATTTCGCGGAGCTGGTCCGGCACTTGTTCCAGCGCGCGGATGATTTCATGCCCTTCTTCGTAGGAAAGATCGCGGCTGCGTCCAATGAGCAACGCCAAGAGGGTGAGGATGGTGAGCTGCGACGTGAAGGATTTGGTGGAGGCAACGCCCACTTCGATGCCCGCGTGGGAATAAATCCCCGCATCGGTTTCGCGCGCAATGGTGCTGCCCACCACGTTCACCAAGCCCAGCACCAGCGCGCCTTTGCGTTTGGCTTCGCGCAGGGCCGCGAGCGTGTCGGCGGTTTCTCCTGACTGGCTGATGGCCAGCACCACAGTCCCTTGCCGCAGGTTCAGCTTGCGGTATCGGAACTCCGACGCCAATTCGGTTTCCACGGTCAGATCCGTCAGCGTCTCGATAACGTACCGCCCGAACAGGCCCGCGTAATAGCTGGTGCCGCAGCTCACGATGATTAAGTGGCGGGCTTGCAACAGGCGCTCCTGCACGGATTCCAAACCACCCAGCTTGGCGACGGCTTCCGAATGATTCACCCGGCCGCGCAGAGCATTCTCCACGGCTTCCGGCTGCTCGAAAATCTCTTTCAACATGTAATGCGGGAAGGACCCGCGGTCCATGGACTCGATGCTCCAATCCAGGTTGGTGGTGCCGCGGCTTACGGAGCGGTTGTCGAGGGTGGTGATGGAGAATTTCCCGGGTTTCAGGCACGCCACCTCATTGTCCTCGAGGAAAACGACCTGGTCGGTGTGCTGGGCAAGGGCGGAGGCGTCCGACGCCGCCAGCGAGGCCTTCTCACCAATGCCCAGAATGATCGGACTGCCCCGCCGCGCCACTACAATGGAGTCCGGGTGATCGACGTGCATCACGGCGATGCCGAACGTGCCCTGCACTTGCAACAGGGCCTTCTGCACCGCAGCTTGGAGGTCTCCCTGGTAGCTGGCCTCGATGAGATGGGCGAGGACTTCCGTGTCGGTCTCGGACTTGAATTGGTGGCCCGCTTCCCGCAACCGCTTTTTCAGCAGGAGATAATTCTCAATAATGCCATTGTGGACCACGTAGAGCTTGCCGCTGCAATCCGGGTGGGGGTGAGCATTCACTTCGCTGGGCTTGCCGTGCGTCGCCCAGCGCGTGTGGGCGATTCCCGCCACGCCGTCCGGAGCGGAATTCCACACCTGCTGTTCGAGAGCGGCGACCTTGCCGACCGCCCGGGCGAGATAAGGCGTGGAATTCACAATGAAAATCCCGCTCGAATCGTAGCCCCGGTATTCCAGCCGCTTCAGGCCCTCAATCAGGATTTCCTTGGCCGGCTGATTCCCCGTGTATGCCACTATTCCACACATCGGATGCTCCTTCCTCCTGACGCTCCGACCACCCCAAACTCGGGGGGAGGTATATAACGTCGAATGGTTAGACTTAATCGTGCCGTAGGTTCTGCACAACCATTCTAACTGCAAAAACGCGTAAATGGGCAAATCTCTGATTGCCCGCTCGGGAATCAACAGCGCCGGGAAATTCCCGGCCCGCGCTGGCAAGCGTGTTAAAATTACCTCGAATCGGCGGGTATTACCTCCCGCTCGCGGGTGGCCGTATTGCCGCCGGCGTCTGCGCATTGCTGTGAACTCCGATAGATCGCCGGTTGGGCGCGGCGCGGGCCAGGTTGCCGATCCTGAGGAGGCAAGTGGAAAGCGATTCGCTGAGCGTTGTCGTTCCCGTTTACAACGAGGAGGAGAATATCAAGTCACTCCTCGAGCAGCTCCAGGCAGCGCTGAAGGACTGGCCTGGGGACGTAGAGTTCCTCTTCGTCGATGACGGCAGCACCGACGCGACGCTGGATCTTCTCAAGCGCGCCCAGTCGAGCGAACCACGAATCCGCATCGCCCACTTCCGCCGTAATCTGGGTCAAACCGCAGCCATGGAGGCGGGCTTTCATTTGGCGAGGGGCCGCGTCGTGGTGACCTTGGATGGCGACCTGCAAAATGATCCGGCGGAGATTCCCCGCCTCGCCCGCATGCTCTCCGCTTGGGATGTCGTCTGCGGAATCCGCACCCGCCGGCAGGACACTTGGTGGAAGCGCCGGTCTTCCCGCATCGCCAACGGTTTTCGCAATTGGGTGACGGGCGACGATATTGTGGATACCGGCTGCACCCTGAAGGCTTATCGGCGCGAATGCGTCGAGCGCCTGGAACTTTTCAATGGCATGCACCGGTTCCTTCCCACCCTCCTGAAGATGCGCGGCTACCGCGTGACGCAGGTACCGGTGAGTCATCACCCCCGCCGGGCGGGAAAAACCAAGTATGATACTTGGCGCAGATTGAAGAAAGGTCTTGCGGACGTGTGGGCTGTGCGCTGGATGAAGAAAAACTGGATCGCTTACGATGGCGTTTTGGAAGTTGTGGAGACGCCCGCCACGAGCAACCTCAAACGACAGGAGGTTGGTAAAGTCTGATGCTCGGGTGATCGGGTGACCACCCAAGCGACCGATCACCCGATTACCGGATCTCCGATTTCTGGAGTCCGATGGTCCGATGGAGTGCATCGGACCGCAGATCGGACATCGGATCACCCGATAGCCTTGACGCCCACGGAATCCCGCCTCAACTCGCGGACAACTCTCGCTCTCTCGCTGGGTCTCCTGCTTCTCACCGCAGCCTTGCTGTTCTTCGCGGGTCTTGGACGTTTCCCCTTGCTTGAACCCGATGAGGGCCGTAACGCCGAGGTGGGGCGCGAAATGATGGCCTCGGGAGATTGGATTACGCCGCACTTCAACGGCTTCGCCTACCTCGACAAGCCCGCAGTCTACTTTTGGATGGTGGCGGCATCGCTCGAAACCTTTGGCGTTTCCGAAGGCGCCGCGCGCGTGCCGTCGGCGTTGATGGCGGCGGCAACCCTGCTGCTGGTATGGTTCCTGGCGCGCCGAATGTTCGGGGATGCCGCGGGTCTGCGGGCGGGGATAATTTTTGCCGCATGTCCTCTTGCCCTGATGCTTGCCCGCGAAGTCATTACGGACATGACGCTCACCTTCTTTGTCACTTTGACGATGGTGGCGTTCTGGCTCCTGGAGGAGAGCAATTTTGGAAGGCCGTGGTTCAACACCTTGATGTTCGCGGCGATGGGAGTGGCGGTTATCACCAAGGGTTTCGTCGGCATTCTCATCCCCTTGATCGCGATTCTGATTTACGAGGCAGCACGCGGACGCTGGCAAGAATGGCTGCGCCTGCGCTGGGGATGGGGCCTTCTGGTTTTCCTCGCCGTGGCCTTGCCCTGGTTCATTGCCGTCTCGATGCGCAATCCGGGTTTCCCCCGCTACGCCTTTTGGAACGAAAGCTTGAAGCGTTTCGCCACCGGCGCCGCGCGCCGCAGAGGGGGAATCCTCTACTACCTTCCCGTGTTCCTCGGCGGCTTTTTCCCTTGGAGCTTGTTCCTGCTCCTGGCAGGTTGGAATCGCCTGCGACGCTGGCGGGAATTGAAGCAGGAGGCCGGCCGGCCCATCCTGTTTTTGCTTTCTTGGGCGGCATGGGTATTTGTCTTCTTCACCCTTTCGCATTCCAAGCTTCCCACCTATTTTCTGCCCGCGATCATTCCGCTGAGCATCCTCATGGGGCGGGTCTGGCAGGAGGTGGGCAAGGAGGCGCAAGCGCGCCCGCCGGATTGGCTCACGGCAGGGTTTGCGTTGTTGCTGGGATTGGGGGTCGTTGCGGCCGCTGCCTCGCATTCCTGGCTCTTCTCCTCCCTTCAGGTGCGACTGCCCAAGAAACTCCACCGCGATGTGTTGGAACTCCTCCAGCCGTCGCTGCTCTACAGTGGGCTGATCCTGGCGGCGCTGGGATTTCTCGGCCGCAGGCTGGCGGCACAGACGCGCGGGCGAACGGCGGCGATCGCTACCTTTGCGCTGACGGCCGCGATTGTTCCCACCCTCGTGCTGCGCTGCTATGCGCCTTTGAGGTTGCTCGCCGAAACCGATTCCAGCCGCCGCTTGGCGCAGACCATCCTGGCCAGCCCGGAGCGCGATGCGCCGATTTTCGGTTATTATTATTTTCGCAACAGCCTGCCTTTCTATTTGCGACGTCCGGTGGGCTTACTCTCGATAGAATGGGGAGAGATGACCAGCAACTACCAAGTGGCGTATCAGGCCCAAGCTCGGCGCGCGGAGGGCAGCCAAGCGGGTAAGGGCGTGCTGGTCACGCTCCCGGAATTTCGCGCCCTCACGAAATCAAACGTGCAGCCCATTCTGGTTGTGACCCCGAACGCGCTGGTCAAAGATCTTTGGGGGAACGTGGGGCGAATCGACCCGCTCTGGAACGAATCGGACTTTTCCGTTTGGGAGATTCCGCCGGCCAAAGCCGCGGGGCCGGGTAGTGGGCCGACGCACGTGGTCACCCCTTTTCGGCCGTGAGGATTCACGCGCATCGAATCCCCGGGGGGATGGACCTCTGTTCCTTGTTCCCTGTAACCTGTTCCCTGACCTCCTATGTGTGGAATTTGCGGAATTTTCAATTTGCAGCTTCAACCGTTGACACACGGCGAGCGCATCGATCCGATGGCGGCTCGCCTCTTCCATCGCGGGCCTGACAGCGGCGGCAAATTCCAATTGCCGCACATCGCGCTGGCCATCCGGCGGCTGAGTATCATTGACCTGGAAACCGGCAATCAGCCGCTCTCTAACGAGGCCGGTGACGTCACTCTGGTCTTCAACGGCGAGATTTATAACTACCGCAAACTGCGCGAAGGCTTGCTGGATCACGGTCACTATTTCAAGACGCATTCCGATGGCGAAGCTATCATCCACCTGTACGAGGAGCAGGGCCCGGACTGCCTGCGCGAATTGAACGGGATGTTCGCCATCGCCCTGTGGGACGACCGCGCCAAACGATTGCTTTTGGCGCGCGACCGCGCGGGCGAGAAGCCCCTTTACTACTGGCGCGACGGCCAGACCCTGGTTTTTGGGTCGGAGATCAAGGCGCTGCTCGAATACCCGGACATCGGCCGCACCATGGATCCCACCGCGCTTGCCCACTATTTCTTCTACGGCCATTTCCCCAGCCCGCGCAGCGTTTATGCCGAGATCAAGAAACTTCCGGCGGCGCATCGCCTGGTGGTGGAAGACGGCAACATCCAAATCGATGCTTACTGGCGCCCGCAGGAGTATTTGCGTTCGCCGGAGCAGCCGCCCGTGACGCCCCGCGAAGAGCGCGATTTGGTGGAGGAACTCGCCGTGCGTCTGCGGCAGGCAGCGGAGTCACGCCTGGTGAGCGACGTTCCCCTGGGCGTCTTCCTGAGCGGCGGCGTGGATTCCTCCACCATCGTGGCCATCATGAGCGATCTGAGCCCGGGAAACGTCAATTCGTTTTCCGTGAACTTCCCGGAAAAGACTTTCAACGAGGAGCCCTATTCGACGCTGGTGGCAAAACGCTTCCGTACCCAGCATCACATCTTGAATGCCGACAAGCCCAGCATGTACGCGGCGCTGATGACCCTGGCCGATCATCTGGACGAGCCCATGGCCGACCCCGCGGTCATTCCCACTTACATGATTTCGCGTTTCGCGCGCGCACACATCAAAGTGGCGCTGAGCGGCGAGGGCAGCGACGAGCTTTTTGGCGGCTATCCCACTTACATGGGGGCGCGGTTGGCGGATTATTACTTGAAGCTCCCCGGCGTGGTGCGCCGGCAGATTTTTGGCCGGCTCCAGCGCTTTCTTCCTGTGTCCTCCACAGCGGTTCCCAAGGGCCTCTTTCTGCGCCGGTTCCTGAGCCACGCGGAAAGAAATCCGGCGGAGCGCCACCACATCTGGTTTGGCATGTTCAATCCCGCGGAACTCGATCAGCTTTTTTCGCCGGATTGGGCGGGGCCGCGCCCGCCCAGCGGCGTAATCTTCTCGCCCCTCGACCGGGTGCTGGAGGGCGCGCGCTTCGATGAGATCCTCTCCGAAATGCTCTATCTCGATTTTCGCTTGTACCTGGAAGATAACTTGTTGGTGAAGGTCGATCGCGCCGGCATGGCGTGCTCGCTGGAGATGCGAACGCCCTTTCTCGATCATCGGTTGATTGAATTTGCCGAAGGGCTGCCCGGGGACCTCAAGGTGCGGCGCTTCCAGCTCAAATACATCCTGAAAAAGGCCGTGGAGCGTTGGCTTCCGCGCGAAATTGTCTATCGGCAAAAGCGCGGATTCTCCGTTCCCATTGCCAGTTGGATGCGGAATGAGTTGCGCCCGCTGCTGGACGAGACCCTGGGGGAAGAAAAGTTGCGGCGCGAGGGAATTTTCAACGTCGCCTTCGTGCGCAGATTGCTCAACGAGCATTGGACGGGTAAAGCCGATCATCGCAAGACCCTGTGGACGCTCTTCTGCTTTCAACTTTGGCACGACCGATGGGAGAAATAATCGGGTGATCGGGTGATCGGGAGATCGGGTGAACAGGATCACAATATTAGATGATCGGGAGATCGAGTGAGCAAAAAGCAAATTGGAAGTGTGCGGCTCTTTGTTCACCCGATCACCCGATCACCGGATCACCCGATTTGTTCACCCGATCAACTCGTGCTTCCCAAGAGTTTAGTCGTCGCCCATAACTATCCGCCTTCGGCGTCGCCCGCGAAGAAGGCCTTTCGCCCGGCGGAGTGGGCGATTATTCGCCGCTGCCGCACGCCTAAGCAGGTGCAGGAATTTCTCCGCAAGCTTCCTTACAACTGGGAAAAGCGGGGGGAAACCCTGCGGACGTTTCGCGGCGTGGTGCGGCACGGCAGCGCCCACTGCCTGGAGGGCGCACTCAGCGCGGCGGCCATCATGGAGCAGCACGGTTATCCGCCGCTGCTCCTGGACTTGGAATCTCAGGACCAGCTCGACCACGTCCTATTCCTTTTCCAAAAGCGCGGGCGCTGGGGCACTGTGGCACGCTCGCGCGACGCGGGGCTGCACGGGCGCAAGCCGGTTTTCCGCAGCATCCGCGACCTGGTGATGAGTTATGTGGACCCTTACGTGGACGGCTCCGGGCGCATTACTGGCTATGGCGTCGCCGACCTGCGCACCTTGGTGAAGTGCGATTGGCGACTCTCGCCGAAGAACGTCAAGGAAGTGGAACGCGCCCTCATCAAAATGCCCCACAAACCCCTTCAAACCTCCAACCGCCGCTACCAGGCGATCCTCCGGCAGTTCCAAGCCTTTCGCAAAAAGCACCCCCACAAGCCTGCCATGTTCTATTCCAACCGGCCGGTTTGGTTATGAGAAAGAAAGGGCCCATTGTGACCACAAAGATAAACGTCGCCTATGTCACCTTCCTGGCCGCTACGGCCGCGCTCGGAGGGCTGCTATTCGGGTTTGACATCGCCATTATCACTGGCGCTGGCCCGTTCATCACGGAGTATTTCAAGCTTAATGACCTGAGCCTGGGCTGGGCGTTCAGCTCACTTCTGTTCGGTTGTGTCATCGGGTCGATTTTCGCGGGGCGGATTACTAATTCCTATGGCCGCAGAAAAGTTCTGCTTTGGGTCGCGGTGTTGTTTATCGTGACCTCGGTGGCTACGGGGGAAGCATCCAATTTCACCTTCTTTATCGTCGCGCGCTTTATCGGGGGGATTGCCGTAGGCGGCGCCTCGATCCTTTCCCCCATGTATGTTGCGGAAGTGTCCCCTCCCTCCCTGCGAGGACGCATGGGTACGCTCTACCAGTTGTCGATCATTACGGGCATCCTGATTTCGTACTGCATTAACTACCTCCTCCGGAATGCCGGAGCCTCGAACTGGCGCTGGATGTTCATCACCGGCGTGATTCCTTCGGCGCTCTTCTTTGTCCTGCTGCTTCGTGCACCGGAGACTCCGCGCTTCTTGTTTATGGCGGGCAGACCGCAGGAGGCCTTCACCATCCTCGCACGAATCTCGGGACAGGAGACCGCTGAATTCGAAATCTCGGAAATGCGCGCCAGCACCTCGGAGAATAACCCCCCTTGGCGCGCTTTATGGCAGCCGGGAATTCGCCGCGCCGTGGTGGTCGGATTCTGCCTGGCTATCCTAGTACTTACTTGAATTAATAAGCGAACTTATTGTATGCTTTTCGGCATGAGCCGAAAAGCCGTTGAGATTACCTTGAATCCTACGGAACGCGAACAACTGGAACGTTGGAGTCGGGGGCATCAG
>Ga0326727_10017472_pt1 | contig 14875 bp, 17 predicted proteins | sample MB2enrmetagenome_FD_207643 | JGI IMG/M metagenome (GOLD analysis project Ga0326727, IMG submission 207643) | Lab enriched peat soil microbial communities from McLean, Ithaca, NY, United States - MB29MY | ecosystem: Environmental > Terrestrial > Soil > Wetlands > Peat | place: USA: New York... | reverse complement strand
GTCGAGAGAAAGGCGACATGGCCGGGAAGCACACCGAACTCCCCCGCCGTGCCCGGCGCCTCTACCGTGTCGACATCTTGCCGGATCATCACCCTCTCGGGGGTGATGATCTCGAGATAGAGTTTTTCCACGTCACTCTCCCATCATCTTTCTCGCCTTCTCAACGGCTTCGTCGATGGTACCGACCATGAAGAAGGCCTGTTCAGGCAGTTCGTCGTGCTTCCCCTCGAGAATTTCCTTGAACCCCTTGACCGTCTCACTTATTGGGACGTACTTGCCGGCGGAACCGGTAAAGGCCTCAGCCACAAAGAAGGGCTGGGAGAGGAACCTCTGGATTTTCCTTGCCCTTGAGACGACGAGCTTGTCTTCTTCAGAAAGCTCGTCCATGCCGAGAATGGCGATGATATCCTGAAGATCCTTATATTTTTGCAGTGTGTGCTGAACGTCCATCGCCACCCCGTAGTGCTCATCGCCGACCACCTTCGGATCGAGGATCCTGCTCGTTGAATCGAGCGGGTCGACGGCGGGGTAGATGCCGAGCTCGACGATCTGGCGGGAGAGCACCGTTGTGGCGTCAAGGTGGGCGAAGGTTGTGGCCGGTGCCGGGTCGGTAAGGTCGTCGGCAGGCACATAGATGGCCTGCACGGAGGTAATTGACCCGCGAAGCGTCGAGGTGATCCTTTCCTCCAGCTCACCGAGGTCGGTTGCCAAAGTCGGCTGATAGCCGACGGCGGAAGGCATCCTGCCGAGCAGCGCCGAAACCTCGGAGTTGGCTTGAGTAAACCGGAATATGTTGTCGATAAAGAGGAGCACGTCCTGGCCCTCTTCGTCTCTGAAGTATTCGGCAGCGGTCAAGGCGGTGAGGCCCACCCTTGCGCGCGCGCCGGGGACTTCGGTCATCTGCCCGTATATCAGCGCGGTCTTGTCGATAACCCCCGACCCCTTCATCTCCAGCCACAGGTCGTTCCCTTCCCTGGTCCTCTCCCCCACGCCGCCGAATACGGAGATGCCCCCGTGCTGCATGGCGATATTATGTATCATCTCCATGATGACCACGGTTTTCCCCACACCTGCGCCGCCGAAAAGACCGACTTTGCCGCCTTTGGGATACGGCTCGAGGAGGTCGATAACCTTGACGCCGGTCTCCAGGAGCTCGATCTTTGTGTTCTGCATGACAAGGGTCGGAGCGGGACGATGAATGGAGTACCGTTCTTTCGTCTCCACGGGCCCCTTGCCGTCAACGGGCTCGCCGATGACGTTCAACACGCGTCCCAGGACCTCTCTCCCCACGGGGACCGAAATAGGCGCCCCCTTATAGACAGCCTCCTGGCCGCGTCTCAATCCGTCCGTGGTCTCCATCGCGATGCACCTGACCGTGCTGTCGCCTATATGCTGGGCAACTTCAAGGACAAGGTTTCCCTTCTTATCGCTGATCGTCGGATTAGAAAGGTATACGGCTCCATAAATAGGCGGAAGGTTATTAGGCGGGAAACCGACATCGACCACTGTTCCGATAACCTGTACAACCTTCCCCACAACCTCGGAATTCATTTTTGCGCGCCTCCTTTAGGTGCTCTGCAAAGCTTCCGCACCGCCGACAATATCCATCATTTCGTTGGTAATGCTCTGCTGACGTGTTTTGTTGTACACAAGGGTGAGGTGATCGATCATCTCGCCGCAGTTGCTGGTCGCATTCTCCATTGCCGCCATCCGTGAAGCGTGCTCCGAAGTCTGTGACTCCACGAGGGCAAAATAGACTTTCGTGAACAGATAGCGAGGGATGAAGCGGTCTATTATGGACTGCGTGTCAGGCTCGTAAAGATAATCCGGGCCTTCATCGGTTCTTGCCGGCTTCAAGGGCAGAAACTCCTCGAACATCACCTTCTGATTGATGGCGGAGTGAAACTGCGTGTAGATGAGATAGACCTTGTCGAACTCGCCGCCCAGATAGAGATCCGTCACCTCTCGGGCCATCTCTCCGGCCACCTCGGAACCGACAGTTTTCAGGTCGATCCATTCCCTCGTCGTCTCGGTGCTTCTCCGTCTCAGATAGTCTCTGATCTTTCTGCCGACGACGTAGACACCTATCCTCTCGTAGCGTGCCCTGTTCTCCTGGACGAAACGTTCGACGGTGTTGGCGACGTTGAGGTTGAAGGCGCCCGAAAGGCCCCTGTCGGAAGCGATGGCGAAGAGGAGGACCTTCTTTGGCTCAACACGTTCCAAAAACAAAGGATGGCTATGCTCAGGGACGCGGCTCGCCACCCGTTTCAAAAGCTCCTCCATCCGCAGCGCATAGGCCGTGATCTTTTCCAGCTCTTCCTGGGCCCGCCGGAGCTTCGACGCGGAGATCATTCTCATGGTCCTGGTGATCGTTTGCGTGCTCCTGATGCTGTTGATCTTTCTCTTTACATCGCGCAGAGTTGCCATCGTCGCATCCGTCAGTACGAAAAGTTTTCTTTAAACGCGGCCAGCGCCTTATTCAGGTTCGCCTCGATGGTCGCATCGATCTCTTTCTTGTCCCTTACCGCAGCCAGTATATCGGGATGCTCCTTTTCCATGTAGGGCAGCATCTCTTGCTCATACCTGGAGATGACCGCCTCCGGGTAGATGTCCGTATAGCCGTTCGTTCCGGCATAGAGCAATACCACCTGTTTCTCGACAGGGTACGGCGAATAAAGGTTCTGTTTCAAAAGCTCTTGGAGTCTCGCCCCCCTGGAGAGAAGGGCTTGCGTCGACTTATCCAGGTCGCTTCCGAACTTTGCAAATGCCGCCATCTCCCTGTACTGGGCGAGGTCGATCCGGAGCCTGCCGGCCACCTGCTTCATTGCCTTCGTCTGCGCGTTGCCGCCGACCCTCGAGACGGAGAGGCCGACGTTGATGGCGGGCCTGGTGCCGGAGTAGAATAGCTCGGGCTCAAGGTATATCTGCCCGTCGGTAATGGAGATGACGTTTGTCGGGATATAGGCGGACACGTCGCCTGCCTGGGTCTCGATGATGGGAAGGGCGGTCAGAGAGCCGCCGCCATGGGCATCATCCCATTTTGCCGCACGCTCAAGCAACCTGGAGTGCAGGTAGAATATATCACCGGGGTAGGCTTCCCTTGCCGGCGGCCGTCTCAGAAGCAGCGAGAGCTGCCTGTAGGCGACCGCGTGTTTCGACAGGTCGTCGAACGCGATCATGGCATGGCGTCCCGTATCCCTGAAATATTCGCCCATGGAAGATCCCGAGAAAGGTGCGAGATACTGGAGCGGCGCCGAGTCGCTCGCGGTGGCCGCGACCACCGTAGTGTATTCCATAGCGCCGTTGGCCTCGAGCACATCGACGATCCTCGCCACCGATGATCTTTTTTGACCTATAGCCACGTAGATGCAGAAGACATCTTTGCCCTTCTGGTTGATGATAGTGTCGATGACGATGGCCGTTTTTCCCGTGCCCCGGTCCCCGATGATCAACTCCCGCTGCCCTCTTCCGATAGGGATCATGGCGTCTATGGCCTTTATGCCCGTCTGCAAAGGTTCTTTCACGGGCTGCCTCACCACGACGCCCGGCGCCCTCTGTTCGATATTCCTGTACTCCGTTGCCGTAATGGGACCTTTTCCGTCAAGGGGGATTCCCAGGGCGTCGACTACCCGCCCCACAAGACCCTCGCCGACCGGCACCTGGGCGATCCTGTTGGTCCTTTTGACTATATCGCCTTCTTTTATCTCCGCATACTCACCGAAGATCACCGCCCCTATGTTATCTTCCTCCAGGTTCAGGACCATGCCCATGATATTCTGGGGAAACTCGATCAATTCTCCGGACACGGCATTTTCAAGGCCGTAGATCCTCGCAATACCATCTCCGATCGAGATAACGGTGCCCGTTTCCTGAAGGTCGATCTCCCTCTCGAAACCCGATATCTTCTGTTCTATGATCCTGCTTATCTCGTCTGCCTTGACTGCCATCGGTCTACTCCTTCATCATGCTTTCGTTCAATAATTCGAGCTGCCTCTTGACGCTGCCGTCGATCCTCATCCCCCCCACAATCACCTTCAGCCCTCCGATAAGCTCCTTGTCCTCTTCGATATGGAGCTCGACCTTCCTGTTGAGCCTCTCTCCGAGTGCCTCTTCGATCCGGACTTTTGTGTTGTCCGGCAGGGGATAGGCCGAATACATGGTGCCCTTGACCCTTCCTTCTTTATCGTCAACCAGTTGCTCATAGGCATCGTGTATGGCAACGAGATAGGTCATTCTATCTCTTTCGAGAAGCAGGCCCAGCAGGGCGGCAACCGGCGGCGACACATCGAGGGCGCTCATAAACCCTGAAAGCAGCTCCTTTCTCTTGCTCATCTCGAAAAGGGGCAGCACGAGAGCCTTTCGGATCCTCGGCGCCCCGTTCACGATCTCCAGAATCTCTTTCATCTGCCGCAGATAATCTGTATATCTTCCATCCTTAACGCCCGCGGCGAACAGGCCTTTCGCATAGCTCCTCGCGATCGACTGCTGTATCAATTGATGCTCCTCACTTTTTGGATAAACTCTTCAACCATGCGGTCATGGTCCTCCTTCCGGAACGTTTCCCGCACCTTCCGCTCCGCTGCCGTGATCGTCCGTCGGGCGGTCTCGGCCCGGACCCTTGCAAGCGCTTCTTTCATCTCCTGCTCGTAGGCGAGGCGCGCCTGCTCGCTTATACGGGAAGCCAGTCCATGGGCATCGTCCAGGATCTTCTTTTTCTCCCTTTCCATCTCAACGAGCGCCGAGGCGCGAAACGCCTCAATCTCGCCATCCAGCTTCGAGAGCCTCTCTTCATACTTTTTTTTGGCCTCTTCAGCCTCCCCGAGCAGCCGGTCGGCCTCCTCTATTTTCTCCTTCACCGTGTCATGTCTTTTCAGCAGGTATTCTTTTAAGGGCTTTCTCAGAAAATAGACCAGGGCACCGACGAGGATCGCAAAATTGATGAACTGCAAAAACAACTGGAGCCACAGGGGCAGGTCCTTGCCAAGTCCCATCACTTACCTCTTTTCGTGATCTTTTGCGAGATTTCCACGGCGAACCGGTCCGATTCCCCAAGAAGCGCGTCCAGGGTCCGCCCGGCCTCCCTTTTTACCGTCTCCTTCACCTTTGCCAACTCTCCGGCAAGCTCCCGTCTTGCTTCTTCGATTACCTTCATTGAGGCGCCATGCGCCTCTTTGAGCCCCGCTTCCCGCTGCTCCATTATGGGCAGCTTCCTTTCTTTCAATTTCTCCTCATACGTTTTCGTGAGAACCTCTGCCTCCTGCCTGTTATCTTCCGCCTTACCGAGAAGAGATTCGATCGCCGTGCGCCGCTTCTTCAGGCTGCCCACTATCGGTTTGAACAGGAGCACGTTAAGGAGGATGAGGAGGATGAGGAATTGAAAGAACTGAATAAAGAGTGTGTAATTGAATTCAATCATGGTTTATCCCCTGGGCCACTTGTGACAAAAAGCACATTTCAAGAAACCTGCCACTTGTGACAAAAAGCACATTTCAAGAACATTTTTCATAACACGAAAGCCGATAGACTTTCAACTAAATTTATTATTCAGACGACACGGCGAGGGTATTGAGTAATCTTTCAAGGTCTTCCTTGGAATAGAACTCGATGATCACCTTGCCCTTATTCTTCTTGAAGGTCACCTGCACTTTCGTCTTCAGCGTTTCCCGCAGCATCTCCTCCACGTGGGAAAAGGGGGAGGGCTGCACCAGCCCGGCGGTTTTCCTTACCCGCTCCAGCTCTCTCACCGACAGGCCCTCGTCGAGCACCCTTTTCACGTATCTCTTCTGTTCCTGCTCGCTCTTCAAGGTGATGAGCACCCTGCCATGTCCCTGGGTCAGCTTGCCTGCCCCCATCAGCTCCTTTATCCACGAGGGGAGCTTAAGGAGCCGTATATAATTTGAGATCGAGCTTCTCTCGATCCCCATCTTTTTCGCCAGTTCCTCATGGGTGTAACCGAAGTCTTCCACGAAGCGCTGATAGACAGTCGCTATCTCGACAGGGTTCAGGTCCTCCCTTTGCAGGTTCTCGATCATCGCAAGCTCGAGAGCTTCGTGGTCGTCGACGTCCCTGATGATCGCAGGCACCTCTTTCAGCCCGGCCATTTTGCATGCGCGGAAACGGCGCTCGCCCGCAATAATCTCGTAGACGCCCTCTTTTCTCCGAATGATAATTGGCTGCAGCAGCCCTTTTTCCTCGATCGATGAAGCAAGCTCAACAAGTGATTCCTGCCGCATCTCGATCCTGGGCTGAGTGGGGTTCAGCACTATCTGCTGCACGGGGATGAGATGGACTCCCCCTTCGTCCACGTCCTTCAAGATAGCAGAAAGTCCTCTCCCGAGCGCGTCCTTTTTGTGCATTTAACTCCCGTTACAAAGAATATTATCCACGTAACTTGCGTTACATGGATATCTCCGCCGCCAGATCGAGGTAGCTCTCCGCGCCTTTTGAGGCGGCATCGTAAAGGATCACGGGTTTCCCGTAGCTGGGCGCTTCGCTCAACCGGACGTTCCTCGGGATAACCGTCTGAAACACCTTGCTGCCCAAGTGCTTCCGTGCCTCCTCCATGACGCGAAAGGAGAGGTTGTTCCGCCTATCGAACATGGTGAGGAGCACGCCGAGGATCTCCAGCTCGGGGTTGAGCTTCTTCTTGATGACCGAGATCGTCTTCAAGAGAAAAACAAGTCCCTCCAGTGCGTAGTACTCACACTGAAGGGGAATGATGACAAAGTCGGAGGCAGCCAGCGCGTTGACCGTAAGGAGGCCCAGGGAAGGCGGACAGTCTATGATGGTGTAGGGATAACTCTCCCTTATTCCTACAAGGGCCTTTTTCAGTATCAGCTCCCGCTCCTCCATTTCGAAAAGCTCGATCTCCGCGCCGATCAGGTCGGGATGGCCGGGGACTATGTCGAGCATGGGCACTTCCGTCTTGGTGATTACCTCTTCTATCGTCGCGTCGCCTATAATGGTACGGTACAGGTGTTTCTTCAGTTTTCCGTAAGAAATGCCGACGCCGCTTGTCGCGTTGCACTGGGGGTCCAAATCCACAAGAAGCGTCCGGTGCTCCGCGATGGCGACCGAAGCCGCAAGGTTGATTGCCGTCGTCGTTTTGCCCACGCCGCCTTTTTGATTTGCAATCGCGATGATCTTTCCCATAGACAAGATACATTAGCATAAAACGATCTGTCTATGAAACCTTTTTGTAAACGAAGAGTTGGTATACCTTCTCGCTCTTGGGCAAACAATAGCGCTCTACCTTTTGCAGAAGAAAGCCGGCCCGGGCAGACGCCTCTTCTCCCTTGCCTTTCACGAGTAAGGCCGATCCTCCTTCTCTCAAATGTCTGCCTCCTTTGCCGAGCACCGCGGGCGCCGGGCCGAAGGCCTTTGCAATGAGCGCCTCAACACCAAGGGGCGGTATGTCTTCTGCGCGCCCGTGGACGATCTCCAGGCGGCCAAGACCAAAAAGCCGCTTCACGTGCCTCTGGAAGAGGATCTTCTTCAGGGTTTTATCGAGCGAGAAAATCTGTTTATCCGGATTCAATATGGCAAGGGGGATTGAGACGACCCCCGATCCCGAGCCAAGGTCAAGAAGGGTTTTTATGCCGGTAATTTGCGTGTGAAGGAAAAAGGCGTCGTAGACAAGGTCGCCTACGATTTGTCCGCCCTCTTTAAGGCCGACGAGGTTCATCGTCCGGTTCCATCGCCCAAGCTCTTCAACATAGGAGAAAAGCCGGCGGGCCGTTGTCGCGCCATACCCGATATTGAAAAAGGTAAGCCCTTCCTCGATCAACCCCTGTAATCTCTCCATGGTGATACCCGCTGCCTGCGCCCCGCCACATTAAATTAGCATAAATTACTCGTTTCTGTTATAGTAAGCAATGCGAAAAAGACTTTTGCTTTGCGCTATTCTCTGCTTTGCCGTCGTGAGCTGCAGCCACAAGAAGGTCGAGGTGAAAAGGGTCGACAGCCCCGGGAACCTTTACGTCGAAGGCATCGAATTCATGAAGAAGAAGCAGTATGACAAGGCCATCACGAGCTTCAGCAAAGTCCGCGAAAACTTTCCCTTCGATCCCATCGCCCTCGTCGCACAAATAAAACAGGCCGATGCCCAGTTTGAAAAAAAGGCATATACGATCGCCGCGGCCACCTACGAAGATTTCGTCAACAGCTACCCTGAAGACGAGAATGCCGCATACGCGCTGAGGCGTCTCGCTGAATGCTATGACAAGCTGTCTCCTACCATCGATCGCGATCAGGCGAATACGTTCAAGGCCATCGAGCGTTTCACCTTTCTCAAGAATCGTTATCCCAAAAGCCCTTACGCCAAAGACGCCGACATCCGCGTGCTGGGCCTCACCAGGAAGCTGGCGGCGCGCGAGCTTTATGTAGGGGAGTTTTACTACAAATGGGGAAAGTATAACGCGTCGATCCTCCGCCTTGAATACTTCCTCGAGAAATATCCTGACGCCACGGGCAGAGACAAGGCGCTCTATTTGCTGGCACAGGATTGCAGGGAACTGCACAATCCGGAGAAGGCTCAAGCGTATCTGGACAGGCTCAGACGGGAATATCCGAAGAGCATGTACGCGGGGCAGATGAAGAAAGAGAGGAAGAGCAAGAGCCTCCCGGTTGCGGGTGTAGGCGCGGCGTCTCCCAGGAGCGCGTCGGGGGCCAGTCCGCCTGCACCGGCAGCCGACTTTTCTTACAGCGAGAAGCAGCCGAGGGAGATTGACCTGAGACCGGCCCGGCCGCCTGCCCGGGAGGGGGATGTGCAAGGGGCCGGGGGTGGGGGAAACCAGGGGAAAGCCGCAACCGGGCAGAACCCGGCAGATGACCCCCCGGACGCCGGGCAGCCTCCGGCAGAGAAGACCCCAGGTACCGCGGACGGGCAAAAGGCATCTCCGGCAGCCGGGGTAGTCGCCGGCGCGGAAAACGGCAACGCCAAGGGTACGGCCCCGGTCGCGTTGGGCGGCCCGGCAGATGAATTGGCCGCCGCCACCAAGGGTGGGGAGACAGACCAGGCGAAAAATGCGGGCGGCAAAAAAGACTCTCTCGGATTCTTTACCGAGAAAAAGCCGGTTGACGTTGTCGCCGATACGATGGAAGGACTCGAGAAAGGGAAAATCGTCGTTTTTAAGGGCAATGTGATCGCCAAGCAGGTAGACCTTTACCTTTTCTCGGACATGCTTACCGCCTACATGAACGAAGAAACAAACGAGATCGAGAGGGCCAAGGCTGAAGGAAACGTGAAGATCGTGAAGCTCGACAGAACGGCGACATGTAAAGAAGCCTTCTTCTATAATGATAAGGGTGAGATCATATTGAAAGGGGACGTAGTCGTTTTCTCAGCCAAGGATAAAGTCTCGGGAGACACCGTCACTTACTACGTCAACGAGGATCGCGTCTACGTGCAGGGCGAGAAGGACAAAAGGGCAAAGGCGATAATCACGCCTAAATGAGTCTCCCCTTCACCGCGTCCATGGGGCCGATTCCTCTTTTTCGCGCCCCCCTCGCGCCGAAGGGCGTTTCCGAGAGTCAACTCCACGGCCCCCTGGGTTTTTCAGCCCAGCGCCTTTTTGATCAGGCTGTCTACCGTGCTCTTGGGCACGGCCCCGACAATGCGGTCCACAACCTCGCCCTTATTGAAGAGGATAAGCGTCGGGATACCTCTTACACCGAACGTGGAGGGCGTGAGGGGATTGGAATCGACATTGAGCTTCATCACCTTGATCTTGCCTTCGTATTCATCCGCGATATTGTCAAGGATAGGTCCCATTGTTTGACACGGGCCGCACCACGTAGCCCAGAAATCTACCAAAACCGGAAGGCCGGACTCTACGACTTCTTTCGGAAAATCACTATCGTTCAAAGATAAAGCCTTGCTCATGCGTCCTCCTTTCGTTCAGGTCTGTGTCATTAATATAAAGCGTCGGAAACCCGACGGCAATGATTGCTGCGACATAAGGAAAGGGGTGCACGGTCCGCTCCTTCTTTAAAAAAGAAAGCTTCCCTTTTCTTTACCGTTGAGGATACCGACATACACGTCCTCATCCGACAACTCATTGCTGCCCATTTCCTTATTCACCTGGCTGCTCCCGCAGCTCGGACAGAAAATGTTTTTCAGGTTCATGGGAAGAAATAAACATCCGCATAGGTCGCACACGTATTCCTCAGGTATCATCACGCGCTGCCCTCCTTTTTCTGCACTTCGACGGTCCATGCAGAAGCCTTCTCACCGCTATAACCGGTCCTGTGGTGCTACATGTTATGCCTTCAGGCCATCGTTGTCAATAGAACGGAATCAGCCCCTCTATTCAAAGAATTCGGAGAGGATCATTGAGAAATTCTTCTGTATCTCCTTTCGCCCCTTCAGCATCTCCCCGTGGCCGGGTATCAGGTATTCAACGTCGAGCCCGGACAGCTTTTTGATGCTCCCTGCCAACCGGTCCGGGTCTCCACCCGGCAGGTCCGTCCTGCCCACCCCGAGGTAGAAGACGGTATCACCCGATATGAGGACTTTTTCCTTCGGCCCATACAGGCAGATGGAGCCGGGCGAATGCCCCGGGGTCGTGATTACCAGGAAGGTTTTATCTCCGAGGGTGAGGGGGCCTTCGTTCAAGAGCAGCTTGAACGGTCGGCCGGGCATCTGTGCGCCCGTGGCGAGGAAAAGCTCCTTGCCTTCCTCCCGCATGTACCTGTATTCCTCCTTGCCTATACCCCGGAGCACGCCCTCGTCGAAGAGCTCCGTCGCCTCTATATGGTCCGGATGGCCATGGGTAAAGAGGATGAGCTTCAGGCGTGCCATATCGACCCCGTCGCGCGCTGCGGCCCCCGCCACATTGTTGAAGAGGTGGGCATGACCCGGATCGATGAGGGTGGGTACGGGACCGTCGATAAAAATGGTGTTTGCGTTATTTTCCTGCATGGACAGCCAGGGGTAGAAGTAAAAGTCCTTGAAAATCCTCATGGGTCCTCCTTAACCAGGTACGCTTCGGGACCGATGCCCGTGTTCCCGACGGTCCTTAGCTGCCTTCCGTGAAAAAGTGGAAGCTATGCTGCATCGCGGGCGCGAGCTATGAGGAACGTTCTTCGAGGAACTGCACGCCCGTGTTTTCACCGGGGCCCGGCAGATGTTCCACCGGCTCGGATAAGAGGAACGTGCCGGCATTGATCCATTCCTTAAGGATCGTGGCGATCTCTCCCGCTTTTGAATAGCTGGAGAGGGGGAAAGCAGGTATCTCTTTTCCGTTCACGGTCACTACGCCCGATTTCAGCTGCCCATAGCTCACCTCGCCGAGACTCCGGGGGACCCGGTTTGGATAGTCGCTCCCATAGTCCACTACCTGTGCGAAGAGCTCTTCATCGCTCCTGGAGGTGAAATATGCCATCTCTTCATCCAGCACCGGGATCGGAATGCCTACGCCTACAAACATCGTGGCGCCATAGCCTATAAAGCTCGCACCCTTCAGAAACCGCGGGTTCATCAGCTTGGCGTTGCCCGTCGTCGCGATCGTCCCTGCCCCTGCCTTGACCAGGCCTTTCGGTGTCCGGGGCGCGTCGGGGTTGTGCTGCGTCCCTCTGCCTGCCACATAGCCGACGCCGCCGCCGAGAAATATCCGCGTGCCCAGCCCGATTGTCCTGTAAAGGGGGTCCTTCAGGAGGGGAGAGAGCTGCCCGGCGCTGCAATAGTTCGCGTTTCCGATGTGGGGTTTGAGCAGCCCCATGTAGGTGTGGATAACCCGGTCGGTCACATTCACCGCCACATTATAATTCTGGTACGAGTTTCTTGGGTTGTAGAGATAGGCCTCGTTGACGGTATCCTTGTCGATATAGGTCTCGATCTTCCTTCTCGGATAACAGTCCGTGCCATACGCGCGTGCGACAAGCTTTATATGCTTCCCCGCCACAAACTCCTCGATCACGTGGCCCCCTCCATAGCGGAATTCTCCGGGGTACACCATGTTCCGGGGATCATCGTCCGGCATGGCGGTGGCGCCGATATAGATGTCAACGGCCGCGATCCCGCAGTAACAGGGCACGTCGTTGAGATAGCAGGCGCCTCCCCCTATCTTGATTCGAGGCTTCGAGTGGCCGAGGTTCATAAACATCCCGCTCGAGCACATAGGGCCGAAGGTGCCCGTGGTCACCACGTCAACCTCAAGGGCTGCGGCTTTTGTGCCCTTCTCCCTGACAAGCTCTACCATCTCTTCGGCCGTGACGACGACCACCTTGCCTTCCTTGATTTTCCCGTTTATCTCTTGAACGGTCTTCAAATCGCTTTACCTCCGGTGGGCTCGAACAGCTTCGCACCAGACGCCCCATCATCACGGGACGCGCATCCCGGCACCAGGGACGCTCTCCACGGCGCGCCGGTTCTTTGCGTTGCTGTCACGTAGTATTTTTATCGCAAAAAGCCCCTCCCTCATCCGGCGGAGCTTTTTGCGGATCCTCCCTCTTTCGGGTACGGCGTGAAGAGATCCGTGGACAGATAGCGGTCGCCAAGGTCGGGCAGGAGAACCACTAGCAGCTTCCCCCTGGACTCCGCCTCTTGTGCGACCTCCAGGGCGGCCCACATGGCCGCCCCCGAAGATATGCCGCAAAAGATCCCCTCGACCCTTGCCAGCTTTCTTGCGGTCTCAAATGCCGCGTCATTCGGGACGCGCACCACCCTGTCGATCACCCTTCCATCCAGAATCTCCGGGATAAAACCCGGCCCGATGCCCTGTATCTTATGCGGTCCCGGCGCGCCTCCGGAGAGGACAGGTGAGCTTTCGGGCTCTACGGCGATTGCCTGAAAGGAGGCCTTCTTTTTCTTGATCACCTGTGCCGCCCCGGTAATCGTGCCGCCCGTTCCAACACCTGCAACAAGCATATCGACCCGGCCACCGGTATCATTCCATATCTCTTCAGCAGTTGTTTTCCGGTGTATTTCGACGTTTGCCGGATTCCGGAACTGCTGGGGCATAAAGGCCCCGGGGGTTTGCCTGGTAATCTCTTCCGCTTTTTCTATCGCCCCTCGCATACCCCGGTCGCCCGACGTCAGGACAAGTTCGGCGCCGAGCGCCTGGAGCATGCTTTTCCGCTCCTGACTCATGGTTTCCGGCATGGTAAGTATCACACGGTAACCCTTTACCGCGCAGACAAAGGCGAGGGCAATGCCCGTATTCCCGCTTGTCGGCTCCACCACAATCGAATCCCGCCTGAGACTTCCCGACTTTTCGGCGGCCTCCACCATCGCCACGCCGACTCTGTCCTTGACGCTTCCGCACGGATTAAAGAACTCAAGTTTTGCGACGATCTCCGCATGCAGGCCCCGGGCAAGCTTGTTAATCCTCACGAGCGGCGTGCCCCCTACAAGCTTTGTCATATCTTCGGCTATTCTCATTGGCGCCTCTCCCGTGGTGAGGGTCCGACCGTCAAAGTGTAGAGGATAATAGTATAGCAGAGACGGACGCCGAAGTGTGAGCGGCCCTCTAAAGCGGCGTCGTTCCCTCAAGGGATATGTATGTTGAACTTTATCTCTGCTTCGGACCTTCTTCCGTAGATCGGTTTTGCTTCTTCATGACGACCATGGGCCTGAGCGGCTATTCCAGCCTGTAAGAGCGCTTCTCCGGAAACCCTCTGAAAACGACCTTCAATCATCCGCAGACCGACAATACCGGCAAGCGCGGATTTGCAAAGACCCACCCCCGTTCCGAAACAGAGGCAGGGGGCAGGAATCGACTCCTTGATAGCGTCGGGTTTCAAGGCGTGAAAACCGTCGATGCGAATGACTACGCTGTCCGTGACCCGGTAAAGGGCAAAAAACACCTCGCCCTTTTTTGCGTCGATAAGCGGGCAGAGGTAATACCCTTCCATAAAGGCGAAGGGAAAGGCGAGGACATCGGGGGTGGGAATGCCGAAAAGGGGGATGGCGAGACCTGCGACAAGGCCCTTGCAGAACGCCAGAGCGACCCTGACGCCGGTGAAAGATCCGGGGCCGAGCGTCACGACGAGCGCGGACAGGTCCCTGGCGGCGACCCCATGGTCCGCGAGCAACTGAAAAACTCTGACGGGCAGTACTTCCGACGAGTGGCGCTCCTCTCCCGAGTGGCGCTCCTCTATGAGCCGGTCTTCCGTGCCAAGGACAAGGTTGAGAAAATCCATAGAATTGTCGAGGCCGAGGAAAAGCCTATCTGACATGAAAAAGCCTCATGACATCATTGAAGGTCGCGAGCACCATGATGCACACGAGGATGCCGATGCCCACTTTTTGCGCGACGTCAATGGCCTTGACCGGGATCTTCCGGCGTATGACCAGCTCTATAGTGGAGAAGAATATGTGGCCGCCGTCGAGGATAGGTACGGGAAGGAGGTTCACAATGCCCAAGTTGATACTGATCAAGGCAAGGAAGAAAAGAAAACTGCTCTTTCCTGCCTTTGCCCGTTCACCCGCCTGCTGGAAGATCAATATGGGACCGCCCAAATTCTTTGCGGAGATACTGCCCTTTATCAGCTTCACAATACCCACGATCGTCAATTCTGTGAGGTTATACGTATCGACGACAGCCTTTGAGGCTGCACCTGTGAGTGATTCCTTCTTGATCTCGCTGGCGGGGGCAATCCCTACAAGCTTCATTTTACCCACCGTCTCGCCGAATACGTTCTTTTCGTCGCGAAGCTTCGGGGTGATCCATACGACTATGAGCCGGCCGTGCCTGTCGATCTCGAATTTCAGTGGGCGGGGCTCGGAGCTGCTGACGATCTTTTGCAGCTCACTCCATTTATTGACCTCGCGATCGTTTATCCGTGTGACGACGTCGCCCGGCTTGAGGCCGGCGTCATATGCGGGCTCCCCTGTCATCACCTGTCCTATTTCCGTCCTTGTCGAAGGGACCGG